>Ga0302271_10000700_pt1 | contig 33009 bp, 26 predicted proteins | sample III_Bog_N1_1_FD_198767 | JGI IMG/M metagenome (GOLD analysis project Ga0302271, IMG submission 198767) | Peat permafrost microbial communities from Stordalen Mire near Abisko, Sweden - III_Bog_N1_1 | ecosystem: Environmental > Terrestrial > Soil > Wetlands > Peat | place: Sweden: Abisko... | reverse complement strand
GAATTACATATTCCTGTATGCGTGTGTTTTAAGAATAAGAACTAATAAAAGTTAATCCAAGAATAAACTCAGAGTACCACCTTACAATTTTTAAGAAATCAAAATTAAAGAATGAAAGTTTTTAATAAGGAGCAATATTTTAACAAGATAACGCTCCACGCCAATATAAAAGAATTAAGTGCTTCTTAATTTTGTACAAGAAAAAAACATAGAAGTTCTATCATTTGTCACCATCAAGCCCAAATCTCCTATTGAAAATGTCTGGGTTCATGTTAACAATGAACTTTTTGTTATTTGGAAAGACTAGATGAGTTATTTAAAAAGCTAAAAAGATCTTTGTAATTAACCATGTAGAGATTTAAAAAAATATTAAAAAAAAAGTGTTTTCCTTATTGAATCAATCTGCTAATAACAAGACAAAGAAAAAAAATATTCAAGGATTGAAAATATTCTTAATTTGTGTTTTTTCATTTTAGTATTTTCCTTAACTAATATCGCTCACAATAATATCTTTATTATAAATAGTTTAGTAGAGAATTGTAAATTGAACAAAAATATGGTTAAAATTTGGAAAGAATGATCCTTTTCTTAATCATTTTTTTAAAATTTCCAACTTGAAATGCAAATGCACTTTTAAAATGTAAAAAATCAATAAATCACATATTTTTCTGCTTGTGTGCATTAGTGAAATTCACCACAGATTTTATGAAACATAATAAGCAATCAAAACACCTATGATCGTGTAGAGTATCAATGATAGTGTAACTTCTTACGCTTTCTTCTATGTTTATTTTCTTGTTTCTTGAATTTCAGGTGAGATAAACTTTTATTTTCTTTCAGAGCGATATTTCAACAGCTGCTCTGTTGTCTACTGGATGATTTCCTCTTTCGAATGGCTAACATCTCCTTATTACCGAAAGAATGTCAGAGCATAAGCTGATGCTCTGGCTCTTTACTCTTTGAGTTTTTGTTAGCCAACAAAAGAAACATTGAGTCTCTTGATTTCAAAGTTATCTTCAAATAATGGTTTATCTGACTCCACTAAGGTTTGTTATTGCTGCTTGATCCACTAGGGGAGAGTCTCTTGAGCTTAGATTGCAGTGTATCTGATCAAATGTCTTTGAAGTAAATCATAAGTAGAATCAATAGGTAGGGTTATGATGTTTTCTTCGTTGTCAATAAAAAAATTGATGAACTACCCGAAAATCGCAAGGGCTGCTCGAGATACTGCTTAACGGACCTACACAGCAGTGTCAGCTGCATTTCCTTCAACACAATTGTCTTAATTTGGTAATGAAAACTCAACCATTCCATCACTTTTATCTCCCTTTATATTAATCCTTTCCTGAGCTCCTAATGACTTGATATAATTCGCCACAGCTTCGAAATAAGGATTGGTTTCCTTGCTTTGAATTACTTTTCCATTGATAACAAGGGATTTCATTGATAAATATGCGAACTCGATTAATTATCTGAAGTTATTGATATCAGCTTTGGCTTGCATCATCATTCCTAGCAGTTCTATCAGATCAGTTGATCCTTGAGCGCTCCCGAAGAATTAGCTTTATTATTCATTAACATTGGCTGCAATCTTGTAGTTGTTTTCAGTATGAGATTAGTTTCTTTTGAGCTCCTTAGACTAAGCTGAAGATGCTTAGTTCAATTGTTTTTCAACTAATGGTGAGTCTCTGGGTGCTTGAATGTTTCTACCAGAAATAGTCGATTCTACAGAAGAAGTAGAAGGACTAATGTTGTTTTGATTTTCATTCGAAATACTTTTAGTAGTTCCTGCTTATTTAGCCAGCTTCTCTGCTTCATAAGTTTATTATTGCTCTTATTCTTTTAGTTTCTGTTACTTTTGTTATTCTAATGCATTTTTCTGTTAGAGGTGTTCAATTCTCTCTTACAATTAAGTTTCAAATTCACTCATATTCTTCTTTTGTTATCCCTATTGTTCTTCTTGAATTGTATTACTGATTACGTGCTTCTCCTTGATCTTTCTTCTCTTGATTTACTTTCTTCAAATATTTAGAAAACAATTTAATAAAACAAGAAATTATTGCCAATATTCATATTTTTTTGTTTTCAACTATCTCTTCTTTCCTTGATGTGCTTCTGATAGCATAATGAAGAACTCAATGATATGAGGACATCTCTTCGAATGTGATTTGTTGATATCTGAATGTAAATTTGTGAAGTTAGTTAATTTGAAAGAATGAACACAATATTACAGATTTTTACAATGTAAATTAAATATTCAGTAAAGATTGTTTGCACTTAAACCATAAACAAAGAAAAAAAGAGATATTGCACAACAACAATAATAGTTATTTATCATATTTTGATGGAAAAGAGACAGTTTGAAGTCAATTCTATTCGAGAATAACTTGGAGCGTATCAGTCTCCAGTCTCAGAAGATTCCATTCGATAACTTATCAGAAGGGAAATCGCTACAGCTTCGAATCAGTTATCACCTTTAGATTATTCCAAAACAACTCAACAAACATAATCATAGTCATAATCTGGATTCAATCCAACCAAAAAAGTTCAATTTACTACTGCTCCAGCTGCGTAAGAGCCATGGGTTTAATAAAGAAAGACTTCACCAACAGCTAGAAGGTTTTTCCCTGTTCAAGAAATGAACGCAAGCGATAGGCATAGAGTAACAAAATCATGCTTATCAAAATCCTTATTATTCTTCTTCATCATATCAAAAAAGCGGGTTATTTCAGTGAATTACAATATTTTCCTAGAATTGAAATCATTGTTAATGTTAAACTAAGGAAGAAGCTGAAGAGAATGGAAATCAAAGGGATAGTCGTGTTGATGCTGCTGATGGTAGGTAGGGGAATATACCAAAGAGATACGCTGGGCAACAGGCAACAGTTCAAATCAGCAATAATACCAAGAATTAAAATAATCTGACTCAAATCAATAAACAATTGAGACCTAGTCTATGGGATGAAACACTTGTGCTATTCAATCAAGGCAACATAAATAGAGCATATTCTTTATTACTTGATGAAGGTAACCATTCCAACACAATTAAGAGATCATTTAAGATTAACAACACTTTTGCAATTCTTGATATGAAACGTTTTTAAAATACAAAGAGGATGATGTGTATCTGATGAGGCTTATGATGTTAAGTGGGCCATGCTTGAAGATGCTAAAGACTCTCACTTCGAGGAGACTTCTGACGAGGATCTGTCTTATTATTAATAGTCATTTTCTGGATAAAATGTACATTGGAGTGTTTTAATAATGTCTGGAGGAGAATCTTATGAGTCACTTAGCTCCGATTGACAGAAAAAAGATAGCAAATCAAGTATATTAACTGTCATCGTCAGCTGATGCAGAATTAGGGGAATCAGCTGCAGAGCTATATCTAAGACTAGCAAGGGAATCGAAAGAATGAGGGATTGATGGAGATAACAGAGAGGGAGATATGATAAAGGGAGGGATATTTATATGTAGAATAAGTATAAGAAAACTAATAATATTGTGAAGTGTTGAAAGATGGATAAATCTCCTTTGTGTGATTGATTGTGCTTGTATTTCCATTGATCATTCCCTATCATACTTGACAATCTTCTATTTCTCAGATAAATTCTTTGCTGTGCTGAGCAGTGTAGCGAATAGACCAAGAGAAGCATAAGCAATATCACCAATAGAATTTTTGCTTTTTTTGAAAAAATAGTTTAAAAAAAAGCAAGAAAAAAATATGAAAAATAATTTATTTTATGGTTAAAAAATTTACAAAGGAGGGATTCTAATCCGCTTGAGGAGCATGAGAAATTAAAGGAATTTGACAAGGAGCTTAATGCGATCTTCTCTGCATTTGATTCTCTGATTCAAGAAGTACTTGCAAACATAGAAGTACTTGTCATGCTGCTCGATAATCTTGTTGTTTTTCGTTCCAGTTTTCAAAGTTAAAGTCACAATTTTCCTATGCAAAAGTTGGAAAAAATGAGAAAAAGCAACAAACACATTAGCTGCTGAAGAAATATCTTTATTACTTCCTTCTCTTTTGAATTTTATAAGCGATGATCACCATTTTGAGAATCACTTTCAAGAAGCAAAAGCAATCTTTGATGAACCGCACTTGCTTAGGACTCTTTCCGCTTATGAGGTTGCTAAACAAAAGGACACACAAAAAAAAGATAAATTTAACTTTAAGAAATCTTGAACATAAGTGAGTTTATTCTGGCTGTAAATAAACTACAGAAGTCGCTATTTGTTTGTTGTATTGGTTTTTGTACCTGAATTTTCCAATTTTAGAAGCCCAAAGAATGTTGTCGAAGAAATAATAGAAGAAATTAAAAACTCTGCACAGCGCTAGAGCTGTCTTGTAGAGAAGTGGTTTGCGCTTTTCTAGAACGAATTGCAGTCTCTTGAATTCAAGTAGAAAATTTAAAAGCTTAAATATCTTCCTTCCGTTCTTCACTGAGTGCTTCACGTTGCTCGCTATCCTTGATGCCTTCAGCTCATGGTCACTGGAATCAAGAAGGGTAAGACGAATTTAAGATTATTATGAGTATTTTTATTATTAAATATTACAGATATCTTTTCTAGACGTAATGGATATTGCTGTGCTCATAGCACGCATGGGTAAGGGCTGAGGAATACTGAAGGATCTAACAAATTTTGTCTCTACCTTTGGAAGTCTTCATGACTTTCGACACCTATGACATCTACTCGAAATATGCAAAGAAATGAGAATTAAAATACTGTATAAACTCCCTTGGGTTGTTTTCTAAAACTCAATTGAAAGCCAAGATTAATATCTTGCGTACTTTAGTCGCCATGACTTTTATTTTTTAGATAGGCGCCTTCCAGTTTAAGTTAATCTTCTTCGTGAGATCTGAAAAAGTCAGTCCCTTTTACCTGCCTCTGATAAACTTCCCTCCCTCTGTAGCGACTCGGCTTAGATCATCTGAATGATGTTACTACATAGTCTTTTGAGTTGTTTGTTTTAGAGACAGTAGGCTTATTTCTTAGTTGTTATTGTTCTTCTCTCTCTGCTTATGAAAAAAATATAACCAATCTTTGATTCAAAATTGATTTCTTATGCTTTTTATGAGATAAAATTAGATTTAGATTGTTGACTATGATTTGGTTGATGAACGCAAATTATGGAAATAAATATAGAGAGGAAATAATTAAATTATGCTGCGTTGTGGTTTAGTGTGATGATGATGCAACTTAAACTAGATTTGGGAGATATTGTTGTTGTTGAGAGCAGCTGCATGTAATTATGATAACATTTTGATATTCTTGAGTCACTGAAGAAATAAAGAGAATAAATGTTATAATTGCAGAGGTTGTATTTGTAGTATTTTCCATTGAACTTTCTACACTCCCCTCTTCAATTTGCTTTTTTCGACATCTTCGTTTCGTTGAGCTTTTCTAAATAACAAAAAAGTTATGCAACTTTACTAATCATTTATGTGATATTTTGCTTTAACTTCATCAATAACAAAGCAATTTATTATTCGCTCTAAAGCAATGCTGCCAATGAACACAATACACAGACATATCCCTAACATTATTATTTTACCTAATTCAGCCTCATAAAAAGATATTTGCTCTGTCCATTTAGCTTTGTTTGAATCGAGTTGCTGCAAGTATATTTTAATAGCTGGTAGATAATTAGACACAACCTCGTAAAGCGGTTTGACGACGAAATCTATGAATCCCATCTAGCTCTTAGCCGTGTTAGTAGTGTATCGGTCACATAGATAACTCACAGGCATCCCAAGTTTTCGCTCTTAGTCCCCTTGTTGCCAGAATTCTCCAAGTACTCTACCAGCCCATCTCTAATAGACATTCCATTATTTCACTGGATTTGATATGTCACAAGCGTGTATCACTGCATCAATACACATTTACTTGTCCTTCCCCTTCATATCATAGTCAGCTTAATTATTGTAAATGGGAATATTAGTCAAAATACAAATAATAGCCAACTATTGCTTTTGTCAGTTTATGGTAAAAATAACTGATACGTGCTCCAAGTCTCGATTTAAGTTTGGCAATGTCCGAGAAATGCTTAGCCATATCAGTTCCGAGGATGATTGAAATAATAACAGATCTGAATGTTTTATACTGTTCTTTCGTGAATTATGCTGTAATATCAAGGGATGCGTCATTCATGAGTTGGAATAATGAGCTTGCGTGATGATTTTCCAAGACAGATTGATCTGCGAGGAAACAAAGGAAAAGATGAAATATTATCTTATCATCATAAAACCATGTGTACCGTTGAAGGTGATAGCGATGTCATGAGAAGTGTTCATGATAAAAGCATTGTTTAAACCACTAAAAAATACGAATAAAAGATATGATAATCCTTCCAAGTTATGATGTGATTTTTCTCTCATTATATGTTCTAATTTAAATAATTTTACGGATGATCGTAATCATGTGCAGCAGCTGCGATGTAAATAGCGGATAATTCAAGCTCATTGATGGCTGCAAGTTATCTCAACTATCCAGTGGTGAGGAAGAAATTTGCTGTTTAGAGCACATCAAACGCGTGGAGCTTGTTGTGGTAGATATTATCATTGTACCCGCTTTGCACGCGAAGAAATAACGCTGCAAGGGCTTCCGGATTGAAAGAAAGACTTGAAATGAGTGTGTTGACTTAGAACAAATGCATGAGCAAGTAGTAAGTTTCGTTTCCCTTGACTTCTATTTCAAACTGAAATACTTCGAAATACAGATTATCTGCAGTTTCCCTCATCTGCACTCGAGCTTGCTAACTCACTGCAAAAAGATACTCCTCGAATTAAGTGTCCTCACGGTTTTTCGATAGGCATTCAATTTGAGACTATTCAGCTGCTGCTAAGGACTATTCTGCTTACCTCCCACCATAGTTTATCCATTGTGCTAGCTAGATTTGTAGGGGAAAGAATTCAAAATAATTGTAGAATTAAAATGTTAGTAATTTCCTCATACGTTATTCTTTCTTTGGATATTTGATTACATCTTTGTTGTTGCTACTTCCTGAATTGGAAGCTTATTTGAGATCAGTCTCATATAACCTATTTGATGCGATGAGATTCACACTCCATTCAAGACTCTCCACGATTTCCTTGGAATCAAAGAACTCCTTCAACTCGTTCAGCAAATCGATGATACTCTCTGCTGGTGTCTTCACAGAAGAGGAAACGATGATCTTTCGGAATTTGGCGGCCTTGAAGAGGAACAGGAAAGAAGCAATTCAATTTTAAGTTTAAGGTTAGCAGAAGAAAATGAGTTGAAGAGAATTAACTGACCTTTCGAAAGAGCAGGATGATACGGAAGAACCTAAACATTCCTTTGACAACAGACGCGATTCTTCGGAATGTCAAGGAACTCTCAAGACTCAGATCGAATATCACGAGCATCAACGTCAGCAGAATTATAAAGCTGTCTGCAATCTGAGAGCGGTCCCTCACGAAATTCTAAAAGAATGCACACAAATTAAAGATTGATTGTTAAGATTTTTTTCATTTACTTAAATCCCGATAACATAGATATTCAGCGCTCCTTCTGCGATAAAAAACACTAAGAAGTGCAACTCTATGATGTTTAGAGCAATAGTCGAGTAAGAAACATCGTCTGTAGAAAGCAGTTGATTTGTTGCCAGTGAAATGAAAATGAGAATCAAGTAAACGAGAGTTAATAGACGCATAAACCAAACTACATACACGCTCTTTAGGAACTTCTTCATCCTTCGTCGCAGCAGCGATATTTCTCTGACATAAAGAAACCAAATAGATTAATAATCAAATGCAATTGCTTACTGTCTTACTTGTGTTTGAATTGAATCGCAGGGTTGAAATTAGCTGTAGACTTTCTTTTAGGATTTGTTGCTATATCTTGAGAGAATTTATTGGAATCCTCTGCTTAGTCTTTCTCTTTTTCATCTTGTTACTGCTACTATTGAGTTGCGTTGTCCTTTTCTCCAGTAGCGCTGCTGTCTTTGTCTTTATCAGGTTGCTTTTCAGGAATACTCAGGAAAGATCCAGCTGATTTTTAGTATTAGGAATCTTCTTTCTTTGCCACCAACGATTTGTCATCTGGTGTGCCGTAGATGATCTTGCCTCCGCTTTAGATCAGAGCCATGTGGGAAGTACTTTATGTGCAATTCTTGTTGTTGCGCTTATTGTACTTAGATCTGAAATCATAAATGATACTTTGTTAGGAGTACTCTATTGGAATCATGGCTGTCCTAGTTTCACCTCTAGGTGGGTTGCTTATCTACTGCAATCTAGCGGCGACTATTGGACGACTGCAATCCTCCAAAGACATTTGTAGCAATATCGATCTAAGCTAAGGATTGACGGTTGAGACAATTATGCGAAGGAAGATCTGTTTGTTTGACAGTTTGCTAGTTTTGTTTTGGAGGATATGTTTGCGAAGTAGAACAAAGAATAATCAAATTCCTCAGCAGAATCTATCTCTACTTTGATAAAAAAGCAGTCTACAAAAGAGTGAGAGAAATCAAATTAACAGATGAGAAGAAAATGAATTATTTTACACCAAATTTAGTATGCAGCATCAAAACAATGCTGGAATTACCATCAGCTTAGGCAATAATTTCTTATTAATTGAGCAGGCGAATGGATTAATTTCTATTCATATTAAACTTCATCATTCATTTGTTTTTTGAGGCTCATTGTCGTTTGTTTCACTGCACTAAATCAATAAATTAAGATAAACTTCCAACGATTTAGATACTTAATGTACATATTTTGCCTTGTGTTAAAGCAGATTTATTTAAATGAAGAAAAATAAACAATCTAAAATGGCAGAGAATTAAGCTATAAAACAGAACAAATCTAAATGAATTATTGGAATAGTATTAAGTCAACGCAAATGTAGTCATTTTTCATCAGATGTGCTTTACATATGTTCATGATGAAATGAACTTGTTTCGATGATAGAATCTTCTAAATTAAGCGGAGAAAAAAGTGAGACAATATTTTAATCTTTAGTTTTGAAATCTACCAAAAGAAACTCCACAAAGACAGCAACAACATTCACACACAATGTCAAGATAATCATACAAAGCACCTGGTAAATCAATGGATGCATACAAACACACACACACATACACACATATATACATAATCCTACTTCCTTCCTTTTTCTTTTATGATTGTTTAATTTTTAAATCCCCAGATAAAGGCAGTTTTCCATTGGATCATTTCCACGAATGTGATGAACACGCAAAGACATACAATTCTTGCGTGCTGAAGCATTAACTCATGCCCAAGCGATGCAGATAACATCAAATCGATTACCTTGGATGCAGAATGAAATCTGGACTCATGGACAAGGAGGAATTCGAGAAACTAGGGTTCACCGATGAAGGATCATGGGAAAATGAAGAATCTGAGCAGCGGTTCCTGTTCAACAAGATCCAAAAACTGAAATAAAAAGCATATGACAATGTATAAGAAAGGCAAAAAGATTCAGCTACAAGTGGACCTGCCAAAGATTTCTCTAAGCCTGAAGGATTGCCATAATGAATAATAACAGCAAAGAAGAAGAAAGTGGGAGTAAATATCATAGATTCTTAGTTTCTTCATATGGATGTATTTCTTGGAATCGAGGATGTGTGTTCTCTATTGATGTTAGTTGGAGATTGAAAAAGAATCTTTATGGCAATGTTAAACGCTAAATGATCAAATAATCTGTTTCAAATACTTTTTCATATTAATGATTGTTTAGATAATTTTAAAAGAGTATGATAAAAATAGAAAATGTTGAGTAATTTGAGGAAGAATAGGCTCAAAAAATAGCAAAGCCAGGACAAATGAACTGTTTTGTAATAAGAACTGTAAGTGTTGTTTGAATTTTCAATGATTGAAAGAGTTAAGAGTAACTTCTAAACTTGATAAATATTTTTACTAAACCAAGTCAAAACAATACATAACTCTATTTATTTTAACCATATGAGAACTATATATTCTCTCTATCTCTCTAACAAATTATGTCTTATTCACATCAACGAAGAGGTATTATTCTGTTGCTTGTACTGATTCTGCTACATCTATTACTGCTATTTCAGCAAAGGATTCTGCTATCCAAATGGAAATCCACCCAGACTGGTAGCACTGCTATTAGGGATATTACTAATAGTATTATTGCTGTTCACTGCATAAGAATTCAAATTGCTAAGATCACTGTTGTTGCTGCTACTGTTATTCTTTAAATATTGATTATTATTATTGGGCATGGTATTAGAAGAAGAAGATGGATACACAAATCCTCCAGCTCCTGCTGCTCCTGCTTACTATTACACTGATGATCCTTGCGTTGGGAAAGGAAGAGCACCTAGTTGATTAGATTTCTTCTCAAACTTTGCTTTATTATAAGCGAACGTATTCTCAAGGTTCCTCTCTGTGTTTTTGCTGAGTGCATGCATCGGACGGACTAGCTTGTGCATGTTCGGGGCTGGTCTACCTTGATATTACGGGATATGCTGGAAATAGCAGGTATCCCTGTGGCAACCCATTTCAGAATGATACATTCTGCAAGGAATGTTTCTCTCCCTTTCATCACCAGGCGGCAATGTTGAGAAGCCACTCATATTGCTGGAGTTGTTGCTGTTGCTGTTGGTAGCTGGTTTTGGTTGCTATGGAGGATTATTCGTCGTTAAACTAGTCTGTTAAGTAGTAGTCTGTGCAGATTAATATTACTAATTAGACTGCACTGCTCCTGATTTCAAACCGACTTATGGAAGACTATTGCTATTAGGCTAGTATTGATTGATAATGCTGATTGCTGGAGAACTCTATGGCTATGGCACAGCATTACTATTACTGCTGCCACTATTACTGCTAGTAAAAGGTTATTGTTATTGTTTCTGCTATTATTATTATCCTTAAGTGTAATTGCTTTGACTGGTGGTGCTGTTATTGCTGATGTTGTTGTTAGATTGGAATACTTTTGCTGGGTTGAAATTACCAATAGATTAACCTGCATTATTGTTATTCCTATTGTACTACTACTGTTGTTGTTGTCCTTGCTATGGCTAAGAAGACTACTAATAAGCGAAATTACTATTCTACCCATTGCCTCGCTACTACTTCATTCGATTATTGAATGGTGCATTGTTATTAGCACCAGCTGGGAAATTCGAATTAGTAGAATTCGATGAAGCCACTCCTGGTGCCTGCTAGAATTAACCATATTATGGTACTTGTGCAGTCTAATTCGAGTATTGTCCTGGTGGAGGGTAAGCAGATGAGAAACTAGAGTTATTAGTGTTGTTACTGTTGCTTCCAGCTGACGGGAATCGCTAAGGGAAGGTACCATTCTAGAGAGGAAGACCTTTAGTGTTGTTGAGTTTATTGGGATTAAAGGTAATATTCTTATTACTATTATAAGGTGAAGGCTATTACTATTATTAAGCCAGTTATTATTATGCTGGATACGCGTTAAACGCATTGGAATTGCTATTATTGTTCATTGGGAGTTACTGTACTCGATAAGTATTATTGTATTGCTAAGCACTATTAGGATAATTGCTACTCGCAGGGATATTTCTTTAAGGCGGCAAGGGAGCAGCTAAAGGAGGTGGTGGAAGAATAGGTATAGAAGAAGAAGACGAAGAAAGAATATCCCCCTAAATCGTTGCGATTGCAGTTGGGATGATCTAAGGCTGTTTGAGGACATCCTTGGTGACTGTAGCATTTCCAGGCAAGGAATCTGTATCATCGCGTCGTTGCAGGACTTTCGTGATGAGATTGAAATTCTGGTAAATATTATGGAGCTCCTTTTCGCTGAGTCCTAGACTTTTGACTGTCGAAATGAGTTCTTCCTTGGAATTCGTCTTGTTCGACTTGATTAAATCTAATAGCTTCTAGACGACAACCGGGTTGATGTTATTCTTCATGCGTTCTTCCTCATCCATTGTTTTTCTCTTTTCTTCAAGCATTTTCTTCCTTAATCTGTCCTTCTCTTCTTTAGGTCGTTTGAGAATGCTCTTCAAAGGCTTCTTCTCTATCGCTGCCTTCTTTTATTGTTGCTTGCCTTGATCTGCACAAATAATTAACATTTTAATTAAAAGAATCCATGTTCACATTTTGGACTTACTTTTGATAGCCATATCGATGACTTAGATGAAATCCTCAGGGTTAAGCTTATTCAGATAGATCTTCTGTGGCTCTTGTGTTGAAGCCTTGTCGTTGATGACATTCTCGTAACTCGGCATGTCTGGGATCTCATTGTCACCTCCATACAAGCACTACATCTTGCAGATAATTCTTTTCTTGTGGATTTCCTTTTCGATGGACTCCACGCTGACTTGCGACAAGTATTTAGCTGCTAGTTCTTTAAGTCTAGGAGGTGTCCTCCAGGGAATGTCTTCTTTCATAGCATCGAGCTATTGTCTCTCCTTCTTTTCTGTTTCTTTGATCTGAAACAGATTATCCTTTTCTAATTTGTTCTCTCTTGAACGCATGTCCTAAGCATTCACGAACAGCTAACCAGAACTCTCTCTCTTTTTCTTGCATTCCTCTTGATATAAATCGACTTCTAGATCTGTCAGATCACTTGCATTAGGCTCATCTTCCTTTCTAAAGCGCTTCACTTGATTATCGCCTGAAAATCTGATGAATCAAAAAGGAATAAAAAATAAATACAAGTTTGTAAGATAAAGAAGCTAATAAAACGAAATTCTCTCTCTAATTCCTATCTGTTCTTTTACTCCACGTTTTTCTTTCGGGGATCTTTAGGGAAGGATGAAGTCTAAGACGAATAGAACTAAGGTGGGTTATTGAATTTAAACTTCTTGCTTGTTGGTGGAGACTCAGCACGATTGAACCTACTGCTAGTTCGACTGCTTGTAGCATTATTATTAATCCCACCGATTCCTCCATTTGGCTTAAAGTTGTTACTCTTGGGATCTCTTGAATAAGTTGAACTACTATTGCTGCTATTGTAAGATGGTTTGTTGTTGTAATCTTTAATGAAATGAGGCCTCTTCTTGCTTTATTCCGAAGAAAGAGGTTATTTCTTGAATTATGGGTCTGCTAGCTTTCTCTTGAATGACTCCAGCCATTCGTTAAGAACTACCTTGTTCAAATGGTAGTACTTCGAAAATACATTGCTGATCAGCTCTCTAGTCTCATTTTCTTCAACGCCTGGCAATGCAAACTGCAGTTTCTCGATTCCCAATCCTAAATACTTTTGAAAAATAAACCAACATTCACAAAATATTCTAATAAAAATGGAGATCTTTAATAATACTTGTGCAGAGTCGAGGTATTCAGGACGCATCTGCACTTCTTTTAGAATCGAGAAGACTTTTCCAAGGATTTAGGCATTTCCTGGGATATCCTAGCTTCCTTCATAGACCCATTCACCTATCGTACGAAGTCCAGGGCTGCTTAAGAACCTAAATTATAAAAAAAATTAATTTTTCAAATATATGGTTTGAGTTGATCATCGGCATTGAAAATGTAATGCAAATAGTCAAATATGATGCATTTCACAATTCAAATTGATTTAATTTGGAGGGGGGATTTTATTGCAGGAAACTAAAGGAAAAGAGAACATTCCCAAGCTCACACCAAGATTTCTTATTCTAACTTAACAATATCTTGGTCTAAACATATCTTTGCCTATTCCCAAATTGAACTGCTACAGCTTTATTAACCACTGTCCCTTCAAAAAACGCTGAAAATATGGGAATTTATTCAACCCAGCTATTGAATAATTTCTTCCCTACTTTTTTTATTTTCTCTTAAAAATCCTTAAAATCAAAAATTATACTTGTAAAGAATAGACGATGGGGTGTTCGATAAGACCTACAAATCGCTTAGTTTCTCCTCAAGGGTGCTGCTGTTTCGAAGCTAGAAGTTGAACCTTCCAAGGTACTTCAAATCTGTCAATTTATCTGTGTTCAACAGCAAAAATCAAATAAATAAATCATCCTAAACAAAGGTGTCTCCTTAAAACTAACCTGAAATGCGAGGGTAATCTACAGGTGCTTCTTCCTCTACGCGCTCAGTATCTGCTAGTTGATGTTCTTGTTCCATGATGCTCCCTTTTTGTTTTTGGAGGTAGTTATTTATCTAAATTGATGTTATTTGATTTTTAGATGTTGGGCAGAAATGATAAAAATATCAAGATCTATCCAAATTAGGGCACTTTCCACTTTCTTTTCTTGTTATCACACAAAGATGACTGGTATGGATTTAGGGGATGATAATCTCTTATTCTGCAAATCCTCTATTATAAATTGATAAGGATTGAACGAAATAACAATAGAATGATAGATGATAGTCACTTTGCTTTCAATGGAATATCTCTCTTTCTATTTTGTTTAATGTTTTCTGAAAATCTACTTGGATCTCTTTTTTTCTTTTGTTCTTCTTTCAAAAATTTGCTTTGATTTTTTGACTTTTTAAATTATGAATTAATTTCTCGCTTCTCTTCTTTCGCTTCTCTCTCTGTTCTTCCTTAAATAAATTTACCCTCCACTATCCAGTCTAAATGAATTCTTTGATTTCAGATATCACGTCAAATTGTATTTTCATTCAAAGCTGATGTTGCATTCTAAATTTTTATTTCTAATATGAAAAACATCCAAAAATTGAAATAATTCCAAAATAGATTTCATTTTTATTTCTAAATATCAAGTTGTTTCATGAAGGGAAGAAAACTATTTTTAGAATAGCTTCAAGCAAAACTCAGATGTGTTGTTGCTGTGCTGTGACTCTTAACCTCTCTCTATTGCTGTTTAAGGATTATCAACTAAACATGTTGAGGGTATATTTAACTTTAAGTTTAATAAATTGTATGACTAAATGAAAATAATAATCCCCTAATTAAAATATATTTTTAGCATGTATCTATCAATATTTTCTTTTTTCTTATGTCTTCTGAATATTCATCTAATTAACTTTATTTATTTTCCTAATTACAGATATTCATTTTATTGAATAATTTTTAAAAACAAAAAATGGTTTAGGTTCTTAATTGTTTCTCCAATACGCTCAATTCATTTATCCCTTTAGAATTGATGAGTGTTAAAAAAGACGCTAAAGTTCGTTATTCAAAATTGCTGATACTATACTTGGAGAAGAAGTTTTAACGAAAAAAAAGGAATAACATAGTCAAAAGATATAACGTGCATATTACTGCAGAGACTGTGAATTGAAACCAATTAATCTAAGTGGAATCTATCTGTTGGAAATGCTTAAGTATTATTAACTTGAGAAAGTTAATAAAAAATAGTATTATTTTGCTTTTTGGAAAACAACACTTTGATTGTATCAGATAAAAAACACTTAAGTCGCTAGGAAAACAAACAAACAAAAGAACATATCAGCATATATATATTATGGGTAACTAGAATTCCTCGTCTGATGAGCTGCTGCCACCAGAGTCTGAAGGAATACTGAAGGACATGCAAGTCATTCGACGTGAAAATCATTAGTTATTTGGATAAGGAGCAGTTATGAAACATAGAACGAACTCAAGGTTAAGCTATCTTAGAGAGAAAACTTACATGGATGGAGCAACCATGAAGCAGAAGGTCTTCGAACTTCAAAATAGAGAGAAAAATCAGCATCCAAATCTGATTTCAGTCAAAGGTTAGTGTTACTTTGTTGCTAAATAATTTATCTGATTAATAAGAATTATCTCACCTTTTGCAACATTTTTGATAACAAGGCATAGCATCTAGATAGGAGACCCAAATGTGCAGCACTGTTAGCAAATTGTATGTATTAACAGAATACTCTGAAACGACATTAGACTAAAAGATAATTTAATAATCATCCTCTTCATAATCTCGATTATTCCCTGAGTAGCAACTGATCAGAATATTACTTGATTGTGCAAAGGGTCTAGAGTTTGCTTAGGCAAATCATTTCCACTGCTGGAACATTCGGCCATCAACTATTTTCATTGACAACAAAGGAAACTACTAGCTCATAGATGCAGCTGTTTCGTTAAGTCCTTCGTTGTACTAGCAGATATTGCTAGCAGACACCAACTCGAGTGAGTCTTAATATGATAAAATCTAATATCTGTCACCTGCATTGCAAAAAGTAAATCAAATCTGAGTCAAAAAGTTTAGAAAATGGTTAATACTAGGGATTTTATTGAGGATTTGATTCAGGAAATGTGTTTTCTAAATATATCTTATTTTGAAATTAAGGGATTGGAGACAAACCAATGGGCACCTTGTCATGATGAGAACAAAAGTGAGGTTTATTCTTTAGGAATATGTCTAATTGAATTGGCTCGAAAGAAGAAATTATGTAAAAAGATAGAAGATGAATAAGATTAACAGCTTAGAACATCACTTTAGCTAATCAGAGAGTAATATGATAGTGCGTTAAGTGAAGTGCTTGAGAGTATGGTTAGCTTCGATGAATCAAGGAGAATAACTAGCGCAGATCTTGTCAAGAAAGTTTCAGAGCTAAAGTCAACATAAACTAAACCAAATTAGGAGTTTCTCAATGTTGTAAAGAACAAGGGAGTGAAAGGATTTTAGGTTAATAGCGATAAAGCTACTAGAGATTAGCAGAGTTATGTTGTCTAAGGGACTTTGAGTTCACAGAAACTGCTTGGAAAGATATTAGTAGTTGAGAATGAAGAAGTTACTAAATCTGAAGGGCAAATTGCTTATGCAAGTGAGAACATTTTAGAAGAAAGCGATGATGATGGGTGGAATTAGACCCATTAGGGTATTGAACAATGTGACAGACGATGTCCTGATAATTCCCAAGCTCTCGCAGCGAGAAAAGAACCAAATAATTTAAAAAGGGTTATTAGCAATCAAATGAATATTTTTGAAAATATCGATGGGGATAAGGATAATAATGTTGATATTGCTACTGAAACAGCTTACAACAAAGTTATGTAGGGAGTTGATGAAAAGTTTATCTGTAAAAGTGATCTAAAAACGAAGATCTCATCCCAAAACCTAACTGAATAAAATCATAAAGAGGATGAAATCGACTAAGAAGAGTCTACCAGTAAGTCTAAAGCCAAAGAATCTCCTTATGTGACAACGTAGAGTGACTCAAAGCCTTCTACTCTTAAATACAACTATGCTTAACCAACAATCTCAGATAAAAAATCCATTAGTTACAATAAATTCAATGAAGAGAACATTATTCTTCAAGCGAATCATCACCGAAAGCAGCATCATTACCAGCAATAGCAGCAACTAGAATAATAATAGGAGTTCAATATTCTTCCAAGTGATGATTTCTTACCTGAAGAGGAATAAGTACAAGAAAATCAGGTAGTTTCAAGTATTCATAATCAATTTGATGGAGAGGATGCAAGACAAGATGATGGAGAAACTGTTGAGCATGACGCAGAGGAAGTTTATCTTAGGGGAAATGGTGGGAAAGTGGAAATAAGAGAGCAGAAAGGTTTAAAAAAGCAAGAAACTAAAAGTGCTGTGCCAAAATAGGAACTGCAGTACCAACTCATAAAGTAACAGAGTTCGAATGAAACAAATGCTGATGGTTAGAGCTGCATCAAATCTAAGCTTAAAATAATTGACACAGCTAAGATCTGTGCGGGAATCTTGACTCCTTACTTGAAATAGCCAGGAGAAAGCAAAACAGCACATCTCTTGAGCAATTTATATACCAGGAGTAATTCCAATAATTACGAGAATCTAAGTGATTTCAAGATAACCAAATACTAGGGTAAAACTGAAGAAGAAACAGCTTAAAGTACTCATTGTTAATATAACCTGCAAGAGGAGTTAGAACTTCATATTTAAGGTGAAGAATCGGCAATTAATTTAGATGATATGTATGTTGCAAATGAATCAACTGAGAAGAAAAATAGGAATTTCGCAGAAGAAACAAACAAAAACGAAGTTATTCAGAGATATCCCTTGAATGGAATGAATATTTGTCTGCAAGCATTGAAATATTCGGACATCAATGTCAAGATTGGCATCAGCGCTAGCAAGGAGGAACTAAGAGATGATGATATTCAAGCAGATTCGCCAGAAAGAAGTTTACATTCCAGACGAATTGTTGGTTTGTAGTCTGACGCACACAGATAAATATATCAAGATAATAGTAATCACAGCAGCAGTATCTCGAATAGCAATGAGATTATTAATCAAGATAGCGGAACCAACAACATTCATGATTGTTTAGAAAAGAATGAACAAGAGGGGAGAGAAGAGAGTGAGAGGAATAATACCTAGAACGAGGAATTATAGGGCAACGAAGTTGAGAGTAACTCATAAAATGTTGAGAAAGAGGAATCACTCTAAGAAGAGGATCAGCTGAAGGGACAGAAGAAATTGTAGAATTAATTAAGACAATAATAAGATTAGGAAAATATTAAATAAGAGAGTTTGAAGGGTATTGAAGTCAAGAGATCAACTCAGTCTGAGCAGAACCATATTCATAGCAGGATGAATAGAAACTCTGAAAATGCATTGATAAGCTCTTCTTGCTCAATGCCTGTCTCAGAGAATTGCATGAAATTAACTGCCTAAAAGCAAGAAACAAAAAGGAAATAACCATAATAATAATTTTAACTCCTCCTTCCATTGCAAGATCGTTCATAATCACATTTAAATCAGGCATAACTTTCACAGGATAAAATACTTCCAAATGCTACACAAACAAAGGAAACATCTCAAATAGACAACCTCAAAAGCAGCAACAGCAGCTACAATAACATTAATATCAACAGAACCACATAGCCTCCAAACTTACATATCCAATCCAACTAATCTTCCTCAAACTAATACACTCCATAAAAACCACCATCAAGACAATAGTCCTTAGAAAATGTTAAGGTTCCTCCTGCAATTTTACCTTTAGATTCATCTCTGTACTCCGATAGTTTTTGCTCCTTTCAGGGATAACTTCTTGTCTAGCATTATGCAGATGGATCGAGGTATGAAGGCGAGAAACAAAATGGTATGAGACATGGAAAAGGTAGATTTTATTATTCCGAAGGTGGATTATACGATGGATAGTGGTATGCAAATAAAATGCAAGGGAAAGGAACTCTCTATTACAGCAGTGGAAAGATTGCTTATGAAGGTGATTGGATGGCTGATAAATTCTAGGGATTCGGAGTTCTCTACAACGAACACCCAAGTCAACTTAATTAATGCATAAACAGCAGAGTTTTGAATGATGAAGCGATTTCGAGTCATTGGGTGAAGTATGATGGTGAGTTCAAGAATGATCAAAAGCATGGATTTGGGACGTTGTATTTGTCTAACTCAGAGCGGTTTCAAGGGACTTTTCAATGTGATTTAATTCATGGCCCAGGGACTTATTTTACATTGCAACCTAATAACCTAGTGAATGGCATATGGTACAATAATGTTCTTATGCATTAGCATTGAAAGGGGAGATTCTTGATAATTAAACTGAAGGATGACAAGAAATATTATTTTTTATTTTTATTCTAAGTTGTGTATAAAATTCATATTGAAAAATACAAAATGAAGTACACGCTTTCAAGTTTGATAATAACCTTTTTCTAAGAAAGCTAGTTTGCTTTGTTGATTGTAGAAAGTTGATTTTTTGTATCTTTGAAAATTAAAGGGAATTTTTAGGGTTTTTGACAATTAAAAAAGTGATTTCGATCAGTACTAGAGAGGATTGCTAAGAAATTAAAATATCCTTCAGTTATTTTGAGAGGGGAAATAATTAATCACTCAGCAAATAATTCAGAGGAATTCTTGATTTACATCTCCTAATGATGTTTCTAAGAAAACAGGTGATTCCTTGTGGTGCTTGGGAGACTTAAAATGTATCTAGAAACTAAAATTTTTGTGGATTTCGCAGAAACAAAATAAGTTTTACTTGTAAGCACAAAATTTCAGTTTAAACCCAAAGTAGCCATCTCAAGAGTTAACCAGGCTGAATTCTCAAGTCGAAAGACAGCACTTTCTCTTTCCAGAATATTCTGCGTTCATGCAGTAGCTTCGAGCAGCGCACCCAAAGTAACTTCATGGGAATCTTCACTTAGGAAGTTAATAACTTGAAAACCCTGTTAGGTTCTCCAAAATGCATGAAGATCTTAATATGGAGGAGGAGAATTCTAGTGTGTTTGAGGAACTACACAAATCACAATAATAGTCCATGAATATTCTACATAACAGACTACCTAGTGATGTTTCTGATGACTATCTCTAGCCTGTGTCTAACAAGAATGCATTCAGTAGATTGGTTGCGCTGTAAAATCCAACAAATAACTAAAAACTAGAACTCCTGTTAAAGCTAGAACGACTTCAGAGTTCTTCCTCTCCGAAGAAATTACTTAACTTAACAGCATCAGCTGCAAAGACGACAGAACTAACCGCAATAACTGAAGGAGGAATCATTATAAATCAGCTGAATACATCGAATAATCTGCGAAGATTCCAAGAATTAACTTAAGACTAAACATAAAGCAACACTTTTATAAATAACAGCATTGCAGGTAACCCAAATCAAGGCTCCGAAAAGCTTCTTCCCTCTCGTCCAGCTTAGCAAAATCTCCATTAGTTGTTAGGTAAGAAGTCATCTTCTCAAATGAGTTCACGCAGGAGCAATAAACCCCCAGAAATTCCGAACATAACTTAATTATTTCAGCCAGCGATTCATTCTTCTGGACATAAATTCAAATTCCCAAAGCGATACTTCAGTAACCATCAGAACAGCGATGCTACTACTGCTAGCAATGGCATCAATAACATCAATAGTGAAAATGGGTTTATTTTCTCGAATGCACTAATTCAAGCAAGAGTTGTAAGTTCTTCTCCGAAAATATCCTTTGATAAGGAGAATGATAAGTTGATTTTGACTCGCAAGAAAGATCCTCCAAGTTAATTCTAGATGGGAATAACTAAAGGTGGGTTAACTCGCAGCAATAAAATAGCTTCCAGTGAAACACACGGAATAAGCTAAAGCTGCGATTTGATTAGCAAGATTTAGAATTCTAAACAAAAAGCAAAGAAGAAAGTACCTCCATTGAATTTAAATCATCATGACAATAGCAATGCTTAAACTGGTGGATAAATGAGCATATTGCTGACATCCAGGTATGTCCATACAAAAGACTCTGGCTTTCCTTCTAAAAACAGCTTGATTATTGATTCCTTGCAGTCCACTTCGAGAAAAAGAAATAAGAAATATCAAGAATACTATGAGATAGATAGCAACGACAATATGAAGTAGCCATTTTTGGATAAAAAAACATAAGAAATTAATAGAATACTAACTAGCAAGCATTTCAGTCATCGAAACCCTGTAGCTGTGCACTCAAAGTAACTGGGCTTAGACGGCTCGCCGAAAAATTACATAAGAACATATCAAAATAACGATTTATCACGACGAATAAATTCATTTAGAATGCCGATGGGATCATCTATTCATCATGGGAAAGTCTAGAAAATATCAAGTCCAGATAAGTAATCATCTTAATCTTCATTTAAATTAGAATCCAGTCCAGTCAAAGCGTTCTCAAGTGTCTTCAAGGATTTCTGTGAAAATGAAATTGACAAGAAGGCAGAATCTACTAAAGATATTTAAGTCACTGGAAAAAAGGAAGTAGCATAAGTAGACTAAGATAATATTCCAAAGGGAATACTAGGGCCTTAACCTTAGAATTCTCTGGAGGAATTACTGAAAGATTCAACAAACGAAGATAAACCTATTGGATAGGGAGAATAAGATTTAAAATAATCAAATTAATGGCAGTAGGAGGAAAGAAAATTTAAAGGAATCGACAAGAAAATAGAGTTGTTTTCTTAAGTATACGATGAATTTCAGAGGTTTATTCCTGGCAGTGATTCATCTTTTCCATCGTAGAACGAGTTAGGCCATACAGATTCTTCAATGATTCAAGAGTAGCTCTAAAAGGCTGGCTCTGTGCAGACTAACAATGACTGCAGAAATAGTGAAAATAACAGCAATAGTAATCTGAGTTTCAAAGACTAATCGAAAATTCCAGCTGCCTTGAATATAGCAATTTTCAGGGAGTATATGCCATCACCTTTTCGTGTTTCCTAACCTACCAAACATGGCTAAGTTGTAGTGTATTCTGCTCGGAATCGTACTGGAATTGCTCAGAAGAATATCAACGTGAGTAACCATCGAAATAAACCAGATAATTTAAGCAAGGAGAGAGCATTCCGAAGCAATATGCTGAACGAAGAAGAGCGAGTTAGCAAGGTAGTTGAGCTAATCCAGCAGTAGATCAAGAAATTAGATGAACAAAATGATAGAAATAGCAGAACTAATAGTTATTACAGAAACGTAAATTCCTCATTTTCATCCCGATAATCGAACAATAAAGATCTGTCATATTTTAAGAGAAACTACTATTCACCTTCAAGACCAACAAGCTACTATTAAGATTCGTAATCATCTTCATCGTCATCGAATTTCTTGCAAGTACCTTTCCCGCCTAAGGGCAATGAAATTGACACAGACCACTCAGCTACGCAGAAAACAAAAAATCTAAACTCTGGTGTGCAAGGGAAGCACATTGATTTCTCTCCTCGGCTATTGCCTGATGGATCGAAGAAACAATCTTCCCAGGAGATTACTTTGGCCTCTGAGAAAGTAATCTTGCACTACTTGGAGACTGCGCAAGTCAGAAAGAACGGCAGTCTCTCCGAAATGCAAATACGCCCAAAATACTAAAGGCATCTCCTACCTCAGGAAGAATAATAATAGCCAACATCAGAAATTTCATAAAAATAAGAGAGATTTTAGCAAAAGCAAGCAAATTCGATAGAATCTGAGATGTTTGTTACACAAACAGCACCTTGCAGTACGAATAACGGATTCAATCTGGAAAATTAAGATAAAGATAAAGACTCCGAAAAAGATAATACACCTCTTTTCAAGGCCATGAAAAACAGTTTCAGCTAGTAGTGCAACCTCGGTGTCAGTGGATTACTTGGTGGCTCCAAAAGCGGTAAGAGCTGCGTTTTAGGGATGATAGAGGGAGAAACCTAGTTTATCCCGAAGAACGCTGATCCTGATCGTAATTTCAAAATTCTGAAGAAACTCTTCAGCAAAACAGCAGCAGGCAACAGCGGCAATAGTTGCAATAACTCTGGGAATCCTTTTTAGAATTTCTCCAACCCAAGAACAATTGTCTTTTCTCGGACCTAATAATAACAGCAAAAGAGAAATTGAGTGGAATGAAAGAGAACAAAAAAGTTGTCCTTTATTTTGTTTATTATTTATCTATTATTATGTAAGTTTCAAGTTGTTAGTATCAAAACATAAGCCAAAAGGCAGCGTATTTCATGAATTTAGGTAGAAAATTCTTCAATTAGGTTTTGTTTCTTTGGAAATGTTGGAGAGTTAGTGTTGGTTGCTGTTTGCTCTACACAAATATATAATAAATTTCATACAATTATTTCAGCGATATTCTATCCCTTGAAGATATCTCTAACTAGATCTTTAATACCCTCTCTACGACAAGTGATATTCTAAAGCGTTGGAAGGAAATGCAAAGCGACTAACTCGCCATCTTCATCGGTTAAGGATGATACGTACTGAATTTTAGAAGGAAGCTGCTGATCAAAGACGTAGAGGATAAGAAGACTCTTGATTTAATCGTCATCCAGCTTTTTAGATGCTCTCGCTTGGAGTATTCCATCTTCTATGACGTCATAAATGTATTGGAGAACCCTGGAGACAATTCGAAGTTTCTCAAGAAGGATAGTTTCGTTTAGAATGAATATTCCATGGAAAGCTGTGTGGAGAGCAATATCTTTGAGAATTAATCTGCGAACTTGTTGCAAATATAGCAGCGGCTGATCATTCTCATGCAGTTTAGATTCGAGTTAGTAGTCTTCTTTGATGGGGTTAGGGGAGGCTAATTATCGATTCTAAGCTGAAGCAAGAAGCTTCATCAACAAAGGAGCATTTGAATTGAACAACGAAGCAAAGAATTTGTTCAAGTACTGCTCTTACAGCTCCAGTTTGCAATTCGAGCTCATGGAGTAGTAATTCATAGTGTTTATGCTGTGACTCAGGCTTGAATTCAGACTTTTAATAGACTGCTTCAACGACTGTTAAGTTACGCTTTCGACACCAATTTCAAATACTCCCTCCCATTCCAGCGCATTCCCAGATAACTAATTCTTCAACTGCTCTCTCAGACTATCTTTCTCTAAACTACTGTACACTTACAAGTAGTTAATTATGAGCTTTTATGTCTTACAAATCGCATGATACTTCAAAATATCCAATTACTGCTCGTTTAGCTGCCATTCCTTCTCCCAAGGACAGTACGCATTCAGCAAGCAGCAGTCATTCTCCAAGATTTGCAGAAAAAAGGCAACATCACTGCTCATGTAGATCTTTAAGTCGCCATAGTCTAAAGCGTCTTTTTTCCATTGTTCTACAATTGACTCACATAGATTACTAGCCCCGCCGAGTAAAATAGCAAATTACAAGCCAAGGATGATCTCATCGTATTTCTGAAAAGAACAAAATCAAAAGGAAATGTCATTTTTCAGAACAATTAAGAGCTAAAACTAAGCATATTTTAAGAATACAAATCATGAGTTACCTTTGCATCAGGCAATGAGAACAATTATTTGAAGTTTGTGATGCCCAGGATTAGGGTATTAGTTGAGGAAGCTGTTTTCTCTAGCATTGTAGTGAAGAGCTCCTTTGTGAAGAGAAACTAAGAAAGAGTTGTAGTTAAGGTATCTACAATTATTTATCTGTCGTAGTGTTCATTACTGAGGAAGAGCTGATCAAATGCGTTGTTGATATTCGTCTAATTCGGTAATGAATCGAGCGATTTCAGGATAAGAGGGAGGATCATTGTAGACATACTTAGCTCAACTTCCAGCTATGATGATTATCTCAGTCTATCATCTCTCCTGAGTTAGTGTATCCATTAGAGTTCATTTAGATAATTCCTAGCAATCAGCTGGAAGGTGTCCTTTCTTGAGTTCATTAGTCTTAGCAGGGCCTATCGTAGCAGCTTCGAAATGCGCATTCTCGCTAGGACAACATCAAAATTCTAAGCTACCCAATTCACCAAACTGACAATCGTGGAATTATCCATGCTGGTTGTCTCCGCAGCTTCTTAAAATGATAGCCCTTTCATGAGTAAGTTGCATACAATACCGCCATATGACTGCAAGAGTCGTATAGTTAGAGATTAAGTTGATAATATCTTTGAAATAATCAGAAAGAGTGTTTCGATTGACTTCTCAGCAGAAACTAATTCACTGTTCTGACGATGAGATAACTCGCAGGCATTTTCATAGACTCTCAAGACATATCCTGAGTCGATCATCTATATGCTAGATGTGTCACTGACATGAAGCTACGTCAACAGACGACAAAGTGGAGATGATACTAATCTATGTGGTTTGTGCAAGGAGGATTTTCTTTATTATGGTCGCTATTTTTCGATTGATTCTGCTGTGTTATTCGTTGAAGTTTGATTGTTGTTATTCTAGCGAGAATTAGTGCTACTACTAGTGTTCAGATAGAAGCATGTTTGCTGAGGTGGAAAATGAGGGTCTAGAGTTGATACACTGTAAATACACTTCGCAACACAAATTTATGAGAATTACAAAAAACTGGAGTCATTGTTAGATAAATTCTGGAATATCTAATAGAGTTTCTCTTGGTTCTAAATGGAGATTCTATTGGTTTTATTTAGGATCAATTCGAAGAGAGGAGATGCAGCTTGCTTTGATGGCTTCGATGGAGTTGTTTTGGAGAAAATAGATGCCAAACTATTTTTGAGGAAATGGTAAATGTCTTTGTGTTACTAAACTTTTTTAAGCAAATCAAGCATTTAATCGAGCATTCCGCCGAAGAGTTGATTGCAGAACACAACTTAATTGAACTTAGATCGCTTGCATTCGATGCCTTTTTTGAAAAAAAATATGCAATAGATTAGGAATGATAGAAGAAGCAAATAAAATCAATAGTTTTGGATGTGATGGATGTATTTTAGACCACTTTGAATGCATTGTTTTCTCATATTTTTTCAATTCCTTACCTTTTGCTTATGTTTTTCCACTATGAAACCCTTAACCGGCTGTTGTATTATCAGTATTCCTCTGATCTAAGTTAAATCTCGTAGCATTTTTATCAATCACCTACTCCGCCTTATTTGAATCCATTTCCTTCAGTATCTAGACTAGCATTTCCCTGAATAATTCCTCACAGAATCTCCCTGGACCAAGTTCCTTTTATCTGTCAGTCATTTCTTTGACTTTATCATCCTTGCAATTCCTGTAAATGTAATTATTAATATCCGCAGCCAGAATGGCATGTTCTTGTTAAGCATGATCATGGTCCCATTTGTTCATTTGAAAAGCAGTCTTAACTCTATGGACAAATCTCTTGACGATTTGTTCTTTGCTGTTGTATTTCTATTTATTCGAATAATGGAGACTCACACCGATTACTCCAGCAACAGCGATTGTTCCACCGATAGCAGCAGCAAACACCTTACGCTCAATGATCCATAACTGTTGAAGAATGGAGTATTCTATTAAAATCTTTCCAGTGAATAAATCCATCGGTGATCACCACCTTAGACACGCAGAATGGTTTAGTTCTCTTATTCAACCCCTAGAGGCTAAGAATGAGTCAAAATGTGTATTCTTCTTGTTCTAGATTATTGATGCTTTGTTTTTTCTTTGAATTTTGTATAATTATCTGCGTTTTGCTGCTACACACTATCACTGGATTGTTTTTGAAATAAAATGCACTTGATAAATTTAATTATCTTGGCATAATTATATAATTCAAGAATATTGATTTCTGTCTTTCTCCTGCATTCCAAGTAATAAGTCAGCATCATTATTAGTCAATCCTTTATAAACAAGAGATTCCGACATTTTGTGTCATAATTGCTCACATATTAGCTTTATTATGTGTTTTCTTTGATTTCTGAAAAAAAGTATCACTGTTTGCTCATTTATATTATTACCTTTCCTTCCTTCCTTTGATAATTTCTCAAGCTATTATTAAGCTCTATCAAACTCTTCAGCTAGCTTCTAAAACAAAGCCAATAATGAATAAAATTCTTTGGGATTTCCATAAGGAGCAACACTGCAATCGAATAGGAGTCTTCATGGGTATTGAGAATGTGGCTCAAAATAGTCAAACATATCAGCTACAACAAGAGGAATAATTTTCTTCTCTAGGTCAATCTCTTTAAATGTGGTGATTATTTGTATGAATATCCTGATCACACTAAGGCTCACTAATAATAAATTCCTTTGTTATTGTGGAAACCTATCTGCTACTTCTATTTCTAAAATCAACAAGTTCAATGCAAACAACTTAAACACCAGAAGTAATAATAATAGTTCAGCTAAAAAGCTGGAAGGATATGCACAGGAGAATAATGTATTTGAAATTGAGTTGTGAAGTAATAAGGAAGATGGTAGAAATAAACTTATTGAATCTAATAAATCAACAATCAATTTTTAGGATCTTTTTTCAAGGAAATATGTTGCAAGCATCAAAACAGAATTGGGATATCACAAGAGTATTCATGAAATGGGAAGAGAAATCTAAAGTGTGTTGCTGGCTTTGAGTACAAGTGAAGTAGTTATTTATAAAGTGGAGTATGATAAATTAGTATGTCAAAGGATTCTTAGAATCAATTGTTCCTTATCGCACTCAATGCAAATCAATCATCCATGACACTTTGGAGGCTTCATGGAGGAAGATAATGAATGACAGGTCAGTTGTTTTTGAGGGAGAGAGAATAACAGTTATTATGTAATGTCATTTTTTTAGGTTTAGTAATAGTTGAGCTTGAATCTATTTTCATGTGTCGAATAAATATGAGTTTAAGTCTGATTATTCAACTTTTTTAAGGATGTATTGCTTGACTTTTGTGGAGGAAGATATCGAACTACTTAATACAGAGGAAATATTAAAATTTAAGTCCTTCCATTTCGAATAATTAGTTAGCGATTTCAATCTCTCTCTTCGGGAAAGTAATACCCTCAATAAATAGAATAGCAGCAACCATTTGTTTGGAATTAAGGGGGTCATATTGATGAAAATATATATTTTATTTACTATCGCAAATGATCCGTTATGTGAAAACAACTCGTTTGAATTAGTGGTCTAACATAGCTCTCTTCACTATTGTTCTAAAGTCAGAGAAATCGATTCACTGGCTGTGCTTAGATGCGCAACAGAAGAAAAAAAATTAGAAAGAGCTCTGTGGAATTGACAAAACTGAAGATATTAGACGAAACAAATAAGCTCTGGGAGAGAAACAGAGAGAAAAACAAAACAGGTTAAACAAACACTGACTACTAAGAAAGGATTAGAACTTTTGATTTATTGCAAGTTCTAACAGCATGCAGAAAAGGGACTTTCTTCTGCTCAAGAATAGCTCCAGTTTCTCAGGAGGAATGAAGGGAGATTTCGATGAATAGCTGGGAATGCAAGGAGGATTGTAGACTGCGAATCGAGTGCAAAACCTTAGTAACGTTTAGAAACCAGGCAAAGCAAGAAGATAAGTTCAGTCACATTTTGAATTTAGCACTGCTAATAACGTAGAAGCACAAGCTAAATATCTAGATGAAGGATATCTGATAACTGCTCCTTCGCTAGTCGAAATAAATCGAGTGTCAGGCATGGAAAAACAGGCTGAATTGAAGAAGCAACCAGAATATGGTAGGGAAATTTAACAAATTCATCTAAAATATTCAAAAAATCTAACAATAACCACATAGATGTTTAATTATATGAATGACTTATATTTCCTTAATGTTTAGCTGCTGGTGGAGTTGATGTACTTCTGCATCAGACTGCAAATCGAGAACAAACCAGACCAAAGCCCAATCCAAGTAATTCAAATCTTCGCAGATAAAAAAGCAGCAATTATTCCACTAAGAATTCTCACGCACCTCAAGAGTTACCTCTTTCTAGCTCCTCGTCTCTTTCTCCTTAGCAACGCTTTTTCTTCGACCCAAATGCATGTAAAATAATACAAATTTTTGTTGTTGTTTTTTCCTGGAAACCAAAGAAAAGTTGTGTTAAAACAATAAATTATTTCATTAATCTTTGGGGCAAGAATATGTCTAAATTTAAGTGCTCTTTTTGTTTCTAAAAGAAGCTCAAGCAGGGAGACGATTGCCCAAGAAAAATCATAAAACACTCTGTTATTTCAGTAACAGTACTCATAATACTAAACCTGATACTCCTCTTATGCCTTCAAGCCACTTAGATACCAAGAAGCCTAGTCCCTTGAAGAAACTAACATCAGCTGCTGAAAGCAATCTACCCTAGCGGAAGATCCAAACAGAAGATGGCAAATCGTCGCCTATTCTTGAGAACATCTGCTCGTCTCCTTAGCAAACCAGCTGGGCTTGCCTACCTCGATCTCTAAACACAACGAACACATAGCTGTTTGTGGAGTGCAACAAGCAAGTGTCGCATAAGACATCATTGCTGTTTCCTGCTAAATATCCTTAGTAATAACAGCCATCTTCTTCTACATCCTCAGCATTTTCCAATTCTAACCCAATTTACAATAATTTTACAATATCTCCTCAGAAGTTTAGTCCTCAAAACAACTCTAATTTAAACTCCAAAGCGAATGAAAATAATAACAACAACTACAGCTACAGTAATGCTCCGAACAGTATGTACTACTCCCATCCTAAAAGCTACCTACAAAGCAATATCAGCAGCTCAAAAGAAGAAGGGAGTACGATGTGCTTATCGATTGGACTCAAATCAGATGTAGCCAGTTCAAACAGTTCAGGAAGAAACTTCCCTTTATCAGTCGATTCTCCTGGACATCTCCTAGCAACAGAACCGCTCAAGAGGAAAGTATCGCCAAGTAGATTCAAGTAATAAGCAATTAAATTAGGGATGCGTCTGCATGTGCGTGAGAGTGTTCTTGTAGATAATAATCAAATTAATTTATGTGTTTAGAGAAAGCCAGAAACTAGCAGGAGGAGGAGGAGGGAGTAATGCGGTGAATAGCAACAATATCCGTTCTTGTGGCATTCCTTTTCGATAATCATGGTCATCTTCAAAGAAGCAATAATCGTAAATCTACAACAATAGCACTTCGATTCTTTAGAAGGATCATACGAATACTGCTAGTAATAATAGTTAAAATACCCTGAACAATGAGACAAACAACTAGAAGAGCATCATTGCAGCTGCTAATAACTCAATATCTGCAAATAATAACAATTTTAATTTGTAAAATACACTCAACAAGAACGATTCATCTTTGAATTAATCTGCTAGAAATCCAATCCTTAATTAATCAATTCCCATTCAAAGTGCTGTCTCCTCTTAGTCAAACTGCAAACAACCTGTAGCAGCCTTACCTGTAGGTGGTTATCCAACAGCTTAACCAAAATAAACTCACTTTGAATTATCTAAACTGTTTCCTCTAACTGGATAACAGCAACAATATCTTTAGCCATTTGAACCATGCCAATAACCCTAGCAATAACAATAATAAATACCTGTAGGTCAGTATTAGCACTAAATTAAGGATAATTCTATTCGATAGGAATAATATCCGAATCTTCTCCTTGAGCACATTGATTCCTCTGAGATTAAGAGAAATACAACTAATTTTTAAAATCATCCAGCAAACAGTAATAATTACTCATTTTCCGCAACCACTCCTTTAGATTCTAACTAACCTAAGTCATAGCAGTAGCATTAGCAGTAATCAAGACAGTTAGTTATTACTTTAGATTGCTAAGCTTCAAGTACTGCATAATAAAAGTTCATTTCTAAATCGCAGTGTTCGCAACCTCAATCTTTCTCTTAATCACAACAACAATCGAATAATTTACATAGCTTTTTTCCAGTAAAGTTATCATCTCCTAACAACACTTTAATCTCTTCTTTCTCAGCTGAATAAACTCCATAGCTCTTGGTCAACTCTACTTCAAACAGCTTGACAACCATCAGTTCATCCAAATTGCCATCTCATCCTAGTGCCATCAACAGAGAAAGCTCCAAGCAAAGCTGCAAGATCATTCAGGAAAAATCTGTTAACCGAGTCAACATCACCCTCAAGAATTCGAATTCCAAGAAACTCAGCAGTTCCACATCAAGCATAACCGAAGACAACACCTTAGATATCAGATCTGCTAAAGGAGCCACTTCTTCTCGAGATAGCATCCATAACTACAGCTCTAGCAATCCAACTTCCCCAAAGATTCCTAAATAGTATTCTGTTGCAGCATCAGATTAGCAATAAGACTACCCAAAACAGCAAGGATAATAGCATCTTGTGCTTGATGGGTTAACCAATAGCTAAGTTGGTCTAAAATCCGATTCCAAAATGAATAATATCAATAACAGCAGTGCTTCATTACTGTAAATGCGTAAAAGTTTGCTTTTCGCTAAGAATGCTAGCTCAACACAGACAGCAGATAAAAGTAATGGCAACAGTGGGAAGGACAATGAAACTGACACTGCACATGCTTTTTTTGGAAACATGATTTAAGTCAGCTAGAACAAGCACATTGATCTAGATGATCCTATGGGTAATAGCCATTGCTTTTGTTGTAATGTTATTTCTAAAAATTAACTTTTTGTTTGCTTATTTTCCCAAAACCTAGTGCAAAAGGAGGTGTCTTCAATTGTAAGAAATCTCTTAAAAATCAAGAACGATTATAAGTCACCTAGCAGCAGTAGTAACAGTAACAACAGCAGCGGTAAGCTTAAGCTCAAATAGTAGCAATAACAAACTTAAGCAAAACAATAACAACTGCAGTAAAAGCAGTCAACTCCGCATTCGAGTTCATCAGCAGGGTTAAAAAGACAAAATAGTGCTGGAAATCAAGGAAATTACAGCAAGTAAGCAGTCCTATCTGACAAGTAAAAATAAGGGTTTTTTATTGTATGGGAATATGAAGGAGGGAGTGGGGATTTCTGGTCCTTTTCCTTGTAATTGAAATAATAAAATATATAAATAGAATGATTGATAATAATTTAAAACGATGGTTAGAAATCTAAGTGGGTAGAAATAGCTGGGATTCAGATATTTTAATTACTATTTCCAATGATATTGTGAGAATGCATGCCAGTGGGCTTCTTTTTATTTAACTGGTTTCTTCATTTTTTACATTTTATTCTTATTGGCTGTTTGTTTTGAAGACTCTACAGTGAAATTGTAAATAAATTCGACGTTCAGCATTACAAGACAGTCAGCGGATCAAGCACACATTTTGAAGCCATTCCAGAGATTGGTGGTGGCAGTTCTTCTTCATTCGTTGAATCTCAGCAAACTCCAGAGGATAGTATTATTTCTGCGAATGGCTAGCAGAGACAACAGGTCTAGCAAGGTTTCAATAAAAAAGTGCAAAATAGCTAAGGCAAAGACTGAAATGCAGAGGAGCAGTAGTAGTAGCTATTAAATCTAATTGCGTGAGCAAGATTTAACTTGAAATAAGGCAGCTGTTTCTGCAATATTGAGCGAAAGAAATTAACAATTAATTATATTATTTTTTCCTAGATATTCTTAATATTTTTATGAAGAGCATGCAGCTGAAATATTGTAATTTGCTGCTTCTTCAAAGTGTATTTTTATGTAAGTTTTTCCCTTTTGTTATCTGATTATTTTCCATTTCAAATTACTAGTTTCTTATTTTTGTAAGAGAGTCTCTACAAACCTAAAAATGCATGTGTGTCAATTAAAAAGCAACAACACTATTCTTCGAATTAATCATTCACATTTTTGTTAGGTCTTCAAACTATCACAATGAAAGTAATTCCCCCCAGGTAAAACGGCGGGAATAATAATAAATTAATCTTAAAATTAATAAAAAATACGAATCTCCCCCAACTGAAGCAAGATATATAGATTATTAATATTTTCTTCATTAATTGTGTTGTTTAATATTTGGCGGAATTGCTTTGAGTTAATTACCCATTTTACAGGGACAATTACTTGCATTTTCTGAATGAGAGAAACATATCTCTTTTTTAGTTTGCGGACCAGTGAAAAAGTAGAAAGAAAAGAATGGGAACAGAAAACGGGGGGGAACAGAAAACGGGG
>Ga0302271_10000699_pt1 | contig 33021 bp, 22 predicted proteins | sample III_Bog_N1_1_FD_198767 | JGI IMG/M metagenome (GOLD analysis project Ga0302271, IMG submission 198767) | Peat permafrost microbial communities from Stordalen Mire near Abisko, Sweden - III_Bog_N1_1 | ecosystem: Environmental > Terrestrial > Soil > Wetlands > Peat | place: Sweden: Abisko... | reverse complement strand
GCCACAGCCCCCCCCCCCCCCCCCACCAAAACTTCCCAAAATGGATTATTTTTTATTATCTTTTACCTCTTCAGAATATCTATTATTTCTTGATATGTTGCTTTCCCTTTGAGATGGAGAGCTTCTGGTACAATCACTTGATGAACATGTTCATACGGCAGGCCTTTGTTAAACAATCTGAATCGAATCTAATAAGCAACTTCAGATATCTGTTTAAATGATATCCGCTTCCTTTTCTCTCCTTCTGGCTTTTTCTCACTGCTGCTGCTCTTGGGTCGGATATTCCCAGCGGGAGTATTACTATTACCTATTTCATGAGATTTCTAAGATTTTTCAGTTAATTTAGCTTCTTATTCTTTAATTTTTGCATGCGCTTCTGCTAGTTCTTTCTACAATTTAGCCTTCTCTTGCATCAACTTCCTAAGCAGCAGCGAAAATCAGAATATTTTAGATGGTCTAGGAAATACAAAAATATACTAAAAACTAATTGCATTTCCTTACGATTAATTGTTCGGTTTAGAAGGAACCCCTGGGATAGGCACTTTATTACCTCCCTTGTTAGAAGAATTACTCTCAACCACCTATTTAGCTGCAATTGCAGCAGCTACGGCATTACTTTTCTTCTCTTCAAGTTGTTCTTTGAGTTTAACTATCTCTGCATCCTTATCTTTAACCATTTTTTTACTGATTCCTAGATTTCTTTACAGTGTTTTAATCTCCTTCCCTGCATTCATCGATTCCTGTCCTTAATGATGAGCTTTCTCCTCAAGTTACTTGAGACTCTAGACTAATTCCGTGTTATCCGCTCTGACTGTATCCACAATTTCTTTTAATTTATAGCATCGTTCTTAGAGTTCATTAACTTGAAAATCTTAGTTGCCTCTTCGATTAGCTTCTGCTGCCATATCGTCTACTATCTTTCTTAAACGGATTGTCTCCTCGCCTAAATGGTTCTTCTCAATCTAATGGGAAAAAGTCACAAAATATTTTATTATTATTTCTTGTTTTTTTCAACTCAATTTTATTCTCAACACCTCTAATTCTTAGAATCCAGTGTATTTGACATTGCGCTTCATTTATTCAAGCTCATTGTCTTTCTTTTTAGCAGAATCCTGCAGTTCTTTGACTTGTTTCTTCAGACCCACCAAGATATAACTCTAAGCAGATCCAGGTCAACAAAAAATAATAAAACATAAATGAAAAAAAAAGGTTTAAATTTTCAATGTCTTCAAGAAACTTATGTGCTCGCAAATATCTAATTAAACTGCCATCTCTTTATTACATCATTTCCTGCCTTGGCATTTTGTTAATTTGCTGCTCCTCTATTTCCTTGATGCAGTTCTTCAATGATCTTTTCGTACTTTTGAATCTACTTTTCGAGATGTTATGTCTTAGTTTTGAGCACTGCATTCTCTGCTTTCGTTTCGTTCATGAGCTACTTTGCATTCATCATCTCTTCGAAGATCTTCTCCTGTGTTAGATTTTGTCAGCCAACAATTAAAGACTTCCCACATAGAAAATACATATAATGTGCAGTATTAAAAAATCATTTATTGACTTAGGCTTCTATTTACCTTGTCAAACGCAACAAAGTTTTGCTTAAACAGATCTTGCTCCTGCTTGAGTTGCTATCCTCCATTTGGTTTCTTTCTAAATTTACATTTTTTTTTCATTGCACAAGTAAAAACGATTATCATTTGTAACTTTCACATATGTAACAAAAGGAGCTTTACATTGAGTAAGGATTACGAAAGCCTAGTGCTCCAGTGGTCGATGGACGATTAGCACTGAAATTTGATTCTTTTTGTGTTTAAAAGTTATTCTACTGCGGTAACTTCGACCGAGTCATCTAAGTCGCATTATTCGACGATTTGTGACTGCTAAATTTTTAAATCCGCGCAAGAACAAAACAAAAGATTATTCCAATCATAAATATTCAAACACATTGATGATGTATGCATGTTTATGCGCAATGTCATTTCTTTGAAGTTGATTTTTGTGTTAATTTTCCTGCTTACATGACAAAGTTTTTCTGGAAGTTTTTAGGAATTTCCTAGGATCCAGGTAATGTCTATCTAGTTTCAAATCTATCTTACCCTTAGATGTTGCTGCTCTCTCCTTAAAACACTATTTATCCACCGTTTTGCATCTACCTTGGGGGCATAGGAGCAGCACTGCCATTCGCTGCAGCAACTGCCGAGAAATTTTAGATTTAAGGATCTTAACTACTTCTTCTATTAGTGTTGCTATTATTCTTGAGATTCTCCAAGCTTTCATTGCGGATAACCTTTTAACTCATGATTTCTTTTGATTCTTCAATATACAAACACTTAAAAGTAATTTTTGTTATTCCTTTGATTGATTAATTATCTTTTTCTCTTCCTCTCTCTCTCGAAATCGCAAGTTAGTTATTTATGCTTGATTTGTGTTTTTCTTCCTTAAAATTTCGGTTGTTTCTTTTTTTCTTTGCAGATTCAGACACAAGAGAACAGCCATCCATTCATTCATTTTCGGAGTATCTTAAAATAGAATCTTAGCATAAAAAGATAATAATTATGTTTAAAACATGCTCGATAAATACATGTAACATCATTCAAAAGGTAAAATATTATTGTCGATTGATTAAACTTGATTTGAATTTTTGATTTTCCTTAGATTGTGTTATTATATTGTTCATATCCTATTGATCTATTCTATCCTACCTACCTGCTCTTCAACACTAATCAACTCATATACAGTTTGATGATGGCTTTATCATCGGAAGGAGCAGCAGTGATAGGACATTTCTTGAAATTTTTTACATAATCTGAAATGCATCCAAAGCAGAATACCTATCCAGATGTAGCAAGTGCTGCTGGATTCTTAATCTTACTGCGGCAGAGCTTGCAGAAGCTAGCGACATTCAATGCATTACGGCTATTATTACCTACTTACTATGGTTTATTTTCAGGTGGTGAAATTTACTCCGAATATCCTGAGTGACCACTCTAATTTCTGATGTTGTTTCGACTCGTTCCAACTCGATAATACCAGTCAAGTGCTTGAAAACCAAGAAAAAGACCAAATACAAAGTACTTTTTGATGAATTCCATCATTGGATGCGATGAAGAAGCAGGCTAAGACCCTGAAGCCATATCTCCAGGCTGCTATCTCGCTAAAGAATGCTAAACTAGGAGATATTCCAAGGAGTACCATTCGAACTATGGCTGCAAGAGATACTTCGCATTCACAAGGAAGTTGATTAATCTCAACGCTGCCACTACGAAAGGATAAATTTTTCTGAATTGCTTTTCTTTTTCTGTGAGAACATCGTAATTTGCGATTTTAGCTTGAATGTCATTGAAATATCTATCGAGCTTTGAGCGAATGTACGGTGTGAGTGTCTACAGCAGCAATGCTAAGACTTTAGATTTAGTTGTGATCTTCGGATAAGCTGGATGGTTTGTGTCAGTGGATGCTCTGTGAAAATTATAGAAGAACTCAGCGTATGTTGCATTGTGACGAGTCAAGAAATAACCTTAAATCAAGGATTCAACGAGTAGCAGGATCTCATCTTTATAGTATCGCAGTCTAACCATAGTGAAGAGCTTATCGCATGCTATGTTCGTCACGTACTAGAAAGCTCCACGGAAGTATCTAAGAAAGAAAGGTAAATGAAAGGAATAGTAAGATTTGATTGAAAATTAATGATGAATTGAATGGAAAGAAAAAGAAGATGAGAAATAAGCTGATTACTCTTCGAACTTCTCTAGCGAGTAGTGCTCAAAGAAGTGCACTTTCTACTCTAAGACCCTTGATTCCATTAGATTGGCGTGAAACTCTGCTTGCCTTTGTTGATGCTGCTGCTGCTGCTGCTGCTGCTGCTGTTTGATATTGCTTTAAAAAAGAAAGAAAACTAGTTCACTGATTGATTAAAATTATCAAGTGATTCGTAATTTATCTCCTTTTTTCAAGTTCTAAATCACAAACAGATGTTCCTTCAGAATTAATCAATAGACAATTCACATCAAATAGATATCTCAAAATAGTTAATCTCTTGTAGTTTCAGTAAGAATGACATAATCTTCATATTGCAACTAGCAGAAGAAAAAGAGAGAGAGAGAGATGACGCTTTCAAACAAACAAAAAACGCACAAAAACCTATGACTTAATATGCACACGAACACCAAGATTTCTTTCAAATCTATTTTGCTTTTTTGGATAAAACATTCCTTAATGGAATGTTTGTTCTCCTCTGAAAATCACTTTTGTTTATTCGCATGCGTTAACGCATAGAGATGTTCTCTGATGTCTGCGAACTTCTGTGTAGCTTCTTCGGCATCGTTGAAATTACAGATATCATAATCGATTTCGTCTTCACTTTCATCTTCATTTTGTTCTTAATCAGCTGCAACTGGGAACAGCACTTAAGCTCCAGTTTTCTCTTTTTTCGATCGGTGGTGATGGTGATGGCTATGTTGTGGTTTAGTATTTGCGATTTGAGGTTTATTCTCAGTACCAGCTGATTATTTCACTAATTTTTATTGTTGTTAGGATATTCCATCAGTAACTACTGCATTCGGCTTGAAAACGAACCCTGGTTTGACCAATTGCTCTTGTCGAAGCTACTCTTACAATTGTAACTATTGTTCCTACTATTGTAGCTACTTTCGCTTGTCAGCTGTTTTTTTATTAAAAAATAGTTAAGTTTCATCAGCTCACGAAAATAACTTTTCTACAATTATTTATTTAAAATTGTCCAGCTCATTTCTTTCAAAATGCCCTCAAAATGGATAGTCAACTACTGATACCTGCAGCTTAGATTGTTGTCCTTGGAGGCTGTATGAATGAGTCGTTATCGATCTTCTTGTTGCGAGATAGCAGGGTTTACTTTTTCTCTTCCTGTTGTTGTAAAGTTAGTTTTTGCGAGCGAACATCAACAAAACAAAACCAAAACGAGCCAACAAAAATCTTTAATAGCCAATCTGTTAACAAATACCTTGATTCTCTCCTCTGCTGCCTTTTTGATTCTATTTTCTTTTTAAATAGCAGCAGCTCTCTCTGTGATCCTCTATTGGAACTCAGCCAATCGATCTTGCTTCTAGCTCTCTCTAAGGATTGATTTCTTCATCTCCACAATGGCTTCCAGCTAAGTTTCCATATTTTTAAATGTGATTCATCATTTATTATTATTAACATATTTGAATTACTTCAGCTGAGTTTGCAGGTTACTATGTCATCTGCTTAATAACTGCAGTACGTGTACTGGAAAGCGGCTGATTGGCTTCCACACTCAAATTAAACTAGCCAGCCTTCACTCGAAGGGCATCCTCGTTGCCAACGTACATTGTTGTTTTTGTTTTTTTTGAAATAATTTAGGTTTAGAAATCTATTTGTATTTTTCCTTGAAATAATTAGTACTTTGCGTGAGTGATTATTCTTTCTAGCGATTATTTTTGAATTCCCTCCAAGCAATTATGTAATTATTTCAAGATTTTGAGTAGCATATTTAGATTTTTATCATGAAATTAAGGATTTAGTTGGGAATCAAATCATTTTGATTTTCTCAACATTAATAGCAGCACATTCTCTTGCAAATACAATTCAAATGCATAAATCGTGTCAGATACTACAAGACCAGTTTGCTTGCTCACTTTCTTCGTAGCCTTAAAAATGGTATTATTTTATTGAAAACTTATTTAACTTTTCTTATTTATTTTTAAAGCTTATTTCTTCTTCTTCTTCTCAATCGTAATCATAGTCATCAGCTCCACCTGCACTCCCATCTCCAGCATCATCATCGTCGTTGTTAACAAACTAATTAGACACTTCTCCTAAGGACTAAACAATAACAAAAAAAGAAATTCATAATCTATCAATCAGCTCAATAAAGTTATCATAATCTTAGCTATTATTCTCCATTACATCCTCTCCCTGCATGTTGTTGTCTTCTTCTCCTTCTTCTTGTTGATTTTTTCTCTTAGGCTTCTTTTTCTTCTTGGAATCATCCTCCTCATCTGCTTACTCCTTCTGCTTATTCGCTGCTTTCTTCTTGCTATCTTTTGTTGGCTTCGTCTTGGCAATCTTTTCTTCTTTCTTCACGGCTCTCTTCTCTGTCAAAAACAGCAAATCCAAAAAATAAGTTAAAATTCATAATTTCATTGAGTTTTTTTCAATTGTTTCCTTACATGATTTTTCTTCGACCATTCTGATAATATCATCCATTTTAAGTATCTTCCCGACTTGCCTTTACAACTACTTGGACTAGTCAAACAGCTCATCTGGCAGGATACTTCTATACTTTCTCTTCAAGAACGTAATATAATCAAGCCTATCTTTTTTTAGTTCCTCCTCTGCAGCGATTGATTTGTTGGAACCTCTAGAAGATGATTGCTCTCCGTTGAGTGGTCCTTGGAAAAGTATCCTATCATAACCTCGTTGTCTCTTTTTCCTTAAAGCAATAGATCTAATTGCAAGTCTCTTTTCGTTAGCATTTAAATTCAAAGAACTGCAAGCAACTTCCACGTCCTTTTGAGTGACATAAATGAAAAAAAAAGTTATTATGGTTGCTGATTTTGCCTGAGAAAAATGTTAAAATTTATGTATTTTTACTGGGAGAGAGCGTAAATCGACGTATTCTTAGGTAAGGAAGTTAAAGACACTATCTGAAGGACAGGCAGCAGCTGCAATTGGATTCTGTACTGCTCCTTTCGCTTTGTTTTTGTCTTCTTCACTCATGAATTCTTTTTTTGTTTTGCTTTCTTCAAAACTAAACTATTTTTAATAACTTGATTAAATCATCAAAAGAGGCTACGAATCGCTACTCTAATGATTTTGTTTGTTTCCTACGATTGTTCTCTTATTTTTAGTTGCTCGATAGGATGGAATAACTTAAGTTGCAAGTCTAACACAATTTCAGAAAATTTGAAGAAGAAAAAATTTAAAGAATTTGTTTTGAGAAAAAATTCAATTTGTCTTTCTTTTTTTTCGAGTGATGAAGAAGAAAACAGGGCAGAAAGAAGAGGAGGGGAAGACAAAGAACAACGATGGAAGCAGCACTGCATTGAGGAATAAAGCTAGAAAAGGAAAGTTAAGTGAATTGGTGACAATGACGATAGAGAATTGCGGCTATGATATCTTTAAATTCTTGACTTCACGTGAAAAAAATAATCTCAAAGCTGGTAAGTACATTTGGGTTAGAAAGAGTGGAAAAGATGAATAATACAAGTTAAACATTCTTTAGGTGTAGCAAGGGTTTAGCTTTGATGATTTATAGATTTTGTTGACGATAATAATTGAATTATTGCAATTTTCTTTATTTTATGTAGTGAGCAGAGTGTTCTATTATTAGTTACTAACCATGGAAGTATGGAAAGGGCTTATCGAAGGAATCAGAGAGAAACAAGAATCTTAAATCTAGGGGTAAGATAGCAGAAGTAATAATGAGAAAAGCTTCAGATAGCTGAAGGATATACAAGAAGAGGAAGAAGCTGAAAATGATAAGGATGAGGGTCATCATCAAAAAGGATAAAGAAATATGCAGAGAAAGAGTTAATTGGATAATGGAGAAGAAGAAGAAGAAAGTGACTCAGATAATGAATCTGAAAGGAAATAGCGATAAAAAGGAGAATAGAAGAGAAAACCGATGCAAAAACAAGAACCAATAATTTAGAGTTCAGCTAATAGAAAAATGAAATAGCAGTCAGGAAAAGCAGTAAGCACTGAAAAATTAGAAAATAAAGGAAATATCAGTAGTAGGTATCAAAATGACTCAGGAATAGAAGAAGAATAACAACAACAGAAAAATAAGCAAATCAATTCAAAGTAATAGAATGACAAAGTTGAAAAATTAGAGAAACTGAACGATGGTAAACAGACGAAATAAGAGAATAACATCCGTGGTAATTAATTTGCTGTGAAAAAAACTGCTTTTTCGAGCACTTCTTAGCCACTTTAGTCAGGAAATATTTCAAGTAATGTTGAACTCTAACCTGCCGCCAACTTATTAGCCAAAAGACCTTCACTTATCAAAGAAGGAAAATACTCACAGCAGTTACCAACTGTATCTCAAAGCGATTAACCTGCTGATTAAAGTTTAAATACTAGTAAAGTAGCTATTTCTTCTATTAATACACCTTCAGCAAGCAATAAAATTACTTTATCAAAGCCTGAGGGATCCTCGGCAAAATCCAGAAAACTAAAAATGGTAGAAGAACTTGAAAAATCAAGTTAGATTCTTCAAAAGAAGAAATAATAATTTGACATAAACACCAATGCTAATGCTAGCAACGCTTTGAAAGCTAGCTCAAACATCTTCAGCTGCAATGATCCTCTTCTTAGAACTTCCAATAGTTTCTTCAAGCGAAATTTCCTACAGAAATGTAATTAATTTATTTTTTGAATGAAAAGTAGGGTATTTATAATATTATTATTGCCTAATTTACCTTAGTAAACCCGCAGAATCACTTGAGTAATCCAAGCGATGAATTAACTTCAGTAGACACAGATTCCACTGCCATGTCAGCTGCTACAACTCCTTCGATTAGCAGGACTAGCATCAGCAGCACAAAATCAGAGAAAACAGGAGTAATTGGAAACAACCATCATCACTTAGCTCGTCCAAAAACTAACGCTATTGTCAAGCGATCGACTAACATTCCCTCAAGCAATCTAGTTGAGCTGTAGTGCTTACGAATCCCAACAAATCTAATGGATAAATCGTAGGTTATCTTCGACCCAAAAAAATCTTTTGCCTCGAATATGAAAATCTTCGAGGAAATAACCGCTACCCTTGATTTGTGGATAGCAGAATCCAGAAAACTTGAAAAAGCTGTGGATCCTTAAGGTATCACAACTGAGACACTCGAAGAAGAGGTATTATTATGGCCTTAGCTATGCGAAATCATTGATACATTCAAGCGAGAATGTGAGAATCCAGATGTGCAGCGTGTTGAGAAAGTCATCGTTGAGAAAAGTATCACAGACGAATCCTTAAAGAAGAAGCTATTTCAGTTGAAAATTATCAAGAAAAATATCCTCATGGATAGGCTAAGCAAGCGAAGTTTCTCCAAAGAGTTTTCCGATTCTTGCTTGGAATTGTTCGTGAAATTAACAACCGCTACATATGCAGAATTTCCTGATCTTTGGAATCCAGCGATTTAAGCGATCATGGAGTTGTATGAAAAATACACAGTCGTTTTTGACACAAGGGTGTATCATGTTATGAGTAGAATTCACCTGATTTTATTGAAGAAAATGAGGCAATGTTCTGTCAGTGTGAAATTGGTTACAGATAACGAGAACAGTTCTATTTTCGTGGATGGTATCTTGGAGACATTCGGGGTATTTGCGGAATAGCTAAACGATGGGTGGCGAAGAATCACGGAGCTAAGTTCCAAAAAAGAGAGCAACACAAAAATTCACGAGAAGATGTTTGCGAAGCGATTGATTTATTTGAAGTAAGTGCTCAAAGATTTAGTTTTTGTGAAATACACAGTAAGGAAGTTGAGGAAACAGCGAAGGAATGCTCAAGGGAGTGAGGCATAGTAGGAGAAGAATAAAAACAAGAAATAAGGATAAGAAAATGTAAGATTTAAAGAATGTTGTTAAATTTTCGGAAATATTTTAAGGATTAATAAACTAAAAAAAGGTAAGGATTGCTGATTATTTATGATTTTTATCTTAAAAGAACTAATTCCAAGCAAGCAGTTCTTTAGTTAAATAATTAGATGATCAGCTTCGGAGTTACTAATCCTGGCCAGCTGATACTTCTTCTGACATCTTCGATTTGTCCTTTCGAAATCAATGGGAAGCATTCATTGTAATAAAAAAAAGATAATAGAATTAAGAAAAAAAGAATATGAAATAGTCTTTTTTTTGTTTTGTTTTCTAGCATTTAGTTTATAATTTTTCATTTATGTTTTGATTGTTTTTTGAAATTCATAGAAATAGTTTGAAAGCAGCACAGGCAATCTTTTAAGAGAACTAGCAGTCTATGGAGAATCTTAGAATTATAAAGAAGAGGAAGATCAAAGAAAAAATAAGAATATATCCAATGAATCTACATAATATGAATAAGATGATGCAAATGAAAATGAAGGGCAAAAGTAACAAATAGAAGAAACAAATGAGGAGGATGATGATGATAATTCAAATGATTTCTTCAATCCTATGTTTTAAACCTAAGTTGCTTGGAAGATTCAATGAGAGTGAGTGTGAGCTTATGAGAAATACAAAAACTTACATTCATTTTAAAACTTCTAATTCTTTTTTGTTTCAAAATAGTCAAGCAATTTAAACCTTTAAATATCATTTTTATTGTATTTTTTTTTCTTCAAATGGTTTTCATTGATTTTTCTGAAACATTCTTGATCACACAAAGGAGATTCGAACTAAAAGGAACAAAAATAGTTTCTTGTGCTTTTTCCGCCCATCCCCTTTAAATCCATTTTGAAAGTCATTCGGAATGAAGATCACATGAAAAGGAATTCAAAGAATGAAGGAGTGAAATATTCGTGTTTCATTCGAATTTCGAAGAAAAAAAGTTAAAAGACAATATAAAATAATACTAATAGTCAAGTGGAAAACTACCTATTATCTCTGTCCCTATGACATGAAAAAATAATTAAGAAAAAAAGAAATTAATTTCTCACAACCCTAGAGCACATAAAAAAAAGGAATAACTCCTCGTTTTCTGTGTCGTTATCCCCACCATGATGTACTAAGTTCGATAAGGCTTGCTCACTGAGATGAGACCATTCATCATCTTTGAGGTGCTCCAGTGCATACCGTTTTATGGAATGCTGACATTGCTCCCTCTAGTTAAACAGTTATTCGAGTATTATGATATCATTGAAGCGAAGTACACTAACCAAGCTGATTCGTTGATACTTTAATGCGCTTTTTATCTTAAATCATGCCACCGACTCCTCAGATAACTTGCGGGTAACGATCGTCTAAATGAAAGAAAAGGATGGAGTTTGCAGTGGGAATTTGCTGTGTTTTTTTAAGGTTTTTTAATAGAAATATAATTAGGTTAAAACTTCTTCACTTAACTATGGCATTAATTTATCTTATTTTCAAATCTAGGCTACCCTATTCCATTGTGGTTTATAGTGCATTATCTGTATTCAAATATTCAAGAGCTCATTGAGTCATAGCCTGATGTAGATTCTCTCAAAGTAAAGAAACATCTTTTTTCATTAAATTTTTCATTTTTCTTGTGACACTTTATGTTATCTTTTTGAAACTGCTGTTTCCCTCTTTTTCTAACATACCTGCTTTGATTCTTCAAAAAATAGAGTACTTAGCAATGTCTTCTCTGGGGAATGATAATATCCTACTTGGCTGTGTACTTCGTCTCTCCTGGATATTTTGACACTGTTGCAGATCGAATGGAAATGAATTAAGCAATCAAAACGAGATCAGAATTGAAAAATGCACCTGGTATCATCTGCTACCCATGCAATTATCCCACTGTGTTGAGATCGTATCACTGTCCAATTTGTTAGCAGTAAGAACTCAAGATTTTCATTTAAAAAAAAAAGAGAGATCAATTTTTGATATTTTGTGTGTTTTGTGTTGATTGAATAGTTGCATTGCGAAGGGTGAGTATCATTCGAAGATATTCAATACTTGCATCGGAGCGAGAAATCTTCCTTTCTACATACTGTTCACTTCCTCAGTTACTTGTCTCTTCGGATTTTAGTAAGATAATTGAAAAAAAAACATTTTGGTGGGTTTTCTCTGGATTACTTCAAAAAGATTAGTTGGAGAAATGCAGCTGGATTTGCTTAACAAACTGCCTTAACATTTTGAAAAATATGCTAATTTTCTCCTACTACATTAAAACATACAATATCCCCCTTCTATTGAATCATCCTCCTTCCTAATTATTTAATTATTGCTATTTAGGACTTGGATGATGCTGGTGAAGAAAGATCAAGATAAGAAAATGGGTTTAATTTAATTCTTCGTTAATCTCAAAATCTTCTTCTACTATGGTCTCCTCACTTGCTAGCACATCTCAAATGTAACAAAAATGAATAGAAAATTATTTTTAATTATTTTTTTCTTCTGCTCTTCTTTGCTTTGATCTATGCTAATGCTTGTCAACAAATACCAAAAAAAAAGGTATGTTTCAACTTAACATTCAGAGAAGTAAATGAGGTCAAAGCACTTCCGTATCTGTGGAAAAATCGAGATGGAGACTACTTCAACTCTTTTAGCAAGGTAACAATAACAAATAAATAAACAAAGAATTTGTGGATGATGATCAAATACTTGGTCTACAGGGTGTCTTAGGGAACATAATAGAATGCGTACTGCCTCTTGTGAGTAATAAAAGTGTGAGCAAATCTTCAGGACAGAGTAGGTAACAACAACAGGCTGCTTATTCGTAAGTGGGTGAAGAAGAGCGTTCGAAGATAATGACAGCTCGGGATGTTTCTGGTGAAGAAGATGATGAAGAGTCTAAAGATAATGGAAGTGATACTACAAGAGGAATCAACAGCGATACTAATAACAATAGCGATTCCTTGACTGCTGATAAGGACAGCTAAGATGAATTTTCTGACATAGGAAAATACAACAAAGAATCGGATATGTACGTAAACTGGGCAACAAAGAAACTCTACACAATAATAGACGTTGCTGCGAGTCCTTTGCGAGAAGAAGCTATAAAAGAAACAAAAGAGCAGCTCCGTCACTTTAAACTGCAGCACATGGGTAACAATGATCATTTACTTCATCAGTAGATTCGTCATGAGGAGAGTTTGGCAGAATCTTCTGGAATTACTGCTGCAGAACTAGAAAAAAGAAAACAAGAGCTAGTCACGAAAATCCAACAAGAACGGTAGGATTACATAGCTAAACAGTTGCTAGAGTAAAAGTAATCTTACGAGAAAGACCCTGAACTCAAGGAGCGATCGAAATTCTAAATGGAAATGAGCATGACTAGAGCGAGAATTTACATTTTTGAGAACCCCGAAAATGCACCTGCAGTTTAGCCAGAATTGGAGCAAGCAGAGAGGAACTATGTGTACTTATTCGGATAAGGAGCACTGGACAGTTATCTGGAGGTGCTGTTTAACCCAGATGCAGCTGCGAAAGCTGCAGCGGAAGAGAATGCGAGGAAATAATAAGAATTTAAAGATAGAGATGAAAAAATCAAAGAAGCAGCGTTAGGTGAAACAACTTTAGATGAATCAAACACAGAATACACCATTGTCACGAAGGATATTAACAATGGAGTTGCAGTGACCTCTTTCTAGAGTAACTCAGGACAAGAACAGTAGTAGCAATAGTAGTAGTAGAATTATAAATCTGCTTATGTTCCCGAATAGCCATTCAGCAGCAATCCAAGTTATTAAATGTGATTTACAAGGAGTGCATTATCCATGATAATTTTCAAATGATTGTTTGTGTCATGTGTAAACTTTATCTAAAAGTTCAAAAAATCACGAAGAGATTGTGATGCATATTTGTGTGTGGCTGAGTTTGGAGCAATTCTAAAAATAAACTCAGTCTTCCTGTGTGATTAAAATATTATTTTCTTCTTGTCCTTGCTTTTATTCTGGAACGTTCAAAATGAATTTCCTGAGAAAATGCACAATTTCCTTAATTATTTTTTAAAAATCACAGCTAGTTAGAGTATTAGTTCTTCATCATTTCTTATCAGAATCTCATTGTAAATTAAAAGACAAATCTATTTCAAATTTTCCCTTGTGCAACTTCTACGCCGGCTGTAAATTAGCAATTATTGTGGTTTAAATTTTAAATCGAATCCCGCAAATTCAAAACAATATTCTTGTAGATTCAGGAATTAAATGTAATTTTTATCTAAAGCAAAATAGTTTTTTGTAAGCAAAATGCTATCAAGGAACAGAATTCGTCAGACCTTCTCCCTCTTATTTTTTTAACCTTCTTATTGTAATAATTCCTGAGATTGGTAATTTTAGAAAAATACCTAAAACAAGCAAAAAAACACAAAAACTTATCTAATTTAAAATACCTAGCCGTTTAAATCATAGGCACATACGTTATTTTACCAATTGTGAGTAGTACTACTGACAAACATCTTATTTTTAATGGATCGAGGATAGACATGCCATACGGATAGGTTTAATCAGAATTTGACTTTCTATTAAATTCCCAAACTTAAATTGATTATTAAAGCTGGTCTGTTTAAACCTTATTGTCTGATCTACTTAGCTATTTAAATGTCTGACAGCTGGTTTGATCGGTGTGCAGAAGCTATAAACAAAATAACAACAAAAAGAACAACAAAATAAATATTTTTTTGTTGTTGTCAAGAGCTTGCGGAGAAATAAATGATTTTCAGCTTAAAACGTGTCTCTTAGGAGAATATCTCAGTCGGAAATAATAATTATCAAGAATCAATGTAATTTATCTCCCCTCTCCGGTAATCTGGGAATTCCTTCCAGTGGAATGAATAATCCTCAGGCAATGTTTGTGGAAGTCTTACAAGTTTTCGCTTTGAAGAGAAAAAAGGCCCAGATGGTAGATATTATGAGAATGAAGAGGAAGACAGAAGAGAGCGAAGATCGAGTGCCGTTTCATTTCAAAAACTTATCCTTACTTGTGAAGCTGAGCAGTCAGAGGAACATTATTCACAAGCAATCAATGAAATAGATTCACTGTAGATGGGTTCTCATTTGACCTTAGAGCAGCCTTAAACATCGATGTAGTAGCATCTCGACTCGAATAGATAGGAATATTCAGCTTCAATATCGTTTTCACAAAAATAATTCATTGAATTCTCTGAAATTGAACTTTCCTCAATGAATATTAATTTTACCTCCAAAGAACAGAGTTCACAGATATTTAACCCCAAAGACATTCTTTCCCAGTCTATTCCTAGGAATTCTCTTCTTGTGTAACCAGCTAACAACCTTTAGAAGCATAATTCATAACACTTGTTGTCGTCATCGTCGTCTTTCATGTTGCAAGGTGATTGTCTTCTTGACTTAAGCTATTTTTCAATGATCTAATCGGGTTAACAATACAATCCACTAAATCCTTGCGCTTTGAATCACTGGAAGTAGTGTTTGAGTGTCTCCAAAGATAAAGATTAATAAAATGGCTTATTTTTTTATTCGCTTGAGTCCATTCGAGATTATAGTCCAAGAGAGCAAATCGATGCCGCAAATAATTTTCTCTTAAATCTTAAATCGCAGTAGCTAACAAATCCAGTTTTTAAGGAAATGCATTTGAATAAAGTAATTTCCAGAATTTAGCACTTCCTTAAGAAGGAAAGTAACTATCAGAAGTAGTGTTCTTAATTACAGTCTCAAAAGTAAGTAATTGATGAGCTACTTCCCACCCAGTAACTAATTAATTAAGAGCGAATTATACAAAGCATGGGAGTGCATCGCAATCTGTTCTCAGAAGATCAAACTAATGAAATACGATATGTCATGAAAAGTACGTAAGAATTAACAGGAAAAATGAATTCCTTTCTTTTCGGGTAGGTTTTCAGTCAAAATGAGAATGACAGATAATAATAGCTCGTGTAATTAGTCTATTCTTCTTAATTATTAAACTTGCTTTACCCTAATAATCAAGCGGATGATCTATCAACTAACCACCTCAAGCGCGAGGGCTTGTTCGATTTCTTAGACCTTCGTAGTAGACTTCTAATGACAGAATTATAACTGCGAGCATCTTTTCAAATTGGCTTTATCGGCGGAGAAAGTGAAGAACGAGTAGTTCTGATAACTAACGATGGACACCACATAGAAGCTGATGTGATTGTCAAAGTTAAAAAGCTACCTAGTCAATTGAAACTCTCGATGATCATTTACATTTTCAAAGTAAAAATCAAAAATCAAAGGCTGCTGGCGGCTCTCAGAAAACAACAATCCCCGAAGTCACCAGCTTCTTTTAACTCTAAAGGTTAACAAAAATCCTAAGAAAAAAGTGAAGAAGAAGAAGAAGAAGAAGAAGAAGAAGAAGAAGAAGAAGAAGAAGAAGAAGAAGAAGAAGAAGAAGAAGAAGAAGAAGAAGAAGAAGGAAACAACGATCTCCTCTTGGAATCTTAGTTGAGGAAAAAGAGGAAAATATGTTTACCCAGCGATCAAACTAATTAAAGGGATAATCAATCAATTTTGTGTTCCTATTCTGAGCCAGCTTTTCTATAGAAGTTTTACCCTTAATTATTCTTGAACTCTAAGAGAAATGTGTGTGCCCAAGGCTATCACCAATAGCAATAATGAATATATGAATTTATATATAAATATTACGTATAACCTAAATATTTTATGAAATAGTAAAATATATTTCATTTTATCTCTGCTGTTCTAACATCCAAGTGGTTATAGATGAGATAAATAGTTAATTCTCCCATGGTGAGATATCATGCTGAAAGACTGCAGCGATCAAGGCAAAGAAAAGAACAAAAAACTAAAAGATTAGTAAAGAGAACATTGCCAGAATTTAAAATAGGTAGAATTATTGAGAAGAAGAAGAAAAACACTTCCTATAGAAGGCTGTTTAGTAGTTTTTTTTTACAGATTAAGTTGTTTCAAAGTTTAAAAAAAAGGTGCAGGAAAGATTAAGTTTGAGTTCTTGCCTGACTATTGTTATGTTCTTTAGATTTCTTCTGCAATTCTTTTTTTTAAATTGTTTGATTGGGCTGGTTGCCTTTAGATTGTAAGAATGTTAATTTTTATTTTTATTTTTCGTCTTTTTTGAAAGAGCCACAAAACTTTGTTTATTTTTTTTTGCTGAGAAACTCTCCCAAAATCCATACAAATAGTATGCTGATTTACTGGGTAAAATGTTACTTTTTTTAGATACAAAACACGAGATTAAATGCCAAATTGAATCCATATTCTCATACAAGAAAACATAAAAAGTATCACTTTTATTCTTATTTTTTGTTGTTGGCTTTTGATCATATACTTGCATAGTTTGATAATTTAGAAGCAGTTGATGGGATGAAGTCTCTTAACAGGAGATCTGGTCGATATCGCTAGATGAAGGAAAATAATGCTTCAAGAAAAAGGAGGAGAATCATAATACCAATGAGAACTGTCTTCCCGATTTAGATTGTAAATTCGAGGTTCGAGAACTCCAAACTAACACAAAACCAAACCAATTTATTAAACAACTAGTTAATTTGAGCATTCTTTGTCTCAAAGAAACGCTTCTTGAAAATAAAGAATAAGCTGATTTTAGATTAGATTTACTTAATCGAGTAGAAGACGATCATAAGTATCAGTTATGTTATCACAATGAGCCTTGAGAACACAGCTATTGGGGGGATCTTGCCCCCTTTGTTAGCGTACATAAGAGACACAGCACCGAAAAGGAGAAACGTTGAGAAAATATTGAAAACGAAAAATACTGTGGAGTAAATTCGTGTGAGACTTATGTTTCCTTGGTCAGATGTGGTTCCTTGAATTTATAACTATACTTTACCCTTTTGAATCTCTTGCATGATGAGTAAGCTCAGCTAAATGCCGTTGAGGATAATCAGCAGAAGAAGAACTGTGCATTTCTGAAGATTCGTTATTTACCATCGAAATGTACTTCGCTCTGCAAAATCAGCTTGAAATATCTTAGGCAATCTTGTTATCTTTTTGCTAGCTTATGGTTTTTTCGCTGGTTTTCCCTCTTTTGGTTCTCTTCTACTCAGTAGACGTTTGAAATATATCACTAATTATTGCGTGTATGATAGCATCTTAGAAGTTGTTGACTGTCTTATAAATTATTTTTATTCATTGCAATTACTCAGCTTCGATGGGAGTAGCTTAAATACAATATTATTATACGGATCGACTTCAAAATCGATGATTTTAGATACAATGGTCTCGATTGTAATATCCTCATCAGCGTTTTGCTTGAAGTACTCGCGGACATCCAGTTTTTCTAGACATTAGCTTAGATTCTTGAAATACATGTGGATTCCATCGATCTGATCAATTTCTGTTTGTTCTAATATAAACAATTCATCCAAGGATTCAACGTTGAGATTGTCGTTGTTGTTGCTGTCATTATTATTATTATTATTATTATTATTATTATTATTATTATTATTATTATTATTATTATTATTATTATTATTATTATTATTATTATTATTATTTTTTTTATTATTATTATTATTATTATTATTATTATTATTATTATTATTATTATTATTATTATTATTATTGTTATTATTATTATTATCATTATTATTATTATTATTATTCGGTTCCACTTTGAGTTCATTTACAGAATCTACTAATGGAATGTTATTGTTGTAAAACTTCGAGAGAGGCTTCGGTTCGATCTATTAGAAACCTAAATGGGGAATGGTCAAAACAAACAGGATAAAAAAATGAAATATTATGCTATTGAAAGGGTAATTTATTAGAGAGAATGTTTGTAGCTAATTGCCTGCGTTGATAGGGGAACCACTATCGATAGGAGAGATCATGGTATGGCTTGCTGTTTTTCTGTGTTAGCTGAAGATTTATTGAAGAGATGATTAGATTTTTCTGCTTTTTACTTCTTTTTATCTTTTCTTTTTGTTTTGATTGTGAGGTGTTGTATAAATAATAACAAAAATATAGACTTTTAAGGCAATTCCCACTTAAGAACAAACATTTTAAAATATTAGTATTCTTTGCTATCTAGCGAAGAAGTTATCCACCAAAAATCTTTAAAACAACTTAAAAAATAAAATCAATATTTGTTTCTTGCTTGCTATGTATTTTTATTCTGTTTTTTTTGTTTTAAACTAACAAGATATGTTAATAAGTCATCAAATATAATTTGATTTATTGATAATCTTTCTTCTTCTTCTTTCTTTCTTTCATAGGCATTATTGTGAATTTCGAACAGCTTTCACCACAGATTAATTAATAGTCATCTGATGATAGATTTATTTCTTACATGTGTATGTGGGAGTGTATTTACATACATATTTAGCATGATTAACATACTAAAAAAGAAGAAGTAAAATTTTGGGTGGGGGAGGTGTTAATTTATCAGACTTTTTGTTATAAAAATCAGAATAATAAAAACACTTTTCTTTTGAATCTATCTGCCAGTGAGGATAAACTTAGTATTTTTTTTCAACAAAAAATAAGTATGGCCACTAATCTGCGGCGAATATCCGTCGAGGAGATGGATTCTATCAAGGATGTCGAGAAGAAAAGAGCATATCTATCGGATTATCTGTTCACTGATAGCATCTCTGATATTTCGCAAGCAGCAGAAAGCCGTAAGATTTACCATAAAAGGGATATTCTCAAGAATTTGGGAAGTAAAAGAAAAAAGGCAATATTTCTTGAAGGATATCTCAAAAACTATGCATTTCCCTCAACAATTAATTATATTGTTTGCTCTTTTTCCTATCCATTCATTTGCTTGGTTTCGATTAGTCATGCAATCAGCCTAAATATTCTACAGAAAGGATTCCATCGAGTTCAAGAATGTCTATGGAGATTGCATTCAATTATTGCTCAGCTCTGCAACAACGAGACTCGATAAAAATTAGTTCAATGAAACTTTATAAGTACTACAGATTGCTTAGAAGCTCACTGATCCATCGAGAGCATTCGAAGAAGTAAACGCAATCTAGCACTGCTATATGCCGATCTCTTTCTTTTTCATTTCTCCAACAAATCCTTTTAACTCTTTTTCTCTGATTAGGTTCCTGAGAAGCGCTTAATGGTATTGAATTACCTTGGTTGTGCATACAAGCGTATGGGTAAATTAGGGAAAGCTAAGTAAATTCTGGAATATGCCAAAACTCTAGTGGATATTCATCCTAAGATGAAATACACTGGTGTGACATACATGAATATAACTGCAGTGCTATCAGCGATGAATGACCATGAAAACGCATTAGCATATGGCTTGAAAGGAAGAGAAATTTGTTTGAGTTAAGCGAAGACATTCACTGGATAAAGCTAGAAAGATAGAGCAAAATTTGCAGCAATCTTATCTCACAACGTAGGCAAGGAGTACGAGTATTTGAACAACTAAACTGAAGCACGAGCAGCTTATCGATAAAGTTATGAGATATTTGAGGAGTATTAACTGCCTAAGAGTGATGAGTTATACAAGCAATTCAAATCAGCGTATCAAGATGTAAAGAGAATTAGATCAAAAAAGATATGGAAAATATCAATGACAATTAACCAAATATTAATTCTATTTTGTTATTATTTTGTTTATGCAAAGTGCAATAAGAGCATCGCATTCAACAGCCATAGTCATGCGCGCAGTCATAGTCTACCTCGAGATACCCCTCCTAACATGGATCCTAATGATCTCGAAAAAAAAGGTACTTTGCAAGATTACTCTTGTCTCGATAACTTCAAGTAACTTCGAAAGATAACTACTGATCAAATATAATTATCTGCTAACAAAAGAAAACCGCTGAGTATCTCGAGAAAGAGAATTAATACTGCGCACACAGATACTAGTGATTATTAGACTAACACTACAAGCAGTCTACTTGATCTGTCCTCGCCTGAATAGAAGAGCACATTTAGGGGGGTTGGGGGGAACAAACAGTAGCAACAACAACAACCATAGAGAGTGCCATCACCTTATTTACGATAACTGTAGCAGTATGCGAAGAATAAACAAAAGGAAGGAGTAAGCGAGATGCACAAGAGAAGATCAGGTAGTTTGGCTTTGTCTGATTAATTACAATAATACTAATCAGGTAGGTACACTGGCTATGGCTAGAATGACAGTTTTAATGGATTGATTAATCAAAGCAATTTGAAGAATGATACTTAGAAATACAGCATTATTAACATTAACAGCAACAAGAGTGGAGTGTCTAACAATCGATCAACTGATGTAGATGTGAATCATGCTTATCAGCCGGGGCAGTCTTCCATGTTAGAAAGTTCATTTGCTGATACATTCAAGACCTATTCTGATGTGAGTTTCTTCTAGCAGCAATCATAGAAATAATCATTCGATTTTAAAAAAAGTTTTTATTATAATAATCATCAAAATGGGCATAATAGAAGTGGCAGTCATTAGATGAGTTACACTCGAGATGCTAGGTAGTCCTATGAAGGAGGGATGCATGGCGGGAATGTAGGTTATTAAGGGTATGATGTTGATCATGATAATCAAACAGACGGAGAGTATGTTAGGTAGTTAGATGGTAGCAAGGGATTTTAAAGATAGAGAATAATTATGAGTGGAAATACAAGTAGCAGATTTGGAAGAGAGAATTAAGGGAATGCTGTAGTGGGAAGTGTTCGAAGGAGACCTGAAAGCAGCGAGAATGAGTAGTACAGAAGAGAAAGTAATCAGAGAAAGAATATGGAGAGGGAGCGATAAAAAAGTAAGAAAAATGGATTGAATGATGATGTGATGGTTTTAGATTTAAAGTTGTTGTCCTTTTGTTGTGTGGAAAGGTTTCAATATTGCAAAGGAGGAAACTGCAACGAATAGCTAATATTAATATATTATCCCAACTGGATTAGCAACGCGAGCATTTCCGTCGTCATTTCATCATTCGACTAGGGTTATGGAGGATAAATCGAAGAAAGAATTAGCATCCCATTCGTTCAGAAAGAATTTCGAGGCGACTATGACGAAACCTAAGCAGAACAATTACATCGCAAAGGGATAATAACTACGCAAGGGAAGAAACGATGGTAGCGATATTAAGAATCATAGTGGACGATTTCACTTGGAGTAATTCGAGGCTCTGGAGAATATCGGGATACTTGATTGGTCAGATTCAGAGTAATCAGAGAGGTAAACAATGATTTATATTGATACGAATAACCACTAAGAGTTGATGGAAAGCGATGACGAAGAAGACAGAAGCACTGAAATAATTTACTTTTCTCTTCATAGGTCAGTCGGTGAGAAGAAAAACAAGGAAGAGCGAGTTCATTTTATCAAGATGCTACAAGGCGCAGAGAACAATCCACCAATGTTGTCCAGCAAGAAGCAAAAAGAAACAGCAGTAATTGGAGAATCATCCTCTTAGCTAGATTCTTCTAAGCCAAAGCGATCGCAACGTTTGAGCAATAATAAAGAGACCAATAAGGAGAGCATTGAGATCGGTTAAAGCAAAGTGCTACCGCCACAATAGAAAGTTATTTCTGCCGTAGCTTCAGCGATTTAGGCATTTTAAGTCCCATCACCTTAGCCTGAAATTATTCCTTCAAATAACTCTGCAACTCTTATTCAAGGAGGTTATCCAGAGAGTAACAGAAATCAAAGCAGGCGTGAAATTAAAGTAAATATCAAACCTTTCAAACAAATGGTAATTCCAAGCTGTTTTTGTTTGTTTCTTAGGGATAATCACAAGAATAATCGAAAGATGAATCAAAACCTTAGACTTAACGACAAAAGCAAAATCAAAGAGCTTCTTCATAGCATTAAGATATCAATAACTCTTAGAGTCATTTATCCAAACCTTCCATTGAACACAAGAAACCTTTAGATACCCCAGGAATCACATATAGCTTAAAAGAGTCATCAGCATGCACTACAATCCAACACAAACTCAGGGAGATTCTTCTTATCAAGGCTAAGATTAAAGTTAAATACATTTAGTTAATTCAAAAAGGGAAATAAGCGATGATTATTGATGTTCTTCTTCTTGTTTGATAGGCTTAACGGTTGAAGATCCAGACAGAGTAGCTAAAGTAGAAGCAAGAGAAGGAGTAAACAGCGATGTGTATTCTCTAACGATATGCACGAGTGTTTTTAGCTAGATAAGTCGCAGCAAGATTCAAATAAATCGCTTTAGGATAATGGAAAAATTGCTGGAGTGGAAGGTAGACTGTGATGATTAGCAGTGATCATCAAGAGGGTGATGGTGGCAATAGTATAATATCCAACACATCTCTCTCCTAAGTGTCCATTTCGATATCAAAGGACAAATAACAGATGCGAATAGCAGTGTATCCTTTAAATAATATGAATAAATTGATTCGTGATAATCCTATCGAAGATTGCTTTGATATGGCATTGTTATCAAAGAATATGAGTCGATTGAATGATATGCAGGGTTAAGACGAGAAGTTAGATATGCCAGTTATAAGGCAGGAGCAGCCAAGAGGAATCAAATAGCTCGCTAGCATAATAGCCAAAAAGATAAACATACATGTAAGAGGATGCTTTACAATTTGAAGTGATGTGATGTAATCCATCCTGATATTTCTTTTATTGTTATTGTTGTTTTGAATATGAAGAACAGTAAAATCTAGATTAAAGGTATGGATTTCACTGGTGAAGACAGCACACTACCAACAACATCAACAAATAAACCATTAGATAAGACTCTTTTAGACGTTTAGGAGTAAGCATCGCAGAAAGAGAAACTTCTAAATGCTGTGCTTATGATTCAGAGAATGCTACGATTGAAGATGCTGCGAGATCAAATTCAGCTGAAACTTGAGTTTAGTAATCTTTAAAACGGCAAAGGATCTTCGAAGGTTCTCTGGCGTACATGGATCAAATTCGATGGGTTTGTTGATCCAAAGATGTTAGAAATTAGAATTCTCCAGAAGAATAATAATCTCTCACAACAATCCTAGCAGTATTTCTTAGACGCTATCGATGTGGAATCATCTAAAGACAGCACGAAGAAGAAATTCACCTAGCTACTTGAGTAGTTTGAGAGAATTTCATTCTGGAAGAAACTCGATAGCACGCAGTTCTGCAATTTTCTTGATGTCGATGTAGATAATAAAACCATGCAATTCTCGTGCTTGTACTTCCGATAATTTAATTTATCGGACAACGGCAAGCCAGCTGGGTAATAGACGTACGATGAAAAGTTAATTACGCGAATTCAAGCACAAATCAGGGGTGCTTTAGCGAGAAAATTAGTTTAGCAGAAACTCGATCATGCCAGGAGAATCGTAAGCAAATAGAATTCCATCAGTTAATTGTTGCTACTAGGGAAATCGTGCTATTTGTTTACGGATAACTAACCATTTATGCTTTCGATTTTTCTCAAACCTGCGAAAACTAAGTAGCAGGAAGAAGAATCTGATGGTTTAGTGGAGAAATAGATTTTTAATAAATATAACCCGAATAGTAATAATGATGCTGATCATGCTTGGATAATCGTGAATGCGTTACCATTGCCGAATAGCAGCACGAAGGAAATACATTAGCAAGTCAAAGAGGCTAAATAAGTAGGGGCAGTTTAAGATCAAAATATTAAAAATTGAAATTGATATTTTTGTTTTGTTCTTAAAAGAAACTGAGTCAAAATGCTGATATCACAATCATAAAGCGATATGCGAGTGAGATGTTGCATGAGTGCTCTATTAAACTGATAAGAAACTAGTTTCGCGTGATTGCGCCGAGCCTCTAATAGACAATGCATGCTGCGTTGAATGCAGTATTAGTGAAAGAAGGCAAATAACCAAAATATCTTGATCCGAACTTCAAGGCAAAATAATATTTTAACTTCTCGATTCTTCAAGACAAGCGTAGACACTACAACTCCATGGTAGATATATGTTCCTTCGATGTGAATAATTCTCGAAACCTTATGCTGTCAGACATTGGTCACGTCTGCTAGCGAAAAATTGCGTTTGGGTATTTGAACTTCAGTGACAGCAGGAAAGTCGATATTTTGGTTAATAAAAAAATGAAAACGCATGCATAGCTGAAGGAGAAGGCGCTGTTAGACAATCCGTCATGCGATTTCTCGAGAAAATTACTGCAGTTTATGGATAGAAGAGAGTATTATAATGAGGAGGAAGAATCCGATAAACGAACGGCGGTAAGAGGAAGAGCAAGACCGAAAATGTAGTCTCTAGTTGCTCTCGAGATGGTAAGCGAATCTTAAGAAGAAAACACTTGAAGAACAAGAGAGAGAGATAATTGTATTGCTTTGAGTTACTTTTAAACTAGTTTGTGCTTGTATGATTGTTTGGAAAAGAACTGTGTGATCAAAATTGGAGAAGATGCATTCGAGGCAGATGTTTACTGTGACAAAGTTGAGAAAGAAGTGATTATCATCTCGCAGACGATAGCATAGCAGAGCATTTCATAGATCAGTTAGTTGCTAATTAGATTTAACTAGCTCAATATGTCAGAATGGAATATCAGCACACTCAAAGCGAATCTTCAAGTAAGGAAAAAAAGAAAATGTTTTATGGATGTATATTCAATACAATTTGATACTATTGGTTAGTTGCTAATTCACATTTCATATCAATCTAGGAACTAGTGCTAAGGAGGCTCAAAGCGAAGAACAGTATCTTGTACTTTGACGAAAGTGGTCTTCAGGAGATAACTGATGGATTTGAAGGTTAGATATTCAAAAAATAAAATGGAGGCACAGGTGCAAATAAAAAGACAAAAAGAATCATCTCGAATTCTATTAACACTAATGATTGTGAGCACGACAGCAAGGCAAGTTTAGGTAGGTTTGCTACTATCGATGGGATTGACATGGATGTCGTTGTGAGTTATCATGATTCTGAATTGATATTTGCATCAACACTTCGAAAAAAAACAATGCGAATATCATTTGATAGTTTTGATTCGCCATATTTCTCAGACTGTTTAACGAATCTAGCTATCGCAGATATACTCCTTCGTTTTGGGTGCATAATACAAGCCTTAGCTGATACATTCGTGAAATAAGGCGAAAAAGAAGTATTAGAATTAAGTAAAACGATTGTGTTAAATATGTTCGCTTTGAGGATTCAAAAAGCGATTCGGAAACGACAAGCAATATAGGCATTCTCAGCGATGAAGGATTTCAAGAAGAAATCGAGATTTACTTTAGGATCATATGAGATCGCGTTGGATGATGGGCGAATCAGGAAATCGTATGTTTTGTAGAAATCAGCGTTTGCAGTGATGCTGTAGATAACGAGAACATTCACAGGATAATCAGCGAAATAGATCCACAAAGCGTATGCGATTAATCTTCTTGAATGGAGGAACAGACTCTTAGCGCTTGAGTAAACCAACAAATAATAGAGTCATCATCCTTAGATTAGTTTTCTACTCGATGATTAGGTAAAAGAAAGAGAAATATATTGTTATTTTAGGATTGCTATTATTTCTGTGTGTGTGTGCTTGACATATTTTTGTTTTCCCTTTTTGCAATCTCTGCCCAGTTCGGTGATTTGGGTAGTGGGATTCATCCAAGGTAGTACTACTAGCTGTCTTTGCGAGGGATCATCTAATATCTCGAAGCCAACATCATTGTCAATGCACTGAATTCGCTTGTTTTCGTGCAAGTCAATGATAAATTAATTGAGCTCAAAGAGAAAATTCTGGAAAAGCCATAGCTGAATGCTCGGAGAAAGGTCAAAGCTGCTACAACATTGATGGCTCCAAGCTCGCTTTAAGGCTTCGAAGTTAGCGTGAATGAACATAACAAAAACAAGAGTTAAGCACAACATAAGAGTAAGAGCTTTGGTGGTATGCTGGGATGGATTTACATCTTGCAGAGAGCCATACAGAGATGGCTCGAAAAGAGCAGAAAGGAATAAGCAAGACAACAACGGAAGAAGGACATAGAACGTTCGAAGAAAGATGGATTTCTTGTGAAACGAACATTCCAAATCGTCAATGGAGCTATGTATTTGATAAATGTCTACTAAAAGGATAATATCTTCACATTTATCTTACATCAACGCCCTTAAACGGATAGGATAACTAAGAACACAGATGAAAAACCTAGTAGCAGCTCAACAGGAGAAGCAAAGGAGGGATCTTCATTGCCTTAAATCTAAACTTCCTATGCTGAGAAAGACATAAATTACTTCGAAGTTAGCAATGCTGTAAATGACTCAGATCAATCAGATGTTGGGATAGTCTAACCAAACAGAATCACAGGTAAGAATCAGACTGAAAAAGAGTAAAATATCCCTTTAGTCAGCTGCTTATCGAGTCCAGTCAAGTTAAAACAAAATAACAAGCGAATCAGCTTTTAAATCACTGAAAACAATGAGAGAAACAAACTAATTAGAAATTCTAATTGTGATTCCCTGCGGTGCTCAAAGACTAGCAGCTCGATCTCAGCAGACAGAAAAAAGCAGCAAAATGAAATCAACATAATAAACAACAATAGCAACAACAATAATGCCATTATTCTTCAACAGTACCGTGGAACGTATGAGTATGACACTAACAAGCTGCTGAATTTGGGTAGCTTAAGTGTACCATAATATTTACTCCAGCGATTGCAGATCGTGAACAATTAGATTGTTTTTGCAGAGGGCATCTTTGAAGATTTATTGTAACCAGACTCCAACTCATAATAACCTTAATCTAACTCTGAATAGCAATCTGCAATAGAATCTTCTGCTGGGAATACGATGTACTCACTTTCAGCAAGGACATCTAATCTCGTGAGCTATTCTTATTCGAAATAAGATGACAAAGCTGTTATCTACAATGTGATATACACTGGGGCGAAACCACAGAAGATATCCAGTGATGCTCGTCAAAAAGACGATGGTGATGGTGATGATGAAGACAATGATCCTGAGAAGAATCTTGTGTAGATCAATGTTGATTTGCAGTAATTGAAGACACTGTATCCATCGGTGAATACGCAATCAGCTGATCTCATGAAGATCATAGGTGAATAGCTGATATAAGGTATTCGCTTGAATCCATCGGGATAGCTTGCAGTCGATACAGCCAAGATCAATCCAAATTGTATATAAATCGTTAGTTAAAGTTAAAGTCGCAGGAAGGAAGAGAGCAGCAGTGGTGGTAGTGGGAGTGAAGGGAAGAAGAATAATAGCAATACCATGAATGAGATGAATGTTGTTGATGGAAGTTTGATGTTGATGTCGCATGAAACTGAGATGGAATCTTTGGAATAACCACAAATAAAATAAACGGAATCGTTATCTATGCCTAAACTGCTCTCTAATTAGCTAAACCAATAACCTAATAGTAACTAGAGTGTTGTATTATCAGAGACCAATAACCTTTCTCCTATGCAAACAATCGAATAATCATAGTTATCCTGCCTTGCATAGTAATTGCCTTCTTTGGATCATCAGAATATATCCCAGCCTCTAAATCCCACCAAGAACAACTCCGAGAGACGTAGGATCCTGTTGAAGTAGACTCGTTTCTTTTCGAAGCAAAAGTACTTGATTCTAATCCATCTTTTAGAGAAGAAAGTGCATAATCTTTCAAACAAATCCTATGATAACGTCTTCGAGGAATACGAATCAAGCTACTTAGTCAGCTGCGTGAATATGACGTTGAGTTCAGCAGCACCGATTCTCTGGGAAGTATCGCCGGAGGAACTGCTCGCTGTCTCCGGTGGATTGAAGGATCACATGGAACGAGCGCGATATATTTTGAAGAACGTGTAGGTGCTGAGTGATAATATTATTTTCACCGTGCGTGACAAACGACAATGCGATCTTATCAAACCACACCCGAATTTGTTAGTGTTCAACCAGCAAGGACTTGCGAAGATACAGGTAAAGAAAGAAGGAGAGGGAGAGAGATTTGTTGATGCAGGTTGCTTTTTATATTTATCGTGTTTGTGCATTTTCTTATTTTCCTAGCGTCATTTCCGAAACCGTAGATGGCTGAATAATTACAAGGCATACTACAATGAGATTCTGAGTAGGAAGCGAGAGACGGTTCATAAGTGCATCCCACCGGAGCTCAAAGAAGTATCGACGTTCTATATTCTGGTGTGCTTTGAGCGGAAAGATAAAAAGGAAATGTGGGAATTAGTATTATGGAATTTCTTCACGTTTGAGAGATATTCTGTGGAAATAAAGTCATCAGGGTTGTTACCGTATGCTAGTGAATTCGGCAAGCCTGTGGTGATTGAGTATCTAGCGAGATACTTAGATATAGAAATGACGCGTGGGATGTTAGAGTTGAATTTATTATCTGCAATAGAAGGATTCAAGAAAGGAAGAGAAGAACTAAAAAAAATGAAGGAAAGGTATGATGTTAACATACTAAAAAAGAAAGAAAAGTAAGAGATCTAGGAGTGAAGAGAAGAAGAGGAAAGGAGCAATGAAAGGATGCTAAATTCTTTGTTTTTATTCAAGTTTTATTTTTTTAAAAAAATATGAGATTTTCAATGGCAATTTCATTCATTTAGAAATATCTGTGTTAAAATAGGATTTCATTATTATCTTTAAGAAAAAAGAGTGGACATTTGAAATTTGTATTACAATTTAACTGAGATTAAGAGACATGCATGAATCTCTAACAGGTTGATGATGATGATTGAATGTGTGGAATATATGCTCTGTCAACGAATTAAATTGACAAACAAAAATTAATTATTTTGGATGGGATTCGGGAAGTGTCGATAAGAGGTATGCTTCCTTCCTTCCTCTCTTGTCTGTTAAAGTTGCTTTGAGAGAATATTTTCAGGGGATTTATTTCATTCTTTTCTTAGAGATTAACTTAAATTATTAAATAACGATTTCAATTATTCTTTGAGTCAATACGTATGTTAGGGATTATCGAAAATTAGATGAAAATCATAGGACTAACAATTGGTATCTTTCAATCTTGTTGGCTGAGAAGAACAGTCATTTTGTCGCTAATATATTTATTTCTGTAATCTTTTTGAGGATCTCTTGTGTCGTTTTCTGCTTAAGAAGCAGCTAGATATCTTATCAAACATAGATTAGTCAAGCGGGGAGGGGGGAACAAATAAAACCAGTAACTTTTATCTCAAAAAATTCCCTTTTCTTAATTTCTCTCAATAAAAAAAGTAATTTCCCCTCTTGCCTCTTGGACTTGCAATGAAAAGAGAGGAATTTAAAAGAAAATAAATTCTAGGTGATGACGACTGCTTTTTTACAAAAGAGATTTAACAAGAAAATATCTCGAGGTTTAATAGAAGGCTTTGATTAAGAGAACAAGTATCAAAGAATATTGACTTGCCAGTTGATTGACTGGATAGACGAGAGAAAAAATATGTCCTTAAAATGAATTAAAACAAATCTATTTTTTAAAGTGACAACCACAAGCTATCAAGTAGCTACTTTTGGAGATGCCAAAAATGATGGTAAATAACAATATTGCCCTATGTGAAAAAGCAAAATAATTAATCCCAGCCTTTTGTTACACTAACAAAGAATCCTCCCAAAAGGACAAGAATTTGTTTTTGATTTTTCTCTCTCTTCTTCTGAATAAGATAACTAGATAATCTTTCAGTCAGAATTTCTGTTTTTTTAAATATTAGCCCTTGAGTTTACCTATGAAATCAACATAGTCACACATGAGAAAAAAAATTGAAGATTGGGAGATATAAAGGACTTAATAAATATGTGTTGTGAGAGAATGGAGATTGAATCTGCTTAAATAATTTAGATTGATAGGCTGCTTCAACTGAGGGTGTTCGAAAGAACTAATTAAAAAGCGAGTAATTCATTCCTTTGTACTCATTCTCTCTCTCTTTTTTTCTCAGTAGTTTCTCCACGGCATATCTCACACATACATGGAAGATTCCAAACTGCAGCAATCAGGTCGAGTTGATTTGCTGGCATCGAAGATCAGAAATCTACATTAGCTACCTCTAATCAGCGATGGACATAAACAGAAGATTTCCAAGCCAATGCCCTGTTGTGCTACTGCTAATCATGTAACAGCTCCCTAAAATAAGCTGAGTTCATTCTCCCGAAGCATCCTCAGTCATACTAGCAGCGATAACCACAGCGCAAATACCCGTTTACCCAGTCATACTTTCGATGGTCACAGACATTTTCTGACTTTCCAGAACGCAAATGAAATGGAACTCACCAGCGCACTCCAAGTGCAGGCAACGAAAAGACCAGAAACCACCAGCGATAATTTCAACTACACTTTAAATTTTTGCAAGGTACATAACAACAGCAATGATATTTAGTTAAGAATCTTGTTCTTTTCTTTATTAAACCTAGATTCCATAGATCCAACGATATTTTTATTATACTTGCACATTCATTGCTATGCTTGTTGAGTGATTTGTTACTCTTTTTCATCCCCCATTTTAAGGACAAGACAGCTGGTAGATTCGCACCTAAATTCGGTGGCACAGCATTGACAAGTCTTGGAATCAATGGAAAACTTGTGAAATCCAATCCGTTAGAGCTACTCCGCAATATGCAATAGCAGCGATAACAGCAGTAATCATAATAGGAAAAGGAGTAAGATTAGGAAGAATAATCTTAATATTAACAGCATCTTGAGGCGTCAGTTTCAAATACTAACTCAGCTGTTCAGGATAATCATGATGATGGTGATGATGTTGACCAGTTAACCACACCAAAGAGTCAGTAATAGTAATAAATGCCCAAAGATCAACATATTCTAGCAGATATTGGCTCTTCTGTCATACCAGTCAATAAATCTATGTAAAAATAATACCAATTATCTTCTTCATCCTCTCGATAGCCAATCTCCTCAAATAGCAGCACTCTCTAAACCAATATCAAGACGAATAATGCTGTCTTTTAGCAAGCGAGCCTTGATTCCTTGATCAAACTGAAGTAATTCCCAGCAAGCCACCACCACAAAAATAAGCTTAGCTTTAATCGAACAGCTGGTAGTGCTTTCTTTGCATCGAATAGCTTCCATATAAATAGTAATAATAGCAATACCACCAGCACAACAGTAGGTTCCCTTGGGAATTGTGATACTTACAGCAACACACCTCCAAGTTATGCTAATGCTGCTGGCCATGCTACGAGCAGTTATGCAAGTAAAAACAGCCAATACCTGAAATAATAACCAGATTGCGCAATGAAGAGCAGTTTACCATCGAAAACATCATATCAATTAGGGAATCTAAGTCAAGACAGAAATAGCAATAATAATACCTAATTCCGTGTGACTCGCTCAACTTTCCAGCAAATAGCCTCCTCTGGAATGATGATGATGACTCCAAATGAACTTCCATAGCTTTTACCTGCTAAAATGGCAACTCTCCAGCAGCAGCCATAGTCGCATGTGCCTACAATATCTATCATATCTTCTCTTCCATCGAAACTCACAAAGAATTCAGTGTTATCTCCTGATTTAGACTCAGGATAGCAATAAGACAGCTCAGTTTAATTGTCTTCTTGCTCACCATCATCGTCTACTCCATTCCGCAACAATGCCCTTATCATAAATCCAGTAGATTCCTCAAACAGAACTCGCACAAACTAACCCACACAGCAATCGTAATATTCCTCGTTTTCTTAAAGAACAGCGATGAATGCTCATTCAGAGAAGAATTCATAACTGCGGGAGTATCTAAACACCCGTAAACAATAATAGACGACAGGAAATGTAGGAGTCATATTGTAATAAGCAGAATATATCAGCAATGACAAATAAATCATCAATGACAAATAAATCATCAATAATCAACAAGATTCTTGCTATTCCTCTGATAAGATGAGCTAAGTGATGATCCCAAGAGAAGACATATCAAGTGATGGTGATGACATTGGTAATGGCAATGGGGATGGGAATGGGAATGAGGAGGCTATCGATGAGGCGCAATTCCGAGCTTGCATTGACAGCACAGGTGATAATGATCTCTTTTCAGCAAATAAAATGATATCTTCTGGATGGAATTTAGATTCTCCTAGCAAGCTCGCAAGCTGGGTGACCGCTCCAATTGCATACACTGGTTAAATTAGTGTATCATAAGCTAAAAACGACAGACAATTATAATAATAAAATACTAAAGGTAACCACCATAAGCTACGATAAGCATTAGGGAGAGCAACCCTAGAGACATAGAATAATAATAATAATAACAAGGACGGAATAGAGTAATTAGAATTATTTGAGAGATAGGAAATAGAAGAAGAATAAGAATTCGATTAGCTTTGCAAGGCATTCTAGAATATGTGAAGAAGCAGAAGCAAAACAATAACAAAAGAGAAGAAGAAGAATAAAATACTGTGAGGGGTTTTCATCCCCCTAATCTTTTTATGATTATCACACTGCAGCATTTGCAGCAATCCTTAGCTTGGTGATATCATCTCCCTTAAAGGCAAAAATTTTATCTTAAAACAGCATTCTCATATTTTGTGTGGGAAGAGAATTAGAATGATGGTTACATATTATTTATATTCCTTT
>Ga0302271_10000698_pt1 | contig 33025 bp, 28 predicted proteins | sample III_Bog_N1_1_FD_198767 | JGI IMG/M metagenome (GOLD analysis project Ga0302271, IMG submission 198767) | Peat permafrost microbial communities from Stordalen Mire near Abisko, Sweden - III_Bog_N1_1 | ecosystem: Environmental > Terrestrial > Soil > Wetlands > Peat | place: Sweden: Abisko... | reverse complement strand
GTTTGAGTCTCTTAGCTGGTGTGAAACCAAAGGAAGTGTTGATGTTTGCTATGAATTCGTCGTGGAAATATGCTAAATCAGGGAAACATAGAGAAATGAGTGAGTCAATAGCATAATTGTACAACATCATAATCTATGTCTCTTCGTAATATATAATAAACTCATTTACCTTTAACATATTCGGATAGACTGAGAATATACTGCTCGATGATGAAGAGATTCGATGGTATGCCATATTTCTCTGATTTATCAATGAATTCACTTCGATTAAGCTATTCATTCAGTCTTGCTTCCACTTATGCATTCATCTTCCATTTCTCTTTGATCTCTAATTAATCCAAGATTCATCAACAACTTCTAAAAAATAAACCGCAAAATACCTTCATTGATAGTGTTGAAGACTTCATTAACTGAGAACGTTTCAGGGCTGATATTAGCATGATGCTGTTGCTGCTCTTCTTTCTTCGATGAACTTGAATTATTGTTACTCGTATTGCTGGGACTCTCTGAATTCCCTGGAGAGCTGCTGGGTTAGAGAATACCTTCTTCTTCTTCAATTTCGTTGTCTTTCTACTTGGAGGTAATCTCAGGAGTGTGGAATGTTTACAATGCATTAGAGTTACTGTTGTTATTGCTGTTGATCGATTCGGTAGAATTATTGTTGCCGTTGTTGCTAGGCTATTTCACTTAAGGAACGATCTCCTCTCGTTTATTAGGGATCTATTAAGGTGAATCAATGACAGGTCTAGGACTGGTAGTCTTTTAATTAGGATTAATATCTCCTTCCCAAATTTCTTCTTTATTCTTTGCATTCTTTGATGAGGATGCGAGTAAGACATTACTACTTCCGCTGGTTGTATTCCCCTTGGCAGCATCCTTCTTGGGTTCATTGAAAACAATCTTGTCTTTGAGTTTAAGCTGATTTATGATCTCCTCTTCATCTTCTTCGCCTAACGAATTCCCCGTATTACTATTATTCTTATCTTTCTCTCTTCTGCCATCAACTTGGTACTCGTTGAGATCTTCTTGCATTGGATCTGCTGCTTGCATGTCTTGTCTTTCTAATACATCTTGATTGGTTCTAGCTTCATTGCTTATTTTGCTGAGATTATTCATCTAACAGAACGTTGAATACTCCATGTCTCTTTGTGTCTTGGTGATGGATTATATCGCCCTCTTGAGACTGCTTTCAAATTCCTGCTTTGTCGCACTCAGCTCAGCTTGTTCTTTCTTAGCCCAAGTATCCAGCTCTGCTTTGCTCTTCGCGTAGGTTCTTGGAGTCACTGCTTTCTCTTCCAATAGTCTGTGCATCATTTGAACCTACAAAGAACAAATAAAGAGATATTTTATGGTTAATGTCGAGAACTAATTGGCCTACAAAAGATATTTTACTTGTGTTTGATGTCTCATATTGATAGACTATTCCCTGAGTTTGACAATATCCTCAATATTCTCATTCTGCTGCAATTCCTTCAGCTTCCTATCAGTGAACATCTTGAATGAATCTCGATCGAACACTGATTCAGGTGGCTGCAACGATGATTCTGAGGACAGCTGCTATTATTATTACTATTACTACTGATAAGCTAAACTGTCCGAGCTGTGAGTAGCCAATCCAACGCCCAGTGAAAGAATATTTCTAGGAGAGGCTATTCTAACATCACCTAAAGGGGGAAAAAGTGTTAGAAGAAGAGGAAAATAATACCATACAAGGACCCATGAGAGCTTACATTGATTATTCTCGTCATTGCGTTGTGAACTAGGGTTTGAAGCAGAACTCACTAATGCTCGCTTGTCTTTGTTCGCTTCGAGACTGAGTAACAAATATAACTGATTAAGCTCTTGTTTACTCCCCATCGCTGAAGTCACTGTAGGTGTTCCTTCACCATCCATTCCTTCGCTGCGTTTTCTTCGCAACTCGAATTCATTGGAAGAACTCACTGGAAGATCATTCATATTCGTTGTATGAGCTTCGATTGCTTCTGCTTCATCGTAGTCTTCGTCATCAGGGTAAGTATCTAAATAAAAGATAGATAGTTAGTCCAATGAGATAATACATCAACCATCATATCGATAGCAATTTCACTCTCTCTCCTTATTATATATTTATTATCTTACCTGCATTATTCTTCCTGAGAACTTTATCAATTTCCTCATTGCTTTGATGTGTTACCCCATGATCTTTCCTGTTCTTGAGTTACTGTTGGTCTTGTTTCTACTATGGGTTACTTGTATCTTGTTTCTAGTTCTTCTTTTTAGCATCCTGTGATTGCTATGGAATTAAAGATTGCAAAGCTGTCGTGGGTATCCCTTAATTTGTAGCAGTAGCTGGTGATGATGGTGGTACTAACGATTTGAGGCTTTATTATTATTATTATTATTTTGATGAAGATGAAGATTTATCATATTTCAATTATTTCTATGGTACTTCAGATATTATAACTGCTGATCCTTTTGATTCTTAAGGTATGTTCGATTTACTCTTCATCCCTGTCACTTGTGCTTGTTTTCCTTGCTGTAGCTACTCTGATTACTACTTTTATTGTTACAATTTCTACGACTGTTCTGATAATTATTAAGATTATTCCAGCATCAGCTCTGCATCTGACATTGCTGCCATCTGTGTATGATGTTATTGATTCCGCTAAGAATTACCTAGAGTATTCATCAACTCTTGCTTGTTATGCTGAGTGAGTTCGTAAAGCTACCCTAGTAGCACTTGTCGCTGCTGAGAATCTAACTCCTCGATGTTCTGCAGCCGCGAAGATATCATTTGCCATTTCTCTATCTCCACCTCCTTTAAACGCTGCAATTCCTCTTAGTAAGATGAAGAAGTAGATGTCCTTCCCTGTTATTATTTTGGTTGTCTGACTACTTACTACGCTTACTATTATTCTTCATTCTATTTTGCTTACATCCTCTAGACAATTTGGTCTTGTAGCTACTACTGCTACTTATTCTCCATTTATACCTCTGGATCTTTGATTTCATTAGAGCTCAATACCAAGGATGACTTAATCGTTGAGATATTCACTATTTTATCTGTATTTTCATTCTGCGAATAATACATCTCAGAGTTATCCCTTTATTCCGGTATTCTGTTATCGTTTTGAGCATCCCGCAGCTATTGCTATTGTTATTGTTAGTTAATCGCTTATTACTCACTGCTATTATTATTTTATCCAAGAGTCTGCTTATCCTGAGACTGTTGCTATTGATAGTTACCTTAATTCTACATCAATTATTATGATTTATGATCTTATCCATTGACTTGAATATCATTATCAATCTAAGACTATTATTAATCACGCAATTATTTCTATCCTTGTAGTTATCCCAGCTACTATTCTTAATTCACCTTCAATTATTATTTTTAGTTATGCTCCCCTTGACCACCACTATTATTATCTCCTTGTTTCCCTTCCTCCCTCTCTTGTTCTGTGAGTTCCTCTAGTAATTATCTGAGTAGTTTCCTTGTATGATATCCTCGCCAGAGTTTCTGCACAGCTGTAGCGGAATGATTCAAATACTACAAGATATAGTAGTAATCTTGTTCCTGCGTTTCAGCATCACTTTGCTCTTCTTTGATGATCACAGATCCAGTGTTCGAAGGCAGCTATTCAGGCTTAGTCTATTAAGGTTACGATTATTATTCTTGATATTTGGATGTCTTGCTAGTGCTTTTATTCCCATTTGGACTGGGCTCTCCACTCTATTCAAAAAACACAAACACAAACAGCAATTAGCACAGTCAAACTTTTAAGACTATTCTATTGATACTGTTTCTTTTCTGCTTACATGCCCTTTCATTGTACTCTCTTGCTTATTATTATTGCTGTGATTCCTTCCTGAGAGTATGTTCCTCAGCCTCTCAGACAGCTCATTGAACTTCTACCTCACATGCAAGGCTCGTTGTCTGCCTCTTAGCTCATTATCCTATTGCTGCTGCTGTAACTGCTACTCACTGAGCTGTTTATATGGTTGTCTATGTGAACTCGATGCATGTGACTACTAATGGTGCTACTAATGCTGCTGCTGTGGATTTCTTTTCTTAGGAATAGCTGTGGATTGATCATGTGAATTAGCGACTACTCGATCTTAGCTGCGACTGTGGACATGACTAGTATGATGAGACTCAGAAGGATAGGACAAGGGAGCATGCTATTAAACAAAATGAGCTTAACCCCGACCTTAGGATTCGATTATCATTTTCTTGTATTCGTCATACAAAAACGAATAGTTATTGCTATTGTTGGTTGCTTCGCTTCCCATGGCTTGAGCGAGTAATTCAGCTACCTTAAGAATGCAAAAAAGAACGCACGTAAGTTGTAACTAATGATTGAAAGACAACAACACAAAAACCCAAAATGATATAATTGTTACTTGCTGTTACGACAATCTCCATGAATTCTCTCCATTCTTCATCTTCTTCTTATTTACATTATCTTCTTATTGCTGAATCTATTTATGTGTTTTCCTGAGCCTTGAAAGTATCTTTTTAACAGCAGACTCCAAGTTCTACTTGTTTTGGATGATTTAATTAGTTTTTGATATCCTATCATTGTGCTCGTTGTAGTTGCTAAGCTCTAATAAGCGCTTCTTGTAAGCCATGTATTGCTAGATCTCCAACAGCTTCTAGCTATCTACCACCGTACACTCTAATACAAAATTAAATTCAAAACAGATCAAATCAGCTATTTTATGGGCAGCGAAGTAATTTGAGCATACTCTTGAGCTTTGCCTCTTCCAGACAAGAATTAGAAGGAGAATTGCAAGCCTGTCTGATCTTCTCCTTGCTTCCTACAATTAAACATATTATTCATTTAAATACAAATTGTAAGAAATCCAAATATAAATCCAAGTTAAATATGCTTAATATCTATCTCTCCTTCTCAAATGTGCTTTGATAATATTTATTTATCTCTTACGATGTACTGCTTTCTTGAGAAAAGAATCCGTTTTGTTAGCTAAGAACCCTAACCCTAAACCTTATCTTCTGATTCTCTGCGCTTCTTCTCTCGATACTATCTTGAGCTTCTGAGGCTATGTAGGAGGGATCTGCGTTGTCTACCAAGACGCTGTGTGAATAGGACTACCTGAGGAAGTGTATTAATTAATCTATTGTTGTTATTGTTATTGCTGCGATCTCGACGGATAGAACTTATTCAATCTCTGCTACTGTTATCCTAATTAAGGAGATTACTACTATGGATTCATATTATTATTTTATTTTATTTGCTGCATAGCCTTGATGTCTTTGGGTTTAAACTACTGTTGCAGGTTGTGTTATGACCCTTCAGATGCTAGCTGTTATTGTTGTTGTTATTGGAACTACTATTGATTCTATTATTGACTGATCAGCTTAGCTAAACCAGCTTTCTCCATTGCTTCTTCACTCCATTCTGCCTGTCCTTCCTCGGAGACACTTTCTGCTAAATTCTCAATGACTCTCATATTCTAGCTTGCACTCTCAGCATACTCCGTGTCATGCCCTCTAAGATTAGTATCTCTTTGTGCTTGTTCAAACATATCTAAAGTGTGTTCTTAGCCTTAGCCATTCTGGTTGCTGTTGCTGTTAAAGTTAAATGGCATGTTCTATTCCGTGCTCAATCCAATGTTTGCAAGTGATTGCTAGTTTAAATTGCTGCTGTTCGTATTATTGTAAATATCGTTGTTGCTGTCTGGCTGCTGATACATTGGGTAGTATTTGTATGATTAAAGGTGCTCTTCGGAATGCTAAGGGATAGACTCTAAGAATTTATCTGAGTGCATGTTCTATTCAGTACTGCTCTATTAAACTAGTTAACCTACGGGTATCTCAGACTACTAAGTCATTAACTCTTGCGACGGATGCTATTGTAATTATAATTATCCAGGTATTTCACCTAGCTCATTGACTCTTCCCGCTTGTTAGCTAGCTTATGATTGTTGCTACAAATACAGTTTCCACTGTTATTCTATGAGCTATTATTGTTATGACTCGTTTTCTGAATTCTAATTCAAAACCTACTGATGGTTGTTGGATGATTGCTATTTCTAACCTGGGGAGAGCTTGTTCGAAGAGTGTTTGCTGCGACCAGCCTTGTGATGGTGGTGAGGATTATGGCTTAGCGGAGAAACAGATGAAGAATTATATGAATTTGGTGATTTACGTGGATTGGTTTTTGTTGGTTTCCGTTTAGATGATGTGCTCTGAGGATGTTTGTGATGGTTATGAGGAATGAACTACTATTACTGCTTTGGAGAGATAGAATGCGGAGACACCCTCGAATTGAGGCTGTTCTGTGATTTATTTTGATTGTTGTTGTTGTTACTTCGAGTGTGACGGAGACTACTACTGTGAAGATGCTACTGCTGTTTGTTGCTACCATTTCCTATCGGTGATCGTGAAAGCTGCTGACTTTTGTGGGGTACCGTTTATGATAATATTCCAGGTGATTTCTTTCGCTTGCTCCCAGCAGAAGAGCTTAGCTTCTTCTTCTTTTTGCGTTCTCCTCCTCCACCTGCGATGATGATTCGATCATCTCCTTCTCCTTCACCTTCAGCTTCTTCCAGCAACTCTAGCTAAAGTTATTTCTTGTTTTGCTTGCGAGATGGAACAATTTAGGAAACTGATTCTTTGATGTTTCGACTTCCTTCTCGAGGTTCAACTATCTCATACTGCTCAATATCTTAGCAATCTTCTTCTGTTATTCTTTAATTATCAGCCTTGTAGCTGTATTAATACTTTTCCCCTTATCCTCCTTCTTGGTGTTACTATTAACCCGTTGATTCTTCAACTTATCGAATTGCTTCGTTGTTATCTATGTGCTTTTTGGGCGTCTTTTTCTTACTCTCATTCTTTCCAAATTATTGCTGCTTTCTCCGCTGCACTTTCGGCGATATAAAGTAGTTGCATCCTGATCCTACAGACCCTGTTGATCTCCCTTTATCATTGCTCTGCTGTGAAGTTGCAGAATGTAATGGTGTGTTTCGGTGATGCGTCTTCTGCTGAATGATTCGCTGATTATCCTATTTTGAATTTTCTGCACCACCTGCTGAGCTAGGACTCTTCCTGTCTTGAACGATAACAGGTGCACTGATGTTCCCAGTCGAGCTACCACTTAATCCGCTTGCTATTTCGCTTCTCTTCATCATCCCACTAAGGTTATTTCGATGCAGCTAGGGTTAATTCGAAGTATTTTTAGGAAGCATTTTGTGATTGATGCGTCCTGAAGAAGCACGAATATATTCCTGCTTAGCTTAATGATAATTCTGAGTTAGCGAAATATGGTTGTCTGCGGAATCGAAAGTACGGTTGTGTTCTTTCTCAGATTCCACTCCAAAGTGCTCAGGTATTTTAAAATTATTATTATTATTCCCTCCCCCTCCTGCAGGTTTTTTTGGCATTAAACCATGCGAAATATTGCTGTTGCTGCTTGGAGAAGTAGCATAGCTCTAGGTTTATCGATTAGATTGAATTTCACCATTGCTGCTTCTGTTTTACATCCCTTTTTAGTATCCATTTGGCTAAGATAATGGCTGAGTTCTGTTATGGTTATTATTGGGATTCTTAACTCCTTATCCTATCCCTGTCGTTAAACTCACGATTCTTTTCAATTTCTCTTGCTGTTGTGATAAGCCTTGCTGCTGGGATCGCTAGCCATCAGGAGATCTGCTATTTGGGAGTGAACTATTATGCAATAATGATGATAATAATGGCTGATATTTCCGCTGTAGAGGTTATTCACTGATTTTTAGATTCTTCCCTTATTGCGTATCGTATTTCTACTGCTTTGCTTCTTCTTCTCGGCTGAAATTTAGGCTTCGAAGCATAGCTGCTTTGGTGGAAGATAACTACGCAATAGATCCTTTCTTTACTGTGCCTGCGCTTTCGACAACCTAAGGAAACTTCTCTGTTTTTCGAGAAAGCCATCAGATAACAAATTAATCAACTTCAAATAATTCTTTACATAATATCCAAATCAAACTACTCAAAATATGAATATTTCTAGCATTCTTCTGCATTTCTTTTCAAGACCTATTTATATTCCTTTGAGGGCTTACTTGAAACCTATGAATTCCTGAAATCGACGAGCTGAGCGCTGAGAGATTGATCTATTTTACGTCCTGAGAATGAGTGCTTGCTGCTACTGCTATTTCTGAAACAATCAAAATCAAAAAGTTGATGAAATTGAGCTTCGAATATATCCAACCATGTTCTTGCTTACTATTGCGTGGGAGACACACTGGGTTTCAGAAACTCTTGAAGACTCTTCATCTTCATAATCTATCACTCACTTGCTGTCTCTCTTTCTCTCTCTCTCTTTCTCTTTCTGTGTCTTTCCTTTTTTAAACCTTAATTTCTCAAGCTGCGACAACAACAAACTGAACTGATCCACAAGGCAATATCAAAAGAGTTTCTAATTTGAATACAAAACAATCTCCAAGCAGCAGCTGCTACTACGATAACTAAGCGCAAATTAATTCCTCTTTTTAATTCCCAACACAAAGAAAGAAAGATATTTATTTTTATTTTGGAGGATCCTACAAATAACAAAAAGCAAAGCAAAGAAAGACTCCGGTGAATCAAAAATTTTAAAAATATACATCTCTCTCTCTCTCGATCTCTGTCTGTCTCTCAGTTAATGACTCTGATTTATTACTCCAGCAGAAACCATTTTCTTTGAAAAGGGAAATTACATAAAATTATAAAGTGAAATTTAAATAACTTCATTATGAGTTTCAAAAAGTGCAAAATTCTTTATTAATGATATTCAGAAACATCCCTACCAATATGAAGAGAAAAAATATAAACATCTACAAAACGATATTTTGATCGTGAACCATAAATCAAACAGTAATTTAATATTTTCAAGTAATGAAGTACACTTGAAGGTGGTTGCAGTTTAGCTAATCTACTTTCATAGAATCTTCACCTGTTTTGTTTATTAATAATCCCTATTCTTCCATATCTCAATGTATCCCAAAGTCGATTTCTTATTCACTTCCCTCAGAATACAAATCCTTGTTCTTTAACTTTGTAAGGTCCAAATCGATTATTGCCATCATTAATTATCCTTTTAAATACCTTAACTCTTTTAAACTGATTCCTGCTGTTGAGTACAACAACAGTCCGAAGCCTAACCTTCTTGGTTTTTCTCTTGTTCATCCTTTTTTTCCCATCATTATGTCTCCGCACTGCATTAGGGTTGTGGCTACCTGTATTTCTCTTTCTTCTCCTTTTACTGGATGTCTTATTTTTATATCGCTTTGACAATATTATTTGACTTCTCTACAAAGTGAATTTTCTAGCAGTTTTATCTTATTTTTCTTCCTCTTCGTCAACGAATTAAAAGTCCTCATTCGAATTATTTCCGTCAAATTCAGCATTGCCTCCCTGTTGACCTTCCTTGTATCTCTTTCCCGATTAGATCTTATCATTTCCATCTTCTTTGTGTACAACAAAAGTCTTGTAAAATAACTAATTATCCTATCTCTTCTAACCCTATGCTGAACTACTACGATTCCTTTGCTACTCTCCACTCCCAAATGTCATAGCAGACACTTCATTATTGCTATTGGTGTTAATAATACTATCATTATTATTTTAATTCTTTTTCGACTCCCTAATCTTTAGCTATTTCACATTGGGATCAACAGACAAATCTCTCGAAACTGTCTTGAAAAATCCTTTATTATTCCTACTATTTTTGACTTCATCGTTCCCTTGAACATTGATAATTGTCCTTCTCCGAGTCGACTAACTGGTATTCTACTTATTTCCACCATTTCGTGTACTTATGTTATACCCTTCATAGAAACTAATCCCATCTCCAAGTCCTATTGTCCATTTCTTATTTTCTTCTTCTACAGCCACTTTAGAATTCCCACGAGTTGTTTACGGAAAGCTCAATGAAGACGGTCGCTTGAGTTTGGAGTAGTTAATCTTCTAAACCAGCTCTCCTGAAGGTTCCAAGGTATTCGTTGCAGTTGATTTTATTACAGCAGTTTAAAATCCAGAATTAGCCTACTAACTTTAGCTGTTATTTTCTCCATTCTTATCTATATTTGCAACTTCTTGATTCTTGTAATTCCCTTGACTCAGCAGCTACTACATCTTTTTCTTTTTTAGTATCTTAAGCACTTTCTTATGTGATTTCCTATCGCCTGAACAACTATCTTTCTTGTTCCCTATCATCTCCTCCCTTTCACCTTTATCTCTCTGACTCTTGATTTTACTATTATTATCATCATCTCTACCAATTTCATTTGAAACCTATGGATGTTCTGGTTCAGCATCCTCTGAGTTGCCCTGCGACCACAGAGACTAATCTATCTCATTGAAGTATCTCTCTCGATTTTGCACAATATTCTTACCCAATTCGCTCAGCTTTTCGATATGTGATTACTCCAGCTACTTGCGAGTTCTTCTGAAGATATTCTCTTGCGAATTATCTATCTCAAATCGACTATTCTTATCATCTTTGCTGGTTGTTTAGGAATTATGTTAAGACAATTCTCCTGTGGTTCGATTAAACTAGTTGATTTGCATGCTCCTTCGAGAGAGATTTCTCCAAGGCATCGCATTCTTTTTGGCTATTTCGTTGTTCGATCTGCTTTGTTAAGAAAGAATAGTTGTTTTAGAAGATAATACAGATAATACTGCAGGCACACCAGACGCAGAGATACTAGTCGTTTGAGAAATTAGCTAATTCGCTATATTTCTGTTATTTTCGATTTCATTTTTGTTAAGGATATTTCTGGTAGTTTCCTTGTTTTGAGCTTCTTCGCAGTGTGCAATCGTTTTGCTGAGATTCCGTTGAGTTTTCTTATCATCTGTGATTAAGAGATTAAATTCATTTTTATCTTCATTATCCTGCTGTTTTTTAACTTATCCGCTTGGTGATTAAACCCGTTGATTTTTCATATTATTGCTCTGATTCTTGCTCTTAGACATAAATGAAATACTTGGCTTGGAACTCCTAGGCGTTATCAGTAAATTCCTATGAACTTTCGGGTCGATGCTCTAGTAATTTATTCCAGGACTGTGTTGATGTGTCAATCCAAGAGTTCTTGAGCTTGTTGGGATACTTGACCTTGAAGTCAAGCTGTTTTCATAGTTCACAGTACGACTGATGAAAAGATTATGAGGGTGGCTAGGAGGTTTATATGGAATTGTACTATTTAAGGTTGTCTTAGGCTATTGATATGTCTCAGGTGGATTAGTAGTTTATTAGTTTAAGATGTTTAGTTGCTAAAGCGTTCGTCGAGCTGCTAAAGGAGGTTTTGGAGTTAATGTTGGTTGGATAATAGAACTTTAGCCTGGCTGAAGACAATTCGAAGATGAAGACGATTGCTATTATTTCAGTTACTCAAGTTGTCTCCGCATCATAACTTCTAAAGAAAGAGATTTTTGTCCTGATGCATGAGAGGTAAGAGCAACAGCGTTGCGATGCTAGCCGCTGGCATTGGGATTAGCACTATTAAAATTAGAATTGCTGGAGTTACTGTTGCTCAATGCCATTTGTACGAACAAAACTCAGCCTTTTTTGATATTGACCCCTCTCTCTCTTTCTCTCTTTCTGTTACGAATTGGCTTTTTTTGTAGTCGAGTTGTTTTGAAATTGTTTTAAAAATTAAGAGATCCACAAAGAAGAAGATAATATTCCTCTTTGACTGGATGAACTGCTGTTTACATATGCCTTCTTGTGTTTTTTGAAAGGTAAATTAATTTAATTGAATAAGTATGATTCCCAACAGAAACACATAAACACAGGAGTTGTTGTTTCATTTCTTTAATAGGAGTTATGGAGTTTATTAGAAATTACAAAAATTACCTTCATTTATATTGTAAAAAAAAAAGAAAACTAAAATATCTTGCATAATCGTAGAAAAATTTGAATGGAATTAAAAAATAAATTTGCACAAAGAGAAGGAGAGAAAAGCCATCTGCATTTTCTCCTTGCTTTTCATTTCTACTTTCATTTTTCAAGTTGATCTTCAATAAAAAGGTTGCTTTGTTTCAATGTTTGCTGATTTGTAAAAAAAAGTGGATGAATCAGCTCTTTTAATTAAAATCACTTTCAACAACAATCCCGAGTTTTTCAAAAATCACCTTAAATTGGAGGATTATTTTCATTCATCCACTCTTATTGATGATTAGAGGGCAGTTTCTTCTATTCTCTTGGAGCGAAATTCCATTCAAAATTATTAAGTTTTTCCCTTATTTTATTTAGTTTTAATGATGGTTTTTGTTGAAGAAACAAAATTTGTAAGATAATCTGAACAATAATGCTTCAGATAATGTAAGTTGCAACATCTAGCCATAAAGTGTTTTACACTGAAGATAACTTAGAAGAATTTAAAGTGCTTTCTGTTGTTGTTGCTGTTCTAAGAAATTAAAGAAGAATTCAGTAAATTTAGAAATTAGGTGATTAATTTTATATTTATCAGATCAGTTTAATTCGATAAATTATTTGTTGCTTTCAAGCTATTGAAATCTAGTTTTTTAGTTTTTTGCATATAACGGAGTATTCATTTCTTCCTATTGACAATAATGCTAGTCTGTTTCAGGCTATTTCATTTTAAATAATACATGAAATAACTGAAAAATTTGACTGAATTATGGTATTTTTAAGATTTAAATATTCAGGTTCTTTTTGATTCTGAGCATATTTTGAATTACTGATTGAAAAACTAAGGCTAACTAAACAAAAGATTTTCCTCTCATTCTTTTGATGATCAGAGAATTCTAATCAATTGTTTTTGTTATTCTCTTTGTTACCTCTTCTTTAAACTGCAATCTGCTGAGAGTTAGCTCAAATCCTTGACAAAAACCAAGCGGAATCTGGCAAACAAAAGAGCAGAACATTTTGACATTTTATCTTTTATGAAAGACAAACAAAGGAAATTTCGCCTATTTACGCAAGGAGCTTACTTCAAAAATGGACAGCAAGCCTAATAAAGTTCCATAAGCTCAAAAAAGCGTACAGCCTGGTAGGAGTTATTGTTAGTCTACTGGTTTATATTTGAGGGGAAAGTGACAGAACAAAATAAGAAAAGGTTTGTGATTTTGTGTCTGAACTCCAATTTTCAGCTAGTTGTAGAGATTATTACCTGATCTCCCAAGTGACTTTCTTGAAAAGTATTCGTTTTTATTTTATAATAGTCTGTCTCTTTTGTGGGGGGATTCTGTTCTCATTTATGGGGTGACTCTGTTCTTATTTGAGTGTTAGTTGGTCTTTTTTTTAAGGTAAAATATGGATTCCTAGTGATATTCTAAATTCGCTTAGAAACACCAAAAGAAATAGACTTATTACACTGTATTGAGAGAATCGACTAATCCAATTAATAAAGGATAAATATAAAATATTGTCTTGGGTGGGTGGTAGATGTTTTGATATGAATATCGGGGAAAAAAAACAATAGATTAATATAACCAGGAGAACGGAGAGAGGGAGAGGGAGAAGCACCCCCCTCACAAAAAGAATTCCTCAATAGATTTCATTTTCAAAAATATAATTGGAATAAATGATGATCAGAACTGAATTTTAGATATTTTCAGCAACTTTGCTGGTTTTTTTTGAAGAAAATATTATAAATCCAAATAAAGTTATTATCACTTTAGAAGAAAGACAAAACTGGTGATTTCTTCCTTATGCGAATTTGAGGATGCGTTTGAGCTAATCAAAGTCAAAAATTCGTACTTTATCGGGAAAATTCTGTGAGAAATAGTAGCGCAGCAACCCCAAGATTCGAGATGGTCTAAGACGGCACAGAATTTCAAATACAATCATTAAAAACCTTTGTATTTTACAACCCCATATCCCCTAAAATCAATTAAAATAAAAAAACAAATCCACACACACACAAATTAATAAACTCTAAATACTTCTCCCCTCCTTCTTACCCTAGTTTGATCTTTTTTCTGGCAAAAACACTACTACAAAAACTCCTCATTCTCATGGAACAAAATACAAATACGAGCGAAGATTTTTCAAACCCTGCATTCGTAGGTGTCCTAGAAGATTTCCGCAAATAAGCCATCGATTTCTATGGCAGTGAGACAGGATAGAATGCTCTCTCGAAGGATGTAGAGAAGTGCTTGATCAAGAAAGCTAATGCCTTTGTACATAAATCTCCAAATAAATTATTCCTCTTCCCTTGTATGAACGATCTCTCGAATGTACAGGAAGAAGATGATGATGAAGAGTCCGCTTTCAATGATCTAAGTAGAAGATCAAGTAGCTCAAATAACTATCTAATCCCTAGACCATCTAGAGTCTCTAGATCTGGATCAGAATCATCTTAGAACATCAATGATTTTTCGACGATCATCTCCAATAAACAACTAGAACAACAAACGTTAATCAGTCACAAGAGTCAAGAGTGAAGAGCAATGATGTTCAGTCCAACTAACTTACAATAAATAATATACAACTGTGGGAGTCTTTATTTAGCAAATATTCTACTTTTTCAAAAAACCATTAAACAACGGACTTTATTTCTAAAATCCTCATCTTCCAACTATCTGAACCCATCTCCCTTTTTCTGATATGTTCTCTCAGTGGTCACATGAATTAACCCAAATACCTCATTTACCTATCTAATATCCTCCTAATCTATCAATCAACTTCTACTCTAGTTTTAAAGCTCAAAATGGCACTCATAAGACCCTTCATTTTTTGAACTGTCCTAGTAATTTGTTGTATTTCTATTCTACTTTATTATCCTTCATTTCTATCTGTATGTTTTATACACCATATATTACTGTCTATCCGAATAATCAATACAATTTGTAACTATCTCTATGCCTTTCAAGATTCTTTATTCCCTCTATTATGTTTTTCATTTATTCTGCTTGATTTCTTGAAGCATTTCTATGTTATTTTTCTTAGAATTTCGGGGATAGTTTTTTACTTTAAGCATCATTTTGAAAATCAGCCTTACATTCCTAAATTAGCAGTGGCTCAGGATACACTTAAAAACCCATAATAATGGACATTCTTGCTTACATTGTAATTCTTTTCTTATTTTCAAATCGAATACTACATCGTTAATCTTTGCTCTTAAACCCTACCAAAAGTCTTGAAGGATGTTTCATCAAGCAGACTCATAGTATTATAGCATATAAAAGAAGAATAATTTTCTTATGATTTTAGTCATTTTCTTATCTGAAATTGGGAGGGAATAGTAGTGCGTGTGTGATATGGTGATTTTTGAATTGAAAATATACTTATCTTTAATTTACCTTCAGACAATCAAAAAATATTATTCAAATATCTTCTCAAATGATTTAATTTACTTGAAACGCTTTCCACAGCTCAGCAATTCTTGTAGCAGCAACAATAAATACTTCGATAAATTGAATGTCAGAAGGATTCAGCAGGGGCAAATAAAATTACCTTCAAAATAGTTAGAATAGTAAGTAGGTTTAAAAATAAGATGGATTGTCTGAACTTAGAATGCCTTTCAAGATACTTTTAGTTGTTTAAAATTAAGAATAGATTGTTCTTAAAATCTTGTTCTGTAAGATTTGATTATTTTGCTAAGAGAATACAGCGAAAATAAAGTAATTACAAGCCCGAAAAATAGTGAGAGAATAAAAAAACAAAAAAAAACGATTGCTTACTAACTTTCATTCTCAGATTGATTAAAATAAGGCTATTTTGCAGGAAAAAAGCTAAAATTAATTAAAAGAGTGAAATCCTAAATGTAAAAAATATTAATTAGCATTTTGTACAACAACTTCCTCTGTTTTTCCTGATTCTCTGGTCAGAAAAACAAAAATGAGATGGGTTCATGTATTTCTAATTTTATCTTATAAAGTTTTCACCAAATCACTTGAATTATTCAATTTTTTTCTAAAAATCTTTGATTATTTTTACCCTTTTTGAAGTAAACAAGCTTGAAAAAATAAATCTAATTCTTATTTTCCTTTTGGAAGTTTAGAAAAATGATGTGAATACTAATATAATTTCAAATGCTAAAATCCAAAGGATAAAAAATAAGCTAATTTTTTGTTCATTTTTAGAAAAATATTAACAACACTATTCAAGAAAATGTAGGTTAAACTCAAATACTGCTTGATGCATAAAAATTAGAATATTATGTAGACAATCCAACAACACCCTTGCAATTTAATCCATTTTCTCTTTTTTGTCTGTTCTCAAATAAACGTTTGCAAATATCCAAAGTGAATCTAAATACAAAAATACAGAAAGATCATTTTAGTTATTTCTTTCGCAAAATTATATTAACAATATTCATTTGTTTTACCAATTTTTTTATGAATATTGGTTTTCCGCAGACATATTACTATGACTATTGGATTTCTACATTTTTAATGCTAAACAACCATTTTTATTTAACTAAAACATGAAAACAGTAAGATAACAGAGCTTGAAATCTAAACTTCTTTCAAATCCAAACTAATATCTCTCTTTCTCTCAATCGTCAAGTTAAGTTAATGCTGCTACACCTCTTTTGATCCAGTGCTTGGGTTGATGCGAGCTACTAATAGGTAAGAACATGCTCATAACATAGTTCGTTGAATGGCCTGTCGTGCTTAAAGTGCCTGCTCTTCGTGATGTCTTATAAACTGGGCATTCATACACCTACATGAGCAAAACAATAAACATTCAGAAAGGTTACAAAAATTGGATCCAATAGAAGCATAACTCGCAGATATTAATTTTTGTTACAGTTTAATCAGTCTCATATTCTCTTTTCTCATCTGTTGGTAGCAACCACACATAAGGCATCTGCGATGTTAGCTGCTTGGGAAGTGCTTCATCAAGACACTAAAATACAAAAACACATTTCAAAGCAATTTTTTGCGATTTTTAAAAATCATACAGCAGTTTGATGGTTCCAGCGAGCACCTTCAAAGAACAGACCATAAATATAGCATCCATCAGTTGGGGCAATTTTCATATCGAATTCCTTGCTGTCTTCTTTGATCACGAAGAAATCAAAGCACAACGTGTCAATAGGAATCTTGTACTGTGGGATAAACAAAAAGTTTGATTACAGAAATCAAAGTAAATATCCAAATATGTTTCCAAAATGACTCAATGTTTAGTTAAAAAGCTCAATTTCAGTTTGTTGTTACCTTCCTGGCATAGTTCTAGAGTGTCCCAGTTAAAAATGATTATGTAAAGAAGAATCCTGATATCCAGAAGCTACTTGGTGCTCCATTTTATATCCATTATTCCATTTCATGGAGTCTCTTGCAGAAATCAATAATCCAAGATCCAAGCGGTTTCAACGAAGGGAAAGCAACTTTATGCCATATTTCAGGTACTTTATTATCGAAGACGCAATTAAACACTTCTTCAAGATCACTGGACATCACAAGTAGTCCATCAATCGCTTTTCCCATGTTTACAAGACTGGTGCGGACGGTGTTCAGTAATTTATTGAATCTAATCAACTCTTGCTGCAAGACTGTGTTCATAGATTCTTCGTAGCTCACAGGATGCTTGAGACTTGCTTTTTCGATATCAAATAGCTAAGGCAGCTTCTCAAGGAGCTCTTTGATTTTGTTTTTGATTATTTCCTCTGTTGTTTTACCAGATGCTCCAGCTGTGCGATTCATGCGTTTTTTTCAAATGAAAATAAGAAAAACAAATTGAGAAAGTATATAAATGAGTTATGTCTCATTTATCTACAAAAAAAACATTAACCTGATCGAGGAAGCAATGAAAGAACAGTGTTGCAAATTGAGTTTGTTTCGATAATTGCTGATGTGATTGATGCATTTGGGTGCAGTCCAAATATTTCAGTAGGATCGTTGCGATCGAGGCTATGAATGTACTCAACGAAATGAGCTACATCTTAAGCAGGAGGAACGTAATAGTTACCACTCTCAGAGAACTTGAAAAATATATAAAAGAGAGATATTCAAATACAAGAAGAATCCATATTTGGAGAAGTTTATTATTGATACTTAACTGAAAGGAAAAAGCAAATATTTACCTTGTAATCTTCATCAAGAATCTCTGGTGTGTAATAATCACTCAGGATAACACTGATTAATCTTCTATCCTTTGGATCAGTGACTCTACCACCGTAATTTGCTTCTGCTACCATGTAATTCAGGGCTTTATATGGGATTTCCTCGTATTTATTCAAGAATTCCTTGAGTTACTGCATGGAAATCTAAAAATCTGCGACGGTGAACTCATAAGGAATGTTCCAACCTAAAGGGCCATATTTTCTCCTAAAAAGAGGATGCAGTTATGCCAAAAATATTAGTAAGAATCAGGATAAAAATTAAATATTAGTAAAAAAATATCTGTTCTTAGGTTGTAAAGAATACCTCTCGAGAATGAGGGCATGGAAAAATGCTAGACCGAAGCATAATTTTTTGAATTCTGCTGGTTTGGCATTGGAATCGAACTCTTGATTCTTGAAGGTCGCGTAGTTTCTCAAGAGATTATTTTTGAGTCCTCTCGGTGGTTCGTAAGTCATTTTGATACCTCGCATGAGGATAGAAGGAGGGAACACATCGGAAGGCATCGAAGTTAACCAAATTCTGAATTCCTAGAAATTAAAAAATCAAATAATTTTTGTATTTTTATATTTAAATTTCCTTCTCTTTGATTGTTATGATTACTCTATTGACTTCTTCAGGGAACGTCTCAAGTACTTTTTCAAGTCTTGGCATGAATGAAGGGGCTAAATGACAGTTTTATAAGAGTACCCAACTGCCATCTTCATATGCACTTTTGATAGATTTTTCGGCTAGCTCTCCTTAGCCTTAACCTAACGAGATTTACTTAAATTTATCAGGTTAGATTCCTAATTTCGTCGCCAATGTATTGATTTCTAATCTCGGATCAGCACCAGGTGAGAGAATGAAAATTAACGGTTTATCAAAGCGAGAATCTTAGTATGCATAATCTAGATTAAATGCAGGTGGTTGGATGTATTGCTCGGACATCTCAGTGATAATCAATTTCTAAACAGCTTTAGAGAACTTGTCAGGGAATAATCCACGGATTAGGATTAACTGTTTGAAATTATTTTGATAAAATAATGGATTAGATAAAAAAATAAAAATAAATATTATTATTTTGATAACGATTTTATGCAAAAATATTTTTTTTATTATCTCTCTCTAACCTTGCAGAAGAAATGAAGACTGTTTGCAATATTCCCAGGTAAATCTTAATCATAAGGTGCATCAGAATGATTCAGCACTTTCCAAGCTTCTATGTTATACTCGAATTCCTTAACGATACCTTTGAACTAAGGCAACACGGTATCCGCTTCGTTGAGAACGCACCAAGCTTTGTTTGATAGCCAACTAGTTGCAGATTACGGCATAGGGTGATCACAAGTTGTCCAAGTTCCTCCAACCATCAAAAATCTAATCTACTAAGATGATATTTTCTTGTCGGTTTCGAGGATTTTCATGCAGACTAAGAAAGAGAATATTAGCTTGTCCTTCTCCAGTAAGCTCCTGCAAATGCTCTCGTAGAGTAGAAGTTAAAATTGATTGATGATATTTTTACTTCTGCTGTCTTTATCCTTTTCTTTATCTTTATCTTTATTATCTTTCATACTTCCGATAACTCCTAGTGGAGCTGTTTTAATGCCCTTTAGAAATAACTCAATGTAAAATTCCAGTGACCATTAGTAAGTTGGCTCGATTAACGCTAGGTCTAATATCACGAAATATAAGTTAGCTACTCGCTTGCCTAGGTCCTTATATGAATTTCTCGTTTGATTGTAGAGTTCACGGTCATTCTCTTGTCTTTTTAGCTTCTCTTAAATTTCTATATTATCTTTTTTAGATTACTAAAGCTATTCGATGAGTTTCTCATCGTCCAAGAGATTTCCAGTTGATTCAAACAGCATCTGTAGAATCTACAAAAAATACAAAAATATTAGAAATTTCTTGAGTAAAAAATTTATAAATTATGGCGTAACATCTTCCATATTTTTGTAGTTTAAATCACTTACCATATCTTCAGTATTTTTTTGTCTTTCTTTGTTTTGAAAGAATTCAGTAATGTTCTTTTCTCTGATCATATCTCTATGAGGATCTTCTTGCTTGACTGTGATGTTAAGCATCTAGTCTTCAAGTCCTTCAGGAGTGACTTGGAAATTCAAGAGAGTCACCTTCACGCAAATCTCAGGAGGATAGTGTGGGCGAGGAAGTTTAGTCGTAACGTAGAACCTGAAATTCTCATTGTAATCGATTTATTTTTCATTGAATTTCATAGTGTAGCTGCTTCCTTTTTTGGTTAGTTTCTTGAGCAAAACTGATTCATACAGTGAATCTATGTTTTCGCTGACATTCTCAAGTAGAATCGGAGTTCCAAGAGGGATGCAGTTCTCTAATTTCAGCATGACATTCTTCGGATCAGAATTGGGGTTAAATATCAATAACTTTTCCCCTTCAAGTTTCTTTATCCAGTTATTAGCTTAGATCTATGGATCGATCATCAGTGGCCATCTTTGAGAGTTGTTCAAGATGATCGCATTGTCAATTGAGAATGAATCATTGGGTAGCTAAAAAATGGATTTTTCATAAATAATTAATCATCATCAATACATCCAAAAAATTAATAAATATTTCTAAACCCCAAAATGACCCTTTTACCGAGAACTTATCCGTCCATTATCCGATTGTGATAGGATCGCAGAGAATCTTTTAGAGTCCAAAGTCATTGGAGAATTTTATCTTGTATTTGAGGAGCATATCTTTCCAGCATTGTATTGCTTCTTCTCGATATGCAATCGGGAACGCACCCAAGTACGCTATGATCCCTGATGAAAGCACACAATCTCCAATTACACTGGTACTTTCCTCTCGGTTTAGTAATGCCTTTTGTTTCCAGGAATTCTTCTCCCCACCAAGTCCATTGATCAATTTCTCTGCTCTTTCCAGCTAAACCTCGCATTTAGTTACCTATTTACACAAAATCAAACATTTGTTAAACGAATTCATAGCTCTTATTTATCAAAAGGGGTACTTCAGCTTGTAGGTCTTCTTTTTCTTTTTTAGCAGTGTCATAATCAGCTTGCAATTTATCTAACAAATCCATGACTTCCTTGAGTGTAGCTTTCTTCACAGCTAAGGTGTCTTCTGCTTCTTTGAGATCAGATTATGCTTTATCAAGCTACTTTTTCTTCGGCTCAACAATCAGCAATGCATCGTACGTTTAAACCACTGCTCTTATCCATTTGGACAGATTCGCTGCAGCAGTTGAAGCGTTCATGATTTTATCTTCATCAAATAGAGGTGACTTTGTGAATGTCTTGAGTTTTTCTATCTTGGCTGGGTTGATAGCTTTGATTTTCTCCGAATCAAACTCTCTGACTCGATGCAATAGTTTATCATTGAGCAATTTCTTTTTGGAGTAATCCCAGAAATCCTTTTTCTTCTCAATCGATCCAGGTGCGACAGGCACCATTTTCACAAATTGATCTTCATCGAAGACATAGCAGACACCTTCGAAAACAAGAACCACGGAGTCTGATGGATTCTAGAACGATTTCAAGATATTGATATCGTCTTTGCTAATTTTCGCTAAGACTTTAACTGCTTCTGCTAGGATAGGCAGAACTTTATCGAGATCACGTTGACAATCTTCCTTGAGTGCATTCGCTGAATCTCTCTGAATGTTGCATTCTCGTTCTTCACCTTCACAGATTTCTCTCTTAGCATCTGCTTCTTTTTGTTTTTTTTGGAGAATAATGAGCATTTTCTAGTTTTCTTCAGTCTTCACTTCAAGCTAAGGTTTAAGCTCTTCTAAACGTTTTTTCATAACATTCACATCTTTTTCAGTGGTGTCGATCTTTTAGACACCTGTTTCATATCTAGATATCGTATTTGTCATGTTAGTTTGTCTACTTTTTAGCATTCTCTCGAAGGTTCCTAGTAATTCTAGATAACTTGTGGGCGTGACATAGTAATATCGCCGGAGCTCTTCTCTGTATTTTATCGTCATATTTGAGATTCTTGTTTGCATGTCAACAACGATTTCGATTAGCCCAGCACGGATGCTTTCGTCGCTTATTTTCATGACATTCACGAAATGAGTCGAAGCTGTGTTGCGTAAGGCTTCTTCAGGCCAGGCTAAGAACCAATCGATTGTTGTGCAATTCACCAATGTAGGAAATGTCCTTAGTCTACGACGGAAGGCTTCACCTACAGGGGAGAACGCCAATACTAAATGCAAGTTACGCTTGCAAGCATTCAAGAAGATCTAAAAGATACAAAAAAAAGGCAATGAATCTCATGAACTAAAAAAATAAAATCTAAACAATACTTAAATATCTCCCTCTCCCATTCAATTACTTGATATTTTTGATTATTTGTTTGTGCTTCTGGATCAGTTATTTCCTCTAAGATTTTCGCTTTTTCTTCAGGTGGAAATAGATTCGGCACTTCTCCATTATTCAAGATATTGCAAATATCTTCGAGCAACGACTCATTAAACAACTAAGTATCAGATAAAAGCAGAGTAGTTGGCTTGTTATCTACACCTGCTACTTTCATGACTTTCTACAATTCTTCAACCCAGATTTTCAAATCAGATTTATGATCGATCGATTAAATATCAACGCTAAACGCGATGAACGCAGACAGTGTTGCTAAGCTTTTTCTCCCTGAACCACCTACTCCGACTAGCAAGCAATGACCAAACGATGTAGTGATAACTCTGACGATTTTAATCACATGCTGGATTGCTGTCATGAATAAAACTAAATTCATTTTGCTTTAGGGATATGTGTCGTTGAACTATGCCAGCTAATCATAGCAGACTCTCTTGAGTTCCTCTCTATCTGTTAGCTCACAATACACATCATTAAGCTTTCTCTTAGTAGTATCACCATCTGGAAAAAGCGTTGGCACGAATGATGCCCATAGAAGTGGTTAAACAGTCACAAGATCACCCCAATCTCTTTTGAAATTTTTCTTCAAAATCGACTTCAAAATATCCTCAAAAACACCTTAATCTGAGACATTAATCATTCTATCCTAGAACACCCTCATGCATTCATGACTCCATAACTTCAAGAATTCATTATCATCTCGATAAGACTTTGAAGTTGCCTTGCTGATGCCTTAGAAAACTTTAGATATATCTCTAAGATTATAAATATAATGAGATTTCGCAGGTGTTGGGAGAAGTTATTTGGAGCTTTGGATGCCTTAATAGAGCTCAATCGTACTGTTGACGATTTAATCTCTGAGATTCTCGATCGATTTGCTCACAGATGGCTTTTAATTCAAGAAATACCAATCCAATAGATTACAGAATATTCGATTCAGTGAGTCCGCCTCGAAAGGTTCGACGTAGAGTAAGTTGAAATGTCTCATGTATCGAAGGGTCACAGCATTGCGACCTCCAGTTGGTGGCAGCATAGCAGCGATGAAAATTATATCGCAAAGATATTTCCATGTTTTATCCGTTAGATCATACCATCCACCGTTGTCCATCCATTGTCGGAGTAATTCAATAGGTGGCTAAGCACCGTACTTTTCCTTAGCTGGCATGTTCATATCGTCGATGAAGACCACAATGAATTTTTTGCCTTCTTCTGGACCGAAATGACCTTTACGACGACGAGTGCAGACCTTAGCTTCGATTAATCTCTGAACCTAAAAATTAAGAAAATAGCCAAATAAATTTTCAATTACTAAGCTTTCCACACAGATTAGATCAATATCTGAATAAAATAAGGACTAACAAGGGGGGAATTTCTTAGGAAAAATCAAATAATTTAAGGTATTTTGTACTTGATTGCAATTGGTTTGTCCAGAGAATGATGTCTGCAGGTTAGCAAAATCAGGATTGTAATAATGCTAATTGAGCTGATTTATGATATTCACAGTCTTCCCTGTTCCAGTAGGTCCACATACAAGCAGATGAATTTGATTCTAGACGCATTTATGCAGAAAAAAGTTATTCCTAATGGAATCTATTGTTGGGACAAAAATACTATGGTACTCACCACCCCTGGGGATTTCGAATTTCTTCTCAGTTTGAGTCCAATTCAGCCAAATACCTTTGGTTTTTTCATAGCAAAGATCGAAGATAGCAGATTTATCGGGGATATTCACTCTTAACGATTTAATATCGTAGTTGAAGATTAGATCATAAGTTAAATCATATTTCGTGATGATATTTGGGTCTCCTGTGATTAATTCTACCATGAAAATATGAAATTTCTTTCGAGACGATTCTTCTAGAGCTCCACCAATCGACCAAACCACGCAAAATACACATACATTCACTAGTATTTCTTCAATGTCTTTTGATAATTTGACGTTTTCCTCCGCGTATTCATTCAAATAGGTTTTCAGATATTTCAAGCAACTTCCAACTAACGTTAACTCCGATCGATGCACGTAGAATTTACCATGTCTCAGCGACCAGCTGACACTCATATCTAGCAGCCAATTTAGTGTTTTTTCTAAGAAATCTTTGTGCTTCTCCAGCGCAACTGGAATCTATTGCACGAAACTTTTTATAAACGGATCCCAGCCAAGTTGCTTTGTCTCGAGGAAGACCATTCCACAGCGAGAAACAGTAGCAGGGGAAGCTTAAGCTAAATCTTCAACTTCAAACATCATAGTCATTTAGTTTGTGAGTTTGATGATTTCACCTGATGTCAAGCAGAGTTTTTTGTTATCATCTAAAACTGTATTCATATTTTCGATCCAAACAGCATCTACAGGCCCATCGAAGACGACCCATTGCTTATCTAGACTTGTATCTTAAGCACACATTCTCATGATGATTGCAATGACACCATCTGACCATGATTTTGTGTCAGGATCAAGTCGACCATAGAGCTAATCACTGGAAATAGATTTCGGATTTAATTTGGAAGTATGGACAGTTTAATACTAAGGAGCAGTTCCTTTAAGTGCAGAGAGCGCTTTTTAGAGTGTTTCAGTGACTGATGACTTTCCTGAGTATGCTTGTCCCACTACCATCAAGCCGTGTCTGACGTTGATCGTGTCGTAAAGCTAAATGCATTTATTCAAGAAGTTTTCCTTCGGTTGAAGATTAGTTTCAATACAAGCTGTTTGCAATGATCGAAGTAAGTCACCATAATCTATAACTGGTCTCTCAACACCTGGGAAAAGATCACTAGTGATAGATTTGAATAATGGAATATCGTTGATTGTGAATTTCGGGAGATTAACATCCATGAGTGCACGCAGACAAATGATATCTTCTGAGTCTGTCATAACTCTTTTGAGATTCCCGCCTGCTGTGAGAATAGCTTTGAGTGCTCGCATACCGAAATCATAATGATCTTGTGAAGATAATTATTCAGAGCTTAATCGCAAGGAAGCAACGATTTTTCTAGCTAAATTTCTTGCTTCTTCAAATCCAACAGAATACAAGAAAATCTCCGAAATCAACGCGTAATCGGGAACCATCATTGCGCAGGGTCGGAATAGACTCTTTAAGTTATCTGGTAACTCTGATCTGCCTGCATATCCTGGATTCATTGTGATGTTGATCGCACAAGTATCTACTAAACGAATCTCTTCACCGTCAAATTCAAAAGATTCTTTTGGACGAACTTTATTAGCGCGGATAGCTAATTGAATAGTTAAAACTTAGGAAGCGATGACTGACAAGACCTCTAAGTCGATTCTATTGAACTCATCGAAGCAGCACCATGCACCTAGAAAAAAAAGAAGAAAGAATTGGTTAATTCAAAAAAGAAAGCAAATAGAGAGATTTTAGGTCTTGTTTTCTTTGAAACAACTTGTCTCTCTCTTTTTCTCTCAAACTTATTATTTTACCTGAAGAAGCTAATCCCTTAAAGAATTTGCGCATTGCTATGTAATTAAGTCCATCTGAGCAATTGAAGACAACACATTAGACAGCTAAGGCTTTTGCAAGATCCTTCACTGTTTCAGTTTTTCCAGTGCCTTATTTTGGTAACATAGAAAAAATGGTAAATTATCCCAAAACAAGATTTAAACAAAAATGTGTGTTCTTAGTCAATCATTTGATAAAATATACCAGCTGGTCCTTCTGGTGCACCTCCGTATTAGAGCTAGAAAGCACCCATAAGAGTCCTGTAGCATCTATCAGTGAGTGGTGTAATAACTAGCCTCGTTGAGTTGCCCAAATACTCAAAGCTGAAAAGCGTTTTTTAAAAATAAAATTATCCACACAAAAAGGTTGAGGAAATCAGTTAAAAATAGTAATAATTCCCTTCATTCCCACTAAACCCATTTGATAACTTACTCGTAACTTAGATTCGCACTGATCATTTAGACTTTAAGATCTTATTTGTGGTTCTTTTCTTCCCAATAGTATCTGAGCTGTGATATCCAATTGAAATCTGCAGCCGAAGTGCAGCCTGTCTTTTTCAACTCAACAATCACGTCCTTTGCGTGAACATCTAGCACAACCAATGCCCCTAGCGTTAACCTTGCAAGAGGTGTTAGATCTTATCTCACAAGCTGTACAGTTGCTTTCAACTAAGTTTCCAGGAAATCAACGTAATCACTTAGGTTACTGTAAGTGTAAATTCCATCTTCAATGTCATCTCCACGGCTATTTAAAATAGCATTTTCGGCTCCGCGAGTCCAGCGAACCATATTCACAGCTAGCACTACTTGACCTGGATATTTCTAAACCCAAACTGTCCTTGCTGTGGATTCATCGACAATTGCATTTTTAGTGATATTTTTGAGTGTATGTCTCATCATCCCTTCGATTTCACCAAGCCACTTCTCAACGTTGCCTTTTTTATCACCCTCGTTGACATTTATCTTACTATTGAACTTAACATGTTCTTCCTCAGCGGATATCATGCCATTTACCTTTAAAAATCAAGAAAAATCAATGGTTTCTTTGCAAAATTTAAGACTTCCAATTACTTCTTCAATTGAAGAGAAATCTAGTTTGCTAATAGCTTCAAAGCACTTATTGATGTGCTTTTAGACTTTCTATGGATCTTTCGTGTCAGCTAATATTTCAAGTAGTTCTTCATCAGAAAGGAAATAAAACCTTGGGAAATCTCTCCTCTTGGATTCTAAATAATCAGATAGTTTCTTTTAGATTTCATCGAGCGTTTTGTTATGCTGTGTGAAGTCATTCTTCAGTCTATCATTCTCAATGTTCTCCCATAAGCCTGGTTCTTTAAAGAATTGATCCATTGTTGTCCTCCAAAAATCATCGACAGTGTCAAATTTTTGTTTCTGCAGCTCCATCTTCTTTTTGATATCCTCCGATGCGAAAATTGGCTCAAGATACATCCAAGAACGCTAACATTTAATCCAGCCTTCAAGGGTGTCTTAAATAAACACTAGGCGCTGCTCTAAAGGCTCTGCTATTCTCTTGAGGTTCTTGATATATGGAGAGGACTAAATGCAATTTATTTGAAAAGCAAAAAACAATTTAAAAAAAAACAGAAAAATGTTAGGAAAGTTGATTAAAGAATCAGCCAAAGCTCTTGCGTTTCTAGTATTCTAAACGTGACTAATTTTAAATTACTTTCATCATGGTGAGAATATTGAGTTGATCATCAAGAATCTGCTGTATTTCATCTACACCTTTGAGTACATACGTGTGTTTCTTCGATTTCGTATACTCTGTGATGTCTAATTTAATTACTTTAACAGTCTCCTCCATCTCCTTCAATTTCTTCTCGATTTAATATTGTTTCTCTGCTTTTCTAGACACTTCCTCGATGATTTCCTTATTCGGATTCAAAATATCCAATAGCTACGTGAATGTCATATCTTCTGTCATGACTTTATTTTAAACTCCACAGCTCTCGAAAATCTCCGCCCAGTGTTATTGCACCATTGGTTTCTTGAGATTTCGCATAGCTTCAGTGGTTAGCAATTCAAATATCCATATTTTTTATCTAAACTAAGATATGTCTTTTTGCAGCTACTCTGTGATTGTAGCTGCACGTTCGTCATGAGCAGGGTCATTTTCATCACTGAATTTCTTGAGTAATCCCTTGGTTTCGATGTAATATTTCTGATTCACAGTCTTCTCGATTTCGTGGTACATTTGACTTAGGAAACTTCCACTGGGTTTTACAAAAAATAGGATTAGTAAAAATCACAATATGTTCAATACACCAAAACAGCCTTTCTCTGTTATATTATTCATTCATTTTGTGTTTTTACTTCGTCCATTCATCAAAATTATTCGTGAAATTGAAGAGAATATCCCATAGTCTATGGTAAGGCTCGAATTCCTTATTCGTATTGTCTAACTCATCCCAGATTGATATTTCATCACCAAACAGAGCTTCCCTGAGATTAAACGATTTAACTCTTTCACTGGCTTATTACACCAAATCTCCGAATGTAGCTACTTCGGTGTACTTCTCCTTCACATCGTTCGTGGTGTTATACGAATTATACTGCTAGATTAAACGGAATTTCTTTTAGATTTCGACAATTGTATTTTAGAAGCTGTCTTTTTCTTGCTCAAGCGTATTCCTGAATTTAGCTTCGCATATCTCGAACGTACGATTTCCTTCCATGACAGCTTCAAGCACTGTTGCAGGTTAGGTTTTCAAAGAGAAAAACTACTCCATACTTACTTCCTTCGAAGTGAAGCAATATTTCTCCAGAATTTATAGAAACTCCCCTACACAATTGACTTCATTAGCTATTTTCGCTAGATTCACACTGTTTTCTTTAATCTGTGCTTTAAGTGCCATTAACTCTTGTTCGTTAGATGGGATCTTCTTCAATTTATCACAAATGTCTTCGTATGTCTTTAAAATTCTCTGCAGAAATGGCAAAATAGAATTAAGAAAATAACATAAATTACATAAATCCCCATCTGCTTTTTGTTGTTGTTGCTTTCTTTTTTTACCTCCAAATTATCGAAACAGATTATATCAACTTTCTAAAGAATATTCGACACAAACTCATCAGCTTTAGCGACTAGATCAATCTTCGCTTATTTCGTTCGGACTTAGAAAAACGGTGTATTCTATTAATCTATGCATTGTTTTTCGATTTCCCTTTTCGCCTTGTAGTAATCTTAGATTCTATCATCAACTTCTTATGCGTCGATGTCTTAAATGAGTGGTTTATCCTTCGAATCGCCGAAGAGTTATTTCGTAACACTTGAGATACTCTTATCCAGTAGAAATTAATATTATCTGAATCTCTCGAGAATCTAGCTAGCTTCTTCGTAGCCGAGTCTCACACATTCTAAAACTTTATTCTGTCCATCCTTGATCCAATCTAAATCGAGTGTGATTGGGAAGGATGATGCTTTTGGGAGATCAATCAGTGGAATTAAATCTTTCTCGAGTTAGTAAAACATATTCACTGATTCAACAATCCATTCAAATGGTCTCATAAGTGTACTGCATATCTGATTGAAAGAGGGTTCATAGTAAATCTGCGATTCGTCTTCTTCAAAATCTTGAATTTAAGAAATTGTACCACCACCTGCTCCTGCAGCTTTTGGGCTAGTAACAGTGCCATTAGTGATGTTGTTAACGAAGTTTGTGTTCGTTAACGAAGTTGCAGGGTTGTTGCTGTTATTGTTAACTTCATCTTTTTTCTTTTTTCTATCTTTTTTCTTAGTCTTGATAGGATTCACTTGTAGATTCATAATTATCAAAGGATAATGATTCGTTAGCCATATTTTCTTTTCTTGATTCTATTTCTCAGAAGGAAAAGTGAATCGCCTTATGAAATCGCAATAATCTTATATTGTCTTCCTTGCAATATTTTCTCGCACGAAGGTATTGAACATCAAATCGATCCTCTTCATCAACCTGGAAAGTTCGGAGTTCACGTACAGCTTACTTTCAGTTTAATAAAATCTATAAATATCTCTTAAAGTATCTTAGATTTCGGAGATTATATATTCCCTCCAGGACATCTGCAAGGTATAGCGAGCACTCACATGGTATGTTCGCTATTACTGCTCAAAATTAGCCAGTAAAATTGGTAGCTGATGCTCATTCCAATTAGTGTTTATCATCTATTTTTAAAAAGTCAAAAATAAATCTTCAATTCCGTTAATTCGAGTAAAAATCCATAAAAATATATCCATTCGGCTGTATGAATGTGCGTACCTTGTGATTTTCATAGAGGAAAGTGCGTTGTGTGATCATATTAAGGGTTTTTACAACTAAAGGCTTATTTGAAACATGGATTTTTAACAATGAATCTTGATTTTCATTGTATGGATATGTCAATTAAACATAAGTGCCAAAGAAAGGTAGGGGCTTAATCTCAAAACGATTTCGAATTCTAAATGTCAACCATTTAGCTGAATTTGAAGGATCCTACATCTCCTTCAGCACGATGCCTTTCTTTATGAAAAAACTGTACTGACGCTTTGAATCCTAAAATAACAACAAAAATATCATAATTTGAAGGCATTTTTCGTGTTTAAAAATAAAAATAATCAACTGTAAACTCCCTAACTCCTGTGATTTTACTTCGAACAACTCTTGAAGCAGTTTGTTTTTGAGCAGATCTTCTATTTTATCTTCAAGTGAGTTTTTAGGTTTTTTCAATGTAAAGTTTAATATGTGTCTTCTTCTCAAAATTTCGAGCGGTGCCACTAAATCCTCTGGTAGACTATGCACGTATTTGTCGAATCGCAAGGTATCTTCAGCGTTAACTTGCCGAGATTTAGACAAATCAACTCTTTCTTTGAATTTAGCTGGATTCTCATCATTAAACAGCAACGACAACCTCACTACTTACTTCAATTAATTGGTAGCCATAATTCTCACAAGATACTTCTTCTCCTTTCCGTCATATTCCAGAACTTAGACGTCTGACCATTCATATCTATCCCAAACAAGAATCAAAATAAGACAAAATAATTCTCTAGAATTAATCTCAAATCCTACTGGTTATTGAAATAAACTGGACATTTCCCATGTGGTCCTTTGGGGTTCTTTTTGAATTTCTCAATCCATAAACTAGGTGCTATCTCTTCATCCCAGCAATCATAATTCGGTAGATTTTTATTAGTATTCAACCCTTTATCTGCGAAATCTTTCCCTGAATCTTCAATAATCTGCTCTTCTGCTTAGACTAAAGGAGACGCACTTCTTACATTTGACTAAGAAGAATACAAGTTTCTATTTTTGCCTCCTGCTCCTCCAAGGAAGAAACTCTACGCTGTCTCTCCCATCAGATGACCTGCTTGGCTCTTTGCTTGTGGAGTGCTTCCACTAAACTCAGATAAGCGCTTAGCACTTTGAGAAGATGATAGGATCTGTTATTAATATTCTTATTATGATAAATATTACTGATTTTGTTAGCTAAACTGATTAGGCTAAGATATTTTGTAGGTTCTCTGAAAGTTACTATTCGTTGATAAGGGGCTTTTCTGCATCCCAAGGGTATCATCTTCTGAAGATCTCTGCTATTATAGCTACTGGATTTGCTGCTGCTGTTGTTGTTGTTGTTATTGCTGTTAAGGGGTAAAATACATGTCTTATTAAGATTGTTATTGTAAATTATTATTTGGTTTATTTTTGTTGCTTTTGCTTCCATCTCTAGATTACAACTGCTGTCTTTAAGGCGATTGCTGATTCGTTAAGGTTGATTATCTCGAGTGCACTCCAGCAGCTGGTGTTTTAGGCTTGAAGAAGTTCTCATTTGTTAGTCTTTACTTTTGAATTTGCATTTATCCAGCAGGAGTCTAGGGTTTACTGATGAGATCATCAATTGGTGGTAATCTTGGTTTGTTTGATAAGGAATGTTTGTGAGAATGTGATGTTGGTGTACGGTTCATCAATATCTTCCCGGTTTGATAAGCTACGATAGCCTCATCAACATTTTTTTCTTCTTGATCAGCTTCATCATATTGAAAGCGAGGAAGATTTATCCGATACCGAGCACCTTTAGGCAAACAAATAATAGAGAGAATGTTACTTGTAATTCCAAGTGAAGGAGAGAAGAGCTAGATGAGTAAGTGAAGAGGATAAAGATATTTGAGGGACGAAAAAAATCATAATAGAATATCAAATAGATCTCATTTTTTAAATCTCAAATGTCTTGAACCCAGTCATCGAAATATCAAAAAGTAATATGCCACGTAGTTAACAAAAATTGCTGCGTACCTAGCTAGTTTTTAGAATGCTTTGGTTTCATGAAATTGTCTCTCTAAAGCGTTTTGTTCTTGTTTTTCTGTTTTCAACAACTTTCTGACTTTGAAACGCTTTCCTTCTTTTTGGAATCTTTCAGTTCTCTTTATCAGTGTGTTTCTCCCAAAATTAACTTCTAGAGTCTTTGAGGATTTTTTCAGATTTCCTGTATGATGATCCTTTTTTAAAAAGTTGTGCCTTTGAAAAGAAAGATAAAATAATCTAAGGAAATGTTTGCATGTACCTTTTATTTTCTTTAATTCGGTGCATAGAAAAGAAAGCGAAACTGAAACTCTCCCACATTATAACAAAAAACGATCATCGTTCAGATAAAGGATAAAGGCAGGAAAGGTATTACTATGATAGAGGGATTTTAGAAATAAGATAAGATTATTTATTTAGAAAAATAAAATAATCCAGTGTTTTAACTAAGTTTTGTGGTAAAGATGGAAAAAGAAATTATTCGTAAAAATAGAAGTAAGAAAGGTACAAAAATAGTTAAAATAATAAACGAAATCAATCAGTTTTTGGATTTAAATAAAAAAGAAGGAGATTAAAGTAGCTGCTTTTTTATTTGATATCTATCTTGGGGAAGATTCACAAAAGCAGAAAATTGTCTATTTTAACCCTTCCTCTCAACTAGAATAATTAACTTAATGAATTTCAAATGGATTATTACAATGATCTACTAACTTAAACGATCTCTATAAGCAGAAGGTATTTCTTGATTTTTGTTGGGGGGAGAAGAACGAAGATGATAATTTACATGATTTGTTGATTTAAACAGCAATTAGGTGATCCAAAGTCGAGATTGGGAGAAGAAAGCAATAATAATAATAATAATAATAACAATATGTCCAACTCTCATATTGCATAAAAAGCAATTAAATTTGATGATCTCGATTTAGTGCGTAAGTCCAATTCAAGATAATAATTCAAAACAAAA
>Ga0302271_10000697_pt1 | contig 33029 bp, 20 predicted proteins | sample III_Bog_N1_1_FD_198767 | JGI IMG/M metagenome (GOLD analysis project Ga0302271, IMG submission 198767) | Peat permafrost microbial communities from Stordalen Mire near Abisko, Sweden - III_Bog_N1_1 | ecosystem: Environmental > Terrestrial > Soil > Wetlands > Peat | place: Sweden: Abisko... | reverse complement strand
ACAAATCGCACTGTCATCGACTGACACAAATTTTAAACTTCCACATTTCCGCTGCTCCATTTTTCTCTCACCGCTGTTAAAATTTCCTCTGTTAAAGTAATTGTTTCTGCTATCTTATCCACTGGTCGATTCACCCATTTCAGAATGGTTATCGAGTCTCTAGTTGTTCTGCTTCTTCTTCATTTCCATGATCATGTTAAAAAAAGGATTCTCCTTTTTCTCGGCAATAATAATATTCGTGCATTTGAATTAATTTATCAAGAACATTCCGTAGTCTTCATGCTCAGCGTTAAACATATAGAGCTATCCGCAGTACCCACATTTAAACGCTTTGTTCTTCTAAAGAACTTTCCTGGAACTTGTTCTGATAACAGTGCCGCTAACAATCACAAATTTATTTATCTCATTTGAGCCTAAATCCGTGAGATTCGTTTTGTAGAGATCTCTAGTGAATGGGATGTTGTTAAACTGAACGAAGATGCTTTCTTTAACACTTAGTTCTCCTCCTAGATCGTGAGCAACTTCCTGAACATCATCGAAGAGCTCATCGTCTTAGTCGTATTTATCAGTAGTAGCATAATCATTAGCATATTCTTTCTGAGCACAAATGAGGCTTTCCTCAAGAAGACTCTTCATTTCTAAAGGTTTTTGGAAAAATAACCCAGAACTCTCTGGGAAACGATCGAAAAAGTCGATCATACTAAGAATAATCAAATCCAAAGAGAAATAAATAGGTAAAAATAATTTTGGAGAAATCAAGAAAAAGTTTTATTTTTCTTTTATTTACTTGATAGGAAAGTTGTAGAAAATACTTGGATTTGTTCTCCTCATCAGCAAGCGGATTTCCCTCCTCAACGTGTCTAGAAAATAATCCACAATCTCTTGATTATCTCTTTAAACTTGCTGCTGCTGTTACTGCTGTTACTGCTGCTGTTAATTATTATCATTATTCATTTTTGTTGAGTTGAACTGTGATATGAGTTGATTTGTTTTTTGATTGATTCTTTTGGGAATAAAAATTCTAAGCTCTTTGTTAACTTCTCACACAGTCAGTGCTTTGAATATGAGTAAAAGAAGGTTGAAATCCTTCTGTTTGAGCGTCAATATCATTGTGTATTTCATCAGAAATTGAAAATAAATAATTAGTCTTCAATCTGAAATTCACCCCCAAAGAAGGTAAATTTAGTATGATTATTCAAATGAAGAGATAATAATAATAATATCTGATGTTTCCCATCTGACATTTATTTCACTCTAGCCTTTAATTTTCAGCTGAACAAAATGTTAATTTCTCCCAAATCCAACGATCTATCTGTTTTTATCTTAGTCTTCTCAAAAAAGGTATTATCTGCTTGTGTATTCCTTCTAACCAAAAGTGTCATTCTCCAAAATACTCAAGGAATTTCTAAATTATTTCCTTTTATATGGTGAGAGCATAATCAATCACAAGAATACAAAAATATGATTATTAATCTTATGCTTTCTTTTTGAGCTACATCAAAATATTACATAATATCTCAATTATCCCAACTGAAACTGTATACAATTACAGTATCCTCTCAGCAATTCTACTCATTCCCAAGAGAGTAAATACAATAATTCCTATATTGTTTGCAGTATTTTACTTCATTACAAGGCATTCTTTCAATAAAATGGTACCTTTATTTTTTAACTAAAACTACACAAAACAACATATGTCTTCTTGCTTTCTCTCATCTTTTCCGTGTGGCCTTTTTAAGCTTAAATAATCGATTCTCATGTGAATCATTATTCTACCAATATTACAGCAGAACATGCTTGCAAATCTTCATTGGTTGTAGATAGGCAGTTACTAAGAGCATAACGAAGATAATGAAGCTAGCAATAATACTTCGAAAAAGTAGATAAAATAATTTATTTGATTATGATTCTCATTTTTTTATATATAAACTGAATTAATTTGCATACCGTAATCAATCTCTTTGTGATGCAAATATTGGGTTGATTTGATCAGCTCAAAGTGATTTTAACAGCTATTATTAATTAGCAACGAACAAAAACAGAAACAAAGTAAAAACAAAGCTATCACAATTTTTGTTTATCCCGTTATATCTATTCGATCAAATACATGAGCAGCAGTGGTGGTGGTGTCATGGAGTAATTCAAGAAGACCTTCTAAGAGAATCATCAACCATTATTGAACAACATGAAGGTTCAGATTTTGACAGATTCTCATTGTTACAAATTTTTTTAAAACACACACACACACAAACTGATTGATTTTAAAACTCATTTTCATTTTAGAAGGAGATGCAAAGTATGTCTCGAGAATGTAGTCGAGACAAGCTGCTTAGAGCGAGCAATGGGTTCGAGCAGAAAAGAACAACAACTTCGACTATTAATAGTATTAAGAGTAGCTTGAATAGTAACAGCAAGAACACAGCAGCAGGAAGAAACTTCAATGGTTAAAATAAATTCTTTGTGTATGTCAACTAGTCAGCAGGTATGATAAAATTCATTCTTTTGAGTGCAGAAACCAAGAAGGGAATATTAATAAACAATGATAGAAGAAGAGGGAGGCAAATGGAGGGTTAAATGAATAATTGAGCGAATTACAAGAATATTAAATCCAGTATTTTCAAAGGAATAACTGATATATTGGATCAAAATTGCAAAGATTCTCTTGAGATTTCATTCCCTTTTTGGATTAGTTAGTTTCTAACAGTTTTACTGTTATTCTCTTGTTACTTTCATTACCAAATTCTCATATTTCAACATTCTTTTTTGTGTTTTTTCAAGATGAAAACGTGAATCCTTCAACAACTTAGAACCCTACAAACGAAGCTAAACACTCATTGCCATTCAAGTCATAGAACCAATAGATATCCGCACAGGTAATCCAATCACGATAACCTACAAATCTACTGAATCAATCTAACAACTCAGCTAATCTTGTGCTCCGAAAACTCGACAGCAATGGACGTACTACACCCAGCAGTAGCAGCCATGATCTTCCATTGAATGTCCCAACTATTCATCTAAACGATCCAAGAATGAAATAAATAGAATAATAGCAATAACAATTTGACTCATCAAGAACTCCCCTTAATATCAATAGCAATAATCGTAATTACCATTATTAAATGAATTAATGCAACGAATTGGATACTCATGGAAGCAATTCCACAAACACTTTGACGTACCAGAACAGCTCATGCTACAATAATAATGTGAACTTCCTATCATATGGGTTTAGTTAGTATTATCTGTTGAATATCCATCATATTATTAAAATATAAAGATTTGCTAGAGAGCACTTCAGACAGAATTAGTAAGAAAGAAGGGGTTAAGAGATAAATTTCAGATAACGAAGAGACAATAATAATAATAACAACAACCCAAGTCCTAGATTGCATCCTTCTCTTGCATAGTAATCATCAGTGAACAACAACAACAACAACAATAACAATAATACAAGTTTCTAGAAGCACAGCATTCTTCCTGATGATTCGTTGAATGGAATAAGTAAATCTACTTTTAATAATTACTGTAATTTCTCCAGCAATCCGAGTGTTTCCAATCAGAATGAAAGTAATGCTTAGCAGGAGGGAATCGAAGAAAGTAGTATGGGGAATGTTAATAATTTGAAGTAGAATAGCAGCTATCAGAGATTGAGTTAGATTGGTAGAAAACTAACCAACAATCTAATACGGAGTTCTACTAATAATAATACTAAGAATAATACTGTGAAGTAAGGAGAAAATAACAACAACAGCAATAGCAGTGGTGGTAGCTTAAATGAGTTGGAGGCGATATCCTTTGGAGCCTAATAACAGCAATAAGCTACTACATCAAGGAATGATAGAACGTTTGAAGATGAATTTGAAGAACTTAATGAAGCGAAGAATTATATTAATCATAATGCAAATAATCCCAGCAACCAGCAAGCTTATGGCGAAGGTGGTGATGATGATGACTATGAAGAAGACGAATAAGGCTTAGGGGAATAAATAGGGATTCGTAAGAAAGAACGGGACAGTGTAAATATTGACAATATGCAAGTATGGTTTGAATAAGAGCAGCGATCTGCAGAACAGAAACTGCAGCGACAACAACGATAACAACAGCAGAGCTGCTAAGATGACATAGATGGTTAGGATGATAAATAATTAAGATTACTTGAACACTCAAAGGATCGATTCCTGCATGATAATAAGAATAACAATAATCTTCGTTCGACATCTCTAACTGAATCATCAGCTTCAGCAAGCAAACCGAATAACTCTCCGATGGATGGATTGAAGCAGGAGAACACACAACTCAAGAAAATTGTGTTTTAAATGAAACTCGACATGTAACAACAACACAGCAAAGTTATCTTGTCTTTATTTTTTCACACAGTGTTTGTGACTCTTTTGTTTAGGAAGAGTTAACTCGAAGAAGGGTTGGTAGCGCAGAGAAGTCAGATGCAAGCAATCACACAGGAGTATGTCTAATTCATTGAGAAGATTGTCAGTGACAAGAAGGAACTCACGAAACGATGCGAGCAGCTCATTCTAGATAACTCGTCTGTTGTGAGTATCTTGTAATAGCAATAGGTAGGAGAATAGATCATTGTTGCTAGAAGGAGAGAAATATTATTAATATATTGATTTGGTGGATTGATTTGGTTTTGTTGAAGGTGAAAGGAAGTGAAGTTGATGAGCTGAAAGCAGAGATAGTCGAGCATATCAATCGGGAGAATGAAATATCAAGGGAGAAAGATTAGTTTTAGTAGCAGTTAATAGCAGAGAGAAATGCATTGAATAATAAGATTGAGACATTGAATCAGCAAATTATAGGCTTATCTAAGGAGAAATAACAAATCAAAGAAGAAAACGATAAAGAATAATAGGTTTTTAAGTAATAAATCGAAGGATTAGCACAGGAGAATCATATATTAAGGGAGAAGAATGAAGAGTTAGAATTGAAGGCAGTGTAGTTGATAAGAGAAATAGAGACTGCTAATGATAATACCATCAAGAGTCACAAATGTTTTGAGGAATAGATGAATGAACTTACTGATATGCACACACAGAGAATCGAGTAATATGAAAGTATCACAAGATAACTGAATCAGGAAGTTGGTAGATTGCAAGAACAGCATGCAGGGGATCTAGAGATGTTGGAGAGAGAGCGTGCAGGATGGGAAAGGTAGGTTGAGATGAGTAGAAGTAGAGTTGAAAAACTAGAAGCAGAGATAGTTGAAGAGATAAGATTAAGACAAGTAAACGAGGAGATCAGCTAATAGCTAAGGGAACAAGTACTAAGTTTAGAAAGGAAGTTAGAAGTTGCAATCACGGAAAAAGAATAATTAGGATAAAAAGGAGAAGAAGCAGTGGAAGAAGAAGGTAGTACTTTGCAGAAACGATTTGAGACAGAAACAGAAGGCGAGAATAAGGCAGCAAGGTAGAATTGTAAAACTAAGAACTTTTAGAGTAGTTCAAGTAATTACGATACGAACAATAACAATAATCATAATAGTAATAGCAAAGCTGATGAGCTTGAAATTCTGATATCGTAAATCGATGACGAGCGGAAATAAGGTAACAACTAACACACAGTATTATTCCTCTTCTTTCTTTCTTTTTTGGGATTTGTTTTGGTATGAACTTCTATTTGATTTGTTTTTAGCTTGCGAAATGGTAAAGAAAATGAAAGAAGCACATGAGTTGCTGCGAAATAAATATGAAGATGAAGTCAAGATGCTGAAGGATAGGCATACAGTTGAGTTCTGTGAATATGAAGAGAACATTAGATCGTCTCTGCAGAAAAAAGTATAGAAAAATAAAAAATATTTTCAAAAAATTTGTCTTATTCAATTCTGAATAACTAAATTACTGGTTTGGTTGATTAGGATTTGAGTATCTCTAAACTGCACATGGTTATTGATAGTCTCAAGGGACTTCTTGCAGCGCATCAAATCGAATGATTGTATGAGATGACGTAGAAGAACACATACAACACTTTTGCAATTATTTGTAACCAACAACAACAACACTTAACCAACAATAGAGCCATAATAGTATCTCTGCTGAACAAGCATTCCACAGCTAGTAATTGAAACTGGCAAAGTCAAATCGAGATCTTTTTAACCTCCCAATGCAAAATATTTCTTTAATCAACTTGTTTGTTTATTATTTCCAATTTATTCATATTTTCAAATCTATTAATTTTACTATCTAAATAAGGGTTATTTTAGTTTGCTTTCCTAATGAGTGCATCTATTATTGGTGTACATATCATAAAAAAGAAATAATCAACTTTTATACTTAGTGATAGACAACAAAAGGTTTTGATAAATAACGAAATTATATGAATTTCTCTGAAAAATTTATTGTAAATTATTATGTTATTTTGACAGTGATCGATTTGAAATCGTTCGGTGAAATCCTTCTTCGTTGAGATAATTCATGTGTTCTTAAGACTCTCTAAACTTTGAGAGAAAGAGTAGAATTACAGACTTTTCTGGAGCACAAAGAGAAAGAGAGGTAGAGAGAGAGATAAAATAGTATTTTAATATTTTAGATCATTTCTGAGATATCTCATAGGGTTTTTCTTTAATATAACCACACCGCCATTCTGTTATTCCATGCCAATCTAATGAATTGACTCACTGATTCATTCTATCACTACTATTTATCTTAATGTCTCTTCTCTTTGATTCTTCTCGTCATGATCTCCATATTTTTCATTTTATCTCTTACCAATCTTGCAAATCCTTTTTGTCTGAGTAACTATGATATTTCCGGATAATGCTATTCAACAATCCCAGCATAGAGTGGTCGCTCTGACCTACTTTCCTCTTACTTAATCCAATCTTAACTCATATCCTTTATGTTTTCTTCATTACACATAAAATGATCGCCTATCATCTAAGCCATCTACAAATCATCAATTTATTCATTTACTACCAAATTCATAATAAACTCCATGGAATTAGACAATGTCACATACTTGACAGCGTTATTATATCCAGATTCATACAGTTAGTCACGATCACCAACTGAAATATCACTAATACTACTGCTGCTGATATTTTTGTAGTTGTTTCTCATATTGAGTTCATCTTAGTTTATGTCTCCTTGTTCTAATCTTGCGTTCAACAATGCATCTTCACTCAAAATTAACTGCTAAATACTTTCAATAACCGACTGGAAATTACTAATCCCTGGCTACCATTTTCTCTGATTATTCTCCGATTCCCTTCCTACTTGTGTTCCTAAGATATCTAAACATACTCGCCCATCGGACTAGACATATGGCGCTACTTTAAGGAATGCTTGAGACATTTAGCTATCTAAATGAACTCTTGGAGGGCACTATGGATAATCTGATGGAATCAGCATATCAAAACAAAAGATCCCAAACGCAAATGAAGAGTTCCTTGCACCAACGAAAATCAGTTTGATGAGCTGCAGATTGTCGGCATCGTAAAATACAAACACACTAGGAGTATCTTCGTCATCTAGCCATGGAATTAACTTAGAGTTTAACAGTGCCTTTAACTCATTTTCTATGATAATCTCCAAGGGATTTTTAGCTGAAGATCGTTGATCTTGATTTTAATTACTTTAACTTGGTTTGTTTTACTTTTTTTCTACTTTCTTGGCATAATAATGCCCAGCAAATCTATTCTAACAACTCATTAACAAATACTTCTCCATTAATTAGCTATTCTCTGATCTTTTCTTTTTCTCAATCTATTCTTGTTTTTGATAAATTAACTTCGAAGATGCAGGAATGTTCAGCAGCGTGCTGTTGGAGAAACTTGGTGGAGTCTGATTGTTGTTGGTGTTGTTGTTCCCTGTGAGAGTCAGACGATAATTAAGATTAATGTTCTCTTAGCTGCGAGCATCTTTAGGCATACTTCTGCTGAGATCGATGTTATTGGAACTATCAAACTACTCGAATGTCCTGGAGTATCCTTCTCGAACTCGCTGTCTTGGGAGGTTGATTTCAGGTTCATCTGCGATTTCGTTCGTTTAGTTTTATTTTACACTTATTTCCTCGCATCGATCTTATTCTCTTTGTGCATTCGATTCAGATGTATCCTTACCAGCTGCATCTGACGAAGAATCAATTATCTCAGGAAGTCTAACAATAGACCCATCATCTAACCCCTTGAAGTTTTTGTTCTTGTTCTTTCTCGATTGATTGCTTTTATTGCTTTTTTGCTGCTACTTTGATCCTGAATAGGATTCATTTTACGATACACAACACAACTACTAACCCATATTTCTCTCTTTCCATTAAATTCCAGGATATTTGTCTCCCTTCTGATACAATATTAATAATACTTATTCGACTTGAATTGATTTGTGTTTCTATGCCAGAGCAGTGTAATTAATTTCTTTTATTACTATCCTCTAACTTTCTTACATCCCCCCTCAAGCTTTCAACACAAGGGATTAAAGATATCTCCTATATGTTGTGATGGTTTTTTGAGGTTCTATTTTATTTTTTAAGTGTTTCTTTTTCTTCTAAAGATCATTATTATGCACGTATTATTGAAAACCCACAGGAGGGGAACCTAAAGTAAAAAGAATTCATTTGAATTCAAATGGAATTGATCATATTTCCTAAGACAATTAAGAAATAGATGTATTATTTAGTTTTATTAGTAAAAAAATATTTGTTGGTTTGGCATAATTCAACAAAAATACAAATCAAAAATAGAGAAAAAAGAAATGTTAAAAAGATTGTGATGATGAAGATTGCAGTATTCTTCCATTTTTTGTTTATTATGATGCCTTTAAGTTTCAGATAACTATGATTGAGATATGTTGTTGATGCTACTAGCATTCGAAGGGGAGTATAAAGAGTAATGTAGTGTATTTATGAAGATTCATTGAGTTCTCCGAATTGGATTATCAATTTAGAGAAAAAATAATGAAATCTATCTTTCAGATATTTTGTCGTGTTAGTGCGATGGACATCAAGCAGGTTATCTGTGCCTGAATACAAGTCGTAATATTTACAATTTTTCAGGCTATTTGAGGAGCAATGCTGCAAGACTATTTTAGCTTTCGTCATCTATGATGCTGAGATCATCGGTGGAGTAATTGGAGAGATTCACTTCGTTATTATTATTATTGTTTCGAGGAGAGCTAGATAAAGAATTGGGGTTGTATTTACCTAATAAATTGCTCGATTCTTCATGTGTCAATGAAGAATGATTGACAATCACTTCAGCATAATTATTATTTTTACTCAAACCAGGTGAGTCATTATTGCTGAGACTTAGCTTCTTGATAAAACCCGGTTTATTGTTTGTTGTGTTCAGCGGCTAGCGGATATTATTTGTATTATTTTTATGTTCTGAATCCTGCTACCCTCCAAAGGTAATGCTGCTTTAGTTAGACGGTTAGCGGATATTATTACTATTATTGTTCATTTCAGATAAATCGACCTCTACATGTCCATAAAATCCTGTACCTGATTCAGCAGTATCGATTCTCTTTTTCGGATCTTCTTCTGTAGCACCTGCTGTGATAGGTGGTACAGCCTTTTCATTTTTGGATTCTTTTTGTTCTGAGAACATTTTAGAACTCTCCTCGATGTCATTGGGTTAAGGAGCAGCTGAGGAGTTAGCTTAGCTGCCATTTGTTGTTATGAAGTTACGATCTTCTACTTCTAAGACATCTTTTATGCTTTTTACAGCTACTGATGGAGTTTCGATTAATTCGTTCATCATTGAGTTGTTTATGACGGATTGTTTTAATCCAGTTTTGATTAAAGGTACCTGTTTTAAAGGGTTGTTCACAAAAAAGGAGATGAAAAACACAATGAATTAATCAGGATATATTGCATGCACATTACCCATTCGTAAGTGTAGTCTGATTAATTGATTCCTGATCGAAACAGAAGTTATTTGAATGCTTTCCTCCATAGTTCATACTCTGGAGCATCATGGATGTTCATCGCTTTTACGTAGTTTAAGTAGCTCACAAACTCAATTGGCATTTCGTTACTCAGTAACTCTGGAATGAGTGATAGTTTCCATTCTTCGTAGAACTTCAATTTCTCTTCTCGTTATTTGAATTTTCGATTACCAAACAGGTTTCCTATTGTTGGTTTGTTTTGTATTTCAAACATGAGCCAAAGGGGATACTATCATCGTTTTGTTATAAATTGAGTTAATGATATTACCTTTTCTAAAGAAGTACAGAAGCATGTATCCTAGTGATTCCATGTCATCTTTCCTGGAAGGTGATATCCCTAAATGCGATCCGATGCTCGAGAATTTATTGCAGAATATCTTATTCAAGATTCTACTGTTTTCGGTGTATCTAACAAGCTAGCCGTTTTTGTGTTTGTATTTTCTGGAATATTTCAGATCCAAAACAAACAGCCTAAGACTTTTAAGTTCATTATGAATCACAATCTTCCTTGGTTTGAGATTCCTATGAACAACATTTCCTTTGTGAATCTCTTCCAGCACACCAAGCTTAACATTACAGAATAAAGGTACTTTGTATTATGATTTATTTTTAAAAAAGAAGGGATCACATCATACCCACCACCCTTATGTTTTCGACTTACCATTTAAATAGCGAATAAACAAATTGTACTGAGTGAGAATGAATGTCCCATCATTGCATGTAGCATCTTAATACTTGGACCATATGATTCAGTAACTCTCACAAAATATGTTGTCCCATTGATTTTCTCCTCTCCTGAGAACAGCATTCTAGGGATGCATGAGACTGAGAAGAAGAGCAAGAAAAAAAAGTTATTTTTTGATAACTTTTTTAGTATGATATAAAATTTATCACACCACAAAAAACACAATGAAGTAGAAGAAAGGGAAAGGAGAGAAATAAATAAGAAATTATATTCAAAAACAAAGGAGTATCTCACCATCTTTGAGGAGCTTAAACATTTTAGTTTCGTTGGTGATGCGATCGTGAAACTAGTTGCACTGTTAGTCGTTGTTGTTTGAAAATCCAAAGAAAGGAGTTAAAAAATTATGCATTATTTATGATTATTTTTTACCATTTTTATCATAACCTACTGTCTTGTTATCTTGTTTATTCCTGTAAATTAGCACAAAAAATAAAGTTAATTTGGATGTCTTCACAGCACTAAACCAGAAGAATTATGCAAAGGAATGTCTTAGACATTCATATTTTATTATTCTACTCAACCTTTATATGTGTTATGGAATTATCCTTTGTAGATGCATTCGTTGATTAGATACATTCCCTTGATGAAGATTGCATGCTTTTTGTTCATCTTTTTGCGACCTGTCGATACTAACCCAGTGGTTCCTGAATGTGCGGATGTGTTCGACAGATCCTTTCCATTGTTGGCATTCACATTTATTTCCATACCGTCAAAATACGGTGGATTACTTTAAACTTAAATCTTTTCGCGAACTACCTTCACAGAGTCTTATTAATTGTGTTATTCTATAGATAAAAAGGAATTTTTATTCAGCCTCTCTTATTCTTCCCCCCTCCCCACATACACACGCACACACTTGTTGTTTACCCTTTGTTCTTCTTCTTCTCACTCTTTGGTTAATTTAACTTTGATTTCTTTATTGAAAAAAGCAGAGGAACCCTGTGATACAGCAAAAATTACTTAAGGAATATTTTAAAATTTTAGCAATCTCGTTAAAAATATTGTCATTTACATAATAACACAAAATAAGCATTTATTTGAATATCTCAATTCAATTATTTGTTTTGCATTCCCAGAGTGTTGCTTCTATTTCTCTAGGATGTTATGACAAATATTTAATCAATATTGATTAAATTACTCCTAATAACATTTAGTGGTTTGATTTTGTTAGTATTTACCATATATTAGAGCTTCTTATTAATTAAATCTCATTTTCTGCTGTTCATCATAATAGGGCACAAAATTCAGGTGCCTTTTTTAATTTAAGGAGAGAAAAAAAACTAATTAAAAATGGATTTTTATTAAAATAGGCTATATTTGTTTCTTTTTATCTAGGATTTTTGCTTTATTCTAAGATGGAATTGATCGTCTAAGATCAAAGGATTAAACAAGCAGAGAGATTTTAGCAGGGATCTTCTGTGTTGAATGAGGATAGTCAGAGATATTGAAATAAAAGATCTATTTTTTTGTTTAGATTTTTAACTCTTAGCTTTTTAAGTAGTTCTTGAATGATAACTCATATCCAACAAACCATTTATGATGATTAATAGTTTAAAATACAAATAACAATAAGTAGGTTAAAGAAGTAGCTAGATTTAAAAAAGTATAACTGTATATCGCTAACAGTATCTTTAATTTCATCAACATTTTTAAAGTAAGTCTTCATTACATCTTAAATTCCGAAATCAAAGTAGATAAGCAATAATACACTCATAATAAAAAATCAATCTCACCTTCTGGTAGTTAAATACATCTAATAGATCATCTAACATCTTCTTCAACTCTGCTAATCCAAGTTAGCATTATTATATTGCAATAACAATATCATACATTGTGTTATGCACAATTTTAATAAATTAAAATTATTCTCAAACTCATTTTTTTCTTCTAAATTTTCTGCTGAAATATGAAATATTTAAGGAAAATAAAGGACTTAAGCTCAAAGAAGATAAGATACTATCCTTAAATTTTTGTATTTATTTTTAAAACAAGAGGCTTTTTCACTTAATTCCGAACATAACAAGGTAATCTTTGGCTTGTTAAAAAGTACAATAACTTCAAATTCAAAAACATCTCTAGAAAGCCCTCAAACTCGTAAAATCTTGAATCTACTCTTTTACCTGTCGATAATACAAAACTACTTGGCTGGTTATAAGGCTCTTGAACAGAAATCTCTGAAAAATGGGACGTCGAAGGGAATCATTTTCATTAAAAGATCATAGATTCACTAGAGGTTAGATTCAAAGTGCCAGGAATACAATCAAAACCTTCAACGGAATTGTTTTGCTTTGGAAAAGGGGGAACTCTATGATTAATATTTTAAATCTAGCAGCATGGTCAAGAAAGGCAAGGAAAGTCAGAAGAAATTTTAAGAAAAAAACCATCAAATTGCCTTTTTTAATAGTTTTCAAATTGTTTTATTATTCTCTCTAATAAATGTTATTTATGTGTGCCCTTCATACACGTTCATTTCTCTTTTTAACTCAAATCCTATCCCATTAGGGCACAAGATGATATTCCATCTTGAATCTGCTTTCATTTACATTTTCTAAAAAACTCTCAATCCGTTTGGTGTCTTTTTTATTGTTATTCATAAATTTAAGGGAAAATTCTTGAACTAACTTGAGATTATGAGCAGTATTAACACAACTTACTGTCTAAAATTTCTGATTCAATTAACGAAAATGCAGAAATAAATTATTGTTGTTTTTAAATATCGCCCCGCGCTTGCAACAATCCTGGTCTTATTTATTCAAACAATTGATTAATATATTCCTTTTGAATGATCAGAGAATCAGCAAAATACGTCCTTAGAACAAAAATAACAGTAACGGGGTTTGTTTTAGATACAAGTGAAAAACAAAAAGAAGAAGAAGAAGATCACTTAGAAACCTAATATTCCAAATACCATAAAACAGAGGGTATTTTCTAGATAAAAACGGTCTATTAGATACACAACAAAGGAAAACTACAGAGCCAATATCCAATGATTTTTATCGATATCAAAGTACATAGAAAAGTTTCATCCACGTTGAGAAGCTCACAAGAACAAATGGAATTGGGAAAAGGATGCTAGATAAGGAATAATTTTTTGTAGTAATCGATAGGGAAGTCCAAAGAGCAGGGGAAAAGTCAAATAAATGTTTGCGAGAGTGCGAGAGTGCTGGAGGAAAGAAAAATATTATTTATTTTATAAATTCTTGCCGTTTGAGAAAACCCAGCCAGCTTATGAATAAATCAAAAAAATTAATGAGATGTTTTATGTAATCTCCTATGTTTTTGTATTTTTTTCTCATTTTGCTTTTTGCTCTAAGCTTCCCACCCCCCAGGATATTCTTCTGAGATTCAATTAAGAATTTTGCTAGTAGCCTGAAATATTTTGTCTACTTGTTTGGTTCACTGAAAGCTAAAGAAATTATGTAAATAGTAACAGCTTTGGCTTCAAAAAGACAGGAATAAGTATTTTTAAGGAAAGGAGAGGGGGGGGGGGGAAATATAGAAGGAAATTTGTAAAAAAGTAAAGGTGAAAGTAATGAGAGAGAGAAATTTGATTTATTTTTTCATAAAAAAATAGCTGAGAAAACTGTTAAAAATTGAAAGATGCACATTTGATCAAGATAAATGAACAATATAAAGTAAGGAGTTCCCTCATTGAAAAAATGAAATTTGAGAGATTGAAGAACTTTTTGTGTGAGAGAAAAAAAGGAGGAAGAAATAAAGGTAGAAGAAGAGAAGGATTAAAGTAGGGAGATTGATTTTCAGGGAAGAAGAAGAAGAAGAACGAAAGGTGTTAATTATTGTTTCTGGTTTGAATTTTTCAAGATTATTTTTTTTTGTGGGTGAGTGCGATTTTCCTCTTTTCAATAGAGATAGAACGGATTCTAAGGAAATGAATTGAATTAACCAGTAGGTATTTAATTGGGAGAAAATTGTTGCTATTATAATTAAGGTTGTTACACTGAGACTTGTAATAACTAAAATGGTTATCCAGTTGCTTTCTATGCTAGCAATTGCATGAAGGATTGGTTCTATTAGAATTGCATCTATTGCTGTTGTAGCGAATATGATTAGAGATAATAGTAATTGAATAGATCTTATTGCTGTTGATGCATTTGTAATTGCTGTTATTGTTGCTAAAATTGAAGTTATTGCTGTTGTTACAACTGCATTAGAATTGCTGTCTAAGAGAGTTAAGTAGTGAGCTAAGTTGAAGAAGAAGAAGGTAATTATGACGATGAAGGGAGAGGAGAAGATGGAACCGACGATTAAAAACCTATTTTCGTTGTTTCAACTTGGATTTAGTTTGCTTGTTCATGTCTGATATCTGCAGATTCTGATTTCTTGGATTTTCTTGGCTATGACGATTAGCTCAAATTGTCAAATTGTACTCTATGAGCAGCTGCTAAATCAGTTATCGCACTAGATACAGTGTTTTTTCTCTTGGAATTGAAGATAATTTGTAAATTATTGGCAATAATTGGTGTGGTAACACAAGTAGAACTAATTGCCTTAGCAGTTAGTACTTTTTTAGGAGCTTTTCCTTGAGATAGAGTTTTTGATTTCTTTCTTTTTAGAGGGGAGAATGTAAAGACATGTGTCCAAAGTGAGTAGAAATCGGTGAATTTTGTTTTTCTGTCACTGTGAATTGCATGCTCTAGCAAGAGTAATGCGGTCATTTTTTTACGATATTATGTCTGATAGTCAATTGTATCGATTTCAGTTGCAATCGGGTCAAGAATTAGATTCTGCAAGAGGTTAACATAGCCATTAATCTTATTGTGGCTATCGAGGGATTCTAAGAAATAGTTCAGCAGAGTAATGTATCTTTTTTTGAGATTTGCACCTTCTTCGTGTTCCATCTTAGCAGTTAGAGCTTTAAATACATCACGCTTGAACTCCACTTTGAAATCTTCGACGAGAAGCTCAGAGACGTAGCACTCGAGAAAATAATTCATGACGGAATTCTGGAATTGTTTATTTAGAGTGTTGATGCTTTTGTTCTGCCAGGAAGTTGTCAGACGGATGATTTCCTTGCCGATTTGTTCCACGAGATCATTAGAAATATCTTGGAAATCTAAGACAGAGGAATATTTATTTTCTAACTCTTTCAAGCTGGAAGGAATTAAAGTATCCATTGGTTTCAGTTAATCAAAGGAATCTGATTTAACTGGTTATTCAGATTAGCTAATCATTTTGTGAGATATTTTGTTTTTTTTGGGGCAGGTTTCTTAATTGTATTAATCGGGTATTTTCGTATCTGAGATTGATTGTTAAGCGTCCTGTTAACACTAGTTCTCTTCTTGGTTCTGCAGATTTATTGGGGAGGGGAGATATTAGTTTATATTTTTGAAGTCAAGATAAAGTTTTTAATTGTTTTGAATTATAATAATCTTCTATGACTGATTGTGTATTTAAACCTCCCCTCCCGTCTCGCTCACTGTGCTTCAAAATTACAAATTTCCATCATCTTCTTATAACTTTCTATGTTTTTTTCCTCATTTTTTTTCTTTTAGAACTTCTCAAAATCTAAACTCTCAATTATCAATTAGATTTTAAGTCCTGGAACAGATCTCACAGGGGATCTTCATAAATAACAACAAATGTTATCCTTAAAATATCTACTTTTTCGAATCATTTTCAAACAAACAAAAAACTAATAGATTACAATGAGCATTATTTAAAAAAATAATCTTCTCCTTTCATAAAAATATATTTAATTTGACAATTTGCCACAACTTCTAATTCCCGGGCTTATCAAGTGTTACTGATAATTACGATATCTTCTTCATATTTAAATTGTAATCCTTTCAGAAAATCCAGAATTCTTAAAAAGTAGTTTGTCTCCCACTTCAGTTATAGTGCAAGCAACTATTCTTCTCTTTGTTTTCTTTCTATCTATCGCATTGCAGTTATACTTCTTCTTCACCTATCACCCTTTGATAATTTAAATTAGACTTAGCAGAAATGTCTTATTCTTATTTGGTCAAAAATTTTCATGGAAAAGTTATTTTAGCTTATTACAATAATTGAAGATCTGGAATTACTTGATTGGACTGGTTCGAGTTAGCGGAGTTTGCTTTCTCAAAGGAAAAAAATTAACAAAAAAGGGGGTTACAATTCCCTTCAGATTTGATTTTTTTTGAAGGTTTATTATGCTTTTTTATTTATTTTTCTTATCGGAGTCATTTACACTTTTTTCAGTTATTATCAGATTTTACACTATGAATTCTAGTTCTTTAGAATTATTTTACAGACTTTTATGCTTTCAACTGAGTCCTTCTGAACCAGTGTGAACAACTAATTTAGAAAATCTAAGAAAATTAGGGTTTCTCATTTTATTTTCAAAACCAAAACTAAAAACAGATTCCCTATCTAGGAAAAACAGGTTTCTCTTGAATTTCTTGTAATTAAGACACACGAAAAATCAAACATGCATCTAAATTCCAGGACCTTTTGATTAGAAATTCAAGAAGAAATTCTTGATTATCCAGTCAAATCTCGCCCAGCCTGAAATTGATTCTAAAAACTAATATTGGCTAAAATTTTGAACAGTAGAGGGGGGAATATTGATAAAACAAAAATAAAAATGAACACATTAATCAATTCCTTAGTCTATTACTGCTTCAAATTCACCATAATTGCATGAAAAACCAAACAGATAGGCTTGAATTAAGCTAATTCACAGATATCTCTCTGAAATCTACACTCAAGGAAAATTAGTGCTGAACACTAAAGGATCAATAATTAAGAATTCTAACAAAATAAACCTCCCTTTTTTCCCCTGAATTGAGTAATTAGAAGTGAAATACCACACCTTTTTAGAACTTCCTTTGTAGCGAATAAACGTAGATTTCTCTTGAGAGCTAAATATTCTTCTACTTACAATTATTTTTTTCAAAAATCTTCAACGAACAAGAAAGACATTTTAACTAAACAGCTTTCTCTCTATTTTTATCTTGCTCACAACACACACACAATAACCTGCAATAGTTGCAAAAACAATCACTATTAATTTCAAGAATCTGAACTAAGGCTAAATCGAAAATTCTTTAAAATAATAAATCGATTTGTTTTGACATTTTTTCTAGAAAAAAAGGAAAATAAATCCGATTGTCAGATTTTTGATGATGAATTTTCATTTTTCTTAACTTACTTTCAATTATTTTCTTGAAATTGCTACCAAAGCTCCTAATCCAATCAGACGATTTCAACATTTTATCAATATTTTTCATCTCATATGTCAGATAACTAACCCAATTATAAAATATAAAACTACCATTTTTTTAGCTTTAATCTAAAAACTTCTCTCTTTTTCTGTTACTCAATCCTTTTTATCCTACAAATAATCAAAATCTCTCTCAAGAAGAACTAAATCTCTACACAAATTTTAGTCATACTCCTTAAAAGATTCTATGGATCTTAGAATTTTTTTCTTTAGTGGTTAACTACTCCTTCCTTTTCAAAAAAAAGAGCCTACAGTAAGCTATCTTGTTTATGGATTTATTGAGAAAATATCATAATTTTTCAAGATTACCTCAAATGAAATTAGTATCTATCTATCTCATTTGGCGAATCTCTTTTTCGTTCAAGAATTGATGAGATCTTACATAATATCTAAAGTGCCTGCTAATTTTTCAAATTAAAGAGTTCTATTAGGTGACAAATCCTATTTGAGAAAGAGTTGATTTGGTATAGAAGAAAACAAATTAAGTTATTGTTTGAGGAATTATTATTCCAGATAAATAAAATTGAATTGAGGTTCAGTTTAGCTTTAGATGATTCTGTTCAACCTTACAAACGAAAAAAAATATAAAAATTAATTTAAGGTAACTCCTCCTTCATTGAGTTATCTCAATATTGTTTTCATTTGGCGGAGTGATGTTTTCAAATCAAATTAGGTTTTTTTTAATCTTACATTCTCAGATAAAAGATCAGATCCTTAATTGAAGCTTCTGAGAATCAAGTCGAATCTTCATAAAAAGAACAAAAATATAAGTATATTTCTCACTTACACCCAAATATCTCTTCGCTTGTTTTGGTTTGATCGCTGCGTGATCAAACTCTTTGAGATTCAAACAAATTTTTCGATCTTTCGATAAGAAAATTATTCAAAGAATAGAAAAAATCGTTACTATCTTGAAAGGTGATTAATAGCTCCTTTAAATGTATGATTCTAAGTCAAATCGCTGCCAGTATTTTCTTAAATGAATTCATATTCATGAAGAAGGATGAAATTACTTTCAGAAAGGCAACTATTCAAGAGTGAAAATGTTATAAAATATGAGAAGGTCAATAACAAACAGAATTTATTACTGCAAGTGGAAGAAAATCACTCAAATCCAAAAGAGTTGTAGCCTTACAGTCAATCGTTAACAATAATAATCTTTTTTCTACATTTTGAATAAAAAAATAAGTAGAAAAAGTTTAATTTTTCTCTGTGAATTAATCAACTTGTTTTTTAGCAAACGAAATGATTTTTCTCATACTGAGTAATATTCAACCAAATACCCTCATCGCTGAGGGTTACAATATACTATTCCATCTAGAAATAAATTCCCTTTCTGCGATTATTAAAGAAATATTTAATTTAAACCATCCCAATGCTTGTTTTTCGTTTTGCTTTCGTTTCCAACCAAATAAAATTAACTTTTCAAGTTCTTTTTTCAAAAGAGCTTTCTTCAATCTCTTCAATCAATGTAAGTAAGTGGTCAAAAAAGATGGTTCAGATAGATATTGCTCTCACTCAATGTAGATAGAGATTTAGCTAAAAAGTGGCTCATTTTATCAGGCATAGGATGGTAAATATAATGGAAGCCATTTGGACCATCATCTATAACCAAAAATTGGTCAAATATCTTGAAAAAAAACAAAACAACAAAGATTCCTTTGGTATTGTCTATTTTGGTTGATATGAATAGAGGAAAAAGAGGATATTATTTTTATTTTTTTGGGTAATAAATTCCTCTAGGGTTTTTTTCTACTATCGTCAGCTTTTAATATTTCAATTTTCATGTTTTTACTTTGCTTAAATGCCTTTTCTGCATCTTCTTTCCTTTTCTAAGCACTAAATGTTTGAAGTAGTATGAGCTTTCACAAAGTAATATTGTGATCAAGCAGTCAGATAATAAAAATTAAAGTTGTCTTACATCTAAACAAAGAAAAGCTACATTCAAATAATTTATTTTTTGCCTTGAAGAAACATCCTCGTGTTATAAAGAGTAAAATCATCATTTAAATAAATTTAAGGGAGGTTCTCTCTTATGTTAGTAGGAATTTTCAAGCAGCTGGCAGAGAATTAAAGATTGATAAACAAATTCATGGAAGAGAATCATAAATTAATTTAGTCCTTTTTACTGATCTTAAATTGAAAGATATACTGCTCATTGTTTTAGAAATTTCAAGAGAAGAGGAAGAGAAATGTTGAATAAACCTAATAAATATGCAAAAACTGTATGATCATCACCTAATAACTATTTGCAATAGAATTATTAAATCAATTATCAATCACAAAAAGAAATTTAATGAAAATGCAGAAATACTTATAAAAGTTTACAAAGAAAGCTTCATCTTCTTTTAGTTTTCCTTGCTTTTTTAGTATTATTCTTATTTGAATACTTATCTTTTACCCACATGGCAAAAAAACTTTCTTTCTTTTTTTAATTCGAATTAGCTTTCTCAAAGAGCAAAATCTAAGAAAGACAAATATCCTCAAAATGCCAACTACATCTCTTAAGTCATTCACTTCACTAAGTGTTTATTGATTCGTTTTGTGATTTGTAATTTAATTTTATTTCAAATTCATTGATGTTTTTTCTTTTTCTTTTTAAATTCTTTTTGTTTGTTGTTTCTTTTTTAAAATATCTTGAATTTTAATACAATTCTTTTCTTTTTTCTTTATTTTGTTGAATGAAAATATTCCTAATTTCCCTACAAGGAAATATAGTTTTTCTCATTTTATAATAATAGCTCAATCTCAAATTATCAGTTTCTTTCATTCATATGTTTGTCGTAAGATGTTAATTAATGTTGGGCTGAACATAAGGACATTGGGTTGTCTGCTGAATGAAGTGTGCTTAGATAGATGATGAGTTAGTTTTGAGATAATTTTTAATGAATAGATTGCCTCAATAGGGTTATCTGCATAAAGCAAATATAACGCACTGCTAGCGGAGAGCAATCATTCAACATTATCTCAAGATTTATATAGGGGTTTTCAAAAACGATCATCATTTATAAAGAGGCTTTATTGTTTTCTATCTAACCTCCTTCAATATGTGTTTCTAGCAAGACATTGTCACTTTGTATTATGGTATTTTCATGGTAATCTATGTTTGTTTCCATTTGAACTAAGGGGGCCTTATTTCCTTTGAAGAATCTATGTCTTTCAAGGAGCTTGTTTGTTTAATTGTTATTTGATGATTTGCGATTAAAAAAGTCCAAGAATGAATGGGGTAAGTAACTTGAAATTATTTGAATTTTTTGATCATTTCCCAAAAAGCAAAAAATGAATAGGAAGTTAAATTGTTTGTTTGTTAGTTTTACTAAGGAATTGAAATAATTAATTAAAAATAAAATTAGCTTAAGGTATTTGCATTTTGAATTAAGATTATTAAGGGAAGATAATTAAATGTTGGCTTGCTTGGGAGAAAGAGAGAGAGAGAGAGAGATGAGATAATTAACAGATTGTTAAATAATGTGCCCTTAGATCTTGGGAGAAGTTTGAAAATTTTCAAATAAAAAAAGAAGAAAAAACTAGCTCTATTTGTATGTACTCAACTCAGTTTAATACTACAAAAACTAACCGACTTCAATGTTTTTTAAAAAGCGAATCAGCTAGATCCCCCCTACCCATTTATTTAGCTGATTTGCAAGTTTTTATTTGTTTAAATAGTCCAGGTCCATTCCTCCCATTAGATTGTAGTATTTTGAGTTAGTCTACTTTGATGCTAAAGCATAGTTATGTTGGATACAGCACTTGTTGGAATGATGTTCATCGATGATATTCAAAGAAATTAGTTTTTGGCTTAAGATTATCGGGACTTGTTTGAGAGAAGTTAAGTCCATATAAGGTATTCAAGAGATGGTTTAGTTTTTATGGGAAATCGCTGGGAGTTACCTGGAAATAAGAGAATGTCAAGATGGAGAACGTTGCAATGTGCTCCAGCATATTATGAGGGTATGTCCCTATGAAACAGAGAACTTGCTGAAAAGCATGTGTTTCTGGAATTGCATTGGATGAAAATTAAGTTTTTAGATAATCACCCCCCTTAGAAACCTTTCATTCAATGAGAATTGCACATAGTTTTTGATCGATTTAGTGCTATTATTCGAGAGAAATAATGAATAGTACACATAGTTTTTGATGTAGTCGTCCCATAAGTGGAGGGAGTATTCAAAACAAGCGAGAAAGAGATTAAGATCGATGGCAAGGCGATGATGATGATGAGAATATTTATTAAAAAGAGAGATATTATAGTATTTTGTAACCTTCATTGTCTTGAGATTTTTCAGCAATAAGGAATGAGAAAGAGAATAACAAGGATGAAAAAAATATCCTAAATTAATAAGAAAAAATGATAAAAATGAGAGAATTCAATAATTCTGAAAACAATAATAAATTCAAATTTAAACTCAACTCAAACCAAAAACAACGAGATTTTTAAATTAAAAAATAACTTTTGTTTCAATCTGTTTTTGGATTAATTTGTATGGGGAGGGAGGAGGGAAATATTGAAAAAGGAATGAAGAAAAATTAGAAAATCAGTTAAAACAAGAAATATCAATAATTTATGGTCTTATCAAGTTATTGCTGTTAAAATGTGAATCTTATTCTTCATTAATTGCAACAATTCTATTAGGGCATCCAGAAAGTTCTTCTTTGGTCTGTCTATCTCAGTAGATGAGAATGAACATTTAACTCTCTTGGTTAGTGTTGCAAGAATATTTAATTCTTTTTGTTACTCATAACACTTGAAATTACAATTGAATGTTATTTTGTAAATATGAAAATGATTTGTGTTTTAAAAAGTCATTAATCATAGTAGAAACTGCATAATAATTGCTAAAGAGTAGATTTATTGTTTTAATTAATTGAATTGAAAATCAGAAAGATAAAGATTTTAATATTGAAACCTTTGGAAAAGAAAAGAATGTGTTTCTAGATAAAAATTCATAAATTTTTTTCAGCTAAATTTTTTACACAAAATTGAGCTAAATAATAGGTTTAAAAAAAGATAAATGTTCCAGTAAATCGCAAGAGTTAACACAAGATTTCTCTTATAAACTCCGAAGCTGCTGAAATAGCCTAAAGTGTGGCTCAGCTCGTTCAACAGACGATAACATATTTAGAATATAGACTTCAAATAAAATTAGCACAATGAGCGCATCAATGTTCTTGTATGAAAAATAACATATTTGCAAAAATTTATTCAAAAACCATGATGGAATATGTAGGAGTAGCTTTAATTTTCATGGTTTTATGAGTTGATATTACAATAAGAACTTGTTTTTGTATGAAGAATAAATTACAGTTTAGACCAAAGAATGAGCCAAAGAAAGAGCCATAATAACAATAGCAGCAATAGTAACAGTAGTTAACGAGGGAGGAGAAACTCCAGTAGCGTGAAGATGATCTTAACCGAACAAACAAAGCAGTGATATAAAGAGAGCTTAAGAATGACACGATATAACTTCCTCTTAAAGTCATAGCTTACTATATGGCTCCTGCAAGTTTGCAAGCTACATTCTTAGCAGAACTGTTTCGATCAGGAATCGATGGACTCAATCATGTAGTCCTCTTCGCAATGAATTAGTAAGATTTTAAGTTTGATTTAATGCTAATATGATGTTTAACTGTGCTGCTAACTCAAGTGTAAAGATGGGTCCAAGTGAAAAATATCCCTATGGAATTGAGAAGCTAAAGAACATCGCAGTGCTGATTCCATCAACTTTATTCATTTTCCTGGGGTTAGAACTCATCGTGGAGACTGCTTTATCGTTCTTGGAAGCGCATGAAGTCGCTGCTGGAACTTTTTCAGTGAATTCTACGATAGTAAGGATATTTATTCAAGAAATAAATCTTCGGTTTTTTATGCTAATTTCTAAACTAATAACAGTTATATGCTGTGAGTATCGGTGTCGAGATGTTTATTATTCGCAGAAACTTAATGGACGCGATTAAACTCAAGTAAAAGAATCAAGGGTAGAATGTGCCTGAAGCAGATGCTGTACAAAAGAAACCCAGAAATTGGCTGAAAAAAAAAGAAAAAGATAACCGCAGAGGATTCGGGTATTAATTAGAAGGAGTCACAACGAAGAACGATCCATTATTGCAAGCGATCCTTTATGAGAATCTCATAACTTTCATTTCTACATCAGTCCCCATGATCTGCTCGCGTAGATTTTAATTAATAGCAAACTTTCTAAAAAAGAGGAGAGATTAGTATTTTGTACACAAATCAACACAATTTGTTTGATATGTTTGATTTTAGTTGTAACGTACTATTATCCATTGAAGATTGTCGAAGTGTTAGGTAGTTCAATCATCTCCTCAATATCAATGTAAGGAGAAGATTATCAATGATTGTATTAAAACAACAACAGAAACTAGTAGTCGTTTTTTTTTTTTTTGAGTTGATGAAAATATGTCTGTTTGTTGTGTAAATTAGCTATTTAGGAGTGCATCTGTTCCATGCTAGTGTGACGTAGTTAGTAGGTGAGTAATAGATTGATGTAGCTATCTAAAAGAGAATAGTACATTTGATTTCTTCAAATAGATTCATAATAGGGATCTCAGAAGTTAAAGCTGTCAAGTTCGTAAATACAACTTTCATGAGCTTCTAAGCATTTAGTTTCCAGTAGTAATGATTAATTTTTCATAACAGGGCTCAGAGAAGTTTAGATTGCAAGCTAAGATTGCGTTCAACATCGAGGTAAGCTGGAAAAGAGCATCGAACTTTGTTGTGCAATTTTCTAATATCTTTTTGGATTTTGTTTATCAGAAATTAAACGAAAAAGTCATGAGCAGTGAGCGTGTGAGTTTATCCCAAGCTGAAGCAGTCACATTAAAATCTCATTCAGGTGCAGTACGTCAAACAATCAGCATTGCTTTAACAGAGTTAATGCGAGAAGCATAGCGACAAATCGATGAGATCTAGCATGAAATTTAGAATGAATTTCCAAACTGCTAGCATATCGATTTAGAATTTGGACATATTGAAACTGAAGAGGATTCATTTAAGCATATCTAAAGTATCTAAAGTGATACATTCTCATCGAAATATGAGCTACTCACTAAGAAAGCTGAAGAAGATGATAAATAAATTAAAGATTTTGGCATGTGGGTATCAAAAGAAGCAGAATTGTTGTTACTTGCAAAAAGCAAGAAAAATAAAGTAAATCAAGAAATAGATTCAACTGAAGTTGCAGAATAGATTGAAGATTCATACCTTGGAAGTGTCGATCATTTAGATAATCGCTTTTAAGAAGAAATACTTGATAACTTTGAAAAAACCTAAGACGATCATAGATTTGAAGCATACAGGATTTATGTTGAAACGATTGAGGATTCACAAAGAAAATGACAAATATTTTTGTTAGTGGAGTTATTAGTATTTTTTTGTGTTGAACCGAAGAAATAGAGTTTTATACAAAATAACTAATATGCGTACACAGAAGGAGAAAGATGATGCTAAAAAAAAAGCATATTTGTTATTAGAGAAACTTGGAAAAGAACTATTTTTCTCAATCGAAAAAAGCAAAAAATTAACCCAAAATAAAAAAATAAAACAACTTAGAATCAGAGATAAAGGTTGTTTTGATTCTCTTGAAAAGAAAATAGAGGAAAAACATAAAGAATAAACTAAGAATACTGGAAATAGCAACAAAAAGGATAATCGCTTATGAGCTCGAATTCATTTAAGAGAGTAGGTGATTACATTATTGACAACAAACATTCATTAGGAAGTGGTAATTATGGCAGCGTTTTCAGAGGCAGTTTGTATTCAGAAGAAAGAAACATCATCAATGGGTAAATGAATACAATCTATGCAATCAAAGAAACACCTTTGCTGAGTAATAACCAAGCGGATTTGAATTCTAAGAAGAAAATAGCTATCAGAGAGATCAACAATCTACGTTAACTTGATCATCCACATATTACGAAGTTCATTGATGCTAAATAAACGGACAAGAATATCTATCTGATTATGGAATATTGCAATGGTGGAACACTTGAAAAACTCATAAAAGAAAAGAAACCAAATGAGAGAGAATGCTTGTATTATTTCTCGCAGATTGTATCGGCGTTTAAGTATCTCATTCAAGTCGCAAATATGCTGCACAGAGATATTAAACCTGAGAATATTCTCATACACAATGATATCATAAAATTAGCAGATTTCGGGTTTTCAAAGGAAGTCAACAGTGATGAAGTGTAGCTCCATACTATCGCTGGATCACCTATGTTCTCAGCACCGTAGATTCTTAGATGTAAAGAGAAATTAAGGATTATTTGTGCTTGAAGAAAAATTGATTATTTGTTTTGTTTTTTGGTTAGCTCAAACGTACACTTCGAAGTCTGAGATATGGAGTCTAGGAGTGACATTGTACTTCATGTTATGCTACGAATCTGAGAAAGATAAAGGTTGCTATCCTTGGTAAGCTACGAATCAAATTAAACTACTTTAGGAAATCGAAAAAAGAAAGGAAATTACCTTCCCTGAATCCAAACATCTCTCGGAGTAAGTCAAAGAACTTATTAAAAAAATGCTCTAAATCAATGAGAATGACAGACTAACCTGGGATGAACTATTCAGTCATGAGCTGTTTGATGTCGAGTAGCAGGATGAATAGAATCATCATGAAAACCGTGGGAAATATGAACCAATTTAAGATATTGGAGCAGATGAAGAGGATTGCCCAGATTTAACGCATATTATTAATAAGAACTAATCAAACAAAGCTGCAATTGAAAAGATCGAGAAAACGATCGAATAGCAGTAAAACCTTGCGTTCTTTGTATTCAAGACAGCGAAGGTATTCAGAGAAATCAAATAATATGTATTACCGCTGTTCATGGAAGAAACAGAAATTACAAATAAGCTGATGTACGTTCTATGCAGAAAATCGTCGTTCCTCTTCAACAAGCTCAGATTGACCTTTGAAAAGCGAGTGGACAGCTCATTCAATAAAGTTACAGCGCAAGAATGGGAAATCTTCCGATAAAACACTGATAAATATGAAATGCAAAAAAGAAAAGTTGACAATAATTTTATCACCTACAAGACGAACTTAGAGAATACTTACACGTCATGTCATGCTTCTTCGCCGAACGATCCTAGGATAGTGAATACCATCGAATCGAATTTATAACTGGAGTAAGAAGTGCTTGAAAAATCTATCAAGTATCTGTTCATTGGATTGCAACCTATTGACAAAAAACTTGGAGCTGTTCCACCTGAATCACTCACAGACGATGAATAGAAGCTCCTGTTTGTGTTAGACGATCTGTTTATGATCTATGCGTTTGAGTACTCCTTCATCAACAGCAAGGATAACCCCAAACCTAAGAACATTGAGAAATTATACTATTTCAGAAAACTTATCCCTCCTAAGGTTCTTTTTTCAAGAATTGTCATGGCATTCATGCATAATTTTGCTAATAGACCATGATATTGTGCATGCATGTTTATGTTTGTGTGTATGGGTGTGTGTTTTCTGCTAGAAATCTTAAGAATTTTATGAAAATAATAGATATTTTCTTATTTTTAACTAGAATGAAATTTAAATGAGTTATTGCTAAAAACGGGGGAAAAGGAGATAAATTGTTGAAGAAAAAATAAAGACTGTTTTCAAAACCAAGAAGCATTAGGATTTAACCTATTTAAATAAGTCGTTTAGTGCTGGTTGTGATGCAGCACAAAGGTAATTTTATGAACCATAGGATTCTTTGTTTGGTGGGAGATAAAATAGCTAATAAAATCTGCTTTCGCGATATTTGGAGGGAAAAATAATAATAAATATTGATTGTTTTTTAATGAAAAGGAGTGGAGTGCGATAAAGTTATTTTGAGGGTATCATTTTGATGTTGATTTCTCTTGATTTCCAAAGAATAATGGCTTTGTTCTGCTTCATATTGTAAGCTCTATTTTTCTCATTCTGTGATTTTCATGCTACCTTTGTTGACAGAATTCTTTTAACTATTCTACAAATCAGGTTATTTCCTGACCCTTCTATCATTTATTATCCACTGTTTTTAAAGCAATCAGATTTATCTTATTTTTTAATCTTTTTTTCTGCTCCTTTTTCTTTAAAATTTAAAAGAATTTCAAAAAAAAAAAAAACAATTAAAAGAATACAAAAACATACCTGACTGCTTCCAATGAGTTCAGATATTGAAAATGAAGAATAGGACATCGACGATCCTAAACTCAAGAAAATGTTTAAAACCAATGATAACATCCCTGTGAAAACACCCTAAACTATGAACATGGATTCTGACCATGATTTATCAGATTAACTTGCTTGCATTGAGGATTATGTCAGCGCATTTGAAGAGAATAAATCAGACATCTCTAAATTACAGCTCAATACAACCTGGGATAGAGATTGCTTCATCGAGAACAACGATTCAGATGAGTAATAAGTTCAGGATAATTAGAATTAATTCTGCGAAATAATTTCATATATGAGACTCTACATTGTGTCAATCAAAATGGATTTAAAGCAATTAAATTCTACTAATTGGATTTATCCAGATATGTTCACAGGGATTGTCCTGAAAGATTTCTTAAATCAAGTCTTATTTGTTCTCCAGCAAGAAGGAAGCTATTCCGAAAAAGAAAGAGAATATTTCATGCTAGGACCTTCGAAGAGTTAACTCAAGCAAGGAGAGCTACTCTAGCAGCTATTACAGACAAAAGACAGACATGGGAATCTACTTTACAATGATTTTCTCTTGTACTACGATACATTCTTGAAATTGCTGCTGGTACGGAAGACATTTCATATTCCGTTCGAAGAAGTGAGACTTTTGTTTGACATGTGGTCAAAAGTGTTTTTTGTTCGCTCTAAACTACCTTCCTCTGTGGAGAAATAAGAACTCGAATAGATGAAAGATCTCATAAATCTTATTGATTGCCCATCTTCTCAGGACAGAAACTCACTGCTGGACATAGTACAATAAGTGATGAACGCTATGGGATTTACAAACAGAGTCAGTAGCGGTCAGTTTATGTTTAATCATTTTTAGTAAAGATTCTCATGAAGAAAGATGCAAGGAGATTGATAGATAAATAGGAATATTTGAGAGAGAGTAAAAACAAGAAAAACAAATGTATTTTCGATGGTTATGTTATTAATTAGATTTGGTTGTATTTTAAGCATAATCATTTACATTTAATTGCTATTATTAATATTATTCTACGCGATATTCAGTTTTTAGCAGATCATGAAGGAAAGAGTAAAGAGTTTGTATTAGAATGAATTAATAAATTATTGGAAAAATACAAACAAAATTTAAAATATCATAAAATTATTAGGATTTTTCAATTGTAGTCAGAAACCAATTGAAGGATAGACATTTTTGTTTTGTAATGTTATTTATCAAGATCTAACAAAACTTAGGTTAAGTTCTTCTTTAAGTTTGTTATTAATTGTTTTTCTCTTTTGAAAAGAATATCTTGTGTAAGTGATGTGTTGAATTGCTGTTGATATCTTAAGGTTTTTCGATGAAGGAATCCGAAGAAACAACAGAGGGAAGAAACATCCAATAGGAGTATAAACAAAATTAAAGTCATAAAAATGAAAAGATCGTCGAATCAAGAGAAGAAAAAACTTAAAAAATCAAATAATTAAAAAAGGGGGGAAAAGAAGGGGGAATTTGTATGTGTTTTTGGAGGGGGGAGGAGGGAGGGAAAGAGATGAAAGAAAGAATAAAATTTAAGAAAACACAATAGAGAAGTTGTCAAGGAGAGCATAAATATACAAGAAATAAAGTAGTTCTCGATCAGCATCAGCATAACAGAAATATGAGCAATAGTAATTTACTTCAGGATATGTAACAACAACAACAACAGCAATAAGTGGATCCTCAAATCGAGCAGCAATAGTTGCTTTTCTAACAGCAGCAAATGCAGCAACAACAACAGCAAGCTGGTTTTATACCTGGATATGGGTATCTCCCAGGTAATGTTCAAGGAGCACCTCCTGGGTATGTAATCCCTGGAGGAGTGTATCCAGCAGAGATAATTGGAGCTTATCCAAGTAGTGAAACAGATAGCACCAGAGAGTAACTGCAGTAATAGCAAGCTATGCTAGCTAATAATTACTACCCAGGGTATTACCAATAGAACCCTGCATATTTATCGATGATTCCACAGAACATGCCAGCTTCTTCTTATTACGTCCCAACGGGCATTGCTCCTGAATAGCCATAACAGCAATAGCATGGATATAATCATAGAAACCATCAGTAATCATCGAATAATTACAATAACAATGGTAGTAATCACTATCCTAGGAATAGCAATCCGTATGGAGGGTAGTAACACTAGCAAGGTTAAAACACTCACTAGTATCATCATAACCAGCAGCAGTAGCATGCTAATTAGAGTTAATCACAATAGCTAAGTAGAAATCCTTTCATAAATGGATCACACGGATAAGGTTCTTAGTTATCTCAGTAATACAACAGCTAAAATTACAACAACTATCACAATACTCACAATAATCCCAACAGTTACGAGCAATAACCATACAACAACCATTAACCAAGAAGACAAGGACCGTAGATGAGAGATATGAAGCCACGACATCTCGAAGGGCCAGTAATCGTCGATGAGAATGAGTTCGAAGATACTCTATGCCAAGCGTGCCAGAAAGGAAAGCTAGATTTCATAAAAACCATGGAAACACTCCTTGAAGATCTCATCAACGACACTACGTATGAAAAGAACAATAAAATATGTTGTTAAGTTACTTTTAAATGACTGGCAGACAGTTCTAATAATAATTTGTTGTTGTTGTTGTTTGTGCTCTCAGAGCTGAGCAGAAATAGGTGGCTGATTTGGATACATTTGAGAGGAAGATACTGCATAAACTATGCGAGAGATATGGGCTGAGAAGACCGCATGTGTAAAAGCATGAAGATGGCAGAGGCACTATCACTGTCGAGAAAACAGAATGCACCAGAATGTAAAAATAGGATATTTTGTTTAATATGAACATTGCTAATAAAGATATTGTGTTTGTTCTCTCATGCAGTCCTACTAAGAAAGTGCAGGATCTCTTCTAGGAATATGAGTTAGTAGCTCAGCAACAACAGCAAGAGCAGCAGCAGCAGGAGGAGGAGTAATAGTAGACATAATCGACTTAGAAGCATTCAGTCAATAGACCAGTCAAGATATTAAATAAACAGCATGCACATAATAATAGGGTTGAAGAGTCATAGCAGCAATACCAGATCGATTCCCAAGGATAAATAGGATTATAGCAGTAAGATGGAGTAGTAAGTTAGCTGTAGTAGCAAGAATAGTAGTTATATCAATAGGGATATGCATAACAGCAGTAGCAGTAGCTAAGGGAGATGGAAGGTTAGAATGAGCAAGGGTTGGATAGCTTAACATTAGCTGAAGAAGCAGCAGCTTAAAACAAGAAAGAATAGTATAGGTTTAAGAAAAGTGAACTATTTAGCTAAGGAGCAGACAATATGACTACTACGACATTAGCAGGGAACACTGAAGATAATAATACTAATCTAAAGACTGCCAAATCGGAAGAAGGAGGAGTCTAAGCAGGACTATCTCAAGGTGTTCCTTAAGCTTCTGCAGCTTGTTTAAGTATCCTCAATAACAGCAGTGCTGGGATCAACAGCAATGCGATTATAAGGACAAAAACTAATCCAAATAGCTAGAATTATTCCAGGAATGTGCCTTAACCATCAGATGCATAGTAGCTTCAACAACAGTAATAGCAACAACTGCAACTTCAACAAGAAGAAGGTAATAATAGTGTTAGCTCCTTAGAAGATGCAGAATTCTCTAGAAGAGAATATCTTTAGAATAACAATACTAATCTGAATAGTCTGGGAAATATGAATAAGCAAAGGTAAGCTAACTATCAGATGAGTAGTTACTAGAATTAGCATTAGTAAAGTAGCTACTAACAAGTTGGAGGAGAGTCACAGAAGAATAGAGTGAATAACAACAACAACTACAACAGATAGCAGTAACATGACTATTAATCATAGTAGTAGTATCAGTTTAATCAATACAACAATAATAAACCCAACTACAATAATTCGTATCATAACACAACGCACAAACATTAACAACGGTATAGCAATAATAACAATAACTAAGCAGGCACAGCACAGTTTAACTAATAGCAATAATAACAATATGGCTATGCTAATAACAACAATACTGTGAATGTTGATGCTACATAGCAATTGAAAATAGATTTCTTAGACCCACAGTTCACTGAGTAATTACCGAAATACTCCAATAGTTTCAATCAAGCGATCTAATCGAGTCAACAGTAGTAGTATTAATAGTAATAATAATAGCAGTTTCATTCAGGTTAATTGAATCATAGTATTAATAGTAGTAACAGTAATGGAAGTAATAGCAATATATCCAATACCTCCAGTAATAATAAACAATGGAATAATAATAATAAATAAGGATAGTAATACAATAATAACAACAACAGTGGAAATAGCAATGCTTAGGGGAATTATTAGAATTCAACTGAATAAGGCAATCGAAGTTATTTCTAGAGAGATAACACTCTTAGGAACAATGCAAATAACAACAACAACAACAACAATTATCATAACAATGACTAGGGTTAGAGAAATAATTAGAATAATTACAACAACGACAAGAAGATGCCATACTAACAAGAGACCTAATCTTAGCAACATGTAACAGCACTGACATAGGAGAGTTAATCAGTGCTATAAAATAGTTCATAGTATTAAGGAAACATTGCTGGAAGTAATAAATCATAACGTGGTGGTGGTTAGACGGGGTAATATCACTAGTAGCTGTAGAATGTTGAATCTAAGTAGTTCGGTAATGAGTTGACCAGTTCTTAGCCGCCTGTAAGAGGATAACAATAATAATAGTAAGAAGAAGTAATAACACTGACTAATGCTCAGAAGATTTAGTAGTTGGAGTAGTAGATCGTGAAAGATGAAGAAAGCAAGAGTTAGTTCTTGTAGCTGATACCTGATGTCAACAAGGAGACAGATCCAGTTAAGAAGAGTGCGTTCATCGCTGCGAGGAATAAATATTAAGCGAAGGTGAGTGAGTTCGAGTCAGCTATTGTCTAGAAGAAAGCGATGATTTAGAAGATTAAAGTAGAGGAAGAAGAGGAAT
>Ga0302271_10000695_pt1 | contig 33052 bp, 16 predicted proteins | sample III_Bog_N1_1_FD_198767 | JGI IMG/M metagenome (GOLD analysis project Ga0302271, IMG submission 198767) | Peat permafrost microbial communities from Stordalen Mire near Abisko, Sweden - III_Bog_N1_1 | ecosystem: Environmental > Terrestrial > Soil > Wetlands > Peat | place: Sweden: Abisko... | reverse complement strand
TATATCCCTGATTCGAAGCAATTCTCATACATTACAAATCCACATTATCTGCATTTCTACTAATCAGCATCAGCGTCTAAATCATAGTTCACATGACCACACTTCTTGCAAGCCTGTCTAGTGCCTCTTAACTCAGATAGCTAGTCTTTTATCATATCCGCCACAGAAAATTAAAAAATTTGCTTTTGTTTTCCGCTTAAAAACAAAATTTAATACCAGAGTTACTATTTGAAGAAATCAATGCTATTTATTAATGAGCTTAAAGATAATATTTCCCTCTTGCCAATTATCCAACGCAAACACGAAAAGATAATACCCCTCTTTCACTGTATCATTCATAGAGGCTTTAAAGACATTTTTTTGTAAATCAAATTAATTACTTTACGCTCGAATTGTAAAATCAATAATAGAATTCAACTAAAATTATAAAATTATTAGAAATCAATATTTTTTTCCTAAAAGCCAAAAACAAAAAAACAATATTGTCCCTTCTAAACTTAAAGACTAAAGATAACTGTCTTATATTTAGAAAACCCTTATGAACATACAAATCTCAAACTACCTCTCCCCCATGTAAAGCATAATTTAATTCATTTTATCTTACAAAAATTATCTGAACCCCCGCTAATTAAATTCAAAACCCCAACAATAAATAAAATTAATCTAAAAATCATGCCAAAAATCATAATCTTTAATTAGTAAGAAACAATCTAAGCACCCCTTGCAGAAAGAAAGTACAGTACCTTGCTTGCAGTATCTAGTTTTTTTTTCTTCCTTAAGAAAGCGTAAAACAGTCTAGTTTTTTCAAAGGAATCCCTCTAACCTATACATGAAGATAATTTCATAATTCCTTTTTGTCATCTGCTAATTTTGAATGAATAACCGTCCATTCTCTAGCAACCCGACAAAATCTTCCAATCCCATGAAATTATCTCCATGTCTTTCGAAAAAAAGAAGAACCAAGCAAGTTATCACTTTCGATGAATTCATCCTTGTTTTAGCACATATTTACCTGTATTTCAAGCCATATAAATCTTCAAAAAAAAAGAAAATGTTTGCGAAATGTAAAGCCATTAATGAGATCGTCAATTTTTAAGATAATGAAAAAAGAAACAAAAAAAATAACAAAATGATTAAAAACTAAGAAGAAAAAAATTCAAATATCTGAATTAAATTAAAAAATAAAATAAAACAAATAAATAAATTTGAATTCAAAAACAATCCTAAGTCAGATTAGATAGGAAATAAAGCCTGAATTAAGTCAATCATAACTTTAGATTCAGTTCACTTTGGGGGAGGGGAAGATTTTACAATTTACTATTTAACTTATGAAAGATTGTGAGTGATGGTGCTTAGTGGGATAAATTAAAAAAGATAGAGTGTTCTTTCAAAAAACAAAGGCAATTAATTCAAATAAAGGAATTTCTAACTGACTTTATTTGAAAAAAGAGGCACAATTTTGCAATAATCTGTTAACAGATGTGAGATAAAACTAAGGAATATTTGAGGATTTAGGTCATTTTTCGAAGACCAGTTACAAATAAAATGAATAACTAAAAGTTTCATCAGTTCTTGAAAAATTATTTTAAAAAATGCACTATCAGCAGCGCTTTTATCTTCATGTATTTATTAATGATCATTATTATTTGAAAAAGCAAGAAAATAAGTTAATAGTTTGATTTCACATTCAGTTTAGTAATTAACTTAAATATTGAATTGATAAATTTAACAGTTTTTTGTGTGATGATGAAGTTTCAAATAGTCATAGTACAAACAGATAAACAAATACAAGTAACAGCAGAAGTAAATTTAAACAAGTAAGGGGTGAGAGGAATGTGATGAAGGTCAGCAGAGAAAGAGGATTGAAATATATTTTGAAAGAATATTAGACTTTTTGAAAATAGTTTAATTTAATATGTTATATGTTGAAAATGAAGATGTTATCAATTGTTGATACAGCGGAGGCATTTGGAAGCATCGTTGAATTCTTAAAACCGCTAAAGATAGATGTATTCGAAGTCGAAATTGTTATTTTTTTATTCTGGACTTCTAGGCTCATCAATATTGCTCATAGAATGCACAATCAAGCACTTTGAATGCGTTTCCAAGTCTTTTGGAACTGCTAATTGCTAAGGGATCATCTTACCCTATGAGTTCAAATTAAAAAAATATTGAATTTTTTAATGCTTTTTCAATCAAAAATCAATTGTTTACAATCCAAGGATGAACTAATGCTTCAGCAGGTGTTAGTCTTTTTTCTGGATCTTTCTCAAGACATTTTAGCAGAAAATCAATACAAGAATCACTTAGATTCTTTCCAATTTCTTTGAAGCACACTTTACCCTTGATTATGCTTTTAATTAATTAATGCTAATTATACTCCGCTTGATAAAATGGCAGATACCCTGTCAATAACGAATGAGCTACAACACCTAGACTCCACATATCCACTTGCATATTATAAGTAGCATCAGTGAATATTTCTGGAGCCATAAATCCAACAGATCCCGTGTTTGTCCAGAGCATTTAACTTTTTCGTCTAAGTTGTTTGGACACGGAGAAATCAATTATTTTGATCGATTTATCATTTTTGTTGTAGATAATGTTGTTATTTGTGATGTCTCTGTGACAGATACCTTTTTCATGCAATGCTAGAATACCTGACAATACTTGTCTTAACACCTCACGAGCATCTTATTCGTTTAGTTTACTTTCGTTTTACAGTAACTCAGTTAGATTGCATCCTTGTGCTTTTTCCATGACTAAATAACCTGTTTTTTTCTTGCTTTCAAGTAAGAAATCTACTTTTCTTGATAATTAAGGATGTTCACGAAACTCATTCATTATTTTCTCTTCTTGCAATAACTGAAAACAAATATAAATTAATTTTAAACAATTATTGACAATTTGATTTTCAAAATAACAACAAGTAGAACTAAGCGAAAATTGTTTACTTGGAACAGACACTCCGTATCACGATATTTAACAATCTTCACAACTAGTTATCTATCCATCGGAGCAAGCATCGAGAGAGTTTCATCTGAATTTCTTTGAATCCTAGTACATTCTTTCACAACAGAATGAGCACCCTTGAAAATTAATCAAAGAAAGTTAAGTCAGTCAATTATCTTTGAAATTAATGAAGTAGATAAAAAGAGAAAATGATTCAAATAGAAAAATAAGCTGAAATAAACCATCCCTTTAGGTATATTAGGTATTGATTTCTCTTCAAAACTGTTACAAAAATGTAATTTTGTAGAAATTCTTATGGGAATAATTATTTTTTGTTATTTACCTCTCCTATTTTTTTCCCTAGCTTGTAATGTCGTTAGAAAGCACCAAGTTAAGGCTTTAGCGATGGGAAGTCATTTTCATTTTTATCATTAGCACTCAAGAATCCTTCAGTATTGAGTCTATTCCTTGTTTATTCCTATTATCTTAGGATAACCTTAGAGGAATTATGAAGGGGTGAAAAAATCCTATCATTTATATCTATTTCTCTTATTGGAACAAGAGAACCACAATTACTATTGCTGCTACTGCTGTTAGGTTCATTTTCCAACTGGCATGAATCCTCTTGAATCTTAGATTCGCAAGTATTTTCACTCTATACTTAACCTAACTGGTTTTTGTTAACGAGTTGAAGCCTTAGCAAAGATGGTTTAGATGATGCTCTTCTTTCAAGTAGTCCAGCAGTCTTGCTTTTTTCGCGAGACTGATTTGAAATATCACCCAGCAAAATATTCATTCGTTTATTTTTTTAAATATATTTGTTATCCGATATTATCTTTTCTTTCTTGAAAATTAATTTCTTTTTTTTTGTTATCTCGCTTCTGACCGCCCTATCCCTTTTGGTCTGGCCCCCTTTCCTACTTCTCTGCTTCCCTTCAAATTTTTTAAGTCTCCCCCTCCCTTCCCACCAATAGCTTGAATAAAACACACTAATCCTTACTGTCATATGAAAAACATTTATTTCAACCGTTTTGTACCACAATTTTTTATGCAAATGTACATTTATTTTTATTCACAAAGTTAATTATCCTATCGCTAAGAAAAACCAACCATTCAATTGTGATTCCAATCAAATTTTTGAAATGTCTTTTTCTTGTAATCTATCTTTTTCCCTCACTGGCTTAAAAAAAAACGCATTCTTTTTTTTCCTTTCTGCCAAAGCGATTCCTTCAACTTTTATCTTTTAAATTTCAACAACTCAAGTTGATTGATTTTATCTAAATCGTGTTCAAATTAATCTCCAAAGTTAAGCAGAACATCCTTTCAAATCTCAAAAACACAATCCTTTTTTGAGTTAAGTTAACTCCTTAGGGAAATAGGGGAACATAGTATTTTTCACATTTCTGATCACAAAATGATTAAATTTTCTGATACACTGGACATAGCAATTTGCGAATTACAAAAATACCCTTCTTTTCAAATTTAAAACCCAAGTATTTCTTAATTTATCCCCTCACACATTTAAAAGAAATCTATTTGAAATGTTGAAAATGCCCCGGCTAAACGATTATTTAAATTAGATACTTTTCTTTCTCTCAGATTCTTTTTCGCTCTCTCTTCAATTAATACCATGCATCTATCTTTGCTATGATAATAATCACAAATTCAAGCACTTTGTAAAATAATCTTACTATCTTTGTGGCTACAATTCAATTTCATCATTTCTAGATTTCAAAAAAATTAATAATTATCTTTGCATTGTATCCTCAACACAAAGCAAAAACATTCCTTTTTAAGAGAAGTAAAGCAACAACAAAAGATTAAGTTTTAGAAAATTTATAATTTTATCAAAAGCAAAGATTAACTATTAGCTCTCAAGAGAAAACCTATTCCATTGGGTTGAAAAGCTAGCTGTCTTATTTTGAATAGCTGTTAACTATTTGTAGCCCTTTGACTGTGTCATATCATATGATTTTTTGAATTTATTTGAATTTTAAAGTGCAAGTTTTTGAAGACGAAGGATACTAGGAATCAATAATTAAATCAGCTACAGTATCATTATTGTTACTGGGGATTGACAGGAAAAGCAGCTCGACCCTAGAAAAATTTGATATTCATTAGAACGGATTATCTAAAGCAAGAAAAATTAAAAAATAATATTGATTTTTTGTATTACATCATTTTCCACAATAATTGAGGAATAATGCTGCTGCTTTTGATGTCTGGCAGGTTTATTGTTGATATTAATTTTACTGCTGTCATCAATTATTTTTTAGTTTTAAATAATTTCGTTCTTTTTGTCGTCTTGATCTGCTTATGATTGAAAATGTTTGAGATGTTGAATCCTAGTTTATAAAGGAAGACCTTCTAAAATCCATTCATGAGTCAATGCTGATAGAGAATCGAGTCTCTTTTCAGGTTCCCATTGAAAACATTTAGTTAGGAAGTCAACTAAAGTATCAGAATAATTGCAAAAGATTTAGTTAAGAGGCTTTTTGGGGGTGTTAGATGATAAAGAAGATGATTTATTTGATGTGTTTGATGGATCTAAAAGACTGAAATCTTCATTAAAGAATACTTTTCTTCTTTTACATTTCTAGTTTATAAGATTAGGCACAAAATAGATCAGTTTTGACTACATTAGAAGAATAATTAAGAGTTGTATTTGTATCTGGAAACAGCAGATGTATGAATTGAAGGTATTGTTTATAGAAGGAAGGGGTAATTTTAAATATTTAAAAACCTATTTAAACGTAAGGTAAGAATCTTTTCTTTTATAAATACAATTACTAGTTAAAAAATAACAAAAATTGATGGAATTCCCACTCAATTAAGGATCAATTTTTAAACCTTATTAGAATAGATAAAGTAAACCCAAAAGAAAGGATGAGAAAGGGGGGATTGCTAATTTTTCTTTAAAAATTGATTTTTATGTTTTCTGACCTGAAGAAATGTTCTAGGAGGAGGTCCAATGACTTCCTGAATAAGTTCCATTTATTCTTATTCACTGTCTCCTGGAAATAAAGGAGAGCCTGAAGAATTTCAAAAAATTAATTACAAACAAATGAGAGATCAGTATTTATTTTGTACCGAGTAAAATTTCTGCTAAAATGCAACCAAAACTCCATATGTCTATTGCATAATCGTAAGGAAATCCTAGCATGATTTCTGGAGCTCGATAATAGCGAGATTGTATGTATGAGTATATTTTTTAATTAAGAAAGCAAGAAGACCCAAAGTCGATCACTTTGAGCCCAGATTTATTAGGAACTTTGAGAAGAATATTTTCAGGTTTGAGATCGCAGTGAATAATTTAGTTTCTTTAAAGAAAGAAAAGAGCATTTAGAATTTATATTGAGATTCTTCTAGCTAAATCCATAGACATTCCCTTGAAATCATTCGTCTCAAGAAGCTCGTAAAGGTTCATTGATAATAACTCAAATATCATGCACTAATGTCATAAAAAACATAAATAAAATCAACAACAACAAAAACAAAAAAGATCTTACAGTGTGATTCCTGAAGATGAAAGATTCAATAAATGTGATGATATTCGATGATGAATGTTTGTCTCTTTCAAGGATAACTGAAAGGATATTGATTTCAGATAAAGATTGTTTCTAAGATTTTGGAAGATTTCGAATGATTTTTAGAGCAAACAATTGATCTAATTTATGATCCAACACTTTGAAAACAGATCCAAACGATCCAGTGCCAATATTCTTAATTACTTCATATCGATAAGCAAGATGATCTCCTTGTTAGACTATTATTTCTTCATTGTCATCTGATAGTGTTAGCTTACCAGTTTTATTATTTATTTTGGGTTTGTTTTTACTAAAAAAGTAAATGTCTTTAAAACCCAATAATTCCTATTTCTCTAAGTCACTCAATTAATCTTCATTTTCTCTTAAAATATCCTTAATCTCTAAGGGCATCTTCTAAAGATCCTTACAAAAAATGGATTAGTTTAAATTAATAATATATTCATAATTATTTACGCAATTTACACTATTTGAGGTTTTTAATTCAGTAGTTTAGATATTTTTTGATTTCATTTCTTGAACCAACTGAGAATGAGGCTGCTTCTTGGTGACAGAGCATATGTAAGAAGTGTCAGTGGATAACAGAGAATGCATAGGGCTGGAAATCTTCGAAGAAGGTGTAGATTAAATATTGCTGTTGATAGCTATTACTTTTTGCTGAAATTCTTTAAAGAAGTTTGACATTTCTTCATTTTTATTTTAAGGCAAACGACCAAGCTTTAATACCTTTATTTAAGGTTTTCTCGTTCTCTCTTGCTGTATTTCCTTACTATTTTAAGCAATTACAGCCCCTAATCTAGTTTATTTAGGGCATTATGAGGGTTCTTATCTCTTAAACGTTAAATTATTCACTTAAAATTACTGTATCATTTGTTCTTAATCTATGTTTGTTTTTTCATTCTTCTATTTTTAGACTTGAATTTCCTGCTTGCTAGAAGCTTATTTCGCTTCTTGTAGCAACTGCACTCTTGACTTAAAAGTACTGCCATTACAAATCTATCGTAAAGGTGAAGAAGCTTTTTAACTTTTCGTTGAGAGAGGCACTAAGTTCTAAAATAATTTTGTTTTTGAAAAGATTTAGTATGATGAAATGATAAACTGGTTAAGGAAGTTATCCAGATATGTACCTTTATTTTAGGTGAGTTCAAGGAAGACTCAAAGGACTAGTTCCTGCTTGTTTTGTCTTGAAATCCATAGTAATCGAAAGTTGGAGAGATTTATAGTTAATGTCTTTGTCTTCTTTGTGCAATTCTTTTTGTTGTTGTCTGTTCTGCATTTTTTCTCCTGTTAAATGTAAAAAAAATGAAATTATAAGCTCCAAAGGACATCAAAAATTAGATACTAATCGATGAGATAACTTTAACACATCACTGTAGAGTCTAATAGAAGTGTAGTGTCATTATTAGGTGGAGGATATGAAAATTTGTTTATGTTTTCTGTCGTTATCTTTGGTATCCTAGAATCATTTTAAGTGGTTCTTTAAGGTTGAACAGAAGAATTCCGTTTGGTTGAGAATGGAAGAGGATTTAAGGCATTAGATTCTATGAAAATATAGATTATTTAAGAGATTTCATGTTAATTGAGACTGCTTTTACTAGTAGAAAGTGTTGGTGGTCTATAAAGGAAGAGTGTATTAGAATCTTATGGAGAGCATAAACTCTAGAAAAATAAAAATATAATTGTTAACAATCAAGATCAAATAAGAAATCTGCATGCCTTAGGAGAGTTTGCTAGTGAGAGTGGCTTAGGAGGACAAAAGAATCTTCTGCCATTTCCATTTGAAGCAGAGCGCATTTGTGAAGAAGTTATTAATGTCTCCTCTCAGGGGAGGAGTAGAAGCCTTAGATTTCTCTTATCTTGTCAGTTAGTTGGATATTATTGATTTACGGGGGGATTTTATACTTGGATTCTTTTTTTGGCAGATTATTTAATAAAACTAAGATTTGGGACTATTTTTGAGATTTCTTTTAGCAAAAGTGAAGAAGGAGGAGGATATTCCGTTTACTTGCAGACAAGATGAGCACAAGAGACGGACTAAATGATACAAGGAGAAACAGAAGATAACCAGAAATAAAACAAGAGGAAGGAGAGGATGGAAAAGATGGAGTTGGTATTAATTAGCGAAAAGGGGAGAGACAAAGAAGTGTTCATTTTGAGGGTGATGTTCCCTTGGTAGTAATTGAGATTTAGATGAAAGATAAAGTAGGCGTTATTCCTATTTTTGAATTCAGTAATCCTAAAGATCTAGCTTAATAATTTGCTAAGAAGAATGCGTTAGATGAATAAACTCGCAAGCATGTTCTTAGGTACATAATCGATGAAATGAATGCAGCATTAACTTAAAAAAATAATAAAACTGGAATGGTTAAATCATAATCATCAGCAGCGTTGATATCATAACCTAGGGTATTCAATGAAGAAAAACAACTTAAATAGGGTATGAAATATTAAGGAAATATTGAAGATTTAGATTAACCATAACCAAGGAAATAACCACCAATTCAATAGAAAGTTCCTGAGAGCTTAGTGTAATAAACAAGGATAGAAGAGAAAGTGAATTCATAAAATAATGAGAGGTTGAAAAGGGGATCTAAAAATGAAAAATATGAAGAACTAAATAAAGATGAGGATGAATAAGATATTAGATAAGCAAGATAAAGTAGGAATAAAGGAATTTATTATTATAATGAAGATAATGATGAACAGAAGAGAAATATGCAAAGGACAAAAAAGAAAGATACCGATTTTGAAAGAGAATAAAGGAGAGATAATGCAGATAGTCAGAGAGGAATGTAGAACGAAAATAAAAATAGAGTTGGAAAAGGATATTAAAGCAATGGTTTCGGAGATTAAAGGGCTCCAACTACTGAAATGGTAGACTAAAATAATATTTAGGCTCAAAGAATCAATAATAAAAGAAATTAAGATAGTTTGCAATTACAATAGTAAGGATAAGGACGAAAACGAGGATAAAATAATTAATATTAGCTAGAAGAATAGGAATAATAAAGATAACTAAGATAAAATAACACTCAATAGGAGGAGGAACAAGAGGAAGAGAAGGAGTTTACTACAGATATTTAACTAAAAGAATCTGAAGGAAGATAATTATAGGGTAAAAAAACTGATGAGGGAGATAATTTCGAAGAAAGACAAGTTGATTAGTTTAAAGAACATATTTTGTAAAAAAACGAGAAAACAAGAACAAATGGTAATAATTAAATAGCCAGTTTTCAGGGAACAGGTAAGAAATACTATGAGAAGTAAAAGATTGATAACAGGGATAATTATTCAGATGAAGATGGTGAAGAAGAAGAAGAGTCAAAAAGAAATAAATATATTCAAGATCCTAGAGAAGTGAGACCTAAAATTATGAACCTTAGAGCATAACCAGATCAAAATACTGATTAATTGCCTGAACCAACAGCAGCAGATTATGACAATCGAAAATAAAGTAATTACACTAACCAAGACAATAGGAATAATAATATTCTTAAAGCGTATGAGACTGTGCTAGAAAATAATTCCCAAGGCATTAAGAGAGCCTAAAATGGATAATTGAGGTAAATTAGAGTTGAAAATGGTGTCTCATATCCCTAGATTAATCCAAATGAAACAACTGAGATAAACTAATCTCAAAGATTACCTCAAGAGCCTCCAAATCCTCTTTCTACCTTTTAGTCTCCTACAATGAAAGCTCCTGATTTATCTTCTTACCAATCCCCACCTATTAATTAACAAAACTCGCAGCCATATACTTCACCTTTCTATTAACCTTCACCTTATCAATAGAATCAGTAGAATTATCAGCTTCAATCTCAATCTCCTGCCATATTAAGCACTTCTAATCTTCAGCAGTAGATGCAAGTTATTCCTTAAAATCTTCCAAATCAAACAGCTCAATTTCTTCCTTAATCCAATTAACAATAATTAAATCCATCTAAATCAGCTTCTCTCCTTAACTTCCCTGTTTAATTCACTTTTCAATCTCCAAATCCGTAATTTTCTTCACCTGCAACACTTCAATCTTAGAGTGCTTTCCAGCAGCCACCTTAATATTACCAATATCCAAACTATTCTCCTATGTAATCCCCTTAAATATCATAGCTGCCAATCAATCAACAACCTTCTTAAAATGACTTTCTTTAACAGCAAAGGATCGTAGACAACAACAATAATAGTCATTTTATTTAAAATTAAGCATTCTTCAATAATTAACAGCCTTAGATGAACATTTAGCAAATATCTTCTCCTTCATTTCAAGAATCCCAACTCAGAATGAACTAATAGTAATAACTGTGGTATGAACAACAATACCTACAATAGTCTATGTAGCCATACTAAAATAATCCATTTTAACCAATCGACTAGATGTAATCAATTAATTACTCTTATTCCACCAAATCTAACTAAGGTAATTTAACTCCAACTCGAAGAAGAATATTCTTAGATTCCTCTGTCTCCAATAGAAGCCAACCATTTTCAATGAAGCTACCTGCAGTTTAAGGTGCTCCTGGGAATCCAAATGATAGTCAAAATAATAGCACAGGAATAGTTACACAATCTTCATAGAATTATTAACCTGTGTAATAATAATAGTATCAGATTGTTACGTTGCCAACAACACAAAAAGAGAGTTTAATTGAAATAATTTAAAGAAGACAAGAAGAAGAATTTGCATAGAGAGGCATAGGCAAGAATGCTGTTGTCCTTCAAAATGTTGTGGTTCAAGAAAAAGCTATCAATCCAGCTCAAAGGTACAAAGGAATGATTGAAATATTTCATATTTAAAAACTGCTCAAAATAAAAGTATTTGTTTTGTTTCTTTTTTAATGAAAATAAAGGATGCAACCTCAAGAATTTGAAAAGACAAATAAACAACTGTTCATTCAAGGTGAATCCGATATAACCAACGAAGAGTCTATGTTGCCATCTCCACAAGGTGACGAAGCAATGAGAGCAATATAAAAGTGTTTTGCTCGATTGGATGACAGAAATCGAGGCCGGATTAATCTTTCTGAAGCATAATCTTTAGTAAGCAACTTAAGAGATGCTTCTGCTGAGATGAAGAGAGAGCTCAGTAGATTAATATCAAAAGCAAGCAGTAGCAAACTCATTAGTAGCTTAGATTTTTCTTAGTTTTATTGCTTAGCAATCACAGATTTCCCAGAGTTAGTTAATGTAAAAATAATTACCAATATTCTTCCTGTAAACTATGATTAATTTTCTTATTTTTATTGTAGTATTGCAAAGAAGCATATGATGGTTAGACTTCCCCTTAATTCTAGACAATTCCACAGCGACCACCAAGCTTTGGTTCAACAAATCAAGAAACTTCATCAGTTTTTTGAAAGAAAAAAATTAATTGTTTTAATAAGTATTCTGTTGTTTATCTACATATTTTTTTTCAAATCATAAGCATTCTTTTTGATATTCACTTAAACACAATAACAAAAATAAAAAGGTTAGAAGGCTAAAACGATTGATTGGTGGAATTATTTGTAAGCTAAGTTTATTTCTTGGGAAGCGGTTAAAATAAACTGTAGAAAAAAGGAAATCATTCGGTAGGGGGGGCAGTTAGTAAGTTATGATTAAAAATAAAAAATATAATAAAAGCATTTAAGCACTATTATCATTCGTTGACACACCAAACAGTCTACTAGCAAAGCAAAAACTCAGACAAACAAAAAAATAAATTAAAGAAACAAAAAGAAGAAACATATAATTACAAATCATTTTGAGATAAATCCAAACGCACATATAAGCTATTTAAACCAGAAAACCCCCCCCTTAAATCAAATGCTAGCACCTCCTTATTAGGTTAGCATTTCTTCTAGACCAAGGACAGTGTCTTTTTAAAAAACTCATCCTACAGTGTTATCCTTTCAATAGTACAACAATTTAATTTTTGTTTAAGTATTTTTAAAAAAATTAAATCGTTTTTCTTTTTGATTCTCAAAGAGTTGCAAGAACTCATGCTGTCATTTTGAGTGCGCATACTCAATAAACTTTTAGAGAAAGTTAAGTGCGAAGCTGCTCTTCATCACCATCTTCACGATTTCATTCTCAATCTGTTCAACTCCTCTCTGATAAATTGAGCAATCTTTCACTGCATCCTCCTGTTCTTCCTGTTCCTTCTTCTTAAATTATAGTTACTTCGAGATAAGTAGTGCGATAGAATAAATTTAACGGCAATCAATAAATCAGCTGCTAAATTCATCCATCTAATAGCAGTGTGTTTATAAGAAACGCTGTGCAATTCAGAAAAACAGGAAACCAATCATTTTCTCCATCAGTCAGAATATTCACACAATCTAGACTAATTAAAGAAAATAATCTTTTCTAGAATCATATCCTTCCCATGCAAGCTCCAAAAATACCTTCTTCTACCCTCCAACTAAGCTAAAAAGTCATTTCAACACCTACCACTCCTTCTAATTTGATTACACATCAAACATTGATCTATTAGCAGTCTTGTCCTGTGTAAATCCCATCAATTCAAAGAACTCATTCTTTATCTCTTAATAAATCCATCCAATTACCACAATAATAGCTGCAATAAAAGCCTCTCGCGATAATTCTTCCTACTCCACCACCTTCTTTCTTTGTGAAATCCTCAACATAACTTGCAAGTTCCAGTGTTTCCTAGCAATTTACTTAACCATCAATTTCTCCTAATCCGTTACATACTCTCTAACATTCTTCCTCCTACAATTCGGTTAACATTCCATCACTTTCTTCTGCTTAATACTCCTGTAATTATTCATCTTTACAGTCATCTGTGGTTTCAATTTAAAGAGATAATTCTCCTTAAGCTGATATTCTGTAGTTCTCTAAACCTCTAACAAGTGCTTAGATTCTTTCTCTTCGATCTTAAGTCTAGCGAGCGAACACTCCTAGCTAATGGCAGCTAAAATAAGCTAGAATTTCTGATTTCAATAGGTAAAATAGGCAATTTGGCACTGAGATTGTATTCTCTGGTACAGAAAAAACTGAAAATCTATGTAATTTATCTTCACCATTCTTAACTAACTCAACAAGAGAATAGCCTACACCTACTGGGAAACTAGAGATTCAACACATTTTACCATTTGAATTTAGTAAGCATTTTTAGATTTTTCTTTTGATTATTATGATGTTAATAATATTTTTTTCTACAATTCAGATGAGCTCAACTGCAATACATCACCAACTCCTATTAATTCTGATTCAAAACCTTCAAGCTTCCGAAAGATGGCTTAATCACCTACTTTTAGAGATAAGACTCATCCTTATGAACACATGATTAATGTCTCGGCAGAATAGAATTCACATAATATTTCTATTCAGGACATATTACCAGAGACATCATCAACACCTTTGAGAAAATCTAATGAAAAACAAAATGGGCTTTGCTGTCCTTATGCTGAGAGTAATTTTGTCTCTGGACATGAGTAGAATTGGAATGTTTCTTCTGAAAAATCTGAAAACAAAGAACAACAAATCATCTAAGAAATACCTAAAGATAACAGCATTCTTGAATTAAACAAATAATAACTTCAAACCGCAATAGACATCGAATGTGATATGATTATGCAAAAGATTTAACTTATCAAAGCATCCAAGAGCAATTAAGTGTCTCTAGAATCTAGTCCTGTGAATTAATCGAAATAATTGCAAAAAATTGCTGCCTAAATTGAGAACAATTAACAATTTATTGAAAAACTTCTTGAAACTTAAAGAAAATAATAATAAAATTCCCCTAGGAATATTATTCTTTATTCGAAAAATACCTTTAGCGCATTGAAAAATCACTCCGATGCTGCTACTCTGTAAGAAGATAAATTCTTCTTTGAAGCGAATTCCTTTGAAAATTCAGAAAACCCTAAGAACAAAATTGAATCGAATTAATCATCCATTCAGAAATGCAATGAGTTCACTAATGAGTTCATACCAGAATATGGTGATATGTGCTTTGCTAAGAAGGAAAGCAGAGATAAGTACAAGAACTTAGATAATCAAGTTTCAGTTAAGGAATTCAATTTACCAAGATAATAATCGACTTAAGATACGTAGATCTTAGAGTAATCGAATCAAGATGAAGTTTATCGAGGAGGTGATGAAGAAGATGAAGAATAATTAACTTTTTTATCAAATTAATAGACTTAATAAGAAAGATAAAAATCTTAGGAAAATGAAGAAAAATAATATAAGAGGGAATGTGCTGTTTAGAGAGGAAGTGAATAGGATTTCTTGTAAAGAAAAATTAATAATTAAGTAGATAATTAAGATGAGAATGACAGAAATGAATCAAAAAGAGGATAAATAAATTAGTTAAAGGAAGAGAACAATAATAATTAAATAGCAATCCAACCTGAGGAAGTAATAAATAATTTAGCATGTTAGAATATTGGATAACCTTCTAAAACAGCAGAAATTTCAAGAAAACTTGCTCATGAAAACTAAATTGAAGGCTAGTAGAAGAATCAAGGTAATTTAACTAAAGAAGTAGTGATTTCAAAGTAGATTCCTTTGAAACCAATTCTTTTAGATAATCCTAGCATTGAATCCCTTAAATATCCTGAAAGTCAACCAGAGAATTCCCTTCAAGTTGGTGATATTCTCGTAGCTCAGAATAAAACTGAAAATCTAATTCTATTGAAAATAGATCATCCTTCTGAATCGTTTAATAGTAATTTTGACATTAAGCCACCAAAGACTACCTAAATATACTAATAAAAATTAGAAACTGTTTAAAGCATAGGAGATACATGCAAATCCTAAGAAAACATAGATGACCAATCCGATTTAATACAATGCATTGACTAATTAAACATTGAATATTTAGAAAAAGAAGCAACTCGATTCTAAGAGCAAATGAGTCCGGAGTTATATTTATCTCCACGGAATGCATAGCATAACATATCCAAAAGTATGTCAAGCAGTTTACTCTCCTAATGCAAAAAAGAAAACAAAATCAGATTGCTAAGAGAAAGCATCATTCATGATGTACAAAAAGTTCTCCCTTAGATTGCCGAATCCGAAGCAAAAACGATTTCAAATACAATTTACGAGAATGTCTTTGGAATGCTGTTGGAGAAATATAACATTGAAGTTGCAGATGTTAATAATAATAATAACAACAACAACAGTGAATTTTTATCTTAATCAGTGTAATAATAATAAGCTCCTCTTACTTAAGGATTTCTATCAACAGAGAAGATTAATTGCAATGGAAGTATGTCACCGACTAAAAAAAGTAGCTTAAATGGATTTTTTTCATAGAATTCTGGGAAAGATCGTAAGATCATTGTAGAGCAATCTCCGACGAGTTTTGGTTCACTTGTGAGTTGTTTTGATAAGAACTAAGAACCTGTAGTACAAGAGATCACAGCAGTATCTAATTCTAAGACAAACACTGTAACTTTTAATCTTTAAAATGAGATTAACTAGCAATAAATATCTTAAATGATGGATAATCTCTAGAAAGTTTAAGATAACTTATCACCAATCAAAGACATTGCAAATGCAGTTGAAGAGATATTAACACAAAATTAACCTAAAAGCGATATGAAATATGCCTAATTGAAATAAAAATATCAACCTAGTTTTTTCAAAGGATCTCTTTCAGGTAATTCTTCTCCTTCTTCATAGATTTACCCTAAAAATAACGATGATTAATCATAATAAAGTTCTGAAAATTAATATTTTTCAAACGAAAATGAATTATGTCTACCTTCCCAATCGAAAATGACAAATGGACTATCGTTTCTAGGTAGCTTTCCATCTTCATAGACGTCAAGAGATAGAAGGAATTTTGATTTTAAACAACAAGATATTTCTACTCAAACTGTGATTAGTAACATTGGTAATATTTCACAAAAACTCAGAGGAAACAGCTTTCATGACACCAAGAGTAGCTTCTCAACTAATAAGTCCACCCTTAGAAGATCAACTCCGGAGAATATAAGTAACTATGTTCGCAATCTTCGAAAACAGTCATTCAGTTCAAATGCTATTACTATTGAAAATATTCTGAAAAAACAAAAATCAAAAGAGGTATTGTCAATTCCATAATCTCTTGAGGAAGGCTAACAACAAAAGAATAATTTTACGCAGTAGTATTTGAAGAAATGCTAAGGTTAAAAGAGAAGACAGTAAGAGGAAAAAGAGTTTGAAAGGATCAAAAATATTTTGATTGCAAATAGCAAAAATGATTCTACGCTGCTTTCAGAGAGAAATTCAAAGTCAATTCTGTCGAAAAGAGCATAATAGCTGACAAAGAATCCTTAGCAATAATTAGCAACTCCGTTTTTTTCAAGTGTCCCATATTCAAACAGGATTGCTTAAAATTGAATGCATTTAACATATTTGTAGTGATAATTTTAGAAAAAACATGCATTTCATTATCAACTTTCATGAAATGATAGCTAATTTAAGAGACACAAAGAGGAAGGATTCTTTTTGTAGTTTATTTAAGTTCTTTTTAAATCAGTAGTTATTTGTTTATTCTGGTTCGATTTCAGATTACCACCTTTATCCATAGTAAAAATTAATCATATTCCACAAAAGCTCATTATCAACCACATAATTTATGTTCCTTTTCATTGCAATTTATGTTATTTATTTATAATTTCTTGTTGGTTACTTCAAATTAGATAAATTTATCTTAATTTATCATTTAAAGAAACTATCTGAGATTAATTCTTCCTCCTAGTAGAAGTTCTCAAAAAATAGCTGATTGCAAATTAATTTTTCAAAATAAGGTTTCTAATTCATAGCTTAACAAATGGAAGAAATACATAAACTACCTTAGAGAAACTTATCTTCTACTCCCTCTAAATCACCTTTTCGATACAACAGTCCTTAAGCGAAGAGATTTAGTCTTTAATAGACAAATGAACTTATACCTAAGGATTTCCTGTAAGCTGCTGCTTCTGCAAGAAAAAGATTTAGTTTAACTGGAGATAGATATATTGCGTAGTAGTAGTAGTAGTAGTAGGATATCGATAAAGAAATCGCTATCTTATCGAAAGACATAGTGTCACTTTCTGAGCCAGAAGATGCAGAAGTACAAATTATATCTTCAAGATATTTGAGCTTTTTAACTTTTATTTTGTTCTAAAAACAAATGGTAATAGGTTGCAATATAAATTTTAAATAAACCTTTTAAAACTGATCTGGAGATTGAGTTTATGAAGAAAATACTCAGAAATATTGATATTTGGAAGAATCAGCAGGATATTTTCGATCAGGATAATAATTTTACCAGGAATATAATTTCTCATCTTACGATAATTCATGTCAAAAAAGCTGAAATAGTTTTCAAATAAGGTATTCATTAATAAATCATTATTAGCATCAAATAATATCTTTTTGTAATAAGGTGAAAAGGTCTCAATTCATTGCGTTGCTGCCAAAGGTGCGATTATCTCAAGAAAAGAAAAAGAAATATCTAAATTATAATTCATTTAAATTTCATTTTTAAACAGGTTCATTTGGTTGTATGGTTCCAATTAGTGAATAGAGATCAAAGGAAGACAGTAAAATTACTTAATCACTTCTTAGTGATGTTTAATCAATAGAATAGAGAATCTAAAACTAAAAAATCAAGAGGATTTAATAATCTCCTCTAACTGAATCGATTCTAGAGAAATAACAAGAATCAAGCTCCTTAACAACAACTTTGCAGCAGTTATTGTAATTTATCATTTTAGTTTTATTGCATTTTTTTGTTGATTGCATCTCTAAGCGAGGTTGGTTAGATAAACGAAGAAGATTATCAGCTTAAGATTCTTCCTAATTGTTTCTTGAAGAAGATTTATTCTATTGGCTAATCCTTTGGCAGCTTTGATATTTCGAATAACTTCTAAGAGTAAATAAAGCTAAAATAAAAGTACATCAATCTAATGAATAATTATGTTAATTTAGGCATAAAGAGACTGTTTATTCAAGAGAAGAAGGGTAGCTTGTAGTCCTTGAGAGATGCAAATACTAAAAGATTCTCAGTTAGTTTAAAGAACTGAAAACTAGAAATAACTTAGTATTTCTGCATAAGTTCTCATTTCTCAGTGAATTAGGACCAACTAAGTTATTACATTTATTGAATTAGATAAAAATAATAAGGGTTCCGAAGCGCACTGTGATTTATAAAGAAGGTGATTCAAGTGATGCTATTTATCTTGTGAGAAAAGGAGAAGTGGAATTAACGAAAATTGGTAAGCTTATAATTTTTAAAAATTGCTTGTATTTCTTAACATTTTTGACTATTTAAGGTGATATCAATGGACAAAAAGCATAAGAGGAAATAGAAAGAGATAGCCATGATTGCTTGAATTAGAAAAAAATATTTCAAGACAGATAAAATCGAAAGAAGAGAGTGCAACTTGTCGTCTGTCGAGAAAATAGTTTCTTTGGAGAGGAGGAAATGATTAAAGAATAAAATGTCCGAGCCTGCATGGCTGAAGTAATTTCAATCGATTGTGAGTTGTTTGTAGTCGAAAAAAATGTAATAAATTGGTATAGAGTTGTTTATGATGAAAAATTTTATTAAATTTTTATTGTTTTTTAATGAATAGAAATTTCTTGAATATTTGAAGAACGAAAAAATGTTGGAGAATTTAGTAAAAGAAGAATAAATCAAAAGTAAATGGAAATCTGAGTAATACCAGAGTGCCCTTAATCTTAAGCTTGATTTGATGAATCAGCAGCACTAATACAACACGAGTATTTAAGGAGAAGAATTCAAGAATGCAATTATTTAGTAGAGTAAAGCACTTAGAAAAAGTGTTGATATGAAATCAAATTAATCACCTCAATTATCAAATACACCAAAGTTTGTGGATCTAAACTAAGTCGCTTAGCAATCACGATTGAGTGTTCTTTTGTAAGGATAAGAATTATGGGTTTTAGTGGAAAGATATTACAATATTTTTGTTTATTTTTGATGTACTATTCATAGGAAAAATAATCTTCTTGAGCAATAAAATGAAGAAAAATCTCGTTAACCTTCTGAAGGGAGTCCACGACAAGATAATCAACCATAGCAGAGGAGAGTAACACAAACAAAAAATAAGAAATAAAAAGCTCACAAAATGTTTTTGTTTAATGGATAAGATTAAGAAATTGAAATCGATTTCTTCTCCAAGAAACAACGTCCTCTACGGTCATCTTCCGAAAGAGTTGCTGAAAGACTAGCTGAAAGAAGAAATGGACGATCGATTTGAGTTCAAGTAAAAGATCATGTAACTCTGGGAAAGCAAGAAAAAAAACAGTATTTTAAACCCTCAAGCTGATAAAACGCCTGCAAGAAAATATTCCATTTAAGCTTCCCCTCCAGGAATTTCATTTTCAATCTCTCAATAGATCAGCTAGATATCGCTATCTCCTCCTTTAGAAACTCATTATTCGTTATCCCCTGTGACACAGCAAGGCTCTTACAACTAATCGTTTAGTTAGAAGGTTAAGTCTTCAATGGGATTTGAGGAAACAAATCTAAATGTTACAAAACCGAGAATGATGACTTAGAATGTAACTACATTGAATAATTTGCAAGTACCTGACTAATCTCAGACAGGAAGTAGTTGTTCTGTTTCTCGTGAAGATTTCGTCATAGACACAACAAGCGAAATTATTGAACGAACAAAAGAAGCACATGCCAATTTTAAACCATCATTTTTCGAAATGAAAAGCAAGATCGCAGGAAGGATGTAAAAGAGTATATCAACCTTTTCAACAGCTACTTTCTCTCCTAAAATGGTCAGTAACAACCAACTCCCAGGATCTCTTGTGAACTGCTTTTCAACTCCTTAATAAAAACGAACTGAGAACTTGAGATAATCCTATGCTTCTCGAATAAATATCTCAAAAAGAATTTCGAATCAAAACTTATTTTACTAAGAACCAAGTATAACGATGCATCCATAAAATTCAGAAGGAAGCTAGTCAATTTCTTAAAAGCATAAATTAAGCTCGGACTAAAGAGATTTAAATCATTTGCGCTTGTTTGAATGCAACAATCTGGATGTAAAGTCGATTCCAATCTCTGTGAATGACTAAAACAAGAAAACAAATTTCAGAAGCATTAAGCGTAACTCAGATTATCAAGCCATCAAGGTACTTCCTCCAGAGATTAATAGTCATTATAAAGGATTTGAAAATGCTAGCAATTCACAAAGTTAAGTCTCATTTCATTTTAAATAAGTTGAAATCACTAAATCCTTGAGTCCAATGAAAATACAGAATTGCAAAAAAGACTCTTAGCTCGCATCAAAGTAATTCTAACAAAAAAACAGCACATATTTAACCGTTCCACAAGTCCAATCAAACTCAGGATTAGCTAATATTGCTTAGATTTCTAAAATTAAAGAAATTCTATTGCATTCTTGAACAATAATAATAAAAACAAGTTATTTATTTATTATTTCCCAAATTGTGATTATTACAAGGATTTGAGTTGTAATAGTTGAAAATCAAATTTTTTATAATTGGGGGAATACCATTTTGTAAGGGAGGGATAAACAATTACCATTAATTTTATATAAATCCATAAGATTTATAGACATCAGGGGTAACTTAATTCACAAAAACTGGCTGATAAATTGAGATAATACAATTGAGTTGCTAAAGATCAGCTGCAACTGAAATTCAAAGGAATATTCATACCTTTCATAACTTGAAGCGCTATGATTTAAAAACCACCATTTCAGCATATATTACTGGATGTAGATTTCAGTAATCCTGTGTAAGTTGAGTAACTTAGGTAACAAATTCAATCCTTTTTTTTCTTAATGTTTTTTCTTAAGATGTTCTAAAATATATTTTTAGGACACAATTAGCATATCAATACGAGCACTGCTGCCATGGAACACAAGCAATTAAAACACTCGCTAAATCTGTTAATAATTCGCATAATAATAGTAGTAATCTCCTCAATAAAGATCTTTAAATGTCTCCTTAACAAAAAAAAGCTAGAGTTAAGCTTCGAAATAAAGAAAGCTAGCACTCATTACTCTCACACAAATTAGATCATACTAATCATACTCTTGCAGAAAAAGAAGAAAATGCACTTTTCACAGCAATTCAGCCTAGAAAGAAAAGTAAAAATCAACTTTTATGGCTAAAATTTAAGATATCTTAAGCTATTATGAATTTACTTTTCTTGTTTTGTAGCACCTTTGTTAGCAGGAGGAAGAAGATCTGTTCATGCACTTCATGAAGTCAGCTAAACTCTTCCTTGCAGTGCTCCAAAAGAAAAGTTCATTCAACACAAATTCACAGCAAGCTAAGCGTAACTGTCACCATTACTCTAACAATGCCTTAAAGAAGAGATAACTTAAGAAAACAGCACTCGAAATCAAAACTTATCATCGAATCCTTCTAGATTAGATTTTGCGAAAGTAACATTTTCAAGACAAATGTGTGTTTTTGTCTTTGAATTAAAAAAGTTAATTATTTATGTTAAAACAGGGTAAATTACAGATGATATGTGAAGCTTCTCCTCAGAAAAGCTCTACTAAACAGTAGGTAGTCAAAGTCTAAAGGAGAAGTAGTGTAGGGATGGAATCTGTTTGGAAAATGATTCCTTGGGGTAGTTCAAGGGAATCGTAGGTTAAAATAAAGAAAACTGTTGCAAATTCAGTTCATGAAAAATTACACAGTGGAATTTATGAAAACGAGGGAGGACATGGGCTCTCAATGAATTCAAGTGAAATCAGTATATAAATAGCTGAAAGGAAGCATGAAAATGATTAGTTTACTACATTACAATAAACATACGGGTAGGAAATAAAGAAATCTACGTAAAGTCTAGGATATAATCATCATCCAAACTAGCAGTTTTATTCGCAGACTTAGAATATCGAAGAACTCAACAGATCTAGTTAGACACTGAATATCTAGAATATCCAAAGCCATTCTCTTTGGGGAGGATATCAACCAAAGCGATTGAGAGACAGTAGTAACAAGAAGCTTGATGATTATAGGTCGACTTCAAACGAAAAACTGCATTTATCTTAAGATAGTTTTGAGAGCAGCTGTAAGATCGCAATGCCTCGGAAGTTTGAAGAAAAAATAGTCAATAACGAGGAGATTACCGTATCTTTGAATTCAATAAATAGATCAATTTAGGATGGAACATAAGAGTAAAATGAGGGAGATTATAATGAGTATTCACATAGTTAGAATAGATACAATGTAGTATTTTTGAATCGAAATCAACGGGTAAGGATGCATTCTGGTACTCCAAAGAAACCTATTAAATCTGAGAAATCATCTGAAAAGCCAATTATTACAAAATTAGATCCTAGATAAACTGTGAATGATCAGAAACTTGCATTAGGGAAGATATTGAGCTTAAGGGGATCAAGGTAATCCACTCCGAAAAATCAAGAAATCATGCTAAATCTAGGAAATAAATGGCAGAAAAGATCTAGAGCAGATGAATCACCTGAAATAAGAATTTAATAACAAGTAGCTTTTCCCAAATAGAGGAAGACTCTACTTTAAAAAAAGTTACAATAACAACAATAAACATGTGTATTGAAGTCATTTGTGTTTAATTGAATTGTTAGAAATTATTGGCTACAAAAAACAAACTTAAGTTTTCACTCCCTTTGTTATGCAAAACACAGAAAATTGATATTAAAATGAAAATTAATTCAAGTAAACAAAATAATCTCTCACAAAATGCATTGAACTCTCTGCATTTCAAATCATTTCTTTGCCATTAGCGCTTCAATTATTGCTCGAATCGATGCTCTCTTTTGCGAGATGTAGTGAGGAGTTATTGTAGAAGTGAATATGTTACTGTCGAGCATCTTTTTCGTTTCGTCTTCTTTGATAATGCCTAGTGCGATTTCTGTGATGGCTAGCACATACATCCCACAGTCGAAAGAGTTGCCTTATCGAGGGGTTGTTTTATTTGTCAAGATGTCAGCAGGTTTTTCAAGATAAGCCTTGTTGTTTTTGTAGAGTGAAAGCACTTTTTTTGCTAATTCTCCAGCATTTTCGATCTTAACATGACTACTGTCATAGTAGAAAAAACGTAATGTAGATGCTTCAAAGATAAGCAGTGCCCAGTGATCACCAGAGCCAGGATTGGTTACATCGATGCTGTTGTTCACAGGGATAAATATGTATTAATATTGTTAGAAATCTATGTATTTAACGGAATCTTTGAGATCGTCGAAATCTGATTCAAAGAGAATCACTTGGCAGCATGAAGGATTGAGAAGAAGTACTTTTTCTTTCAGCTAAGGGAAATCTTCATTTATGAGAAATTCATAGAAGAAGTTAATAGCTTCAGATGTAAGCCAATGTGCTGGCTTGAAGGCATCGAAATCGACTTTATTTATTGTCGAACTCTAGTAGCAAACTGGTAGTCCACCTGATTTATCCATTTGAGAATTCGGAGAAATGCAAATTAAATATATTAATGTTATTATTTTTGTTGACTATTTGGCAGAAAACAAGAGCATTTCTAATCCCACGATTGAAGAAGAGTTAATTTGAAAATATTTGCCAAAACTAATTACTCATAGAGTTACAGGATTCACGTATGGACTCGATTTTACAGATAATTTATCCATACAAAAATACACGCATCTCATTCGATGTATTTAATATCTTTGAATACAACCTAAATGCCTGGATTTTTATTGAGAAACGAAATTAGATCTTCTCTGAAAATCTTAAAAATCTTTCCTTTTCTGGTGGCTACAACTGATGTTGTTAAAGCTGAGTTTTCTGTAATCGCTCCAACTTCTCCAATAAAGGCTCCGCTTTCTAGCTCGTCTGTTTCAGATTCAGGGCAATCGACGAACTCGAAATTGCCTCTTTTTATCACAAAAGCAAAAGTTGCTTTATCTCCAACATTCCACATGACTTGTCCTTTCTCTACTTCTTCTTCTTTTAAGATCATCTCCAATTATGTTTTCTGTGATTAGCCCATCTCATTGAAAACTGAGTTTCTAGCAGTCAAAATAATAAATAATATTTAAACCCATTTATTATCTCGATTTTGTTCTCTTATATTTTTTACTTGTAAAGAACATGAAGTGCTTTAGATTTTCTCGCATCAGTAAGATTCAAGAATTTTCTAATAACTGGGCCATCTCCCCCGCAACCATCACCGAAAATGAACTTAAAATCATGTTTCTCCAAAGTCAAAAGATGTAGTTCTGTTACAGCTTCGACACTTTTTGGGGTAATCAAAAACAACATTTAAAACTATTTAATATTTATATATCATTGATTGTAGTAGGCTTACTTAGCTACTCTTTTTCCTTCGTGACAAATAAGTGCTGTCTCTCCAAAGTACTCGCCGGTTTAGTAGAATCGCTCGAATCTGTTAGCATCATTTTTCAGAAATTTTTAATTCGTCTAAATTAAGAGCATTTTTGAATTTGTTTTTTGAGCATATTTTGTTACTAATTATTCTTATTCGAAGAGAACACTCTAGCGATGCCGCTTTCGATGATGTAGAATTTATTCCCAATTGTATTTTCTCTCACTACAACTTGCTTTGGATAATATGATTCTTCAAGGAGTGAGTCCAACAACCATTTTATGTTCTTCGTTGTGAGATTTTCAAAGATATCAATAGAACTAAGAAGATCCAACCTGCGGAGTGTGTCCATATTCTAATTGCTGCCTGTCGGGTGTAAGATCAGGGTATGTTCGATTCCAGGTTTGGCGATTTTAAGTCCACTATTTTTGATGAGATCTTTCTCTGCAATGTGGATCAGTAACATTTTATTTTTTATCTAAGAAATCAAAAAAGAAGTTAGAAAGAAGAAAAAGAGAGAGATTTATTGAAAGAGTGATTGCTCTTAGAAAAGTTATTCTTTGTTGAAAGATCGTTTACTTGATTAGGAAGTGCAGATAGTACTGTTTAGGGTGTGTGAATTGGTGGTACACCAGATTCATGGATGATAATGTCATTATTGAATTTTACATTTGCAAGTTGTTCATATCGCTTTTATCCGAAAATGCCTTTATCTTTGAACTCCTTTAATCTAAGGAAAAGCAGTTTATTCCATCAGAATGAGTGTTGGTAATTTAGAGTCTGTTAAGGTAAAATGGAATATATTTCATTTCTTTTATGTTACACTGCAGGATTATAAAAAGTATCTGCGGAGTAGTAGATCGATCTTTGCATGACGCTGCACTCAAATCCAATGCATGGAATAGTGTGGAAAGCATAGAAAAAGCGGAAATTCGCACCGTAGATGTTCAGTGTGATTCCTAGAGTCACAGGACGGAAAATGAACAAATGCTTCAACTCCTCGTTACCCATCCCACTCAAGGCACTGTATTTTCTTAAAAAGCTAGCCATAATAGTCCTTGTAGTGATCACCTCAACTCTGCAGTCGTCGAGAAGTTTTGTGAATGTTCCAGCATCGTGATCAGCATGGCAGTGAGTGATGATGATCGCATGAATCAAGGCACTAGGAATTCCCATTCTACTCAAAAACTACTGACTGAATGGAGGAGGATCAACCATAATGCCCTTGCCGTATATCCAAATGATAAATCCAGTTGTGCTGCCTTTTGGATCGAATCCTTTTTTCAAAGAACAACATATTTCAATTTTTTAACTCAAAAACTGCTGACATTTGTAAGCAATATACCATGAGAAGAGCCTAACACAGTGACTCCGAAATCAGGTGGTGTAATGGAATTGTTAAAAAAATCATTTTCCACTGATTAAACATCTGAAATGAATTTCATTTTCGCAGCATTGTTCGACCAAGTTGCAATATGATTCTTTGTATGTGATTTCGTTGGACTTTCCACTCGCACTCTGTCATGATTAAACGATGCTTGCTTTGATTGCTCTGAGATTTGATTAAAATTTTCTTAAATACCCCCTGAACATGCAGTGCTAAATGCTTCTAAGGAATTGCCTTCAGGGAGAATAACTTCATCTTTAAATGTCTCTGTGATCACTCCATTTTCACTGAGTATCACTTAACCAGCTTCTTTTTTAATACTTAGCTTATTATCACCATCTTAAATCGTCACTGTTCCTTGTTCATCAAATATTAAAAAGCTAATCAGAGTGTCGACTTTGAGAGGCTCACTAGGATTCATTGGGTTCTACAAAATAAACAGCATCAATTATTGTTTGCTCGAGTAAAATACTAACATTACACAGATAATATCATCCTTTTTGTTACCTTTGCGAAGACTTAAAGCTCTTTATAGAAGTCAGGGATACCGTCTTTAGGGTATGAGTAATAGTAGTCTTCTTCAACATGCTTTAAAAGGTAAAAATAAGGGTTTATTTTCCCTCTAAAATACAATTAGAAAGACTCAAAATAATAATACTTCGAATGTCAGAGGTCCAAGAAGAGTTTCTTGAAAGATAGTTCTCACAGCCCTTTCTGCTTCAGCTGTACAGATCAATGTGCATTTGCGTTTTTTAATGAAGAAATTGAAATACGCCGGAAACTCAAATTCAGCAACATTCACACCATTCTTTTTGTCAAAACGTTTTGAAGGGAGGATGTAATATGTAGGCACTTCTTAGCCAAGATTCAGAGAGTCCTTGACTGTTTCTGGAGGGATTCCAAATTAAATCGGACCTACGATGGTTTTTATAACACATCCTCCTCTCAATAGATTATACTTAGTGTTAGTTTTAGCTTCTTCCCGTAGCTGAGAAATCGACTTGACAAGTATTGGATCATCAATTTGTTCATAATCTGACACAATCGATTTGCTGTCGTCTTCAGTTAGCAAGCAACAAGCCATCGTATCTAGGTAGAAAATTCTGTTCTTGAGTTAATTATTACTTTTTTCTTGTTTGAATCGAAAGACAATCTATAATTCTGTGAATTTAAGTAAAGTGCGCTGATTTGTTTCCCTCTGCTTAATTTACTTTGAAGGCAAGTGCTTTGGTCTAATCTCAGGTAAATCGCAATAAATATTTAATAAGTAATTTACGTATATTATCAAATAAGCATAGAAAAGGTATAAATAATAGTCTGATCTGATTTTGGATTTATTGTCCTTATCTCAAACAACAGCCAAGATAAACGAACTTTGAAAGTGGGGAGAAAGGGGAGTTTAGCCAGGTTGAAGAAGATATAGAAGAAATGATTTAAATTGTTGGAGAAAGATAACTGTGAGAAGGGGAATTTTAAAAGAGAATAAGTTTTTTTTTCTTAATACGGAGAGTCTGTCTTTTGTTGAGGGAAGAACATATTTTATAGCATATTTGAAATAACCTTGCATTCTTTGATTCCTTGTCAAAATAATCAAAAAAATGAATTCATAGTAGCTTCAATAGGTATCAATAAATTAAGTGCAAAATCTAGTTAAGCCTGTCAATCTCATCTCTTAGATATCCTCTGCGATACCTGGACTAGCTATACCTGGCGTTTATGACAGCAAGTAGGTGCTCCCTTCAATAAATCTTTAGCGAAAAAGTATGGTTAAAAAGAAAATAATGAAAAGTTGAAGATAAGTAATCATGTTGAATCTGATTTTTGTTCATTTTTCTACCTCAAAAGGTCTGAATTTTTAGTTACCACAGAACTACCATTCTTACAAGAGCTAATCAGAGAGTCCATTTCAAGCTAGGAAACAATCAAGCAATCACAAGAGTTTAATTGCTAACAACAACTAAGTTAGACTCGATAAAATAGATGAAAACACAGAAGCAGGAGGAGCAGAAACTCGAAAGGTTAGAGTGAATATTGAAGCTCAAAGATAGAACAGATCAATTTCACCTAGGATTAACGATAAAGTCCAACTCAAGAACACACTCAATACTTCAAATAAACCGAATTTGAACAAACCTTTGAAGATTCAACAAACAAATGAGCAATAGAATCTCCGAAATCCACCTCTTCTAAGTGTAAAATTAACCTAACGGGACTTCTAAAATGATGGAGATATCAAAATATTATGAAAATCTAAATAATTGATGAGAAAACATGATTCTGTTTGAAAATTTTCTATTATATTTCTTTTTTTTGAATTGAATAGTAATCATAAAGACTAAAAAATCCTACTTCAGACCAAAAATCTTCAGAAAAACCTTTCTTACTCATTTAATCGTAAGGGATGTCATAATCATAATAGCAGTAGCTTTCAAATACACAGAAACTTAACTAATAGATGATCTCTTCATAACCGTTATCGACCATCCCAGAACAGCAAAAATAACCTCTTGGTTTTACGAACCAACGCTTGTAAGGTGCATAACTAGTGCTCCTTCCAAAGAATTCTTCTTCCCTTCAATAATCCTAGCCAGTTATTCAATAAAATGCCCCCAAAAAGTCAACAATAACACCTCAAGCTGTCAATTAAATTGGCAGTCCTGTGCATAATTCGAATAATGATAATAATTTGCTAAAGGTAAACAAAAATACAAAACATTTTCTTCATAATTTATAGGAAAAGTTGGTCAAAATTATGTTTTGTTATACAATTGATTTTTTAAAAATTAGTTTTATATTGGAGGTGGTAATAACGCTGAGCGGATACGTAAGCTGCTATCTAAGCGAGATGGATGGGTAGAGACAAAAGATGCAACTTCGATGTTTGTACATTTTAAATGGCAGCAATCAACTAGAGGGTATAAGTATGAAAAATTAGTTGACAATAATTCCTATAAATAAGTAGTAAATCATTTTGAGTATCATCGGGAAATATCAAACAAACAGTATCTCATAAAGAATCTCATGAGCTTTGCTGAGAGTATGAAGTAGAACGTGTTTGACATTACACCTTTAACATATGTTATTGATTTTAATGATGATAATTGTGATCTGATTCTGAATAACTTTCTCAAATTCTTCGATATGAATATGCCGAATCATCTAAAAAAGAAGCAAACGAACTCAGCTGCGAAGGCTAATGATATTAGGAAGATTTTACGAACATTCCAAACTCAATATGGATAATAAGGAACGGAGAAATTGTTTAATTATTTTTATACTAGATGGTCATTGCAAGACACATTCTTGGATTAAGAAAAAAGCTCTTACATGTGGTTGCTCAAGCCGACGTTCATGAATCGAGGGAGAGGAATTCATGTGTTTAATAGTCTTCAATCTTTAGAGAAGATTATTTCAGATTATTCAGAGGGAGTAGAGGAAAAATCACTCAAAAAACCAGAAGAAAAACCAGCTGAAGAAATTAATAATGAACCAGTTATTTAGAATTCTTCAACAAATGGTTAAAAATAGCATCCTGCTTCTTCTACTGTAATTCCATCTGGGCAGATGGATGATACTAAAACTCTTGAAGAAGAGTAAAATGAACAATTGAAAGAGACTGCAGATATAAATCAGTAATTACAAAAAGAAAAAGAGAATCAGCCTTAGCTAACATCTCAATTATAACCAATAACAAGCTCCCCTGAAGTTAAGAGGATATCCTAAAATGGAAATAATTTCCAAATAAAAAAAATGCGTCCTTTATTATAAGGAGTTAGAGCTAATAGCACCACAGCAGCAACAACAACGTCTAATGCTGTTACAACTCCTTCAAATGCATCGAGCAGCAACAACTCTAGCAATTCAACTAAGATTTCTAAAAAAGACAAAGAAGACCCAAATAAGAATATCAGAGCAAATCCAACAGGGCCATGCATCCTCAAAGCTAACTAATTTGTCGTTTAAAAGTACATTGAAAAGCCTTTACTGATTCACAGTAGAAAATTTGACATCCGTGTGTGGGCTCTTGTATCTCATAATTTCGATGTTTATTTCTTCCGAGAAGGGTACATTAGACTTTCAAGTTCTGAATTTACCACTGATGAGAGTCAACTGGATAATTTATTCATTCATTTAACGAACAATGCAATCTAAAAGTACAGTGATTCTTATGGATAATTCGAGAATGGCAACATGTGGTCATTCGTTGATTTATGGAGTTTTTTAGAAAAACATTATGAAAACGCTGATTCGCCAGAATTATAAAATCAAACAGCTAAATTTTATAAAAAAAAGATTGTCTCGAAGATCAAGGATGTCATTTGGTTGACATTCTGCTCGGTCAAGAAGAAACTCAATCAACACGATAGGAAACACTGCTTCGAAATGTTTGGATTTGATTTCCTCATCGATGCGAATCTCAACACGTGGCTTATCGAAGTCAACACAAATCCTGCCATCGAAGAATGCTCCAAGATCACATAGACTCTTGTACCTAGGGCTCTTGGTAATATTTCAAAGATTGTGAAGAATATTTTATTATAAATCCTATGACTTTTGTTTATTTTTTAAAAATATTTCTAGATGACGCATTTAAGTTAACTCTGGATTAGATCTTTCCAAGGAAGCAAAATAACAGCAGCAGTAATAATAATTAACCTGCCGCTGCAAATAATGAAACCAAAAACGGAAAAGATAGATCGCCTTAATAAAATGAAGCAGCAGCTATGCCTGAGAAGAATATGGCGATTAACGAAAATCCTGATGAAGAAGAAGAAGAAAAAGAAGAGAATGAAAAAGATATACTGCCTATTTAATCAGGTATTCTAGAAGTAAAGTCAGCTTAATAGACAGACAATTAGTCTGCATAAATAAAAGGAGCATCCCCATCATCAGCTAAGCCTGTTTCTCTAGAAGCTAATACTAACGAGGAGCCGGAATTTTATCCTGTTCCTGGATACGACGATTCATTCAACATGTGGTAATGAATGTTTTTAAGTAATTTTTTAGTTTTTTAATCCAAATCTTTTTTGCAAAAGGGAATTACTTGGGAACTTACGCGATTCCTCAAATGTCTAAGCCAAATAAAGATTCAAGCAGCTCAAATGAAAGGAAACTAATTTTTGCGGGGATATTACCAGAAATAATAGCATAATTTCATTAAATCAATTCGATACATTATATTTTAGTTGATATTTTTATTAAAAATATTATTATTATCTTTAGAATCCATTCAACCTAATCAGCAATTCGTTTTTTTATTTAACTAAGTTTAAATATTTGACGAGTAGCTACTTGATTTAGATTAAAGAAAGCTCATTTGTAAGAAGAAGAAGAAAATCAGAGCCACAAAGCATATCTTTCAAATTGTGTGTCTCCCCAAAAAAGAAGATAATTTTGGGAAATTCTTTATTGTAAAGATCATTTATAAGTATAACGGGTAGAACAGAGGGAGGGGAAATGAGCGGAAAAGGGAGGAAAATAGGAAGATTTCTGGTTTAATTAAGCAAATTTCTGGTTTTCTTGAAGAGAAGTCTTCGAAATTTCCTTACGAGCATTGAGTCAAAGTGACTGATTTTGTAAATTGAGAAAATAATTCGTCAAATAAAGCATAATTGCCAGTATTAAAACTAACAAAGAAAAGAAAGAGAGCGGCTATTTTTGCTTCAAAGAATCACTCACCTGTGCGTAAATAACTTTGGATGAACGAATAACCAAAAGAGAGTGATGCTTCAGCTAGAAGGACAAATCCTTAAAAACCTTTGATTCGTCCGTTGGTACATATCCCGAATATTTCTTCTTCAGGAGGTGCTTCATTTCAGCAAAAGAATGATATCTCGAAGAAACAAGCTTAGTTGTCTTAGAATTAGCGATCTGGAGTTTCTCAGCTAGATGAAGAATCTAAAGATGAAACTAAAAAAAAGATTAAACTCGAAACCCATAGTCGAAGCAGCAACGAGGAGTCACATTCTAGTAAAAATGATCCATCATCATCACAATAATTTTAATAGTAGCAGCAACTATTAATGCAGCAAAAATACCAATAGGAACAACATTTACAATAGCAACAACTATAATAACAACAGCATCCTTCCCTTCTTCCTCTCTTACAAAATTCTTCTTCATCTTAATCACAAAATACTACAAATAACATGGTTTCTTCATCGAATGTCGAAAATCCACCTTCTTAGGGTTTTTATCAAATCCAGTAGATGATGTTGCAGCTTTAATAACAAAATATGTCACATAACATGTCAATGTAGTAGGAATAACAACGACAGCAGTAAACTATCTAGCAGTTTCTCCCTGAATTTATGAATATGCTAGCGGGAAATAATTACTAAATTGGTTAAGTTCCAGTTATGTCCCAACCCAATCAACAACAGAACATAAATACCATGAATAATCAATCTCAAAATTCTCCCATGATTTTAAACTCCAACCCTACCAACAACAACAATAACCAAAATAACCAAGCCAACCCCTTGTTGTAGATGTTTTCAAATAGCATTCCATCCAGCATTCCTGCATAAACATCTGGTTAAGCAGAAGAAAATTCGCATTTAATGCTTGCTAAGCAAATTCAAGACTTTTACGAGAAAGTTGGGGGCTATGTCGATCAGCAGACAGTAATAATCTAGTAACTTGACATACGATGCAAGTAATAGTTTGAGCTCATCTGCTCCATCCGTTAGGAATTGGTTTAAATTCAGTAAGATAAAATCATTATTTTTAATCACCTCAATATTGTCTTCTAATTGGTTATTTTCTTTTCAGAGAAACACTCAAAAGCTCCAATAGCATTAAGACCCAGTTGCATACTTCTAACTAAATGACAGAATAGGTAGGTAGTGTTGCTGAGCGAAATTCTTTTTCACAAGAAGGAGGAGGAGGAAAGAGCATTCA
>Ga0302271_10000694_pt1 | contig 33099 bp, 23 predicted proteins | sample III_Bog_N1_1_FD_198767 | JGI IMG/M metagenome (GOLD analysis project Ga0302271, IMG submission 198767) | Peat permafrost microbial communities from Stordalen Mire near Abisko, Sweden - III_Bog_N1_1 | ecosystem: Environmental > Terrestrial > Soil > Wetlands > Peat | place: Sweden: Abisko... | reverse complement strand
CTACTTTAGGGTCTTTTTCGCCAGCATCCATTTTGGAGTGGATGGCTTCCACCACCACAATGGCATCATCCACCACAATACCGATTGCCAGCACAAGGGCAAACAAGGTAAGCAGATTGATAGAGAACCCGAAGACAAGAAGGAAGAAGAACGTTCCGATAATGGCCACCGGTACGGCAATTGCAGGAATTAAGGTTGCTTTGAAATTTTCAAGAAATAGTAAAACCACCAGAAACACCAATACAAAAGCTTCCAGCAATGTATGAATTACCTTATTGATAGATGCGTCCAAAAATTCGCTGGCATCCATTTGATAGATAAATGAGATGCCCGGTGGTAATTTTTTTCCTACTTTCTCCATCTCCACTTTTACCTCCTTGATAATATCCTGTGCATTCGATCCTGCAACCTGACTGATAGCAAGAAGAACGGCAGGCCGGTTTCCACTCATATTTTTGAAGTTGTAGTCCTGTACCCCCAGTTCAATAGTTGCAATATCTTTCAGGCGTAATATCTGTGCATGTTGAGAGCGGATAATGATATTCCCAAACTCTTCCGTGTTTTTTAATCGTCCGGTGAAGCGCAAAGCATATTGAAACGACTGATTTCCCTGAGCCCCGAGCTGACCGGGTGCCGCTTCGATGTTCTGATCCTGAAGAGCCGCATTTACTTCGGCAGTTGTCAGGTTATAGGCTTTCATCACATCAGGTTTTAGCCAAATACGCATCGAATAATCTTGCGTTCCGAACGAACCGGCCGAACCCACACCCTGAACCCGCTTGATTTGAGGCAGAATGTTGATATTGGCATAATTCTGAAGAAACTTTGCGTCATAATCGTCATTGTTCGACTTAAGTAAAATCATTAAGATAGTGCTACTCTGCTGTTTCTGCACTGTTACGCCATTTTTGGTTACTTCTGCCGGCAATAGGGCAGAGGCTTGCGATACTCTGTTCTGCACGTTGACGGCAGCCATATCAGGGTCTGTTCCCTGTTTGAAGTACACATTGATGGAAGCGCTACCGCCGTTTGTTGCCGAAGAGGTCATGTAGGTCATTCCTTGTACCCCGTTTATCTGTTCTTCGAGCGGAACAATCACGCTTTTTAACACAGCATCGGCATTGGCACCACTATAACTGGTGCTAATCCGCACCGTAGGTGGAGCGATATCGGGATATTGCTCTACCGGCAATAAGTATAGTCCTATAATTCCCAGTACAACGATAATAATGGAAATAACGGTGGCTAATACCGGACGTTCTATAAATGTTTTTAGCATTGCGTTCTTATTTAAGAGATTTCACTTTGATTTTCTGGCCGCTTTTCAGAGTGGCGATGCCATCAATAACAATTTTATCGCCGCTTACCAGACCGTCCAATACTACATAGCTTTGTCCGTCAGGTGTTGCCTTCACGGTAATTGTTTTTTGCACCACAGAATCTCCCACTACTTTAAATGCCACTACTTTATCCTGTTGACTGAAGGTTGCTTTCTGCGGAATCACCAAAACGTTATTGGCTGGTTGAGGAATTATCACCTTTCCGCTGGAACCGCTGCGCAGTAATCCGTGTTTGTTGGCAAAAGATGCTCTGAAATTGACAGAGCCTGAAGTGGCATCCACCACACCTGAAATGGTCTCGATTCTTCCGGTTTCCTCATATTCGGTATCGTCTGAGAGCAGAAGTTTCACCCGAGGCATATTTTTTATTTTTTCTGCCTGAGTTTTTCCTTTCTGGCTTCTAAGCAATTCCAGCAAATCTTTTTCATTGATAGAGAAGTAAGCTATAATATTAGTGGTGTTTGCTACTGACGTCAACACATTGGTGTTGTTTACCAAACTCCCCTGGCGGTAACTAATGGTACCCACAATGCCATTCACCGGGCTTGTAACTGTTGCCCAGCTCACTATGGCTTTTGCTTCATCCAATGCAGCTTTGGCCGAGGATAAAGCATTTTCGTAGGTGGATAATTTCACCTTGCTGTAGATTCCTTTGTCTGCCAGCGGACGAATCCGGTCTACATCCAGTTTTGCAGTATTGTAACTTGCATTTGCATTCTGCAGACTCTGCACCGATGCCGGTGAGTTGATCTTAAACAGCGGTTGTCCCTTGTGCACAATGGCACCTTCATCCACGAACACTTTTTCAATAAAACCATCCACGCGTGGTTTTATATCAATATCTTCCTGTCCTTTCAATACAGCCGGATAAACGGATGTCAATTCAACATTTTGCGATGACACCGCTTCTACCGGATAGGCCTTAATCTGGTCGGAGATGTTGCCTGCTGTTTGTTTTTTGCTACACGAAGAGATAAACACAAGAAGCAGAAGGCTTCCAATCATTAATTTTTTGTTCATAAGTCAAACATTTAAAAATCAAATTCCATAAAAACGCACCTATAACTATTTGCTGAATAAGTTCTAATCTCAATCTAAAAAATAACTATGTCAATGATATACTGTTGATAAACCGTTGTATAAACTGAATGTAAAGATTTAGGGAACTGATAGAAAACTTATCTTCAAATGGATGTTCGGGTTTGTCAAATTGCATAATCATTCCGATAGTTCCGTTCAATAAACAAACCCAGTTGAAAATAATACCATCCAGTTCTTTGCCCTCTTTACCCGATACCTGACTGATAGTGCCTTTTATCCTTATCATACCTTTTTCGGCTTCATCATTGGGACTTGGTCGTTCAAGGCTAAACATCAACTGATAAAGCTCCTTGTTTTCGAATGCAAATTCCCAATGCGCGATAGACAGAGCCAGCAAATGCTCTTTCGGGTCTTTGCTTGTTAAAGAATGTTCTTCGCCTTTTTGTCTCAATTTTCGGAAACCAAGTATAATTATCTCTCGAATAAGATCATCTTTATTCTGAAAATATTCATATACAATCGGAGGAGTATATTCAATTGCTTCTGCAATTCCACGAATCGTGACCGCACCCCAACCATTTGATTTAGCTATGTTTATAGCGGCATTCAAAATACTGTCACGTATATTTTGTTGCTCTCTCTTTTTTCTTTCTATATATCCCATAATAACTGAGTTAGATTATCTAACATTGTTAGACAAAGTACGGCGTATTTTTTGATCCCGCAAAATAGTATTGATAAAATAAATATTAAAAATGCTCTATTATTGATTCCTGTTTTCTGTGTACCGACTGAATCGTAACGATTTTTTTAAGCTGTGTGCAAGGGCATGAAAAAAGCACTTGCGGAATATCTCTGTAAGTGCTTTATTATTCAAGGGTGGACCCAACTGGGCTTGAACCAGTGACCCCCTGTCCCGATAGCTATCGGGAGAGTCAGGTGCTATTAACCAACTTTTGAATCAATTCCGGGAATGCAACCAGATTCTGAATGTACTTTGCTGATTTCATGGATTTTATTTTTCGTTCCATTCGGATTGCATGTGCGTAATCATTAGCGGGAATAAACAAAACCAACTTCCAATCATCCACAGTTGCCGTAAATCTATGTTTCCCATACGCACCCTGATTATGCTTAGCTATTCTTGTTGCAACATCTTCATGGATTGCTCCAATATAGAATTTATGCAGTTTATCACTGAAAAGAATATAACAACCAGTCATACAAATGAGAATTAACTGTTTCGAAGATGCAAAAATAAAAAAAAGAGGTTTCACATTTCTGCGAAACCTCCCGTTCAAGGGTGGGCCCAACTGGGCTTGAACCAGTGACCCCCTGATTATGAGTCGATTACGAGCTGTTTTCATTGCTTTTCAGGCGTATTCATATTGTTGCATATTATATTGTAAACCAGGCAATAAAGCAGCATTTTCCATACTCCTGATTTTCCTCCTTTTTCATCGCTTTTCATCAGTTAGCTCCAAGCGGGGTGCAAATCGTGTGCAACACATTCATACCTCATATCTCTATCAAACAGCTTTTGAAGTCATTCTCAAACTTCAAATAACAGCATTTTCAATTTATAATACACCCAAAAAGTGGATATATGAAATATCTGATACAACTCCGTATCACGATTAATCAATATCCATGTACACCTATTCAAAAGATGGTATTATCGTAAGTTCCATGTTAGATACTCGTACTCCTAATTCGAAGGGAGAGTATCCCGTAAAGATAAGAATAAATTACAACCGTAAGAGAGTATATTATTCAACGGGACAGTTTATCACACCGGAAGTATGGGAAAATCTTCCTTCAAACAAGTCTATCTTGGGCAAATCCCTTCGAGCTACTGTTGAAAACAGCTTTTCACTGGTACGTAGTAATGTAGAGACCCTCGCAGAGAAAGGAGATTTCTCTTTTGACATCCTAAATTCTCGCTTAGGTAGAGCCACGGGCGATACCGTAAATAATGCTTTTCGCGCCAAGATAGCTATTCTAGAAAGCGAAGATCGGGTTGGCTCCATGCTTATGTATAGTTACACTCTGAAGTCGATTGAGGAGTTCGCAGGCAAGTCTGTGTCATTCTCAACCATTACCATCCCATGGTTACACAAGTGTGAACAACATTGGGCTGAGACCAAAAATCAAACCACTATCGGTATGTACTTCCGCAATGTAAGGGCAATCATGAACGAAGCGAAAAGAGCGGGTGTAATCAAGGAATCACAGTACCCATTCGGGAAAGATCGTTTCGAGATTAAGACCGGTGAGGGACATAAGAAAGCGCTATCTTTAGAACAGATCAGCCGGATATTCAAGTATTCCGATGGAAGGGAGACAACCGATAAATACCGTGACCTTTGGATTTTTGTATATCTGTGTAATGGCATCAACATCGCGGATTTGGTAAAATTGAAGTATTCCAATATTATTGATGAGGAGATTTGTTTTGTGCGACAAAAGACAGAACGTACCTCAAAGAGTCGGAAAGAAATCAGAGTGGTGATTACCCCGCAACTACAGTCAATCATTACCCGATGGGGTACAGAGGTGCAACAGGATAACTTTATCTTCCCTTATATTACGGGCAAAGAATCTCCGTTGAAAAAGAAAATAATCACAAAAGATCTTACCAAAAGAATCAATAAAAGGATGAAGGAGATTGGAACCACTCTTGGAATTGGAAATATCACCACATATACGGCGCGTCATTCTTTCGCTACCATATTGAAACGTGGTGGCGCTAATATCGCGTATATCAGCGAATCCTTGGGCCATTCTGATTTGAAGACTACAGAATCCTACCTGGCCAGTTTTGAGAGAGAAGAAAGAGAGAAAAATGCGATTTTACTTACCTGCTTTGATTAAGCGGGTAAGTAAAATAATTCTCCTGTTTCTTATAAATTTTCTTTTTTGTGGATATTTACATAATTGAACCCTCTTAAAACAATTTATTATGAAAGGAATGGTCGAGTATTTAATTACCTCAATTGAAGAGGTAGAGAAGGAGATTGAACAAGATGTTTTCTGTGATTTTTCTCCTGCGAATAGTTCAAAAGGAAACACAGAAAATCATCTTAATCGAGAAGATTTAATTCTATAATAAGAATAATGAATATAATGAATGAAATGAACAGTAAATCAATCTCTTCCTTTATTTTTTTATATAAAGCACTATATGATTTTTTTTAATAAACTATTCATTTCATTCATTCTGTTCACTATTAGTATCAACAGCAAGAATGATTAATTCTTTTGTTTCTTGCCCCTCAAAAATAAAACCTGCAAAAGTAAACAAATTTGTTTATAACGTAGTATCTTTGCAAAATCAAAGAAGAAAAATTATGAATAACCGAATTGACATATTAAAAGGACTACATCCGGGGAAGCTAATAGCAAGAGACTTACAAAAGAGACATCTTACTCAGCGTTTCTTGGCTCAGAATACGAACATTCCTTCACAAACAATCAATGCTGTAATAAACGGCAGACGTAATCTGACCACTGAACAAGCCTTAAAAATAGAAGCTCTGTTAGAATACGAGGAAGGTTTTTTGGCTCTTCTGCAAACGTATTATGAGATACAACGATGCAAAGACATAGGATTATTGCAGCTCTTCAATAGCCCTCCCCACATCCGTAAATCCCTGTTTTGGGATGCAGACTTTGTTAAGATTAATTGGGCCAAGTATAAAAAGGCTGTAATACAACGCGTTTTGGAAAGAGGGAATACGTCTGAAAAAAATGAAATTTGCAGGTTCTATCATTTATCTTCTACTGAACTGGAAAAATATAAATCAGCAACAACTCATCACTATTTTTCCACAAACAATTTTAATAGATGATCTATGGCTATACAATTGCACTATGAGACCATCACGCCCCTCTTAAAAAAGGTACTTCAGAATATGATGAGCAATCCGATGTTTGATCCGTTCGTGTTGGTTGGAGGCACATCGTTAAGTCTTCGTTTGGGACATCGGAAGTCGGTTGACATAGATCTATTTACAAATGCACCGTATGGTAGTTTGGACTATTCAATATTGGAAGAATTCTTTCAAAAAGCGTATTCTTATTATGATTGTGTGGACAAAACCGGAGTTGTGGGCATGGGACGATCTTATTATATGGGCAATTCTGTTGAGGACAACATCAAAGTAGATTTATACTACCATGACGAAATCATTGACCCACCTGAAATTATTGATGGTATTCGGATTGCAAGTCTGAATGATGTTACCGCCATGAAAATTGATGTTATCTCTCGTGGTGGACGAAAGAAAGACTTTTGGGATTTACACGAGTTATTGAATACATACTCTATTTCTGAGATGCTCAACCTGCATCAACAACGAAATGAATATACCCATGACAGGAAACGTATTCTTATCAATTTATCAAACTTCGCATCAGCAGATGAAGATATTGACCCTGTTTGCCTCAAACACAAAGAATGGGCATTGATTAAGTTGGATTTTGTTGAATTGATGGAGAATTTATCATCTGAATGAGTGATTTTCTCTGATTCCCTTATATTTTCTGCTTTTCAAGGATATAGTAAGTATTACAACTTACAATATATCATGAAAGTAGATTATTTCAATATCCCCGAAATCCGGGTCTCATACAACGACAATGTAAAAACCACCGAACGTTTTCAAATCAAATGCACCGAAGATGCAGTAAAGATTCTTAGAATTGCCTTTGACGAGTGCATGCAACACCATGAGGAAGCATACGTGATTTACATGAATCGGGCCAACAGAGTATTAGGCATATCCAATATTTCAAAATGTGGAATTTCAAGCACATTTGTTGATATTAAAATCATCATGCAGACTGCATTGAAGGTGCATGCTTCCTCCATTATTTTCTCGCACAATCATACATCTTCTCTACTTAAGCCAAGCCAGGAAGACATCAGGCAGACCAAGAAATTGAAAGACGCTTGCGGGCTACTGGATATTTCTCTTTTGGATCATATCATTATGACGGAAGAAGACCATTATAGCTTCGCAAATGAAGGGATGTTGTAAGTCTCGCTGTATTCGACCGAGGCTATGGGCAGCGGCAAGGAGCGGGCTACTACCCTATCGAATAGCGACAGGTGAATGCGGGAGAAAAATCGCCTAAAACCACTTCTGCTGCCTTTGCAGCCAAGATACACTTCGCTAATCTTGAACGAGAATCTGCGAGCTGGATGCTTACACCAAGACCTGTCGCTTTTTCCGATAACCATACACCCCCGATAGAAATCAAGACCTTAACGCTCGTAGAACAGACTTCCCTTATCGAGAATACGGTTCAACCCACACTTCCTTGTTGGGTCGTGCCGACCACAGGAAACCTAAGTATTAGGAGCTGGCGATTTCAAATCTTCCATTTTTTTGAATCATCTTTTTCAGAATACCAGCGCTTTAACCATTTTGAAATTCCATCTAGTCCAGGATAGATTATTCGTTCAGAAATATTTGCCTGATCTAGTTTATCTCTAATTTCCCACTTAAACTTTTGGGGAATAATTATCTTCTTAAATATGTCTTCTTTATCTTCAAGCCATTTAAGTTTATCACTATTTGGATCTAACATAAAAGAGAAAAGCCCATATTGATTAACAATCCTATCATCAATTGAAGGTGGTTCAAAAAATATCATTGAGTCATCATTAGTTTTTGAATAATTGTTTATCTTTTCAATACTTTCTCCAATTTCTATGTTTAACTCATTTGATGTTAGTGAAAATATTCGATCTTTTGCTAATCTAGCTCTCAAATTGTCAGGATAATACTTTTGGATAGCAGCAAAATCGACCATCCAAATAGCACCATCTTTATCAAATTTTGAGAGGTCTTCAGTTGCGAAATGTAAAGCCACATAAGGCGAAAATGTCCAATCTAATAGCCTTGTTGGTAATCCGTGGTGCTGACCAAGTGCAATCCAGTTCCAGATATTATTGTAGTTGTCTACAAGTGTATTTATTGGAGAGTATTTTTGAAAATTCCGGATCAAATTTGCTTCTAAATCCACAGGTTTACGTCCTAACCTTTGAATACGAGTTTGCAATCCAAAACTTCCATCATCTACACCTCTATAAACAAAATTTGACCTATGTCGATCAATTGAGCTATCAATATTGTCAAATAGGAATTCCTGTAAATCCCGCCAATTATCTGGTTCTAAATAGTTTTTTGAAATGTTCTTCATTTTTCCTCATTGTTACTTTTTCAAAATAGCAAATTACTACAATATTTTTTTTGCTTTCCTCTAACAGTTAAGTATCTGGCAAGTAGGCGGTTGTGGGTTGCAGTCCTGTCAAGTTGCTCAAACGCCCGTGCGGGCTACAAGCCTTGTAATTAGAATATTACCACCTATTTGCTATAGACTATGTTATCTGCTGCCCTTTTATTCGTTCTATCAATTTCGTATTTACTACTAATCTTCTTATTTTAAACTATAAAAAAAATTCAATCCTTCTCTTTTTAAATCAGGATATGCAATTATTGGCAGAGGCAATTCTCGTGATTTAATATAGGTTGTTGGGATAACTTCCGAAGTTAACATATACGATTTTATTTGTGATATTTCTTTTACATTCAAAAAAGCACGAACTTCATCTATATGTTGATTAAGCCACTTATGTCTTTCAAGGTGTTTTTTTATCATTCCATTTTGTCCTTCTCTGCCAAGATAATTATCCATTTCCTTTTTCATTTCGTGTATGTTCTTAGCTTTATTGGTGTCTTTACATTCAAGGCTTAAAACTATTTTCATGTTTTTATTATATACCAAGACATCAATATCTCCATAATTTTTATCTGCTTTCAAATGTCCGTCAGAAGAAATTTTGACTTCATAGTCAATTACAATTAGTTCCGAATATGTTTTTAACCAATCTTTGACTTCATCTCTATATAATTTTCCCTTTCTTTCTCGAAAAGTTCCGAGTAGTTTATTAATTTCTTTGCCTCCATTATTAAGTTTACCCTCAAACAAGAGAAAACTTAATTGTTTTTTTGCTGCTATCGCATTTCTAAAGCCCCATTTTAGAAGAACGTTTCCTTCTTTATTTTGATATTTCACAATAAAACGTCGCCCAAAACTAAATTCACGATTGTACTTCCAGGGAAATACCTCAATATTGTTAAATCCATCAGGTGCGGTTAAATAGTCAAGTCTATTTTCCAACGAAAAATGATTTAATCCTACAACAATTTCTTCTTTTGGCAAATTAAATTCTTCTGATTGCAACGCTTTAATAAAATCTTCTTCTTTCATAGTAACTATAGAAGAGTGGGTTTCCATACAAAGGTATGCGCTCAAATGGAAAAATTTTATAATATTAAAATATCCAATACCCCAATCTTTCAAAAAAGCCTCATCAATATATTTGTTCTCATCTTGTATCGCATTTGCTTCCGGTTCGTCAGGCAAATCCGAAATTTCAAAACGACTATCAAAATGTTGAATGTATTTGTCTATATTTTCTTTCGTATATGCTTCCGCAAATGGTTTTATTGTATCATCAAAAAATTCTCTCGATATACCAATTCTGCCTGATTCTAATTTTCCGACTTCAGGATTTGACATTTTAAAATGAACGGAATCGCTTAAAAAGCCGTAATTGATAATCTCGTGCATCAAAACCAATAATCTGTCAATATCATCATATCCTGCTTTAACAGTTCCTTGTATAGGCAATGCAGCAAGATATTCAATTAAACATCGTAGTGATAAAGTCGTTTTTACAAGATTTTCTTCGTCTGTTTGAATTTCTTCTATCTTGTTTTCAATATCACCAAAGCAGAGCAGTTGTGCGGGAATAATGATTTTGTTATGCTCTCTTTTCCAAACCAAAGTCTCGTGAATATTAATTAAAATATCTAATAAATGCTCATAATCAAATATTTGTATTTCTTCTGCCAATTTTTGAAACAGTACTTTTGTCGCAAGATTAAAGAAATTTTTATTTTCTTCCGCTGATTCTATTTTTTTGGGAATTGTAAAATCATTTTGTTCAATTAACGATGGGAGTTCGTCTAAAAGCATATTAACTTCTGATTTGCTTATAAACAAAGGTTCTTTCAACCATCTATTATCTGTTTGCAAATCGGTCTGAGTGTCATACATTAAAAACATTTTGGCATTTCCGAATGGAATAACATTATCAATAGCACAGTTGATAAATTGATTGGAAAAATTAATGTCTTTGATTTGATTGAAAGAATTTATCAACTCGACCATCATCTTTCTTTCACCCTCATTATTACTTCCATTTAATGTCGGTAAAGAAGAAGTATGAATATAGAATTTGATTTTAGAGTCATCATAGTCAAGTTGATACGGTAAGATTTCCGTATCAATACTTTGTAACTTTTGCGTGGTTACATTGTCAAAAATTTCGTTATCAAGGATTAGTTCTATTTCGAGAGGAAAATTGATATGAGTATTTACATTGTTTGCAATTTCTTCCCTCAATTTATAAAGCCAAAATCCAATTGCTTCCGCATAATTGCGAACTTGAACAAACATTTGCTTGTCTTTTATTTGTTTATTGGTAATCCATACTGGCAAATTGAATATTTCAAGACATAAAGCATAGTAGCCAATAGAGTGCTGTGGTTTGTACAATGGCGCATAATCTGCTGATTTGATAACAGGAATATACGCTAACTGATTATCAATATTTGCTATTGCCCCATGCAGATTTTGTTCTATTTTGCTTTCCTTTATCAGACGACTACCATCTCCCGGAGCAACCATTATACCATTAGGCTTTAATCCATCAGACATATAAAAACTTTCATCTTTTGCCTTGTACAGAGAATACATATCCAATGTATCTGAAAGAGACATTTTCATCGTGAATTGCAATAATTTTTCGTATGATTTGGCAAATTTCCAAAGACTTAAATGATTCCATTTTTCTGTTGAAGCAAGTTGAATGAGATCTGATACAGAAAACGTAAGTCGAATTTCTTTTTCTTGAGAAGATTTAATTCCAAAAAACATATCTCGTCCCATATTTTCAGAGGTTACAAGGGTTAGAAATTGATAATCAGTCAAAGAATCATCTGTTTTTAGAAAATCAATAACTTTTTTTAGTCTATCATTCAATACATCTGACGAAACTTCTTCATTATCGCTCTCAATATATTTATCTGATGTTTTTGAATTATGAAAATAACAAACGTATGCAAGACGATTGTTATCAAATTGAAAGATTCTCTCTTCTAAATTAGTGTTAATCTCATTTTCAGGTAGTTTTATATCAGTTAAGCCCCAGTGCATTTTATTGCAAGCCCCCCATAATTCGTGCCATATTTTATTGTGATAGATTTTTACAAGTTCTTCATTACAATTATATTTTTCACTTAATCTCAAAATATATTCATTCATTACGCCTACTTGATTGGAGATCATAACAAAAAAGTATTTGTCATCGAATTTGATAATAGGATAATAAAGCAATGGATTCAAATCAGGGTCTTCAAATTGAAATTTATTATCTTGTGGAGAAATTACAACCTCGTTAATAATCTCCGGTTTGATTCCGTTATTTAGAAATATTTGAGCCAATTCAATTTGAGTTATAGCAAAGTTTTTGTTACAGAATTTATAACTGAATCTTTCGTCCTCGTCTTCTGAAATATTGATATTTCCTTGAATGTTAACTCTGTTAGTTAATAATTGTCCCATACACAAAATCAAAGTTAAGCCTTGATAAACGTGCTGTTTAAAATCATTGGGCAGATTATTTGATTGAGTAAAAATTGCTTCTGTCAAATTTCTGAAAATTTCGATAGAATGTGTAGCAATACCTGGAAAGACTGTGTAGTTTCCACCATAAAACACAATATTTTCGCAAAACAGATTTGTAGGTATGTCTTCCATATAATTATATGCATATTCACTATCTAAATGCGACTTTAGTTCTTGAAAATCGGCTTGTTTCCCATTATTAAGATTTTGCACAAGATAGTTTGCCAATTCTTCTATTCTAACATTTTTACCATGATTTTCAGGTGTTAATTGTAATCCGATTAGAGTATTTAATATATGCTCTGATTCGTGATTATCAATGTATTGGAAAGTTTTGTTTGTGTTTTCTTGTGACAAAATATCTGTATTAAGTATTGTATCTTTATCTAAACAACATTTCTTGTATTTTAATCCACTGCCACAATGACATTTATCATTTCTACCAATCTTTCTTGTCATAATTTTTTGTTTATAGATTTTTTCAGAGGTGGTGCGTTTTCAAAGGGTTCTGACTAACGACCACAGAAGTCTTTGATTATCAATAGCCTCTCATTTAGTCGTTTGCTACGTTAATCAATGATTTTTTTCATTTTTGGATTGCAGGTAACGACCGAGGCGTCAAGTAGGCAAAGGGAGTTTCACCCTAAGCCTCTCACAGGACCGTGCTTGATAGTCTCCTATCACACGGCTATTGTTATACAAATCACTGCGTATCAAATATTCATTATGCAAATCCGTATCTCCATTGATAGAATAGGTTGGAAAATTGCTCCTTTACCCTGTCCAGCTATCGATAGGCTTTGTTCATATTGGTTTTGTAACGCTTGTACCGTTTTCGTGCCCACCACACTATCCTTTGCCGTAGCAGTAGAAAAATTTGTTCTTGCCTTGCTCTCTATTTTGCCTTTCCATCTCTAAAAGAACGCAACAAAACCAGTCGCTTTCTCCATAAGCTACATTTTCCTCTTATTGATCATTGAATCAAGTTTCCCGATAAACAACGCTGCTCCCGGGAATACGGTTCAACCCATGCTTCTTTGTTGAGTCTTTCAGACCACAGGAAGCTTAAGTATTAGGCGTGGTTTTTTCGAGTTTTATAATTTTTTTTATGTGTTCTCTTGTCGCAAATCTATTGACAACAAAATGTCTAACATTAGATAATACAATTATGGCAACGTCTAAATTATATGTGTCGATTACTTTACACCTTTTCGGAATTTTGAATTCTGTGTTTTCGTGCGTTCGTTTTCCCTTTACAGAGTTGTTTAAAGTTACCAGTTTTTCTCCAAAGTCGTTACTTAATACTGGAGAACTTAAATATTCCCAACCTTCCATTTCACCTCCGTACTCAAAATGTCCGGTGATACTTGGTCGAATAAAATGGACTCCACCATCAACATGTAATTTTCCTAATACTAATCCACCTTTAGTTCCATCAAATAAAACATTTAATTCATTAAGCTTATGAAATTCTTCAACTGTAATCTCAAAATAAAGTTTTCCATTTTCAGGATTTTCAATCGTTCTGCCAATATTTTCTCTTCGGCAAAGGTCGTAAAAAGTGTCTCCAAAAGCCATTATCCTATTCGATATATTTGTTATTCAAAAAAAAATCAAAAAAATGGAATCCCTAAAAATTTCCGTGTTCGAGACCTAACAAGAGGTGGTTACACCTCGGTTTTTGTTTTTGAAAATTACCCCTAACGACCGAGGCGACGAGTAAACAAAGGGAGTTTCACCCTAAGCCTCTCACAGAACCGTGCTTAATAGGTCTCCCATCACACGGCTCTTGTTATACAAATCAGTGCGTTACAAAATTGCACATTATGCAAATCCATATCTCCTTTGATAGCCCGTGGAACAGACTTTCCTTATCTGCAATAGGGTTCAACTCACACTTCCTTGGTTGGGTCGTGAAGCCTTAGCATTATGCCCATGTTGATTTTCTTCGTTTAAGTCTGAATTTTCGTCAAACCTCTTCTCAAAGTATGACTGATAAAGAATGGGTTAATCTTCTAAGTATTCAATATTCACGCCAGCAATACTGTCTATTTGTTTGAACAATCCGATAAAGTGTCTAAATAAAATAGATTCTTGCTGTTCACGTACTTTCTTAGAAAAAAATTTCTTTTTAGAGTCTTTAATCTTGTAAATATAAGGAATATCTGTGCTTTCAATTATTTCATTTTGAGATAAAAATTCGTAACCAAAATAGTGTTCAATTTCAAAGAAATTAAAAGGCTGGTCTTTCTTCAAATAAAAATCCATTTCGCCAGGAACAGGAATTATTAAACCATAGATTTTTGAATTTATATGCTTTCTGATTGTGTCTTTTGTATAAGCTTCAAAAACGCTTGGCTTAAGACCTCTAAACTCTGACAAACCTTTTGCATCATGGTCAAAAATACCAATTATTATTTCTTCATTTTCTAAAATTGGTTTGCAATTTGAAATCGTTTTTGCTACTTCAGAAGCACCACCAGACTCACTATTCCCAGCTGCCGTAACTTTCCAATATGGATATTGACCATTAGTCAAGGCGTAAAAAGAATGTTCCAATATTTCTGCATCAGTTTTACCTTCAACAATAATGTGAATTTTTTTGTTTGAAGAAATAGAGTCTAGGTTTGTAAATCTTAATCTACCTGCCGGTAACTGTACTAGTTTCTGAACAATTTCTTTTAATTTAGGGAAGTATTCTTTTCTAAGATCATCCTTTAATTTTTTATATTTTTCATTGCCAAATATAGAAAAAGCAAAATCCAATATCGTATATAATAATGGCTCTCTAAAAATTTGTTTGGATTCTAACACTTTTGATAGTGGTGCAGCTTCATTGATACGTTTGGAATCAAGAGTCATGGCTAACTGAATCAATTTCAATCCATCAACAGGTAATGTATTTAGTTCAAAGCTTTTATAGATGTCATCAAATGCGAGTTTTAATGGCTCTTTGATTGTAATTGAGTTAAATGTTTCATAGAAATACATAAAATTCATCAATTGTATAATTGGAATACTATAACTTTTGAACATAACCATTTCATCAGAGGCTAATTTCATTAGAACATCTGTCGCTTTAATATTCATCTCTAAAGCTTCTAAAACTACAGCTTTACGCAATTGATTATCTGTTTGGTATAGTGCTTGTAAGATATAGCCAGAACCTAAAACACCAGAATAATAATCGTGTAGTTGATTTGAAGATTTTAGTTTGACTATTATTTTTGAAAGAAATAAGGGTAAGTCTTTAGATTTACCAGCGTAAAAAATTGCTGCATTTTGCCAATTGTTTTCAAAAAAGTTATCAACAAAAAGTTGTTCTTTTTCTCTTTGGTGCTTAAAAATCTCGACAGCTCCGTAATATTCCATATATGAATCATGGCTAAATTGCACCCATTTATTATCCTTCAAAACTAACACTCCGGTGTTGTCAATTAGGTAGTTCAAAACTTCTTCTAAAGTACCTTTTTTTATAGGCAAAGTTTTTCCTGCAAAGTAATCAGCAAAGTGATTAATAAAATCCTTTTTAATCAATGGAGTATGCTGACTTTTTTCTAACAAATAAAGAGCATACAACGATAATATCCTCTCTTTAAATGAAATATCTATAAATTCAATTTTACTTGATACTGTAGAACGACCAATTATTAAAGAATTAAAATTGTCATATATGTCGGCAATTGTCGCTGGAATTTCCAAATTATTTTCTTCGTATAAGATTGATATTAATGATAGTGTTAACGGAGTTATAGGTAATTTTTCGATTATTCTATTTTCTTTTAATGCTTCAAGTAAATTATCTGCTTTATTGTCTTCACCTAAGAAAAATTTCGAGACAAATTTCTTAATTTGCTCATTATTGAATTTTTCAATCGAATAACTATTAAAATCTTTTGTCCCATTAAGAGAAATGATTTTTTCTGAGTTGCGAGTACCAATTATATAACGTATACCCTTTTTTCCTGATAATTGTTGTAATTCGTGCAATATCTTCTTTTGTGTCTCATCATCTAATTCATCAATACTATCAATCAATATTGCAATGTTATAAGATTCAGTAAATTCATCAATAATGACAGTTCCAAAATTAGCTTCAAGTTTTTTTACAATAAGTTTTTCAATTAGATATTCAGCTTCAAATATCTCATTTGCTGTTAGATATACAGGTGTTGTTTTCTTTTCTTCGTCTAAGTTCTTCTCAATTAGGAGTTCTCCAACCTTTTTTAAAAATGTGGATTTGCCTGTTCCTGCATCACCTGAAATTATTACAGGCTTAATATCTAAAAGAATTTCATTAACTTGTACTTTCTTATTTGTAGGGGTTTGTGTTGCTTTGTCCTCATAAAAATGTGTTATACGGGGTTCAATATAAATATCTAAAAGTTTTTGGTATTTGTCATTAAATATCTTTAGTTTATTTATTTCTGTATCTTTTTGAAACTGAGTACAGAATTTTTTCTCATATTCTAGTAGAGCTAAATCATCGTGTTTCCAAAAATCTGAATATAATTCATCTAGCAATTTGATAAGTCTATCTCTACCAATAAATTGCAATTTGAATTGAGTTATCTCTTTTGATATAGTTGACTCGAAACCCGAAGAAATATTAAACTGAGACAAAATATAAATAACATTGGAAACATGTAATTCGTGTCTCTGTAAGATTGTATTTTTAATCTCTTCTATATTTACAACTCCGCTTAATTGTTCTTTAAATAGAATAAATAAGTATTTCTCAGAGCTGAGTGGACTTGTATTTGATGCAATAATCACATCCTCATATTTTTGAATGTCTTTATATCCCAATTTCTCGACTAAATTTGCTACTGTATCTTTAAATTTAGGGAATTGCAGTTCTTCAATTCTTAGAATTTTACTTTTTTTCATAAGTGATTAAATTTGATTATTGCTTAATAATCTTTTCTTCGTTTTGTAAATTGTCATATAGCTTTGCTTCACTCTCTTTTTTTGAATGGAGCACAACGTATTTATATGCTGACTAGAGTTTGTTTAGTTTGCTGCCTATTAAGTATATCCAACTTGTTAATCAAAATTATTGCTGGCGGTCGCCCCTGTATATGGGCGATTGTATATTTCAATACAGACTGTTATATGCCATTGTGAATACGACGGATTAATTTCGTTCCAAAGGTCAGAAATTTATTTTTAATTTGCAAATATTTGGTCTAATCTTTTAATGAGTTTGTTGGAATATGTTGAAAATTGTTATTAGGGTATGGTGCAACTTCAGCGAATAATAAGGTAATGTCTATTGCTATGCGGGTAGTACTGTTGGTAGTGGATGGCTAGTGGAGAGGCATACAAATGGTTTGTTCTTCCAAGATGCGAAAGTAATAACGAAAGTAAACTCTTTTTGAGAAGATGCGGAGGTGAAAACACTCTGAAAGTGTGAAAAATAGATGTTGGGGCCTTTTTAAAAAGTACAATGAGTGTATTGCCGGTATTGATATAGAAATGAGCAGAATGAATGAAATGAGCAATAAATCAACCTCTTGCTCTATTTCTTTTGTAAATCTCTATATAAAAATAATTTTTGATGAAAAACTATTCATTTCATTCATTCTATTCATTGTGAGTTATTTGTTTCATTCAAAATTACAGTTGATAATAAGAACTTGCGACAAAAATCATACTACTTATTGTTCCACTCTTATCATATTTATTACACAGGGCATCCCTGTCATATTTTGTTGATTTTTGTAGTTGAATATCTTCCAAAGAGAGTTTTTTATTGTCGATAATAGTGATAATGCAATTATTATCAATGAATACGTTGTGCTCGGTATAGGTTCTTTCATCGTCATTCATAATGCGTTTAATTTGCCATCCCCTCAGCTTATGTTCTAAATTGTAATTTTCCACTTTTTCAATATATCTTGAATTGGGGAAAAACGTTGCCTGATATACCCAAAGATCACCCAAATAATAAGTTATTGTTTCAGGACACCCCCAATTAAACATGGAAAGATAGAAACCCTCAGTATTACCCAAAGCATTAACCTCCCAACATTCCAGTAATTTCCCTTGAAATGTTTTTGTTTGTGTTTTCACTGGATGTGCAGCATATTTTGTTGGAAATCTTTCCAGTTTAAATCCCCGATAAAATTTTGTTATATATCCACCCGAAGATGTTGCTTCTGATGGTTTATGATGTTGCGGTTGAACTGCAAACGAACTACTACTTATTAGAAGTGCAAGAAAGATAAAGGCTGTTTTCATTGTATGTGGCAATTTTTTATTAGGAAAAATATGTTGGTTTTAAAATAACAGAGGGAATGCCTTTGAATAAGGACATTCCCCCTTTGATTTTATTTATCAGGCATCGCTGCATTTGCCATCTTCATTGCAATTTCAGAGAAACGTTTGACCTGCTCAGGAGTTAATGTTCCTTCTTTTGCTTTATCCAGTTTGTCGGACAATTCGGTAGCCTTCTCCATCATAGCAGGATATTCCTGCAAGGCGGAAGCATCACCTTTGGAGGCTTTTTGGGCTAACACGATATATTTATCAACGTATTCCCCATAGTTCTTAATAATTTCGTCCCAATTTTCTGCACTTTTACTACTCACATCCTGAGTTGCCGTACTACTTGCCCCAGTAGGAGCTGATGCGTCACTGTTTGATTCTTTTTTACTGCTACATGAAGCCAGCAGGAGTGTGCTCAAAAGGGCAACTCCGAACAATCTAAATTTTCTCATGAAATTAATTTATTATGGGTGGTCAATAGTTCCTTCTTGACCGGTTAATAAAATGATGACGTAGGAACCCATATCTGCTGTTGCTCCTTAATGTGCGACAGCCCAGAATACACGTCATGTAATTTTTATTGTATAGTCTTATATCTAAAATACTTCCCATTCTTGAGATCAGATAAAGTAGGGTGGAGCTCAGAAATAAGCTATCCTTAGAGTTTTGAACAGCTGCAACAGCATTATTCTCTCTCCCACACGAAGATAGCCGTTTCTTTGACAACGCAGTCTTGACTTTTCGTTTGAAACTGATATTATAGCTTTAATTGCGGTCATTTAGTGTTTACTTGTACTTTTCTTCCGTAATTTCGTTCACAAAATTACTCCACAATAAGGGACGGCATAAGTTCAAATTGGTTCATAGCGGTTCATATTGGTTCACAGCTGTAATTATCTCATTTGGCGGATGTTTTTTGACTACTTTTGAAATAAAAATCGATTATGGAATCCGATTATCTTGAAATATTGAAGGTGGAAGTGGAAAAAAGAATCGGAAGACCCTTAAAATCCCCGGTTGATTTTGACCTGCTTTCATATAAGGTAAATAAGACCATACATGAACAAATAAGCACCTCTACTATCAAGCGTCTTTGGGGATATATCGCTACCTCTCATGCACCCCGTATATCTACTCTCTCAGTGCTGGCTCGTTTTGTGGGATTTACAGATTGGGATAATTTTTGCTTGTCTATTAAGCGGGAACAAACAGAAGAATCTACATTTTTCACAGACAAGCAGATACTAACTTCAGATTTACAGATTGGCGATATGCTGGAGATAGGTTGGAATCCGGACAGATACTGTTTATTAAAGTTTCTCGGAGGCAATCAGTTTGAAGTGGTTGATTCCAAAAATGCTAAAATTAAAACAGGAGATACATTTATCACCACTCAGTTCCATCTACGCAGACCTCTTATCCTCTCTGAACTAAAACAGCAATCCTCTCAAAGTAAGGCCAGCGAACCCATAAGCTATATTGCCGGTTACCAGACCGGACTATCTTTGCTTTCTTTGGTAAATAGTTGATATTAAAACTTATATCTTTGTCTCCTGATATTAAACTAAGAAGCTGTGCAAGTCATCGATTTAAATTCTAATTCAGGAATCATTACAGGGGAAAGGATACGGATTTCATCTGACTTTACAAACATCACCCTTTTGCATGACTATGATAGAGGGTATAGCCAGATATTTAAAGGAAAGCGGTTGGGAAAATGGCATGTACTTAAGTCATTGAAAAGAGAATATGCTGACAATCCGGTATATATCGGGCTATTACAGAAAGAGTTTGACATAGCCTATCCCTTGTCTCATTCCAACATTATCCAAACTATAGGAATTGAAGAAGTTCCGATGTTGGGGTTATGTATTGTGATGGAGTATATTGATGGATGTAATTTGAGAGAATTCTTTTCAGACACAGTTAGGGATAAATCCGTCACAATCAAAATTATCACTGACTTATGTAACGCTCTGGATTATATCCATGGCAGGCAAATCATCCATCGCGACTTAAAGCCGGAGAATATTCTTATTACCAGAAATGGGTGTAATCTAAAACTGATTGATTTCGGGCTGTCGGATACGGATGCTTATGCGATACTGAAACAACCAGCGGGTACATTCGGTTATGCTTCACCTGAACAGCAAACTGAGGGTCTGAATATTGATAATCGATCTGATATTTATTCGCTGGGGATACTCTTATCAGATTTAAAAGCAACCGGAATAACGTTGCCCCATATCAAACATATTATTTTAGGTTGTACCTCACAGGATAGGAATAAGCGGTTTTCTTCTGCTTCGAATATTATTCAACTCCTCCACACAAAAAGCAAAGCAAGCTATTTCATCATTTCAGGTATTTCGATTGTTGCCGTTTTTACGACTCTCTTTATACATAAACAATCGGACAGACAAAATTTGATGTCCCCGGCAAATAGAATTGTCAAAGAAGCCGTCATAAAAAATAATTCTCCCGAAAAGGCGGATGTGCATCATGCAAACCAATCCCCGAATGAACCATTAATCAGAACTTCCGAATCCATTAACGCCTACAATCAGCTTGCTCAGACAGCAAAGGTGCTGACAATTGAAAGATGTCAGCACCTTTATGCAGAGCTGGATACGCTATCCAATTCTGCATCCGTTATGAAATGGAATACGAAATACAGCACTCTTGTAAATGATGTCAACAGTCAGATTGAACAGATGTTACAGGAGAAAATCACCATAAATTCCCCTGAATTTGGTTTGTATCAAACCACCCTTCACAGTCTCATCGAGAAAACCTGGTCAGATTACTATTATCAGAATCAGGAGAAGTTTAACCATCTAAGATGTAATCTCAACTGATGATTACAGTAAACATTCATTTGGGATAATACCCATGTAGATAAGCTCCCAATCGGGACTGTCATCGAGTAACGGTTCAATAATTATATCGGGAAGTGTATACTTATTTTCAGAATGAGCCAATCGAAATCCTGTTGTTTCAAACTTTCGCTCAATCTCACTCTTCAATTCGTAATTTTCAATAGCTTTCTTACAAAAATCATCCCATCTCGGTATAACTTATTGTCCCGGCAATAATGGCACGGGGTGTGATATCAGGCGGATTCTTCTTGGCAATAAAACCAATCGCTCGCATTATCATATCATCTCTTAATTTATCCTCATCTTTCTTCCCTTTGCTTCTCTTTTTCAGATAAAGGCGTTCTTCCTCATCCGCTACAGTTTCCTTGTTTATAATACACTTAATAACGATTTGATTATATACTGTTTGAATAATCAATAACAAGCACTTTGATAAAATCGATTCAGAGAAACCATAACGTTGATTATTTGTTAATCAATTAATTATCTGCTATTTGATATAGTCAATAACAAGCAGTTTGATGAAATCAATTCAAGAAACACATGATGCTGATAATCGTTTAATTATCTATGGTTTGAATAATCAATAACAGGCAGTTTGAGAAAATCAATTCAGGGAAACCATAACGTTGATTATTTGATAATCAATTGATTATATACTCTTTGATATAGTCAATAACAAGCAGTTTGATGAAATCAATTCAAGAAACACATGATGCTGATAATCGTTTAATTATCTATTGCTTGATTAATCGATAACAAACACTTTGAGAGAATCAATTCAAAGAACCCATAACGTTGATTATTTGCTAATCAATTAATTATCTACTCTTTGATATAGTCAATAACAAGCAGTTTGATGAAATCAATTCAAGAAACACATGATGCTGATAATGATTTAATTATCTATGGTTTAATTGATCTATATTGAGTACTTTGATAAAATCGATTCAAAGAAATCACAACGTTGATTATTTGTTAATCAATTAATTATCTACTATTTGATATAACCAATAACAAACACTTTGATGAAATCGATTCAGAGAAATCATAATGCTGATAATCGTTTAATTATCTACTGTTTGAATAATCAATAAAGAGCACTTTGATAAAATCGAATCAAAGAAATTATGATGCTAATACTGATTTAATTATCTATCGTTTGATGAATCAATATCAAGCAATTTGATGAAATCAATTCAAGAAACCATGATGCTGATACTGATTTAATTATCTATTGTTTGAATAATCAATATTAAGCAGTTTGAGAGAATCAATTCAAAGAAACCATAACGTTGATTATTTGATAATCAATTAATTATCTGCTATTTGATATAGTCAATAACAAGCAGTTTGAAAGAATCAATTCAAGAAATACATGATGCTGATAATGATTTAATTATCTACTCTTTGATATAATCAATAACAGGCAGTTTGAGAGAATTGATTCAGAGAACCCATAACGTTGATTATTTGTTAATTAATTATCTACTCTTTGATATAGTCAATATCAAGCAGTTTGATGAAATCAATTCAGAGAAACCATGATGCTGATACTGATACTGATTTAATTTTTTATCGTTTGAATAATCAATATCAAGCAGTTTGAGAGAATCAAATCACAATAACCATAATGCTGATATTGATTTAATTATACATAGTTTGATGAATCAATATTGAGCACTTTGATGAAATCGATTCATGAAATCCATGATTACTTTTTTCACTCATTAATTTGTATACGATAGAATCATAACAAACAGTTTGATGAAATAAATTCAAGGAATACATAACGTTAAATATTTGATAATAAATTATTTATCTGCTATTTGATTAACCGATATTGAGCAGTTTGAGAGAATCAAATCAAAGAAACCATGATGCTGATATTGATTCAATTTTCTATCGTTTGAATAATCAATATTGAGCAATTTGAGAGAATCGATTCAAATAAAGTATGATGCTGATACAATTATTTACTGTTTGAATAATCAATATTGAGCACTTTGATGAAATCAATTCAAGAAATACGTAACGTTGATTGTTTGTTAACCGATTAATGATCCACATTTTGAATAAACACAATCAAGCCGTTTGAAAGAATCGAATCATAGAATCCATGATTACTTTTTCATTCATTAATTTGTATACAATAGAATCATATCAGGTATTTTGAGAGAATCGTTTCAAAGGATACATAATGTTGATTGTCTGATAACCAATTAATTTTCTACCGTTTGAATAAACGATATTGAGCCGTTTGATGAAATCAATTCAAGAAGCCATGACGTTGATACTGATTTAATTTTCTATGGTTTGAATAATCAATATCAAGCAATTTGCGAGAATCAATTCAAGAAACACATAATGCTGATAGTGATTTAATTTTCTACCGTTTGATTAATCAATAACAAACAATTTGAGAGAATCAATTCAAAGAAATCATGATGCTGATACTGATTTAATTTTCTATCGTTTGAATAATCAATATCAAACAGTTTGGAAGAATCAAATCATGAAATCCATGATTATTTTTTCATTTATTAATTTGTAGACATGGGATCATATCAAGTGTTTTGAGATAATTGCTTCAAAGTATACATAGCGTTGATTGTTTGTAAAGGATTAATTATCTATTGTTTGATTAATCAATATCAAGCACTTTGATGAAATCGTTTCAAGAAATCACAACGTTGATTATTTGTTAATCAATTAATTATCTACTATTTGATATAACCAATAACAAACACTTTGATGAAATCGATTCAAGAAACACATGATGCTGATACTGATTTAATTATCTATGGTTTGAATAATCAATATCAAACACTTTGATGAAATCAATTCAAGGAAATCATAACGTTGATTATTTGTTAATCAATAAATTATCTACTACTTGATATAGTCAATAACAGGAAGTTTGAGAGGATTGATTCAAAACAGTCATCATGATAACTTAATCCGAGATTATCAAATATCGGAAATGAGTACAATGTTTAAAAATCATAGAGGAGAATGCAGGAAAAGATAAGATAAGACATGAGAAAGGAGGTAAGATAAAGCAAAGCGATTGAATTTCTGCTATATCTCTAATCTGCTACAAGTAGACCCGGTCGAAGATTTCATCACCTAAAACACCTACTATAACTGGAGTCTTTTCTTGTACCCCATTTTTTGATGTCGCTGTTTCATATTTGAATTCAAACCATCTCCCTGTTATATAACTGCCGGTTCTGTCTTCTCCCTTTCCTTTATAATTGATAATCTTAAATTCACAATCACCCAGATATTCTATTTTTATGTAGCGTGAAGGATACCAACCCATAATGAATATAGAACCCGGAGTTAAAGTTTCGGCATCAATACATATGTCTGCAGGATAGAATGATTCGTTACGTTCGGGGATTTTTTCAGGAAATGCATATTCTTTTCCGCTTTCTTGCTTAACAAAGTCTGCCCAATCTGCGTATTTACAAAGTCTTGATAGGGGATTTAATGTGGTTGAAATATCGAAAGATTTATCATATTTTTCTTTCTTAAGTAATCTGCGTATTGTTTTTATTCGCAAGCAAGGTTGATATTTAACACTCTTAAATTCCGCATTGATTTTTTCTTCGAATATTTTTATTTCATCAATGGTTTGAGGTTTACGCCAATTATACATTTCAAATATCTTTGAAATCAATTTCTCTAAATCAGGGTTTCCCTGAATTATTCCTGAAGATTTTCTGGGCATTTAACAAGATGATTAATAGGTAGTTGAGTATTAAGAATACGGGGATTATTTAAGGGTCGTTTTCGGGTTGTTTAAGGGTCGTCTTTTGCACTGTATACAGCCCCGAATAGACTACTTTTGCACAAGATTTAAGACTAATTAATGACCTAAAAACAAACTCTTAAAGTTAAGGGTTTAATTTGGAATTACCTGTTTTTGGAGGCTGTATTTTTCAATCCATGTTTGAAAATACGATGAACAAGATTCAAAATGCATATAAATAACATATTATCAATAATTTAAAAAACAAGAACAATGGCAAGTATTGATTTCAACAACCTACCATACGCGGTAGAAAATATTTTAAACGAAGTGAGAGACATTTAAGGATACTGTTTCCCGCATAGAAAAGAACCAACCGATTGAAATTCCGGACCAGTTGACGCTTGATAAAGCGCTTAAATTTATCAATAAATCGGGTTACCCCATGTCCAAATCCCGACTTTATAAATTAACATCGTCCCAAAATATTCCCCACCGACATTTCGGTTCTAAATTAATCTTTAACAAACAAGAACTTCTCGATTGGTGTGGGGAACAAAACTAAAAAAAATACAAACCAATTTAATAATTACAACTATGCCGGAAATTAAAAGAACTGTTGAAAATCCTCCTGTAGGATTACAAAAGGCTGTAATCAGCCGTAGTGAATCAAAACAATGGGCTACTGCCAAAAGAGAATGGAGAATGAAAAACTATTATTATGCAACCAATAAGTGTTGCCCTTGCAGCCCCAGAACCGTTGCCAACATAACCGTAATTGTTAACACAATTACTTTTGAAGAACTTGAAATTTGCAACTCTTGTGCCGAGCGCTATTTTGGAATTACTCTTTCCAGCTCCATCGAAAATTCCCTCCGACGGATTAAGAAAAACATTCTTTTGGGAGTCAATACGCAATCATTAGATTATTTACTAAAAAACCATGTCATTAATACAGGGATTTATAAATGTTATCAAACAGCTATCAGACAACGAAAACAGTGGGAGTCAATTGAAATTAGAGAACAAATTAACACAAGGATGATCATCTTCACTACTTATGAAAACAAGGAAGCTTTTGATATAATTGATATATTATTAGCCTATGCTGCTTCATCCAAAGAAGACGTGGATAATATCATTAAATTTTGGACTGACATCATACTAGAATTCAAGCCTGTGAATATAAAAGTCCTAAAAGACACTTTGTCTAATCTGGACAGAAATAACTACAATATAGATGATATAGAAAAAGGTAGAAACTTACTTGATGATTTTGTTAATAAGGATTGGTATAGACGTCATCCTCGTTATGAAGCAAAAAGCGACGAAAACCCTTATAGGGACTGGCCTATATCTCAAGCTGAATTTCCAGCAAATACAATCAAAACAAAAATTGAATATTTCATTTGTGATGGTCTTGAAGATGCTTCTGAAGAACACTGTAATAGATACTTCGATGATGACGAAGAAGATGAATAGGGCCTTTTCTTATTTAAAATCAGAACCTGATTTAGTTTATTCTGAATCTGGTTCTTTGGGTGCGCCGAGCATGGTGAGTATAGGTGGCTGAGTAAGTCCGTTTTTGGAGCTATCACTATTCAATCATTAGTTTAAAATCAAATATTTTGCAATGTGTTGAAAAAACTGAATCTTGTAGTAGAATAGTAGATGTATGTTTAAATTAGTCTGATGCTCAAAACTGAGATTCAGGACATAAGAATAGGCCGGAATCCGAAGAATAAATTAGAGTGAAGATACTTAATGGTATAACAGAAAATAACATCCACACATTGAAAGATGTAACACAAGACTTCCCCTAGCATGTATGGTGGTGTGAGAGGAGAAACGTGAAATAATCCCATTTCTCCTGCTTGATTCAATCAAGCAGAATGTTATTGAGAATAGATTTCATACGGACTCTCCTATAAAGTCCGTTTTTGCCGAATTTTGTTGTCGTTGTCATTGTGCTTCCTTACGTAAAATGCATATATGTAGTCATTTGCTATTTATAACTGCATTTAATCAGGCTTATTTGGACAATCTTCATACTGGAATGGGTTTGCTTAAGAAATCAAACCCCTTTTGTTTTGTTTTTTAATGATGAATTGACTGCGAAAACAGTTTATAATCTTTCCTAAAAATGAATATATATGAAATATCTTGGAAGGAACGTTTCTTTCTAAAAAAATATTTTTAAATGAAAAATCAGACTCTAGATTTTGAACAAAACTGTTCAAGTAAAATTAATCCTGTCTCGAATACGAACAGAATAGTATTAAATTCTAAAACAACAATAGGATTTGTAAGGGATCAGGGGATACCCATGAGTGCCTCTAAGTTATATAAACTTTCGGCAAAAAATGGCCTGCCGTTTAGAAAAACAGCAGGGGGGAGATTAATATTTTATTCGGATGATTTAAAGCAGTGGTGTGAAAACCAAATTTTAAATCCGAAGGAAATCAATATCGTTTCAACTAACTCTGTCGTTCAATCAGCACAAAACAAAAAACTATCATGAAACTCCGTATTTTAGTCAATCAGGCAGAAGACATCTATTATCTTCTGTCTGAATTGAACTCAAAATTTATTTTGCAAGTTTTGGAGCATCCTTTACTTGATAAATTAATATTTTCCGTACAGAAGATTGATTTTGGTCTTGAGTATTATAAGAATGATGAAATCAGGTACAAATCAGTTATTGATTTAAGAAATCAACTTAAATCTGGGACTATTCACAAATTACGAATACAGATTCAAAGAGAACTTGATTCTTATGAACCTGATTTGGAAGGTAAATTAGAAATGGTAATTGAAGACATGATTTTAACTAGTCAACGGATAGGATTAGAAATTGGATATGAATCCTATCCATATTATAATTCTGGTGGACAAATAATTATTTTAGAACAAAATGAAATTGAATGTTTGGTGTCAGTTATATCCTTCTGTAGTGGACTGAGTAAAGAGGACTCATTTAAGAAGGAAAATGTGAGGATACTCGTGGACTTATTTGAAGATATATCGAACGACAGTAGAGTAAATGAATCTATATCAATATAAATTCTTATTTAATGTCAGTGTTGTTTACAGGTTCCATTTTACCATTGAAAATGAATATCTTGGAATTTAATGAAACAAACGATTAGGGATCAACCCCCTGATCGTTTGTTTTGCCACGAGGTTCACTTTTGTTTTGTTGAATTCAAGCTGCTGTTGATTATTTTATCTTCAATTCTATGCTTTTCTTGTTCTATGGTTGATTTTTTGCTTTAATTTGTTGGATTTATTTGTTAATTATAATTAAAGTATGTCGATACGAATGGTAAGATCCGTGACATGTTCTTGTGTATTTCAATGTGAAAATAATAAATAATATATTAATGTTTAGATAATTACATTAACTTAAGTACAGGGTATGGATAAACTCATAGAGCCACCAATATCACAAATAAACCTAATTATTGAAATATGAATTCCATTTTTTGTTTTTACATATAAATATAATTAATATCTTTGACACTGTCTTAATGAAATAATTTGAAAGAAAAGCATATTGTTTGCAATATGTATTGTATTTGCTTATGTTATCGTTCTTTTATTTCAAAGAAAAGACTTTCCAACCAAATCTACTTCATTCAATGAGAAAAATAATCTTTCGACAAAGACGAAAGATATTATTTCGATGAATTCATGCTTGCACCATGGAGTGTGCGTTCTATCTCCACGGTGTTTCATAGCATCTTTGCATAAAACTGATTTATCCGTACTAATAGTATTGATAATCTTCGATTTTGGATTAATCCGTGTTATACTCAGACGCGATATGTTGCGCCTCTACACATTACAATTTCAGACAGAATAACAGAATTTGCAGATAAACGATTAATCTTGGAGTGCCTTTGTGAAAAAATCTTGGTGCTCTTGGTGGTAAAACAAATCGGGCTAAACACAAAGCACGCAAAGTACACACAACGGTTCACAAAGAAGATTTGCGATCAATTTGTGTCCCAATAGCTATCGGGATAGCGTTCCAACAGATTAACCTTGGTGTTCCTTTGTGCAACGCCTTGGTGCTCCTTTAGCTTCGCTGATCTTCGATTGTGGTAAAACAAAACAAGGCATATCACAAAGTATCTCGAAGTACACGCAAAGGTTCACAAAGAAAATTTGCGGTCGAACAGGAGGTGTATGCAATTATTTATATGATTTCAAAACAAATTACAATGACAAGAAACAAATTATTACTGTGTTTTATGCTGTTATTACCGGCATTAGTGTTGGGTCAAACACTCACAGAGACTCAAATGCGTAATGCACGGGCTACAGGATATGCCATTGTTGCAGCCCGCAATCCCGGGAAAAGTTTTTCCGTGTTTGTAATTCCTTGGGATGGAGTAAATACATTGGAATATAATGCAAATACTCAAATTAATATCAGTTGGCATGCGCAGGCAGCAGTAAAAGGAAATTATTTTAATCAATCTTTTGATGGAACCGATTTTTCAATGTATAGTTCTGTGGCTTTAAGTCAGACTGAATTTGATCAATACAAAAGTGCCGGTACTCAATGGTGGATTGTGTGCAGTACACTACCTGCATATAGTTGTGCTATTACTTCAACTGAAAATGGCAATATAGGTATCGGTACCACCACTCCTCAAAGTAAATTTGATGTTGCAGGTGCTACAATGATTAATGGCAATTTAGTATCTACTATTTTAGGTTCCACTTATAATCATTGGACATATTTTGGTGGTTCGCAAGGGGGACGAATAAGAGGAAGTGACGAGGGCTACTTAGTTCTTGAAGGAAATCCTACTGGTTTCGGTGATAAAAGTTTATACTTAGGGTCATCTGAAAATGTACTTATAGCCAGAGGTGGGGGTAATGTAGGTATTGGCACTACAATACCTGCTGTAAAACTGGATGTCAAGGGTACTCAAAACAATACAATTACATCTATTAATGCAATCGCTAAATTTTTGGGCAATGATGTCGGTATCCACATTGGAAGTTTGGCTGGAATACCTACATACGGATCTTGGATTCAATCAATGAGAGAAAGCGATAATTTAAGTTTTCCTATTTCATTAAATCCTCTCGGCGGCAATGTCGGTATCGGCACTATAACCCCTGCAGAAAAATTAGATATAAGCGGAGGAAATATTCAAATAACAAATGCGAATGCAACACTTAAACTAAATGGTGCCAATGTGGGAATGATAACATTCTCTAGTCCAAATGGAGCCGGTACCATTTCGACTTATAACGATAATAGTTTAAGATTTGGAGCAGAAATGAATGCCGCAACATCTCAACTTGTTATAAAAGATGGTGGCAATATAGGTATTGGCACAACAACACCTGCTGTAAAATTAGACGTGAATGGACGTGGTGTATTCGGCGATATGTTATCTTCCCGAGATAGTTATGGGAATACACTCACTGTTGCAAATAAATCGAATGAAGCTACAAGTCTATTCTTGTGGCAGGGTGGTGTTGGTTCCGGCCATATTGGATTCCGGCCTAATGACAACAACTTGTATATTGTAAATTCATTATCTGATGGCGCAATTACAAATCCGGCTGCAATTGTGCTGACTAGTAATGGCAATGTCGGCATAGGCACTGCCAATCCTGCCTATAAACTTGATGTACTCGGTACAATTCGCGCTCAGGAAGTACTTGTAGATATGAACGGAGTACCCGACTACGTCTTTGCCAAAGATTACAAGCTGCGCTCCATCGAACAGGTCTCCACTTACGTACAACAAAACCATCACCTGCCCGAAATCCCGTCGGCTGCCGAGATGCAACAGAATGGGGTAAACCTCAACACCATGCAGTTGCAGTTGCTGAAGAAGGTAGAAGAACTGACATTGTATGCTATACAACAACAAAAAGAGATACAGGCACTGAAAGAGGAGATGCGGCAGATGAAAAAATAAATCTTCACCCACATGATAATTTTCGGGACTCTCCGAAATCAAAATCAAACGAAGCTTCCACAAAGTGGTGGTGGAAAATTAGGAACGCTATCATTCTGTAAAATTCAGAATTTGTGTCTTTTGCGAAAATTTGTGTTCAAACGGATTAGATAAAATTTCACTTATAAAACCATACATAAATATGAAAACTCCAAAATTAATTTCGGCACTAATTGCCATTTTCTTGTTCTCCAATTTGCTGTTTGCCGGTAACCCGGTTAAAGGAAATCCCGATAATATAGCATCTAAAATGGTAGAAAAACTAAGTAAAGATGTTACGCTGACTGACGCTCAGAAAACTGCTCTTCAAACGAAAGCAAAGGAGTTTGCCGCAAAACGGCAACAAGCAAATGCGCTTACAAACGAAGCTGATAAGTTAGCGATAAAAAAGAAAGCATCTGATGAGTATAAGGCGGCAATAGATAGCATCTGTACTCCGGAACAAAGAGCTCAGATTACACAAAAAAAAGAAGACAGAAAAAAAAATAGTAGCGATAAATTCACCACCAAAAAATAAGAAGCCATGCGAACCACTACTCTAAAATTAGTCTTGACTTTTACTATTATCGTTTGCACCTATTTACCCTTGCAAGCTGAAGTTCACACCCTCAACCAAGCTACCGGTACCATTTCATTACATGCCGATTATACTGATGGTATGAATGAAGAATGGAATATCAATACAGGAACCAATAAACTGGTTAAATTTACCTTCACTTTCGATACAGACGAAGATAATGACTGGGCGATAATATATAGTGTAGATAATGCAGGTAATTTGTATGAGGCTGCTTGGTTGTCGGGAGCGCAATCAGGTACAGTGTCTACAATTCTTCCTACTGGAAAGGCAAAGATTGTATTCATTTCCGATGATTGGGGGTCATATCCAGATTATGGAGGATTTGATATACAGTTTGCCGTAGATGACAGCTATTCGACCACCGATAATCTGTATGTTCCCGGCAATGTGATTGCAACTAAATTTATCAAACCGGGTGGGACCTCTTATCAGTTTTTAAAAGCAGATGGGAGTATTGATGCAAATCAATATTTGACTTATGCTAATTTGCCTGTTACAGCTAATTGTGCCGGCATTGTATCTAAAACACTTACAAGTAAAACGGATGGAATGTGCTATTCTAACGTTCTTGGACTGAATGCAGGATACAATGCCACCGGAAACAATAATAACTACTTAGGACAAAACGCTGGATATGGTGCAACCAACGGTGGAGATATTAATTCTCTTGGACGTTATGCCGGATATAACACTACTAATAGTAACAATTCAAATTTTATTGGAGTTTTTAGCGGTCAAAACTCAAATAACGACACATATTGTAATTTTTTAGGAAGAGAAGCAGGAATGAGTACTTCGAATATAAAATACAGTAATTTTATAGGAAAAGCTGCCGGATGGGGTGCTACCAATGCATCGTTTTCAACTATTATTGGGTTACAATCGGGAGTAACAACTGCAGGAAATGATATCGGCCCCAATAACATTATAATTGGGACAACAATTACTTTGCCCAATGGAGCATCGAATGCCATCAATATTGGCGGCGTGTTATATGGGACAGGAACACAAACAGTTACTCCAAGTTGGTATCCCACAGCTATTCCATCTACCGGAGGCCGCATCGGTATCGGAGTGGTTAATCCTACTGCTACACTTGATGTGGGAGGCAATGCAAATATAAGTACCGGTTTGCTGGTGGGGGGCAATGTGGGAATTGGCACCACCACACCTGCTGTAAAATTAGATGTGAAGGGGACTCAAAACAATACAATTACATCTATCAATGCAATCGCTAAATTTTTGGGTAATGATGTCGGTATCCATATTGGAAGTTTGGCCGGGACGCCTGTTTACGGTTCTTGGATTCAATCGATGAGAGAAAGCGACAATTTATGTTTTCCTATCTCATTAAATCCTCTCGGCGGCAATGTGGGTATCGGGACTACAACTCCGAGAGCAAAACTAGAGGTAAATGGCACAACTTATCTAAGTGGGGATAACTATTTTGGGTCTGGTCTAGTTGGAGTATTATCAC
>Ga0302271_10000693_pt1 | contig 33119 bp, 18 predicted proteins | sample III_Bog_N1_1_FD_198767 | JGI IMG/M metagenome (GOLD analysis project Ga0302271, IMG submission 198767) | Peat permafrost microbial communities from Stordalen Mire near Abisko, Sweden - III_Bog_N1_1 | ecosystem: Environmental > Terrestrial > Soil > Wetlands > Peat | place: Sweden: Abisko... | reverse complement strand
ACCTGTATCGATGAAGTTCTTCCATGCAAGCCCTGAGCGAGGAGCTATCCAAAATATTATAAGTCAAGCCACAAAAATTAGAATGCATACTATTTATTGTTTTCTGTTAAATCTCTTTATTTGCTACCTATTCTAGCGTAGTTTCCAGTTGGGACTGCAATGGACAATCCAGTTTTGATCAGTGCCTTGCCTTTAGCAGGCACAACGGATTCATGAGAAGCAAATAAATCATATCCCGCAGCACCTGGAGATCCCTTCTTTGGAATAAAGGCTTCTTTTATGAGTTTCTTAACTTGAAGAATAGGCTTCGACATTTTGTTTGAGTGTATTATTTAGAATTGCTATTTGATAACTATTTTAATAAATTTCTTAGAATCTTGTACAAAGATCTACAGAAGTTTTGATGGAATCTCTTTTTAAGCTAATTAGTTCTTAGCACAATCCCGCCTTTATCTGCGAATGCTCATTAAAACAATAGAACTTTAAAATAAACCCCGCCAAATTATTACATCCCTGTTAAATAGCACTACAAAATATCAAGTTTGAAGCAAATTATAATAAAGTTAACATGTTTCATGATTTTTCTTTGATATTATTAAATATCTTTAATTTTTTCCAAAAATGCTTAACTCTTATCAAATAAATGTGTGATTTTTTGTTACAACAGAAACTAAAAAAAAAGTTTAATAAAGATATTCAAAATGAAGCTCAGAATAATTGAAGTAATTTTAAATTTTAGTAATAAAAGTGAATTCAAAACTTCAATTGACATTATTTCCATGGATAGAATGATTGGGTGTGAATCATTATTCAATTGTTGTTAACAATGGATTTTTTGTTGTTATTCGAAAGTTGCTTTTTGTAAGTTAAGAGATAATAGCCTTTTGAGGTCTTATTTTATTTGATTAATGATGTATTTATCACTTTGTTTTGATTTTAAAAATCAAATTTTTATGATAGATTTTTTTATTTGTTTTATAAATTCCTCCACCTTCCCCCCAATTTTGAAAGACCTTTACTGAAGTAAAAGAGCTCAAAATAAATACTAAAATTCATCAATATCTTTTGAACAAAGCTTGATAGCTCCATTCTTAGTTTCTTTTGGAAAATAAATTATTTTGAAAAAAGTACTACATATGATGATTTAGCAAACATTTACCATAACAATTCCAATAGCATTCTTAACATTTTAAATAACTTTACGAGAATCTTTCTATTTCATCTTCAGCCAAGGCAAAATGAAATCCAGAAAAGAGATAAAATAGCAATTATTATTGAGAAAAACAAAATATGTTGTCACATTTATCCAAAAGAGGAGGAAAAAACGAGAAAAATCACGCAATATCACTGATTATATTTATTACATAGACTCTTCTCTGAGATAAGCTTTATGTGGTGCCAGATAATCAAGATTTTTTAACTTTAAAGGCTAGTATGAGAGACTCAATAGAATCAATAATTCCTCCTAAATTAAATAATTAATCCCACTTAAGCAAAAAAAGAAAAAGAAACATAACAGATCACTCTGCTATTTTTATTCCCCCCTCCTTGAAGAGTAAACCAAGACATATTTACAGTAATGCTCCTTCGACCTAGAGACTTAAAAACCTTAAAAGCCCTTGGAATTACCACCACTGGAAGGTTCTGGCACAGTAGCAAAGCATAGTAAAATCAATAGGAAAAAACAACAATGATTGAGAAAGGATGCAGTGAGGCAACAATGAAATATTATAGAGACTTGCGCATCTACAAAGAAAAATCAGCCCTCGAATTAGCTAATTTATTCATGATTAATAAGCTTCTTCACTATTCTTTCTTTGTAAATAATGCACATCTCCTCTACAATTATTCCTCCAAATTCTTTGGTAAAATGCGCACTTTTTGAAATAAGAAATCCACTGGTTTTTCATTGTCTAACATAATTCAAAATGTATTTTCTTGCAACTAAAAAGGTCTTACCCTGACGGAATTTGTGATTAAAAACACAATGGGTCGGATTTTCACTGGAGGATCGACTATTACAGAACTTCTAACTCTTTCTAATTCCTTAAAGGAGAGGAGTATGATAATACAGATATTCAAATAAGAAGACAACATAATTTTTTTGGTGACTTTATCCTGATTTTCTACTTAGATTTGCCTGTGATTGTCGACTATTGTTGTGAAGCACTCGAAGAAGATGCCAATGAACAAGTAAACTTTTCAACACAAACACATATTTAAATAGCATTATCTCGGGAATAACTACATCTTGTTAATATCATAAATAATTTCAACTAGCTTTTGGTCTAGAATCTTTGAAATTTTGAGAAAAGTGTCTGCATTTTTTAATCTTAAACTAACTTTGCATTGGATCTTTTCCACAAACCACAAACGAATTTGTTATTCTAAAAACACAAAAGATGCTACATTTCAATTCAAATTAAAAAATGATAATTCAACAAACTTTAATAATTGAAATAACTCTTTTGTACAAGTTGAAAAAGGGATTGTTTAATAATTCTTTCGTTGCTTGTTTCAAAAAGTTCATGGACAAAAGTGCTAAGACGTTTGAGGCAACAGCTCTCCTTGGGGATAATATCCCGAACCATAAGATTTCTCTTAAAATATCTGCTTTGTGTGATATGGAAGTTTTAAAAGCGCTGACTGTTATTTCAGTCGAGCTTTAAGGATTATTTGCTAAATTGGATCCTCGATCACGTGGATTTATTACAGGAAAAGACGTAATGAAAATTGATATTCTTTTTTCTGACAGTCTTTATTTTTTTGATTATATTTGTTTCGATAATTAACAGCTTCTTGAAGAATTAAGAGCGAAAAATCTAGCTGTTGATGAAGCTGATATGCGTAATTTTATTAGAAATGTACTGGAAATCAAGGATGGTAAGTCAACTGCAGAAACATAAATCAGCTAACTTGTCTGGCGCATCAGAATGCATCCTTTCTACACTTAAAACACTAAAAATACTGACAAAATAGTTCACTTACTAACAAGTATTCCAGATGATTAACGCATCAAGGCCGAAAATTTTGTCAAGCGGATTGTTTCAATCATTGAACCTGCTTCACGAAATAAAGTAAATTATTAGATAATCAACAAACAGTAGCAATTATCCTGGCAAATTTTAATGATTTGATAGACAAGAGTATTGATCGATGCTGAGTAGTCTTACATCCAAGGAGCGATAGATAGCTTCATTGAGTAGTTGCAAGTAAAAGACATTAGAATTTTGTTCATCTTTTTTTTTTAATTTTTGTTATTATTTTGAGGGTATTTTAAAACATTTTGATAACCTCTTTTACCTTTGCTAGTTTACCTACAATTAAGATACTCCTATCGTTTACAACACAGTGCAGAATTACTTGAAATCAAGTCAATCTCGTGTGAAATACGAGTTAGAAAAGTGTAAACTACTCAATATGCCATTCGGCATCAAAATGGTTAGAGGTGCATATATCAATGAAGAAACGAGAATTGCTAAGGAGAAAAACAAACCAAACCCTGTCTGCGATGGCATCGAAAAGACTACTGAAATGATTGAAGCCAATCTTGATTTCATTCTCAGCAATCTCACTCCGAAATCAGAATTACTTGTGGGTAGCCACAACAATTAGACAATCATGAAAATGAAGTCTCTCATGGAACTGCACAACATTCCAAAAGACACGAAATAGGTTTATTTCTCATAGCTCTTTGGACTAGCTGATCATCTCACATATTCCCTCGTCGAACAAGTAAAATATTTAGTTTTGATGTATCATTTTATCTTAAACACCGAAACAAACCAAGTTATATGATTTTATTTCAAAATAAAGGGTTATTCAGTGTTTAAATACACACCTTTCGGTGCCACTCATATCATGATTCCTTACTTAATCAGAAGAGCCCAAGAATCGTTTTAAGTGCTCAAAAGTGTTGAGTTCTAATACTCTCTACTTAAAGATGAAGCTTCCAGAAGAATTCCCTTCAAGAAAGATTGATTTTAGTGAAAATTTTATTAGTTTTTCCAAGTAAAAATGTATTCCTTGTGTTGAGAATGTTAAGTATTAAGCAGTTGTTTGGAGTTTTTTAACAAATGAATCATAACAATACAAATAATCGGAGATACTTTAATTTAATTCAAAATGGGTTGAGCCACTCTCCAAGGGAAAATAAGAAATACTAGATTTTATTGAAACAAAAGAAATAATTTCCATAGCCAAAATACTTCTTTCATTTTTTAAGAAGATGTAGAATTTAAATGAGCGTTGTTGGCCTGATACCTTGAATCCGTTATGCTGCATAGATTGTGCTTGGTTTAAATTTTTAAAGCAATTCCATTTCTTCCTTCGTTGTTGAGAGTCTTAATTCATCCAAATTGATCCTCGAAATATCGACTGTCTGCATATTTTTCTTCATGTTCTCCATTTCCTTTAGCCAACCAAATCAATAAAAAATGTATCTCGGCATAAATCAAAACATTCTATTTATCTAACCTTTATTTATTTGAGAAGATACGTTTGATATTTGCATTCTATTTCGAGATGTTTTTTTATTTCATCTGGAATTACAAATTGGTTCTTAAAAGCATGCTAAATCTAATCAATACCCAATCCATAGCTCTCTATCACATCAGCTGCTGATTTAGAAACAGGATTCTCTGGGATATTGATCCCTTTCTATTGCCATTCGCTGCTTGTAAGTTTAAATTATCTCAGATTCTACAAGCCTTGAGTTTTCATGTTGAGTTTAGATTCAAACATTGCTTATTGCTCCGAGCTTATAATTCCTAATTCTATCCCTTTTGGTGTTAACCTGAAATCAGCATTTTCAGCCCTCAAACTCAAACGATGCTCTGATCTATTTTGAAAACCAAAAAAACAAAATAAAAAGCAACTTTTATTTCTGTGCTTATTTCAATTAATTTCCCCACCTTGAAGTGAACATCCTGTATGGTTCAGAGACTCCTAAAGATATTAAATCATCAATTAACACTCCAATAAATGATTCACTTCTTTCCATGAACAGCTACTCTTTATTCTAACTAGCTAACCCAGCATTCAACCCAGCAACTAATCCTTAACAAGCTGCCTCTTCATATCCAGTTGTACCATTTATCTAACCAGCTAAATATAACCCTTCGACTTTCCTCGTTTCTAATGTTCTTTTTAGTTCTTAAGGATCGATAAAATCATATTCTACAGCATAACCTGGACGAGTCATCACACATTTCTCAAGACCTTAGAAAAAATATCAAAAAATATTTATCAATAAATTTTATTATTTTCATCAGGAAAGTCCCTACCCTTGATGGAATGTAGCAGCCTGAGTTGTACTTCTTGTGGTAAGTATGTATTTAGTCCATTAGGATAAACAATCTAATTATTATAGCCTTCAGGTTCCAACCATACTTGATGATACAGTTTATCTGGAAATCGTAGAACTTTTTTTTCAACTGAAGGACAATATCTCGGTCCTAATCCTTTGCCATCTCCAAAGCTAAATGTTGGGAGAAGATGCTGATTCTCCTTGATTATCTCATGCGTTTAAGAATTAGTCCTTGTAATATGGCATGAAACTATTTTTGATAATATAAAATTTATTCACAAAAAAAATATTTTGTTTAAAATCACTTTTATCCATGCTTGGAAACTATCTTTTTTATTACTCTATGGGCATGGCGGCGTGAATGCTCCTTTGAATTCATGATCAAAAGAAAATGGAGTAATCAAACTGTCTGATTGTTGTATCTCAAGATCTTTATAATCAATTGAATTTCTGTGTATCCTTGGAGGTGTTCCTGTTGTGTACCTAGCAATGTTGAACCCAAGGTTTTTGAGAGTATCTGCTAATGCAATAGAAGGAGGTTCAACTTAATCGGAGTCTCGTAGATGCCTGCCAGCTGGGTAGCTTTTGTTTCCAATATGACAGATTGCTCTCAGGAAAGTACCAGTAGTAATTACAACCTTATTTGTACTTATGATTTCGTTTGTTGAGGTCTTCACTCCAATAACATGGCCTTGATTTTCGTCAAGCAATACATCATCAATACTGCAAGATAGGATAAAAATGATATTATTGTAGATTCATAGAGAAAATACAGATATTCATTTAGTTAAAAAGAACACAAAATCAACCTGGCCTCTGCTACTTCAAGATTTGGCACTTTCTTTAGAAGAAATTTCAGCATGTTAGTTCGGTATGTCTCTCTATCGATTTACGCCCTTGGACCTTACACAGCAGCTCCTTTACTTGAATTCAAGACTTTAAACATTATCCCTGATAAATCTGCCATTCTTCCCATCAACCCACCAAGTGCATCGATCTCACGAATCAAAGTTCCTTTTCCAATGCCACCCATAGAAGGCTTGAATACATTCATAGATTAAATCATCGAAAACATAAATGATTGTATTACATTGCAGCTCATTTCCCCGATTGTTTGAAGCCTTTGAGAGATTAGCAGAGTCTTAGCGCCTGTACGCGAAGAAGCTGCGAAAAAATATGAAATCATATGATTATTCAGTGAATAGACATACGATCAGCTTTTTTAACAGGGTAGTATTCAAAAGGTCTTTCATCTTGTTTGATGGCTCTTACCGTAAGCAGCTTCACATCCAGCATGCCCTCCACCGATGATAATAACATCATATTATCTTTAGAGTGAAGAAAAGAAATGCCTTTGAGCTAGGTTGTTCTCCAGCTTCTTTGCTTGTTTGAGTAGACCTTACCTCATATTTAGACTCCTTCTACTCGTCAAATCTAATGACTATTATTATTGTTCTCGAAGATACCTACAATTCTATCAAATCCCCTCCCCTTCCCCACCTACCACAAATCTACTTGCTTTAAATCAATAATCAAAACACCTCTTCACCATTATTACTCATCCCTTTGTTTAACCTGAACATTTTTCATTTAGCTTTAGTCATATGATAATCTCTATTTAAAGAATCTGATTCTCCCTTAGACAACCATTTAAAATTTCTTCTAAAAAAAAGCAAATAAACGAAAATAGTTTTCTTTTTCGCCATACATAAATACTATCCTAGATCATTCAAAAAAAAAAAACACTTTTTCTCCTTCATAGATAATAACTGTTATTATTCAAGATAATGTTCTTTATGTTGTTTCTCTGTGTTTATACCCCTCCCCTCCCTTCATAATTAGTACTATTGTAACTATTACTATTCCTAAATTACAAGCTATTAATTTCTTGATTTTTTAATCAATAGTGGTTCATCAAAAGACAAATCACTACATCTCTTTCAAATATCTGCTACTTTTTTATAATCTGATTGACTCCAAATGCATGTGTCATTGCTTTTTTAGATGAATAAACGATTTAGCCTTCTTGAAAACTTATTGTGGAAAACATAGAGGATAGTTAATCTTATTTAACTGCTCTCCATAATATTTTAGACCTGCAATATTACTAACTTTCCTTAGATAATCACATATTATTGTCATTCAAATCAGAGCCAGTTTTGGTTCCTAGTAGAATTCTTTTTCATCTAAAAATTAACAAAATACTTCAAGTTTAATTCATCTTTTCTAAAGCAGTTAGTTTATCTGTTTATCTCTTACTAAAATCCATTATGTAGCTCTATTTTAGATAAATATGTTTTGATGAGAAATAAACTTAGTATCTTTAATTTACACTTCTCTAAAAAGGCTTTCAAATTATTTATTGGTCTTCCCAAAAAGAAATAAACAAAAATGAAATAATTTTTGTATCGCTTTATTGTAAAAAAATGGAAATTCCATCGATCCCATGAGTTTTGTTCATTGTTCAATCTTGAGGTGATACTAAATCATACTTAAAGGAATGTTCATTTATCTTTCATTATGCTGAAAAGTACAGTATGTTATGCGTTAAGCTGTGTTATGGTTGATAAAAAGATAAGAAAAGTGACAAAGAAAAATTTGATAATTTTTGTGGAGAAATACGCAAATAATTTATTTGAGTTGGGTGTTATTGGATACTTTACACATTAAAAACTCTTTGGGGAATCCTTTTGAGTAGAAAGTGCAATTTCGGGTTTAGAAGATAAAGAACATACAAATATCTCAATAACAATCTGTTGAACCAGATAATAAATCATATTTCAATATCTAAAAGAATCCTACCAAAAAGGTTATTTTATTCAGAAAAGCGGAGACATACTTGTGAAAGACAACACATACCCAGATACTGACAGATAGATTAAGATACTTCAGAATACCCTACCATGAAACTCAAAGAGACATACGATGAGATGGTTGTAGCGTTTGATAAATTTGATGCGAAACATGAGCGATGGGTTCCATATCTTTATGCGCTTTTAGGAGCTTTCTTCGCTGAGTCGGGAGCGTTAGTTGTGAAGTACCATTAGTTCCCTCCATTTGAATTGATATACTGCAGAGCAATCTTGCTTTTATTCATCAACACAAAGCTGCTTTAAGTCACTGGATAAAGTCCTTATTGCTAGGATAAAAAAACATTTAGAAGTCTCGCATTTCGTGCAGTTTTCGCTGCTGAAGCTGCTACGCTATTTCTCTCATCAACTCGAAGAATCAACCTAACTCTAGCGACGATTCTTTATTAGACTTCCCCGATTTGGTCGAGTTTTATAGCAAGTTTATTTTTCGCTGAAAAATTCAATCTTATGACATTTCTACTGACGTGTTTAGCATTCTCTGGATTCTACATCTTGTATCATCCAATTCTTTTTCAGGCAGGTATCAGCTTCTCATTTAAAGACATAACAGTATTTGGATCGTTCATAGCAATGCTTGGAGCTATTTCAGTTGCAATTGGATCGAATCTCAACTCAGTGCTCAAAGGGAAGGTTGGAAAAATGTAATTAATTTTCTACCTTCATATAGGGCCTTTATGCTTATCGAGTCTCCTTAAAACATCGCATGGTTACTCTAACCTAGACATATTCTCATTTCGAAGCGCTTTAACAGTGTTCCTCTTTGGTTTCTTCACATATTTCTCAGATATATTCACAAACTAAGCGCTATTCATGAAAGGAGCTAATAAAATCATGCCATTCACCTACACTTAAGTCATTTTTGCTCTTATTTTTGATTATTTTATCTTCCATTAAGCTATTTCTAAAATGTAAATGCTAGCTGTGCTTCTGATTATCTTAAGTTGCTTTAGAATTGCATACAAAAAATGAGCGCAAAGTCATAATGAAGAAATTCCAGCTTCTACTTTCTCACTACTTTTAGATTTACTTTTTGTTGAAGACATGCAAGCGAACATTCCATAATGAGAAATAACAAGATTAGTATTTGCTTAATTATTTCTTCAAAAGTACATAAACTGTGCTTCATGTGATTTGATTCTATGTTTCTTTCTATTAAATACAATATTATTTTATTTTTTCCATTATCTAAAAGTCTCTATTTATTAGTTATTCTGTTTATTTATCAATCATTGATTTTTTTTTTTTCTTCAAGAAATTAAGAAATCACATGGAAATGGTTGGTTCTAATGCTGTCTTTAAGGATAAGAAATATGTCAAATCATTTTAGAAAAAATTAATTTCAAATCATTTGAGGATAATTTCAACAAGAATAATTAGAATCTCATTGGCTGACAAATAAGGTAAAGTTGTTGGTTTTCTTTTCAAGAAGTAGAAAAGGATTTCTTTGGATTATTTCCTTTTTGATTAATAATTAATTTGTTATGGTTATCTTCCCTCCCCACCCCTTCCTTTTTCTAAGGTTTGAAGGATATTCTTGTATATTTATTTAAATATCGCCAAATAAATTGAAATACAACTCCTAAATGTGTTTAAAACCTTAAGATTTCAGAGATAAAATCTTTATTTTCTTCTTGAAGATTTGAATATTTAAACAAACCATTGAAAGGCCAAGATAAAACATATTATTTGTTCAGAAATTAACTAAATTGGATGTTTAATTTTGTGCTAAAGAATTATTCCAGATTGTTTCGTTCCTTTTATTTGTATTATTCCAAGTAACTCTAATTAAAATCAGTAAGAAATGGCTCTTAGATTAATTCCAGAACAATTCCTTATCTGTAGTCTGGCTCTTTAAATGCTCAATTCATTTCAAAGATAAAAGATAATCAAAAATTTTAACACTTTCAAATAAAAATAACAATAATAGAAAGCTAAAATCTCAAAATGGCTGAAAAGAGAAGAGTTATCTTAACAGGTGCTAACAGAGGTCTAGGCAAGAGAACTGCAGAAATTCTACTTGAAAAGTATGCTCCTGGATTTGTGTACATTTTCACTCAGAGATCAAAGGACCACGCAGAATTGCAGAACCATCTCCACAATATCAACAAAACCGCAGAATTTGAGATCAGAGACTTAGAAGTAGCTGATAAGAAGAGCAGAGATGCATTTATCCAATGGTACAAGCAAAAGTATCACACTGTCGATGTCATTTTCAATAACGCAGGTGTCTACGATAAAAACTTAGACACAGGTGCTAGACCCACTAAAGGTGTCTCAGAATTCACTCTTGGAGTTAATTTCATATGTAAATAACCATTCTGATTGTGATGAGTTAGAAATTCCAGAAATTTGATTGGTAATCATTGTTGTTCTTGTTTGTTTTGCAGCGACTGTCGAGTTCACTGAAGAATTGTACCCATTACTGACAGAAGATGGAAGAATTCTTGAGATGAGCAGCTTGTTAGGAAAACTTGAACATCAACCAGTACCTGCAAGGGAGATTCTCTCTGACCCAACTCTCACTAAGGAAGCTTTGTTTAAGCTTGCTCACGACTACATCAACAATAGTGATGATGCATCTAAAGATCTTGTTTTCAGTCCTTTTGTTTATTTCACATCGAAAGCTCTCCTCACTGCTTATGTTCGCTTTACTGCATAAAAGTACATCAAACCTAACCAATCTATTTTCGCTGTCCATCCAGGATGGGTCTAAACTGATGTAAAACAAAATAATTAGTAATAATTGAGAAATTAATTGACTTAATGTATATTTTAGATGGGAGGAGAAAAGGCACCCATGACAACTGATCAAGCAGCACCTTATCTTGCTATTGCAGTAGCTGCTTTCCCCTTCGGCAGACATCCTCTTAATGGAAAACTCCAGTTCAAAAACGAAGATTTCGGTTATTGATAATTGTAATAATGCTAATGTGCTGTATTTTCATGTTGGAATACATATTATCAAAAAAAATTAGCTTAGCTTTTTCAATCATTCTTCATAATCTCATTCTTTATGTCTCCTTAAAATTCAACTTTCAATCTGAAATAATCTAATTACTAAAGACAAAGTAAGAAAAGAAAGCAATGTTATAAATTATTGGGAAAAGAAAACAATATGTGGATAAGATTTTATCATAAATGTAACTAGAGGGAATAACAGTTGGATATTATCAATCTAGTTAACTTCGCTGTTTCATATTTATTGATTATTAAAAAGAGATTAAGAAGAATCAAAGAGTTGTAGGAGATTTCTGATCTTTTTCAAGCAGAATAAAAAGACTAACAAATCATTGGTTTCTGATAAGGATTATTTTTAAAAATTCATATGAAATCTCTTCTGAAAGATCCTATTCCTTTTATGCAAAAAGCAAAACAAAAAGGTAGGATACTACATTCTTGAGGAAATGCAATATTAAAGCAAAACACTTTCTTTCTGTTTTTTTTTGTTCCTTCTTTTTCTAAATTATTAAAATAGATATCTTATTGGAAGTGAAAAGAGAAGAATCACAGAACTTAATATTTTTTAGAAGTGAATAAATCATTCCCTTAAGTGCTCTTTCAATCTAATTACTGCGCAAGTATTCTTCTGAAAACTCCTAGCTTGGACGTATTTTTTGGAATTAAAGCCATCTAGAAAACTCATTTCTAGAACATTCACATTAGTTTTCTCAGTTTAGATTCAAAAGATTAAAATTGTTCGGAAATTTATCAGAATATTACATATTTAAAGTCTTATTTAAAGCAGAAATTACTTTAAAAAGTTGGTGATTATCTTCAGGCTTTTATTAAATCAATTTCTTGAAGGAAATGGCAGCTAAACGTTTGTATGTCAAATTAGTCACTACTATTGATCAATTCGATGAACGACATAATAATTGGATTCCTTACGCATATGCTCTGCTGGCTTCACTATTCTTAGCTTTATCATCACTTTTAGTGAAATACAACAAGGAATTTCCAGCATTTGAACTCATTTACTGGAGATCAATCTTCATTCTTCTCGTCACTAACTGGTTCATGAAAATAACTGGCGATAGTACTTATCCACCTTCAGGTACACCAACGCTGAAGTATCTGATTCTTCGTTCCTTATTATCTGGTCTTCAATCGATCATGCTGTTTACTGCAACACATCTGATAAATCTAGGTGAAGCAACCATATTGTTTTAGACTTCTCCAATTTGGTCTAATTTCGTGGGATGTATCTTCTTTGCAGAACCATTTTGTTTCCACACATTCGTCTACACGTTCTTCTCTTTCGTTGGGATAATCATCCTTCTGTAGCCACCGTTCTTATTCGGGGAAGACGATACGCCCTATGATTTCTCCGTCTTCTTAGGGTAAATTCTCTGCATCACTGGAGCGATTTGCTTTGGTATCATGTCTAATCTCAATAAGTTTCTCAAAGATAAAGTCACTAAACCTGGACTCATTATGTTTCTCCACATGGGATCGTTAGCTGTATCGAGCTTCTTGAAGACATACTTAGGGTATTCTTCAATTGAGTTCTACACACTAGGAAATTTAGGAGTGATAGTATAATTTTCTCTGCTTACATATGGAGCGTAGATATTCTTTAATCAAGCGCTGTTTATGAAAGGCGCCAATAAAATCATGCCATTTAACTACTCATAAGTAGTATTTGCTCTAATATTTGATTTCTTCCTGTTTCATAAGACAATCGGATTCATATAATTACTTGCTGGATGTATGATTGTCTTTTGTTGCTTTAAGATTGCATCAAGAAGATGAGAAGGTTAAAATTATTCATGTAAATCCGATGGAGGATATTCTTTGGATTTTCAGTGTGGCTTCATTTGTTGCTCAAAATATTTATGTTAATATGTTGTATATTTTATTAGAAGATATTCTCAATTATAAGATCTAGTTTTAAATGAATGTTTTTCATAAAAATTGTCAATTTCATTGGAAAAAAAACTAAGACAAATTGTTGCTGTGATGGTTTTTAGAGTATTTCAAAGAATCAAACAGATTTCTTCAGCCTTAATTTTTGTCAAATGATTACTTCTGAATAAAGTGTGATTAATTTAGTAATTAATTACTACTTTTGTTCATAAATCTTTCAAAGAATGTTTAATTATTGTTGTCCATTTTCGTAAACCCTCTTATGACAAATCTATTAATTTACAAGACAACAAAAGCAGGAATTAGTAATTTTTCTAACTTTTCCTTTTAAGACTTTGAAGATCAGAAGAATAAAAAATAAAAAAATATTTTTATGATAATCCATGAAAATTATTACTTTTTCAGTACTACTATTGATGATTTATTGCCATCTGATCTTAATAATAGAGAGATGATCCTTTTTTGAGCTGCTAATCTTTTGAACTATTCATGAAATCTTTTAGATAAAGAATAAAAACTAATAGTTTAATAAGAGAATATACTTATTTTCTTCTTATCTTCATATTCTCTCATTTTCGTTTGCATTACTCTAAATGCACAGGAGACATTTCTCGGAGCAATAAATTTCGCTTTAACCTTAGAACTAACTTAAAAACAATCAATTTGAACCTATTAAGAGCTTGGAAGATATTGACGAAGTTCAAGAAGAAGATGATTTTCGATCATTGTTAGACCCAAAGATTCCTCCTGAAATGAATAAATTCTCTTATTAATATTCTTAACGATCATATTCCAATCAAGATTATCCTCATAATTTAATCAAACCCACATTCAACTCTCATTCAGCTCAATAGTACCCTAATCCATCACATGATCAAGAGCTACCAAAACCCCATTCTTCTTAGCCCATTCTTTTTCAGAAGCAACCTCATTAAGCATACACATATTCAACAACTAATTCAGCTCAATCTCCTTTCTACATATCTTCAGAATAGCTTTCTTAATATGAAAAATATGCATCATCTATTGATAAAGAAAACAAAGGATTCATTGCAGGTCCTCAAGCAAGGGAAATCTTCATGAAAAGCAAATTAACAATCCCAATGCTGAAATAGATTTGGGCACTCTTAGACTCTAAAAAGAAGGGGTTCTTAACAAGATATGAGTTCATTGGAATGGTGCATATTGTCAGATTATGCAGTAATGGAATCAAAATTCCATTATCATTACCCAATGAAATCAGTCAACTTCTTGCAAAGCATGAGCAAGATTCAATAACACCAAAAGTAAATTCATTTGCTTTCCGAATTATCATTACCATTTTCAAGAAGAAAATTCATTAATTTGATAGATTTTATTATTTTTGATTTTGTCTTGAAAATAGGATTTATCTAGTAATTCCAGGATTGAGAATGGGTTGAATCACAGTAACAATACTGATAGGTCTTATCGATAAGAAAATAGCTTAAATGATACTGTTTCAACAGATGCAACTAATGCTAGAGATATCAGAGAATTTAACCATTAATTCAATCAAAAGAATGTATTGAATGCTAAATAAAGAAATAATAGCATGGAGGATAATCTTGAAAAAAGTAGAACATAAAAAGATACTTAGAGAATGAATTATTAAGGTATTAATATCTAAGATAAGCAAATAAATGTAAATTCTTAAAAAATGAATTAACAGCCATAATACAATGATTATGCATAACAACAAGGAAATAATAATCTAAAAAGAGATGATTTTAGAAACAGTGTTCCTCAAACTCCACAGAATGGGCATATCTTTTCAAAATTAGAAACCTCGTTTACGAAAATTGAAACTAGCAGCGTTCATGATACAACTAATTAAAGCGCATCTATGGATTAATCTGATATTTTATCAGAAGTGCTCTAAGCATTTCATGAAACTACAAAAATAATACAAGAAGAAAATTCTAAATTACAAGAAGGACTTGCAAAAATAAGGAATTTTGAGAAAAATTCGATGAAAAAACTTGATGAAATTGGTAGATATTTCAGCAATACTGTAGTAAACAATAGTGAACTCAGTAAAGAACTTGCTGAGACAGCTAAATTTTCGATTCAGAGGATAACCGAAAAAGCTTTGGAAATGCTTGAAATTAATAGATCACAAAACACTGGACATCTTCAAGAAAATTGGGAAATTTTAAATCACCAGGAATTTCTTAATTCTTTGCCATATAGTGCAACTAATAGCTCCAATATCAATAGGGTGTGATGATAGACTTGCTTGCTGAAAAACTGTTTTTAGTTGATGTGATTATTTTGGGGAATAAATTTTAGTTTTCAAATAGATTTTTAAGAATATTCATAGAAACTGTCAACAAACTTTTAACTCTTAAATTAGCAATTAAGGAGGATTGTTTAAGTAAGTAGAAGAAAGAATTTCTTAAGAATATAAGATACAAAAACATTTTGTTCTCTAAAAATACCAAAATTATATTGTTAACTGCTATTTACCTTTGTTTGGAGTGTAATTTTTAAAAATTTTAGGTGGGAAAAAAGGGGGGGAAAAATAAGGGAATAATTGAATTTTTAAATAGAAATTTTATTGTTTTCTAAAAAGTATAGGGAAGTAATAAAACTGTTTGCAGAAAGTAGAAGCTAAAATGAGGTCAGTTAGAATAAAATATGAACTAATACTAACTCTTAACTTTAAATTTTTTTTAACTCTTTCTTATCCTCTCTCGCTGGTTGACTTATTGCAATCAATTATTAAAAATGCTGTTTTTAAGTTTCCTGTCCTTTATTACCCTTTTCTTCTACTCTTCAAATTTTCTACTCTTATTTCCCTTCTAATCTTCCCATCAACCTTTTTGTTGCTATTCATTTTAAATTATCAATGTACTGGACAAGATTTAGTTATTTTTAAATAATAAATTTCTTCTTCCCTCCCCTGCAGTGTTTCTCAACTATTTTATTATTTTGATTCATTCTCCCTTCACTTCCCAAAGCATTTTCAAAAATCAATAAATATCCTTGAAAAAAGGTTTTCTTGATTTCTTTCAAAAGTTACATTTCAAGGAACCAAAAAGATGGGAAAAGGATAAAATAATTCTTCATTGAAGCCTAACGAAGTGAAAAATAGGTAGATCTGCACTTCATTTTATTTGTCTATCTCTCTCTGTCTTTCATTAACTAATTACAATTTAAACTGCGTTAATTAAACAGTATCATAGGTAGAAGAGAGCAGAAATATAAACACTAATAGTTAGGCTAAATTTACTGAGATAATCTCTTCAGCAAAGTGATTGTGGTAAACTACAACAGTCAAACAAAGGATATGCCAAAGAATTTTGTTAAATAAGTTAGTTTATCTTAACAAGTTATCTTGCTAAGCCCATTCTAGTTTGTTTTATATGTTTAAGGAAAACTTTCGTGAAAATTCCATCAGTATTTTGTATGGGTTGTTATGTTTTATTCCTATTTTAGGTTAAAAACAATTAGTGTTTAGCTCCTATTTTTCTACTTGTGGCTAACAGATTTTTACTTAGAACGACTGTTATCATGAGAAAATATTTCAAAAATCATCGGAGAAAGGAGTGAGGCATTTCACAGACTTCAAAAGTTTCTGAAGTTTTTTAAAAACTGCATAAAATGAAAGAGTTGATTAGCAACAAGAGCCTACTCTATTTTTTACAATATTTTGTTGAGTAAAAGTAGTTCGATTGACTTAGCAAGTTGAAAGGTTTCGAAAATGAATATTGAATATCTAGATAATCTAGGTAGAATTCGTAAACTTCAAGGACACAAAATGTTTAATGGAAATGAAGTTGTTAAGGGTAGTGATATGAATTATTACTATTATTGTTGATTATTTGTAAAAATATATGTAAAAATTGAAAGGAAACAACCTCCTCAACAACGTTTAACAACAACGAAAATATAAAAATAGTAGTGTTAATGGAAAATTTTGTAAAATCTATAAAAATAAAAAAGATATGTAAAATTTCCAAAGATTTTTATGTTAGGAATATTTAATAGAACAAAAGATTTTACTTTACACTGTTGAAGAATCTTCTAAACGATCCAAGTATGGATATTATAAGATATTGAGAAGACAAACTGACACTCAAAATAAGAACGATAAAAACAAAAAGAAAGACTGAAAGAAAACTACGGAAAGAAAAAGTAAAAAAACAGAGGAGTCGCTGAAAAGGCAGACTACTATCAAGTCAAATCTTAAAATATTAATTTTATTGACACCGAAAAAAGTGCAAAAAACAAAAAAAAAAGCGAAACAAGTTAAAAAAAGGTAAACAAAGGCAAGATACGCACAGAGTGGATTCTCGCAAAAGCAAAAAATACAATCAAAGAGAATCGTAAAAAAGCAATAATTTATTCTTTACACTAATAAATACTTTAGTAGGCGGTAACAAAACACAAACATTCTCTTTGTGTTAATTAAAGCTCAGAAAAATACTTGGCTTAGCAAGGATTGATTGAAGAAGATAAAGCATACGAAGAATAAGAGTCCTTTTATTAGTATTGCAGTTCTCCCATATGTCCATGTTCCAGGTAAAGATGATTGTCGCTTATTAGTTTAGAGAAACAGATAGGCTATGCATCTCATGAATTTTACAAATATTTATGGTTGATCTTGAACCTTGAAATGCTGTGGGATGGTGCTAACACAATACAGACACACCTTCTCAAGAACAAATCAGTTTGCTGTTTTATGATCCTACCAGGATACAAAAATCTCAAGAAATGTTTTCAAGTGAAGTTTCACTCAAACATGGAGATAGTAAATATCGATATGTATCGATATATCCCCCCTGCCCCAACTGTCAAATACTAGCACCCAGCAATCATAATTATTATTTTTTTCAGTATTTTAAGTGGAAATCTCTGAGGAATTAATTCCTCTCAGCCACAAGATTTCCCTCCAGAATTTTATTCTTTTCGATGCAGGAGAACACAAAAAAAATTTCGAATTTATATTTGCTTTATCGACACTACTGAGCGATATTATTAGAGTTAACGGGGGGAGGACAAAAATATCAATTCATAAAAGCAACAAATATTCCTATCTTTAAAAAAGAGTTCTCCCTTTTTTTCAGCTAGCTAATTTTCAGCTGAACTTATTTTTCCTTATTATCATTTGTTATTTTGGATTTCTTTAATTAATCTCATATTTTGTGTAATTTAACCATAGAAACCTACGAGGAAGATGTCTTCAGCATGTAATCTTGATATTCTTCGTGCAGCAAACACTGGTAATACTCCATAAACCGGGGAGATCTAAAATCTCGCCCAGGAACTCCCAGAAATAATTTTCCCACCTGCCTTCCCTTAATTTCAATAGAATACCCCTTTTCCATTACATCCATTCTTTAATCCAAATAATTCTTAACAAGGAAGTCAGACTAACTTTGACGCAAATTAGTCCTCAAATAGCCTCGCAAGCCCTCTTCAAATACCTTAGTTCAATCCAGCACTGCAACAAGGGAACGAAACTGAAAATGGAAAACCACTTTTGAACATGCTTTAATTGGGACAAAGACCACCACTACCCCTACCACTGTCATTACCTCCTCCTCCCAATGCGTTTATCTAGCAATTCCTTTTGAAATAAGCAATTTTACATTAGTAATAATTAAAACAGTAAGCATCTTAGTAGTAGGATTTAACTGGATTGAACATTCCAGCAATGTAATAGCAACCATATTACTAATAACAACAGTTGTAGTAATCTCAATACCAGGCATCATAGATAGCAACTCAACTGTAACACTAGCAGTTGGCATAGACTTTTCAATAACAGCAACTGGTCTTTCAATTAGGTATATTGAACAATCCTTCTTTAATCTAACAACTTTTACAGACAATCTAAGATCCTCTTGAAAACGCTAAATTTTCAAGTATCCTGCTAAAACTGTCCTAGCAAGCTGTTCTTGCTGCTGCAGCTGCAGCTACTGGAAATCAGTCTTTAGTGCAGTCACAACAATCGTAAATTTCTCCTTTGACTCTTTCTAACAGTTCTTCAAAAGTATCGACAGGGTCATAATTAGCAGGAGGATTGCCTACTACAACCATTTCGACTTCAAACTAAAATATCCAGCAGAAATTGATTAATCAGCAAAAACAAAAGGATGAATTGACTAATATGCTCGAGTTTCTTGTCGATAAGATGCACCAAATCGATACAGATTAGATTTTTGAAAAGAAAAAGGAGTTAAAGTATCTAAACAATGAAGACACGAGTATTTTTGAAAATATTGTACATAAGTATCAGTTCTCTAAGAAAACAAAAGAAGAAATGATTAAGTATATCCTGCGGAAATGCTTTAAATTCTTAAAAAGTGGAATCAAGCAGCAAGAAATAGGTGGCTAAAAAGATGTAGAAGTTGCTTTCACAAGAAAATACTTTAATGGAGAAACTGAAAGCTCGCAGACATTAATGATTCAAAACTAATTCAACTCTGGCAGCGGCAATAACGCTCTCCTTGGAAAGAGAAGCAGAGATTCAGATGATTCTGATGAGATTCCAGAGGAAGATCAATACAAAGTTAAGGAAGAACAAGTTGAAAACATTGCAATTGACTAGAAAATTGGATCATCTGGTACATCCTCAAACAGAATACTTCCACCTCCATCAACAAGCAATCTCGAAGCGGGAGATGGCATAGAGAAAGTCATGCCCTTCAAGTAAGAATCATTATGTTGTCAAACAAATTTCTAATACATATTTTGCTTTTAGACAAGGAAGTAAAATCAAAACCATGAACATTTAGTTTCTCAAGATGATTTTCCGTAGTGAGCTCTTCGCTAAAGATTATCAGCTTTATCTAGGTAGATTTAATGCTATTCTTCTAGGGATTAATTTTGTCTCTGCAATTAAATTATGGTTGTAATCTTGAGTGAATTTAAAAATCACAGAAAAATTCGAGGAACTAGCGGAGAAAGAAAATCAAAAGAAGATCTAGAAATGTGTTAAAAATCTCTAAGATTTCATCGAAAAAGGATAAATCAATGTAAACAATTTTTGAGATAAACAACAAATTGATATTAAGAAAGGCAAAAATACAACAATAAACAATTAATTTGATTTTTTAAAAACTCAGAAAGTTAAGTCCTACAAGAGACTCCCTTGGCTTAAAATATGGCTGAAAGAAACATATGAGCTTGCGAAAACACTCAGGACCTATGCAGAGGAAGGTATTCAACATTTTTTATGATTTGAAATGTGAAATCCTTAAGATTATTGATTTGAATATTGTGAAATTCCCTAACTTTTGTTTGTTTAATTTCCTAGATGGCCCAAAAGAAGAACCAGAAGGAATTGCTTCATAGAGTGAATTGAAAAAGAAGCAAAAGTTATCAGAATTAACATCATCATAGAAACTAGCTTTTTTGAAAACGAATGAGGGAGGAGATAATGGAAGAAATCAGACTAATCAAGAATAATAACTTGACACAAATAACTCGAAGAAAGCAGAAATCAATGAAACAAACAAAACTGCTGAGAAAAATAATCAAATCGATGAGGAGTATGAAGAGTAAAATTAACAAGAAAAACTTGTTAAGCGTGAAGAGAATGAGTATTTAAACACATCTTGTCTAATGAAAGATGCCGATCTACTGTAGTTATCCCAACAACAACAATAAAATGATCAAGCAGATCAATAATAAAAGTAAAGTGAAGAGCAATCACAACAGCAATGAGATAACTCTAATGTTCCAGCTTGAGGTATTTCTGAATAAATATTTGACGTAATACCCCTCGAGGGCATAACAGGTTCCCTTTTATTCTTACAATAAATTTCCCCAAAAATGAGAGCAACCAAAGCTAGACTTATTTATGCTTCTCTCTCTCTCACTCTTTTTCAGTCTCACTATCCATATGAACATTGTGTAGTTTTCTAGTTACTTCATGTAAAAACACAGTTTATCTTTCAAATTTAAAAATAATAAAGTTAGCTGATGCATTTAAGAGATCTTGATGAGTTTTGAACTATTTTAGATAAAAGTTAACTTGTAGTTGCAAAATTTGAGAAATAAATTATCCAAATTACAATTTTAGTTGCTGCCTATTAGATTGGAAATCATTTAAAGCAAGGATTTCAATTTGATTTTTTGCCAGTGACTTGGGTAGTTGTTTCCTTACAAAGAATAATGTATAAATGTGAATCTTAATTCGAAGTTAATTAGATTAATATTTCATGCTTTAAATCAGCCTTACAATATCATTATTGGATGGTTTCAATTCTATTTGATATGTTGCCTTGCATATCAAAGATTTAAAAATTCCACAAATTAATCAAATCAACTTAAATATCCTTCCCAATATTATTAAAATTTATTTTGGTGGTTTGACTTTTGTTGCTAGAAATCCACTTGTAGATTCAGGAGCTTGAGAAAAATGATCATTTTTGTCATTTTTGTTCAGCAAAATAAGAAAACAGTCACTGTAGATTTAATGGATGGCGATGCTTTGAGTAAATTTATATTATTACTTTCTTAATATTTCAAAGTTTAGTAAGATTTTTAGAGTCCACGAAGACTGATTCGTTACTCAATTAAGAAAGAAGATATCTGATTTGTAATTTTGGGGGTGATAAAAAGACAATTTGAAGATTTTTATATTGCTAACAAAAAAAATCAGAAGAAGATTGTTTCTTTTCTTTTTTTTCTTTTTTCATAAGAAACTTTCAATAGCAAATGGTGCGAATACTCAACTAAGGTGTGTTTTGGTGTATTTTATCAGCAATGTTTCTGAAGATTGTCATCTCCAAAAGGGTAAATGCCAAATAAAATAAAGAAAACAACAAAAAAAGCACAGTAGTTCTAACTTTGCATCTTGCCATTTTTTCAGAAGAAAACATGTAAGAAATTATATTATGAAATAATTTATCTTTGGTTTCATTTCAGGCAGTCAAGGAGGTGCTATTAGATGATTCTTCTTGCTATTATTCATGCTAGAATTGTGTCGGTGTGGAGTTCAATAACTGTGCTAGTTGCTAGCTAGGATACGAGTTGAAAGTTATTGGAACCATTAACGATATCAGTGCAGTAGGTCTCCAAGGTCGCTCAGTCAGTTTACTAACTGGATCTTGCGAGTGTTCAACTAACACTAAAGCCAATGAAACTAACGAAGAATGCTCTTCTTCATCATAATCCTTAGTTTCCGAGTTGAGTGAATATGGAATAATTGCCGTAGGATTGAGCACAGGTGTAGTTGCATTATCAAGACTATTTTTTGAGCTGCATATTACTTTTCTACTTGAATACATAGATCTCCTTCAATTCTTTTCAAATTTTATCCTGCTCAATTAGTAGAATATACTGTCATCTCATGGCATTCTGTAATTTTTTGAAGCATTCAATCCAATTTATCTCCTAAACAAAAACGCCGAAAATAGCAGTAGCGGACACATAAAGGTATCTGCATTAGTCACACCAATCGATAACGCGAAGAATAGCTTCACATATTAAACTGTAGAAATCAAGAATGCTTTGTAGTCTGACTTTTATAAGCTCAGTGAGTTTCTCAATCCGGGTTCTTAAAATTTCAGTGATAACTCCAAATGGTATTTTTTCCTTCTTTTGATGTCTTTGATCATCTCAGCTACTTCAAGAGTCCTTCACAAGAAATATTTCAAGAAGAAAATCTACCCTAAAGCAGCCGACAGCGAGAGTGCTGTTGAAAAGGAATCAGTAAGATTATCATAAGCAAATGATTCCTTCCAAGGCAAAATTGAAGCGTTTCGAAATCGGCAGCGATTAACTCTAGACTATCGGCATTCTACGTATTTCACTGTGTACTGGTATCTTCTGACATTACCACTAACTTTATTCTACATCACTCTGAATGCTTAACTTATTTATCTTTAAATCTAATTCTCCAATGCAAGCACAACAGTGTTAAGTACAGATACTGATAATAATCAAACACCAGGAAGCATAACCATCTCGATTCCTTTTGAAATATCTGACATTCTATGTATTTTAGGATTCCTCAGTTGCTTTATGATATCCACTGGGGTTATCTTGAAATTATGCGGTTAACCTGATTCACATTTGGTTCTTGCAAAAACAGTAGTTTTCGATGGTATCTTGACGTAACGGTTATGCATAAGTAGATACATCCCTGCTATTAAACTTCTGTTCAAGACTATTGAAGCTATTCTGTTCGTTTAGCTTTACCATAATAGTTCTGCGTAATTAATCAGCATAGGAGTTATTTTGCTGATTTAAATTTTAGTATTTTCAATTCTACGTCCGTTTTAGAAGAAATCTGCTAATGGATTCTTAATATTTTCAACGTTACATAAATTCATCGTGACTTTCTTCAGGTTAATCATGATATCTTGCTCTGATTAGACTACTCTTTTTAAACTCTTCTCTGCTCTCTCTTCTATTCAGTTCACGATTCTATTTTTTTACTTTATTATTGGACTCGCAATTTTCATCCTCTCACTTTACTTCTACTTCTCCGCTAACAAGCAAAGAGAAGTACTGCAGCACCTTCGGAAAGAGCAGCAATAGCATTAGGATTAAGTAACCCATAAATCATCTAAGAACATGCTGAATCTGCAACTCAATGAATTTTAATAAAATATTACAATTATCAACACCCTGGATGTCAGCCCTGATAAATCGTTACTCATCAAGAGACAACTATCATAATACTGCATCAATCCGTAGCCTTGTGTTGCGGATTAGCAAGATTAAAATGAGAATGATCTTTAAGGCTTAGAATCTAACGATCATAGCAATATCATCTAGAATAATTATGATGGAAATATCACAAATTACATGTAGAATAATAATAATAATTTTACTTTCGAAGGAGGAGCACTGAACAACAATAACTCTACTACTATAAACGATGCCTAATTCAGCGATTCTCCAGTTAAAGATAAGTATAATAAATTAGAGAACTTACTTGAAGATCTTGATAAGAGTGCTGCTACAAACTTTGAAGATAAACAAAGTGCTATGAATAAAAATGCCTTTAGTCTTTCGATTAACAATAGCAAAACATCTACGACGATTGACGAAACAACCGATAGAAGTTCGAGATTCTAACCTACAAAAGAAATCACAATCGTATCTGCGTTACATTCAAACAAAAACTTTGATACAATCTCAACTCCCTAGACGATTTCTTCTGCAGCTTCAGTTTTCTCGAATTAAGTGGGAAATGGATTAGTTTATTCCCGAAAGCGTTTTTTTTAAGCATCAGATAAAGCAATCCTTCCAAAATAATCCAGAGTTTATCCTTTGTTGTAGTTGCCAAACTCAAAATAGTTTTAAGAGCTCCATGATTATTTTGCTGAGGAATAACTAAATAGAGAAGAATTATTCCATTAAACTTCACAGATTACCTCAGCAAAACAATGAGATCAATAGTACTTAAATTAAATTTCTCATTCATTTCATATCTTCTAATTATTGTTATTTTCTTATTCGAATATCTCTCGGTTTTCTTTTTTGAGATATTTTTCTTAAATTTTGCATAATACAATTCTTTAAAAACCAACATCAACAAATATAAAAAATAACTTAAGATGGATTGAAAATTTTTGCTTTAGAAATGTTAAATCCCAATCCGATTTCAAACGAATTTTCAACTTTTTTCTCTAAGAAATTTTATAATATTATTTTTTACAATAACTTTTAAATTGGATTCCTAAAAACTTTAAAAAAGAAAGCACACTTTGAAAGCCAGTTATTAGCTTACAATTGAGAAATTCAATCCGCAAATGAGCTCAAATGTAAGTTAAAAGAAAATCTTATGAAAAGTTTAAAAACAATCTTTTTAATTATTTTTTATTTGGTAGCAATTTGCTCTTGACGCTGGCAGGAAATATTTTTTGTTTAGATTTTACTCAGTAAACTATTCAATTGTATTATAAGAGTGATAGAAGGAATAACTGCTAGCCAACTTTTGGAATGCTATTGGCCAGATTTTCTTGTGAAATTTAAAAAGCAAGGATTAACAGAATGAGGGTGTACTAATAATATTAGTATTTTTGATATTTATTTTTTATAAATATCTAGATGAAGTTTTTTTTTTTTCAAGAATTGAGAAAGATATTAAGAACGGCTTCAAAAAGATAATTTTTCTTGAAAAAACTCTTTAATCAACAGCATTTACTTCTATTTCTTTACTCGAATGTGTAGTCTTCAAATTAGGCATCAAGCTAACCAGAAAAATACTTTCAAAATTAATTATTTATCTGAAACTAAGGGAAAGAAAGGAATGATGGAGGTTTTATTTTATCTAAAAAGTCAGTGGAAGAGAAAAAGGGAGAGAGTGAGTTAAGATGAAGACCCACTTTCGAGAATGATTGAACATGAGATCAAGAAAGAGTAATTAAATCGAGTGGAGGACTTATTATTGATAGATAGCCTTTTCACTTCAAGAAAGAAAGTGTAATGGTAAAAGCAAATCTCAATTGTTAGAAGATAAAGCATGGGTAAATGCAAAGAACTTTGAACAATGATTAAACTTTTTAGAGCAGAAAGAGAAGATTCTTCAAAGCAAAAATTACTCTCTGAGAAATAAAAAAATAACTCAAAAACCAAAGACAAGTATGGTGAAATAACAAAGCGATTAAAGTGATTGAACATTTAAATGAAAAATGTTACTCGACTATTCCCATAAAGAAATCGTAGTAGATTCTGTTTTATTCATGTTACTTTGGAAGTTTATTTGTTTGGGGAATAATAATAAAAAAAGAGTTGTTTTTATTTGTGAGCAAGAAGGAGCAATACTGTATGGAAGAAATTGAATGCTTTCGTTTTACAGAAATCAAGGAAATCACATAAGAAAAAGAAGAACCTTATTGTCTGAATTAACTATCAAAGGGGGGGGGGGGGGGGAAGACTGACTGCTAATATAAAATTTTCGACACAAACAAAGGTCTCTCGATTTATCAGCAAAAAGAAGTTATTTTAAGAGTTCACCTAAAACAGCAAAAAGCCCGTCGAAAATACAACAACCAAGGTACATGAGCCAGCAGCTTGAACAAGCTATCCTTGAGAGTAAAAACAAAGAGAAAGTAGAAAGTTCGCACAAAGAAGATGAAGGAATTTCTAATGCAGTGGGTTAAGACAACCAAGAGTTAAATAATGATAATAATAAAATAAGAGATCCTTAAAATAAAAACTCTTTGAGAAATGAGTCAGATTTATCGGCTGAGACGTCTCAGCAAGTTTCAGATCCCCCATGTAAAATTAGTATCTTAGTTAATGGTGAAGTTGTCCAAGAAAATAGCACAAAACCACATGAATAACCCATTGAAAAAGAAGTAAATTTATGTGCAGGGTTGTTAATTGGTTGCTCAGATGAAACGAAGGAATAAAACGATATTTTCAAGAGTATTTCCTCACAATCACCTATTCTAAGCAGTGAAAGATTGTCGGCTACTGCGAGCCCATCATCGGAGATAAGTGGTAGCATTTAAATGCTATCATAAATGAACAAACAACAAAGCAGAAGAGATATGAAGAATTGGATGCATGGACGAAGTCTAGGTGGTTTTGCTGTTCGTTCTTCCCTTCCTGAGAATAAATTCAGCAGCTATGATTAGATTGACACACCCAAGACAGCGAATAACAACAACCACACAGAGAATGAATCAAGTTTCGCCTCAGATCATGAAGAAATATCTGTCAGCTCGAAATTAGTGAAATATGGTGAGAGTTTTTGCTCGCCTGCAAGGACAATCGGCAGCAGTCTCAGCAAGAAAACCATAAAAGTTAAGAATTCAATAAGTTCAGAGCTTAGACAGTAAGATTTTAAAGATGATGAGCAAATCGAAGTTGACGAATCAGCATATCAAGCAATCTTGAAGCATTATGATATTTCCAAAAACATCTCCGTGTCGATAAAAAGTCTTATTTCCAATGGCAACCCACATAATCCAGATAATCAACAGATTACCCTCCCTGTGCTTGTATCTGTTAAGACTGCTGATTAGGCATTGACTTTTAATAGTTTTAAAGAAGGAGACGATGAAGCACATTAATAAGAAAATATCTTGAGGAGGTTAAGTCAGTTAGGTGTAAATCAAATAGCCTTAGAAGAAGGAAGTAGCAGCAGTGGAGAATATCATGAAGAAGATGGGGATATAAGTTGTGATGGAGTAGACGGTATTTAATGTCTTGTTGCGAAGATCGAGGAAAAAGAGCATCAATAGCGAAAAAGTGATGATATTCTCGAAGAAAATGAAAGCGATGAAGACTAAGAGGAAAAGATAGAATCAACTGAATAGGAATATCAATCTCGCGCTGAATTGAAAAGGCCAGAGAGACAAACATCTGTCGATGCAGTTGTTTCTTAGTAGGAAGAACGAAAAACAAAAAAATCGCCTCCAAGAAATGTCTTTTTCCCAAAATAAAGTAACAACAAAAACAAAGAAGACCATGATGCGTTTTTATCAGATGAAGATAATAATCATAAATTCAAGAAGAGCCTATTCCGAGCGGAATCCTTACGTGGGAGTACTTCTACATAACCTTAGACGCCATCTCCAGTGCCTTAGAGGTTCCCTATTGATTTAATCTGTGTGATCGATACAAGTGGGTCAATGAATGGAGAACCTCTAGCACTAGTTAAAGAAACATTGCTGTTTTTAGTGGAATTGCTGTAAAATGGTGATAGGATATGCTTGATATAATTTTCAACTAATGCAAGGCGCTTAACACCGCTGCTGTCTATTTCCAAGCAAGGAAACAGGGAATTAATGCGTGGAGAGATAGAGAGGCTTGTTGCTAAAGGTGGCACGAACATAAATTAAGGAATGCAAGTTGCGTTTGATGTGCTAAAATAGCGGAGATTCAAGAATGCGATCACAAGTGTTTTTCTCTTAAGTGATGGGCTAAACGAAGGAGCTGAACACAGGATAAGGGAATTATTGAAAATGATGAATTTCTATTAGAATTACAATGAAGCTAGCTTCACGATTTAAACATTTGGATTTGGAAAAGATCATGATCCTGATCTAATGGACAAAATATCGTAGTTAATGGATGGAAATTTTTATTACATCGCTGATATTCATCGATTGGATGAGTGCTTCATCGATGCATTAGGTGGACTATTTTCAGTTGTCAGTTAGAATGTTGATATAAGAATTAGAGTGCCTAAGATCGCAAGAGAGAAAGTGAGCATTGCAAAGACATTTGGATAAATATGGAATACTGAATTGGAGGCTTATGAGTATAGAATAAATATTAACTAATTGCTGTCGGGTGTATCAAAAGATTATGTTCTTGAGTTAAAAATTGATCCAAATATTTTGTTAAGTTTGAATAATGCATCTGATGCATAAGACAAAGCCGATGAAAGCAGCCATGATGATGATGATGATACCTAAAAATAAGATTTAGATATTTCAAATTTAACAATATCTCAAGATATTCTCTAAATCGAATTAACAGCTTCTTCAATAAGGTTAAAAGCAGAAAAAATACATAAAAAATGTAACCACACTAAAGCTGATACTGTCTCTGAGCATTCTCCTGGATATTCTGAAAAAGTTGAGCGTTTTTGTAATGAAGACGTTGGTTCTAGGGAAAATACCGAATTAGAAAAAAAAACAGAATAGTAGGAGAAACTTGAAGAGAAAGAAAAATGTTGTGATGAATCTAGCTAACATTGTGTTGAGAAGGGCATCGACAGCAGTAGCGAAATGGATTATTCAAATGATGGGTGCATTCAGAAAGTTGTAAAAGTTGCGAAACTAGATTTAGGAGCTAACTCTCATAACGACAAAGAAGTGTAACTGCATTACTTGAGAGTGAAAAGTGCGGAAGGTTTGGAAAGATGCTAAACGCTTGCGGTAGCTAAAAAATTCGATGAGGGAAGTGAATTAGTGTAGAAATTACTTGCAGAATTAAAAGCTTCTCCACCTGAGACTTTGATTTAACTGTCAAAGCTCGTAGGTGATCTCAAAGATGCAGCTGAAGCACTCAAGAAAAAAGTTAGTGAACAAATCGGATGGCATAGAATGATCTCCTGTAAGAGGATGCACATGGAGTAGAGATCTGCTGGAACAGATCTAGCTTATCAGAACTCCATTCAGAAAATAATGGTTTAAAAAAGATAAACTTTCAAGAATTAATTTCTGAATCCAAATTAAATTGGCAACGATGCGCTTTCGCATAGTCCAATCTAACCTTTCAATCATCCTGCAACGGACACATTGCTCGTTGACCACTTTAAAGACAATGAATCTAAGCTTGAAGAAACAGATAACTCTAACTAAAAATAAGACACTCTACACCCTTTAGAATGAGCCCCCTCAAAAAGAATGCATTTTTCTCACTGTTTGTTATATGACTTTATTTTTCGAAATAGGGCTAGTTCTATTTTTCCTTTTTGCACTGCAGATTTTGAGAATCTTTGAATATCGATGATCTCACTGACAAGCGCTATATCCATTCTATTTGAGTTCTATGAATTTTTTACGAAGGCAAAGCTTAACTCAGATAAATCCATGTTTTCGTTTTTCTTATTTATGATTTTCTCAATAAATCATTTACTTTTTTATTTCAAAAAATAAACAAATTTCTTATCTTTTTTTGATTCCCTTCAAAGGGATAGTCATATGAAACCTTAAAAGAATGATTCCTCCTTTTCTTTCTCCCTAATAAGTCCTAATAAAGAGTTGTTAGTGAAAAACAATGTTAAATTTTGAATTTAAAAATATGTGAAATAAAAAACAAGCTAGATTTCTTTATTTCTAGAGAAGATTGTTTTAATACAAAAAGAAACATTTGTAAATCAACACTCTTGTAAGGCTAATGCATTTTCAAAATTAAGATAGTACTTAAATTATCAAGGATTAACATGATAAAAAGGATTTTACAAGAGAAAAATAAATAATAGAAGAGGGAAAAAAGGCATTGAAAAAAAATAAGCTTTTTATGTGGTTCTGCTCCAATTTAAGAAGCTAGGACCATGAAAACAGCAGAAACAGAGGAAATCACTAAGCAGATTATGAAGGATAGCCTGAACCCTGTTGATTGAAAAGGAAAACTGGTTTTTTTTATGTATGACAGTTAGTAGGTTTATTCTGCATCTTGTAAAGATAGTTGATGTTCACTGGTTCATCAGAGTAACTAACAAAGCCTCCAAATTCTTTTTGGACCATGAAAGATGTCACGCTTTTACTTGATGATCGAGAGTTGCCCATTGTATTTAGTAATAAAATATTCTTTTTTTGTGTCTTTTAAAATGTCTTCTTTTGTGATGTTTTATTTTTCGGGGGAGCGCTAATAGATATTAATGATGACGGAGAGTTGTCGATATATCTAATACTAATTACTTAGAGTTATTTTCAGCCAATTATTATTCTTAGTTGTGTGAAGTTAATTGATTATTTGGATATCTTATCTCTTTGAACCAGCAAATGAATTGGTTTTGATATCTGTTGATTTCCGGAGCCTATTCAAAATTTGTCTTAGGGAGCGAAATCAAAAATTTCGCTTTCTTTTATTTGACAAATTTCTTGTAAAATATTTATGATACCTCTGAAAAACATTAGATATTTAAAATGAATTATTATTATCATCATTACTTTTTCTCGTAATTTTAGGATATTATTTGAACTAATTTATTAATTAGTATCACATTAAAATAATTAATTCGTGAGGGATTTCTAATTTTTTAATTTCTCGCTAACTACCCCAAGAAAATTTATCTAAACTGATCAAAACTCAATATTTATTGTAATAATTTCTTTTAAAGATTTTCTGGCCATTTTTACAAAACCTTATTTTTGTTATATTTAATTTGTCCATAAAAATGACAATTTTTTTGAAGATATCATTACAAAGAATAAAAGAGTTAACCAAAAAAGTTAAATTATTAGATTCCCAGAAAATCAAAAATAGGATTAAGAAATGTCTAATAAAAAAGAATGCAAAAACAAAATATTTTTATTCAACTTTTAGTTAAATTGGCTACACAATATGGAATACATAAGGACCCTTCTTTTATTATATATGGTCGGAACTGTAGAAAGAAGGTTGTGTTAAAAGAATAATAGTGCTAATAATTGATTTTATTATTATTAATTTAGTATTAGAGGAGTGAGTTAAACACTTTGAAAATATTTGTTTAATTTTCTCAGGAATTTTAATCATCAGGCTAACCAAATTTTATATTTTATCAATCTTTTTGCTTTGATAACTAATTATGCTAATAATCTCTCATCGTCAACCCAATAACTCGATAGAAAAAGATTTAAAGAAGTGAGAGTAGCACACTTTGAAATTCCTTCTCCTAACTACATTGCACCATTCTCACCAATATTATTACCGCCGAGATTTAGATCTAAAGAAGTGAGAGTAACACACTTTGTAATTCCTTCTCCTAACTACTTTGTACCATTGTCACTAATAGTATTACCGCTGAGATTTAGATTTAAAGAAGTGAGAATAGCATACTTTGCAATTCCTTCTCCTAAATACTTTGCACCATTGTCACTAATATTATTATACTAGAGATTTAGATCTAAAGAAGTGAGAGTAACACACTTTGAAATTTCTTCTCCTAAATACTTTGCACCATACTCACCAATACCATTAATACGGAGATCTAGATTTAAAGAAGTGAGAGCAGTACACTTTGAAATTCCTTCTCCTAAATTCTTTACTTCATTCACTTCAATATGCTTCCCACCATTCAAAAATTGGATTGAATCTATTAATTAATGAGGTGTTTATTACAGTTTTTCCTTAAGTTTTAATAGATTCTATGCGCTTATTGAAATCCTTTCAACAATAGACTCTTAGAATTGTTGAGTCTCCATTTGAATTCCTTGAAACATTTGATCACAAATGGTATTCTAATTAAATATTTTCTTTAATTCTTTCCTTTTTTTTAATGATTTTTTTATTTTACTGATTTCTTTTTTCCAATTTTCATTTTCATTATCTCTTTTTAGATGATTTGAAATATTAAAAGGAGCTTAAATAATATGAGTTTATGTATTTCATCAATATTTTTTAGCTTTTTGATTGACTCCTTGATTTGATATTTAAAATTCATTTTTACTTGATTCCCACACCAGCAAGGTAAGCCACAAAAATCCAAAGATTTAAGTCTTCCTCCCATCAAAAGATAATCAGATTTTTTGCTTTTTCAAATAAATAATTAATAGAATGTAAAGACAGCAACAACCATCGTCATTCTCTTCTTTTTAAAATAAAAATTCTACCGAAGGAGGGCTACCACCTGGAACAGAGAATCTAACATCCACACAATATGGATTGCTTAGAATCTCTATCGGAAAGCTGCACTATTTGAACTATAAAACAGACATAAGTGATGTTCGGATAAGGGTATTTTTTTGGGGTGAAAAAGGTCTAGGGAAGATCATGCGTGCAGCGAACTGTAGGCGAGAACTTCGTGAACTTTATCCATGTTTACGATTCTATCGGATTTTCTGCGAAATTGAGTAGTTTTACGATTACTTAAAAGACATGGGCAAAGTGAAACTTACTTTCTGCGATGGAATAGGGAAATTAATAGGGAAATCTGACATAGATATCCTTTCATATTTGAAAAATTCGTAAGAAATATTTGACATTTTTTTCATGAATCAATAAAGCTAAAATATGATTAAAAGATTAGGACATAATGATACCTCTCCACTGAATAAATACGAATGTGTCTTGCCGATATTCGAAGGAACAGATAAGAAAATGAAGAATATAATAGGAGAAATTGAAGTAGCATTGGAAATTGAATTTCAAAAATAAGATCAAGACAGAGGAATTTCAGATCCCAATGAGGAATAAGATAATGTGTCTAATAAACTTTTGAGCTAGAATTATGAAAGGCAATTCAATTCCAATGAGTACAACCTAGCCAGTGAAAAGTTAAAGGATGTAATGCATTAGTAAGATTAAGAGTCATTCAAAGGGATTGACCATCGTAAGTAAAATAAAAACGTATTCAAACGAGCAGATAATCTCAGGAATCAACCTCTTTATGACTAAGAGTCTAAAGAAAACGAAATATCAGATAACAACCAGGTATTTGATCAGCAATAATTTACTTCTGAGTGCTCCATCCCTAA
>Ga0302271_10000692_pt1 | contig 33132 bp, 23 predicted proteins | sample III_Bog_N1_1_FD_198767 | JGI IMG/M metagenome (GOLD analysis project Ga0302271, IMG submission 198767) | Peat permafrost microbial communities from Stordalen Mire near Abisko, Sweden - III_Bog_N1_1 | ecosystem: Environmental > Terrestrial > Soil > Wetlands > Peat | place: Sweden: Abisko... | reverse complement strand
CATCAAATCCTGCTATTCGAAGCTAAATCATTAACAACGCAGCTGAAAAGCATCGCCTCGAAAAGGAAGCACACTCAAGAGAGGAATTAAGTCAAGAGGAGCTATGCGAAGTCTATAAAGAAATCTCCTTTTTATCCTTCATAGGCAGTGAAAAAATCGCTGGGATGGTCCATGTTGCGGAAATCATAGAATTCATCTTCGAAAGCATGCCTTAATTATTGATTTAATACATCAATAATGGGCAGCTGGGGTTATGGAATTCAGATAACTAATCAACAATAATTCCACCGTCTGTCAACTTTATTTTGTCACTCATCTCCATCACACTCAATTCCCTTCATTTAGTCAACTATTTACTCTCCAAAGAAAGTCTAACGTTCATGCACATTCACACACTGCTTAGCAGTGAAGTTTCCAAGTAAAAATCAGAAAAACTACTCAAAATCAGGGATGTTCTACAACCAGCACAAACAATCATCGATGAGCCATCTCTAGAAAGGATCTCCCATCTACAAAAGTAGCACATGAAAACAATAACTCATTTGTAGATAAGTCTCCTTTAGTAGAAGTAGAATTCAAGGCCGATTTTTTAGAATATTTCTCTGTTAGACTTCACAAATGTTCGATCACTTTACATTGATATCTAGTAGGATCTGCATAAAAATTTTTACTGTTTCATTTCCCAAATCATTTCGCTAATGCTCCTATGCTCCATGGTTTCAAGTAATAATGTTGCCTTTTTTCTTTGTTAGATGGAATAAAACTGAGGGAGTCAGCATGAAGGACTTTGCTAATAACCTCTCTAAGATGAAAGAAGCAGAGGAAATTGATCTTGATTTCAGGTAAAAAACAAATGTTATTCGAGCAATTCTATTTTTAAAATTTGAATTTCTCATCTAATATTTTGATTTCTCCAGCGATAATTGTTTCAATGACAGCGATGCCGTATTTCTAGGGCAAGCACTGATGTAATTATCATCTGTTCCTTAAATCCGCATTGATTTAAAGTAATTAACAACCAAGAGTAGCATATGCCTGCTTTGCATATTTTTATTTATTAACATGATTTGTTTTTGTTGTTATCAAGAGGGAACAAGATTGGAAAGAATGGTATTGAGTGTCTGCACAAAGCAACTAGTATCGCCAAAGGAATTTAGTATTTGAATGTCTTGAACAACAATGTTTGTTCTCTTTACATCTTAGATTCCAGGGTCAGCATTTCAAATACACTCTTCACAGAAGTTATGAGCTCAAATCATCTCACGTATATCTACCTTGAGCAAAGAATCTTTAAGACTAAACAAGAACTTGAAGAATTCCTGATGAATCTTAAGAATATGAGGGAGATGAAAGGATATTACCTCTGCTTGGAGTAAAATTATTTTCATTGTTTCTAATGAAAAGTGACTTGATTAAGGATATTCTAAACTGATAGAGTATTATTATCTTTTGTTTGCTTAGTGGTCTGAAGATTCAGCCTGAACATATCTAGCTCCTTGATGATTTTAATGAAAACCAATCTCAGCTGGTTTCAGCTAAACTCTCACTCAAGTACTTCGATAAATATGAGATTCTTTTTTTTTGGAGGCATTTTATAAAATGATCTAACTGTTTGCTTCAAATTTTCAAGCTAAAATGGAATTGGAGAGCGAATTGTCAAGACTCTTTGCTCATAGAAATTCGGAGCTGAAACATAGTTTGAAGAGTTCGCATTAAGTTTAGAGTAAAATATTGTTTTTTTTACCAGTGATTTTCTAGAATTTTGATGTATTTATTTTCTTAGCAATAATAAGACAATCAGTGCGTTATACGATATGCCTTCAATATCTCTTATCAAAACACTCTCCCTTAGCATCAAGTAACCCACATTACAACTCATTTATCAAAAAGCAATTCAAATATTCTGATCATTATTTTATCTCCTAAGCAACACTGGGTTTAAAGATATTGACGGATTATTGCAAAGCGTAGGAAAATGCAAATAGCTCGAGAATCTCTCGATCTCATGCGAGTAAACAACTAAAATTTAACTTTACATATTTGCTTTATCCTTATGTTGCTATTTAAGATTTAATCTAATGGTAGTAATTGTCTAATTTACCATGCTTCTAAATTTTCAAAGAAAGGAAGTACGTGATGAGGATTATGTATATTATGATGAAAATGAACCTGAACCATAAGAGACTACATCTATCCTTTCCACACCTTCAATGCAATTTTTATCTGTTCACTTACAATCGTTATCTCTAAATTTCAGGTAGAGTTTGAGATATCTTGATATTTTTAGCATCATTTTGACATTAATTTAATCTTTTTTGTTGTTGTCTTTTTAAGTAATTTCAGTGTTACCAGTGAAGTACTTGATACCATACTTGAGAATCTAAGCTAGTTAACTAACCTAAAGAAACTTAGTCTTAATTTTTGGTATTCATGATGAACAAGAAATAAAGTGATATTTTATGATTAATGAGATTTTTAACTTTTAACAGTAATTTACAATTGAGCTCTCACGCAGATAGACTATTATCTCAATCTCTTTCTAAGTTAACTCATCTAACTTATCTATCTCTTAATCTTCGTAACACCAATAGAAGAGCAGGGTTCAAAGTAGTCATGGAAGCAATTTAATTCCTCAATAACCTCACTGAATTGCATCTCAATTTATCGTAAGACAATCTGTTTGTATTATTGAGGAGAGATAACTGAAAAAATAATCAAAAATGTCACTAATTTTCTTTGTGACTAATTTGATTTTATCTCTTAAAAGTTCTAACATTATCCAGAGGAATAGCTTTCCTGATGACGCCAATGCTTTCTTTAGTAAGAAAATATCACTAAAGAAACTATCTCTGAACTTAAAGTAAACCAAAATAAGATTATTTCAAATTATTTCACAGCAAATTTTGATTAAAACCATTTTTTAAAAACATATTCTTGTTTTGATTAAAAATAGTGGAAATCTCTTCGAAGAGAAAATAGGAGAGGTTATCACTGGAATCTTAGATGGGTGCTAGCATTCCCTTGAGTGGCTTTCTCTTCTAGCATTGTAAATTTACTTCTTTTTTTTAAAAAAAATAACATAATCTCTCTCTCCTCTGAATTTTTTAACTCACTGCAAACTTTGTATTTCTTTTAAAAAGCTTGGATAATCCTATGGTAGAAACTGAGTTTAGAGAGATTGCTAGCTCTATTAAATTACTCCATAACCTCAAGTACATCGAGATCTCGCAATAGTAAGACATGATTTTGATCATTTGTTATGCTTCCTTTCTCCACTTAACCACTTAAGATATTCTAATTATCAATCTGATTTTTGTGGCATTAATAAATAAAAAGAGGATAAAAAACCAACAACTATTAAAAGGCTATGATGATTGCAGTCGGTGATTTACAGAAAATCTCTTCAATGAAGCTGATAGTATCGTGAGTGATTGCGAAGAATTTTATTAACCAGAAATTTAAAACTTTTTTGTTTATTCTAAAATGTTGTTTTTAGATCCTAAATGCTAGACAAGTTCGCTATTTCACCCATAGCAACTGCCTTTTCCAATAAGTCCCTCATAGAATGTACCATCTCAATTACGTAAATATTCTTAAATTAAACTCTAAATTATCGAGTAATCTGAATTATTTTGATATTTTTTAAAATTCTTTTTTTTTGTTTTTTTTTTTAGGAGTAATAACTTCTCAAGTGATACAAGTTTCTCTGACTTATGCATGGCTTTCAATTCCTCAACGCAGACATTAAGGAAATTCTCTTTCGGCTGTGGGTAAGTTGATTTGGGAAGAGGATTAATTGTTTTTGAAAAAATAAAAAGGAACTAATGTGTTCGTTTTTAACAAAATTAAGAAAGTTTTTGCCTATTTTGACAGTGAAGTTAGATTTATTTTTTTGCTTTTTGTTAAGATACAATGAAAAGTTAACTCCTGAAAGCTTAAGCGAATTCTTTCAAGTCGTGTAGAACATGAACAAGCTTAGTTCTCTTTCTTTATCATTTCAGTAATTGATATTTATCTAATTTTTTCTCTTTTAATTCAATAATCCCTGACTTATTTACCTTTTTGTCATTATTATTCGTCTTGAAGAATGATGCAAAAATAAATTGGTGAGCTTCCTAAAGCCCTGAAAGAAAAGAAACAGCTCGAATATCTCTATTTGGATTTGCTTTCTAAATCGAGTGGGTAAAGGAAAAGTGAAGATATTTTAGCAGTAGAATTTTTTGAGAATCTGGTTGAGCCTTTCTCTAAAATGAAGGACCTGAGAGATCTTGACGTGAACTTAAGGTAAAAAGGGGGATTTAAACAAACAAAAAACAATGCAGATTCTTTATTTAAACTCATTTGTTTATCATAATTTCTTAACATTTTTAATTTTTGACACAAATCAGAGATAATTATGTAAGCATCCATCATTTGAAGCCATTTGGTTAGGCATTAAGTTATCTAAAAGAGCTAAAGACCTTCAAATTGGACATACGCAGTACCAATAGCATTAACGAAGCAGTGAGCTATATTTCAAATGGGCTTTCAAAATCAACTTTAGAATCATTCGAAATCGATCTTACGTAAGAATTTAAATGGAAAATGTTTTTTCAAACTAATCTTAACGATTCTCCTTGTTGTTATTGGTATTTTATTAAAGCTACTGTGACACGATCTACTAAGACGATTCTTCGCCTTTGAATGAAATGCTAGCAGGTCTTACCAATCTTAGAAATCTCAGCTTCAAGTTAGAGTAATAAATAAAAAAGAGTCAGTGAAAAAGAAATTTTAAAAAATGCTAGGCTCTTAAGAATCCTTTGTTAAAATGAATTAACTTTCGTAATAGTACTTAATCTTATTAACCAAATGCATTATTTTTCACAGACGAAGGCATTATATTACGGATCCTGGCATGGATAAAATCGTCACAGAATTAAGACAGATGCCATTCCTAAACAAACTTGTCCTGACATTTGAGTAATTATTCTTATTAAAACTAACCATAAGACTATATACAAAAAACTTAAAAACTTACCTTATTAGATCTGAAATACTTGAGTATTCAAAATCCCATCAAAGAATAACCTTTTTCTATCTTTAAAAAATCCAAACAGCTCTTAAAACGAAATAACCTTAAAAGGATTCCAATCTCTGTTTGATTATCTGAGTGACAACTCGCATTGTCTCTCCCAGCTAGACATCTCGTTTGAAGGGTAAATCAATTAAGGATTCATAAAATATTGAGAAGATACAGTCTGCAGGATTATTATTTTTAATTTGTTTTTTTTCTCTCCCCGATTTGTTAGGTTCGATTTCAAAGAAGATATCAGCGCCTTCCTTGCTTTACTTTCTGCAAGTTCTACCATTGCTAAAATTATCTCCGTGAACTAGTGAAATCAATATGAAAATATTATTTAAAACTGGGTTAGGAAGAAGCAGAGACACTAAGAGAACCTGATGCCTAGATTACTTCAAAATCAATGAATTTACTTAAACCAATGTTTAAATTTATTATATTCTTGATTCTCAGTGCATTTGGCTTGTTTAATGTACTTTTTATGGTTTAATTATGTTAAAATAATTATTTGGCTTGAATAGAAATAAACGAATCGATCTACATTAATGGATATTTTTCACACCTTTTGTTTAGCAGAATAAATCACTTAGATTTAAAAATAATGAAAGAAAATGCAGTGTAAATGTTTTCATAAACAGACATGATAATAATTGAATATTGTCCAGAAAAGGAAATGGTTAAAGAATTATCAGAAGGAAGTAGCCATCTCTCGTATCAGTGATTTGAGTTGTTCTTCGAAAGCAAGCCAGTTTCTTCAAGCTCATCATTTTGTTTATCTCCATCATTTTCTTCAAATTTAACATTTAAATCTTGGCTAATTTCTCTTGTATTTTCCTCTTATCCTATTTCATCAGCTGCTTTTATCTTACCGCCTTAAGCTTATCCATTTGAACTATCACCCTCTACCTTATGATTTTCATCTAACGGCTTACTTGTCGAGTCAGCTATCGGATACGTTAAGAACAGCAAAAATACACCAAAAGCCATTATTGAAAATACTAAAAATACCTACCATTTATCATATAAATACAGTTCATAAAGAACAAATGGTGACACAGCTCCTAGTGACCTTCCTATCGCTGTAGGAAGAGCTATACCAATCGACCTATGAATTGTATCATATGACTCAGATATCAAAGGACTCGAGCAGAGATTCGTAAACCTCGAGAAAAATTTAATAGAAGCTAACCCGAAAAGTAGAAACTTCTCTTATGCTAAGAAAACTACAAATAATATTACGGCACACATCAGCAGAGAATAAGTCACAATCTTCAATCTCCCGAATTGATGCTTGTCTATGAATAGATAGACAATTAGTGAAGCAGGGACCTCACCTAAGGTCATTAGAAATAATTCGAAGAACCCTTATCCAGCTGAGTGCAAGTAAAATGGTGCGAGAAACAGTGCACCAGAAGATATGAACGAATTTGCTGATTGCCCGAGAATCAGCCTCCAAGAAATCGAGAAGTTTGTTCCTTTAAACAGTGATTTAAGGATTTCCTTCGAAGATGGTTGGTTCTGGAATGTTTAGTCTCTCCATCGAGTTAGTTAAACTCTCTCTTGTTAGGTTATGGGCTGGTAGCTCTCCCCTTGATTTTGTTTACCTACTTTGTCTAAAATTCTAATAGCTTCTTCCATATTCCCTTTACTGACTAAGAACCTAGGACTGTCATCGATGAAGAATAGTGTCCCAAGAGCTAAACAGGTTGTGGGGAACAATTAGCAAATCGCGATAGCCCTCCAGTTTCCTTTGCTAAGATCATCCATGAAAATTATACCTAATAGCAATAAGTAGAATTTGCCTAATAAAAAAGCACTTTATGCTACAATAAGACAGCGCCCTCTGATATTCTACGGGATTAACTCCGTCATGATCAGTACCCCAATCGGCAGTGTCATCCCTATTACGCATCCGTACATCAAACGAATGAAAATCATTTCCAGGAAGGTCTATGCTAATGCTGTCCAAGTAACGGTGAGCACTTGCAAGGCGCATCCGATTTGCAGAGCGTTTTTTCTGCCTATCAAGTCACAGAGCAATCCAGCTAGAACCGCACCCAGAAACAAACCGAAGTAGTAAATGCTACCAAGTAACTCAGTTTACGAGGATGGGAGATTCCATTCTTTTTCTAACACCTACACAAGTATCATCACATAGTATTGCTCACCTCCATCGAGGAAGTCAATGAGGCACATCACCGCTAAAAGCTAGGGTTTAAAAGAGATATTCGTAAAGAAAATGAGGGGTAGGACATAATTTTGCAAAAGGGAAATAAAATAATGTTAATACGACAATTTAGTAGATGCCAAATCCAATGCGAGTTAGGAGTATATCATCAAAAGTCAATTATTGTTCATTGATCAGGTCACCTTAATGCTGTTAGTCTTGCTGCTGCTCCCCATCTGCAGGTTATCCTGAAATTGCTCTATGGACTACTGTATCTTCAGACATATGAAAGAAGTAATCTTGAATTCTCTATGCTTAGTAATTCTTGTTTGTTTTTTTAATGTGCAAGTTATTTGATGCCGTTTTTAGAAATTAAATTGTTCATTGGAACAAGCACTTCGAAACAAGTTTATCTAGATTTTGTTTCTTAAATTAAAAGAAAATTCAAGAAGTGAAAGCTTATGTGATGGACGGGAAATAGTATTAATTGAAATCAAAGGAGTAAAATGTTACAGCCGGTGATTATTATCCCAAAGTGTTTGGAAACTACTATGTGAGTCTTCAGGAAAGGTAAAAAAAATAATATCTTGAAGATAATAGAAATTCAAGGAGAAAGATGATTGTGAGCTGATTAAATAAAATGTTATTTCTGACACTAAAAAACAAAAAAATTAATTTATTAGCACAAAGGAAATACAGACAAAACTTTAAAATAATAGAAAGATTCAGAGAATCAGCGAGTTTTCAAGAAGCAGCTAAGAATAGAATTTTTTCTAAATCTCATAAACTGATTTATTTTATCTCTTTCAAGAAAGAAAGAGAAGGACTTAAACTTCCAAAGGGATTCTAGATTTTTAATTGGAAATGTGCATACGTTGCTTTATAACAAAAATCAACTTTTTTATCTACTTAAAAAGCAATACCCTAAATAACTTTTTTGTTCTTAGATTCTTTGTTTGTTTATTTATTTCCCTGTCTTACACAGAACATATGTATGCTCTAAATATTGAATCTATCAGCTAAAGGACAAGAAAGTTAATGTGCTGCTTTAATTCAACACGATTAATATTAGAAATTTTTAATATCAATTGGAAAATCTACTCTTTGAAAAATAATACATTTGTGCAGTCTTCGATGGGGAAGCTGCTTATCAGCTGGGAATACTAACAACTAAACTGATCAGAGATGCTCAGTAACAAAATACTTAATTAAACATAATTTTGGCAAACTTTAAGAATTTTATTTTAGCATTTAGATAAGATAATAACTCTCCTTGATGGTTGGTTCATTAAGTGCAATAATTAACTTCCTGTTGATTATGATCCCGCCCTTAGCACTACCATTTGAACCATCTGGAATAACAACAACTACACTGATGATTATTATTTATTTAAATATCTTAATGATACGATCAGTTTAGTTGAAATGAGTTAACAAATCCTCCAGTTTGATTGTAGCCAGCATGAACATATCAAGAAATTAAGAAATAAATTCCTTAAATTCCAACAAACAATCAATAAAATGGGAAAAGGTAACATCTTTATCTTTGATTTGTAGTTATTGTATGTGCTAACTGGATTGCTAGCCCAGATTAAAAAAGAAAATGAGCTTTAAATTGATTCATACCTACTTTTGATTTGGTTTAATTTAGATCTGGAGGTGTTTCGATCTCATCAACTGCCATTAAATCGAGTCAAAAAGATCATGAAATCAGATGAAGATGTTAAGGTATTATTATTCTTTTTAAACTGAAGACTTATCTAAGCTAAGAATAGTTACAATCCAAATAAATAAATAACATCGGTATTATTGCAACATAATTTACAAAGAAATAATTTTTTGAAACTTAATGACATTCATACCAGACAATAAACCAATGTTCAAGCTAAGAAAACCCTTACCAAAACTGCTAGTTTCATTACCTGCAATACTAATTTATTGTCTTAAAATAGATGGTCAGCGCGGAGGCTCCAGTTTTGTTCGCAAAGGCATGCGAGATATTCATTATGGAGCTCACAAACAGAGCATGGATGTTTACTGAAGAAGGAAAAAGACGCACACTCTAAGTAAATCCTTTTACAAACTCCTTGAAAGTTAAAGATGAAGAAGACACTTTTATCTCATTTTGTTCTTCTTCTTGAATTATTTAGAAAGTGGACATAGCTGCTTGCATTTAGAACACTGAAATATTTGATTTCCTGATTGATGTTTTACCCAAAAAAGACTAAAATACTACACAAAATAAGCAAAAAGGGAACAAAGAACCATAGTAAGAAGTATTCCCTACAGTAAATTAGCTTGGATTAGTAAGGCACTAATTTGACTAAGAGCATAAAACTAAAATAATTAATTTGATTTTTGTCAGGGCTAGGGACCAGCTGCACCTCAATAAGAACGTAGCATTAATTCAAATTAACAGCAATAGTATCAAGGATAATAGTAGCCATAGGTAAAAGAAGCATAACAGTTGTTCTCCGACAGATTCCTGCAAAATACTCCTACTCCTCAGTAAGGATTTTCAACCTCTAAATTAATTTCTAACAAGTTATTTGTCTGTTTGATTTATTTTAACTAAGAGCAGAGAATTCTCCTTGCCTGCAACAAGTTTAAATCATGCAAGGTAATAGTTCATTACGACAATACCAACTTCCTAAATAGTAGAATACTGAATAGCAATTATAAACTCCCCAATAACTAAAGTTCTCATAGCAATTGCAGTCCTAGCAGCCTTAGCAAAAGACATTTCAGTAATATTACTCCCATAACAACAACTTTAACCTTAATTCTACTGGCATTAAAGAAGGTAATATTTAAAAGATCATAACAATAATTTTCTTCTTAGCTTTGTTGATTTTTTTTAATCATTTTTTGCTCTTATTATTTGTTTTGTTTTTGTTGTTTCCAAGTGCCTCAAAAATACTATGATCTTTCATGAGTAAAACTTTAATTCCAACAAGGTTTTCTAATAAACCACATCTTAAGATCATCGGTATCAAATAAATTGTTTTGATTTCCATGAAGGAGTCTGTTGAAGCCAAAATAACCATAAAGCCGTTTTGATTTGCTTTAATAATAAGCACATTTTGATTATCAATCAGGTCATTTGTATTAGACGAGTTATTAGCTATTTTTGTATTATTTGTTATTTTTTTGTGCACAAATTTTAATTTGAAATGGAAATACTTTCGTTGATAAGGATAATACAAAATCTATCAAATTCTTTATTAGAATTCACTCAATTACAGCTGACAAAACAATAAAAATACAAAAACCCTCTGCGCATCTCTTATCTTAAAGTTGTTTAGGGAATAAAATTTGATAAATTTCTCAGCAACAAGTACTCCCTGAAGAAGTTGCTGCTGTAGTCTTCGTTGGATTCCTTAAAGTGGAGGGCTATTACTGTTGTTGTTATGTAACTTTAGGAGCTGGTACATTATTTTGTGTTCCTGATGATGCTGCTGTCACTGCTGGCTTGGAGTATTTGTTTTCTTGTGGTGCAACAACGATCCCTTTGGCGATGATTTAATCGACAATTTATATAAATAGTTCATTTATATTCGTGTTATCCTTGGCGCTAGTTTAAAGTACAGATGAGAATCCATTCTTCTCTGCGAACTGCTTCAAGTATTCGATGGTTTAAAATGGCTGAATCTATCCTAGTCCTTTGAGTTCATCAGATTTATTTTGCACTAACATTATTGGAATGTTCTTCCCATCTTTGGTTTGGCTAAACTCTTCGATCATGCTCTTCCATTTCACTGATCCTTCAAGGGAACTCTCCGTTTTAACATCAGTCACTACAATTGCACCAGCAGCACCACGGACATATAGCTTCGAGACAGAATTGTACCTCTCTTATCCAGCAATATCCCAGAGTTGCAATCTAAATGTGTTTCCTTTGTGTTCGAGGAGTTTCGATTGGAAGTCCATTCCAAGAGTCGGTGGGCATGTCGTATCGAATTAGTCCCTTGAATATCGTGCTAGGATGCATGTTTTTCCAACATTCTATTCTCCAACTACGATTATCTTGACAAATGCACTTTCCTCCATTTTCTTTTTGATAATTCAAGCTAGTTAAGGATTTACTTCTTTTACGTGAAATTTTTCTTATTTCTTTTGGTTTTTCTTTGCAAGCTGTTCTTTTCAAGGAAGTGTTAAATAAGAGATAAAATTAAAATAATTAGTTGTCAGATTATTGACAGGAGAATTTTACACTTTTATTTGCACATTCTTAAGCTGATTCCACCCATGTGTTTGCACAATTAACCTGGTATTATTCTCCGATAAAGATCTTTCTTCTTTTGATACCATTTTCTTTGTTGGTCTCTTTCATTTGCGCTATCTCACTTGATTCACATAACTAACTTTTCTGCTCCTTTTTTCCCCTCCTTTAAAAATTATTTGTTCATCTTAAAATATTCAATAAATTAAGATAGTGTCTTTCAAATTTTAGAAAAAAATGTAAGATTATTAAACAATTAACAATTCTCTTTCCTTATTCCACAAACATTCTTCTTTTTTCACCACTTTATTATGATTTTTTTGTTTATTTCCTGCTGAATATCTCTTTCATACATTTTAATAAAAAAAATCAATAATTCAATCTATCTCCCTCTCAACCAAAAAATATGTTAAGTTTTTCTTCTCAGCCAACTTGATCTCCCAAAACAGAGACCACACTTGTCAAACAAGATAGTCTAACTGACAAAAAAAAACAAATTCCAAATGCAATTAATTAAAGACATAATTGCTTTTGATTTTGAAAACTTTCTGAATTTAATTTTGCAATGATTGTTTAATTTATTTTGAATTTTTAATTTGAAATTCGAAAAGTTTTTCTTTTCTTTTTTAGTTTGTTTTCTTTTTTCTCTCTTTTTCATTGCTTTTTTCTTTCATTTAGCAACATACAATTTCGGCTCAATTCTAAATAATGCTAGCCTCTAAAATAGCATATTCAGTTGGCCTATCTTTCTTCTTTCTCATAGCATTTTACAAACACAGTTTTTACATATGATTCATTTTCAAAAACTTTTTTTTTCATTGAAAACATTTGATTAGTGACAACTGCCATTTAGGCTGCATTACTACAAGAGTAACTAAAAAACTATTGAATCTAGCCACTTGAGAAGCGATCAAGTGGCCATTCTAATAAAACAAACAAGGAGATTTCTAAGAAATCTAAAAAAACTAACGTGAGAGGGTCTAGATATGTTCCAAGCATTAAAAACGTGATATTTTGCTGTTGAGGCAAGTTCCTTCTTTGTTTAGGGTGGTATTATTCACTGTTTTGTCAATTTTGATGATTTCTTATTGTTTTTAATTAATCTCAAGAATTGGTTATCTTGATTCTATTTAATTTTTTTGTTCTTTTCCTTAATAAGAATGCTTTAATCAATTATTGGGAGTTATTTTGAATTTCTTTTTCTTAATCAATATATTCTTAGATGGAATCATAACGATTTTTATAATAATTAAACATACATTTCACTCTCTTAAATAGATTGAAATATTAATAATCCCTTGTGCGATCATAACACTGCAAGGTTATCTAATTTTTTAACTAGTTTAGGGAAAAATAGCTATCCTGTCCTTGAAAGTTCACTTAAATTGTAGTCCTACTCGAAAATCTCAGTTTGAGGTTGATTATTCATTGCTTTGTTAGCTTTATTAGTGTAGTCTTTGTTTGATTTAGTTTCCATTCCACCTCCTAAAAGAGATAAATCATCAAATTTTAGTATGGAAATACCAAAATAAGAATATCATTTAAATAATAAATTTCAAAATATTTCATATGAAACAATCATTTCTTCACTAAGCCATACCTTATTGCTGTTGCTATTGCTAAGATTACAGATCGATTTCAGTCCCATCTGCATTTTGAATCAGCAAGGTCTTCACAAATGTCTTGCTCTTGCTTCCAATAACAAAATTCTTCTCTTAGTTCAATTTATTCTAGCCTACAATCTATTAGTAATTTAACATTAAAGCTAGTCTTTGTCAATTTGAATTTCTTCTAATTTACCAGAAGATCATTGATGGGCTCATTGAAGAGTATAAATTTATCTTTAAGTTTTTGTTGTGACTATTTCACTTTTTTCTCGATGACAGTCGAAGTTGAGTTCGCTAGTTTATTCTACTGCATTGTGCTGGCAGATAAGAAATGCAGATGTCTTGGATCTTATATTCTTCTGATGACTTCAATCTCTTTGCTTTCATCGTTCACTGTGACAGTCATGAACCCACTGAAAATATCCGACTATGTTCTCTCATTTGCTTCAAACATCCCCTCACGACATTTACTGCGATTCTATGATGACTGCAGAATGCTATTTAAGCTTTCCTTGGCTGATGAAAATCCTAAAGATGACTCTGTCATTAATGTTTTACTAAACTAAGATGAACCAAGAGTCTTTGAGTTAGTTTCATATGGATCAATGTATCGCGAGCGCATCTCCTTAGGGTATTTTCTTAGCTGCATGTACCAGATTCTAAAAAAATCATACTCTTAGGAAATGATGTAAAAATAAAAATATTTTTACCTTTTCCCAAACCTTTCTTCTTCCGTTTTGAGTGAATCCAAAGCTTGGAAGTATTCTATTTTCTTCCTGTGATCTTCTCCTCTGAGCATGCAAGAAGTTTCAGGCACTCTTTCACTAAGCAAAGCATTGGTTTTGATAATATTGTCCCAATCGTCTAGATGTTTTTCATGGCTCTGCAGAACTCTTTCATCGCGCGTGAACAGATTCCGATTATCTAATGGGATCTTGTTGAGTATGTTTCTCTCTAATTTCTCTGAAGCATCGTGCCTTCTTTGTATCTCGTTGATTTCGTTGATAATATCATTCTTCGATACTGAACAAATTATTTCAACAATTGCAAACAATGAAATATAGCAATAACAGGAATGTCTGTTGGCCAATTACGTTCGACAGTGGAATCGATGCGCTTTTTCTTTTTGACAGTGGTAGTCTGTTGTGATTTGACCATGAAGCTTTATGACGTTTCAGGTCGTAAGGAAAGGGATTTTTCTGTTCCTAATGTTTTCTTAAAAAAGCCAACTATCTTAAGCACTCAGCTTATCTCCTTCAAATAAATAACTTACCAATCTGATCGACTTAAGTGAGGATTAGTTGCTGCCACCTCCAATCCCAGCAGATTATCTGAAAAATAATGAATTCGCTGCATTTTTCGATCTCACCATTCCATCATCTTCATTTTTACTCGTAGAATCTCTCGATGCCATGGAATTACTCATCTTCCCTTGCTTTTCCTACAAATCCCTTTGTTTCGTGTACCAAGATGGATTACCAACTAGTGTGTACTGCACAAGTTTTCCATTGCTTTCAGATCTAGGTCCAATGTTAAATTCCTTATAAAACGATTTGTTTATTGGATTATTTTATTCTAAAAAGATATTCCTCTTCCTAGAAATATCAATATCTTGCAGTGCAAAGTTCAAAGGATGGTTGAGATCAATATTGTTTGTTTCTTTCACCATAAGATTTCTCTTTGCTTCAACAAAACTTGGTGTATGCAAATATAATTTTGCGCTTGGAAATGCCATCTTTGAGGGAGATTCATTTGGACCAGTCACAGATTGAGCATTCGCTGAAGGTGTTCCAACAACTGAGTGCGATTTACTACTCAACGGAATTAATGGGACAGGTTTCTCGATCTGGAGTCTGTCATAATGGATTTTATCTTGAGGAACGTGAAGAGTCTATTTTTCAAAAATCAGTGATTCTTGTTTCGCTTTGGATTCCGTTTCATATTTTTTGAGATCCCTTGCGAGAATGTAGCGTTTAGCTGAAGGAATATTATTATGACCAGCTGAATTGTTGTTATAAACATGAGATTCTATCTTCATTGTAGCATCTAATGCGTTAAATAACTCAATGTTATGAGAAGACGATGCTGGTGATCCACCCAAGAGTGACATATTTTGGAAAAACCCTTTATTATTTATTTTTTTTTTTATTTTTTTTGTTAGGTGTGAGCTCTCTGATCCAATGTTACAATATACCCCAGAAATGATTCAATTTACTTTATTAAACTTTTATAATCAAGAAAAAATGAATAACTTTTCCTTATTTCCCTTGGGAGAATCTAACCAATTGCGCAGTTCTTTCAAAAAATCTTCAAGAAATAAATTATTTTTTGACTCTGGTGTATCTCAAGATTATCTTTTTTTTAAAATAATCATCCTGGGAATTCGAGAGAATGTGTATGCGTGTGTAGGAAATTAAATTAATATCTCCCAAGCTGTCTGAGATAAGATGTACTTGATTGCTCCCTTCTTAGAGCTCGTTTATGCTGGTTTTTAATTAAGAAACAAAATTCCACACAAATAGCCTTCCTCTAGCTTAAGAAAAATAATTGATTTAGAGAGATTATTAATCTATTAATTTACGAAAAGTACAACTGGAATGTTCGGAGGAGGCACTTCAACTCTAAGTATGGCTGGTTAATCAGTCATTTCTAGCAACAATAGATATGTTCCTCAGGACAGCATGAAGTTTCTGCTTTCAAACTCCGCTGCTCCGATTCCAAATTAGACATCCTTGCAAAGACGGCAAGCTACAGGAGGAGGAGGGTCATCAAGTTACTCTGATTATCTTTAATCTCAGAATGCTGGAGGGAAGACAGAATATGCTAAGATGCTAGATGCTCAGATTGTCTAGAAAAAGCAATTTGAAGCAGATAATAATAAAAGTAGTTTACCTTCAAGGTTGTAGAAGAACGCAGCTACATCTAAAAGTGTCATGCAATTTGGATCTAATTATGATACTGCATTCAATCCTAATAATGAATTACAGAGGACAATGCCTTAGAATAGTCTAGCGATGAGTATCAATTAACCTAGTAAGAGTTTTTGCTATTATTATCAGTGAAAATAAGAGAGAGAAGCATTTGAGAGGTTAACTTTTTATTTTTGCTTTTTTGAAAATGTAATATTAGCTGGTAATAACTACAGTCTTTTTGGAGGAATGACGAACAATCTATCATCGTATGCTCCGTCGTTGTTAATCCCTGCAAGACCATCAAATCAGCAGGCATAGCAGCAATAACAACCAGACAGAGAGACATTCTTCGATAAATGGTAGAGTGAAGGAGACAAAACATATACGACTAGACCATAGTAATATCGAGGTCTGCTGAGGAAAGAGAACATAGGTGAAGTGTAATTCTCCGAAAAGGAGAGAAAATAATAAGAATTGAGTTAAGCTTTGCTGGAATAGATGCTCTACAAGAAGCAAAAGGAAGAAATGGAGGAAAGATAAAGGAAATTTGAAGATTTAGAATTCTTAAAAAGACTTAATGAATAAAGAAACAACAGCAAGGAGCAGTCGAGAGTGTAGACAAGCACAAATGAGCAATAGAGGATCAACACAGTCGTTTCTAAGGCAGACAGGATCCAATAACGAAACATAGTTAGCAGGAGATAAGAAAATGCCTAAAACGCAGGTCATTTTGCTGATGGTGGAGGCAACAGCAGCACAGCTTTAGCAGTTAATAACCCTAATTTCGATGGGTCAAAAGAATTACCCAGGACACCTTCGAAGATGCATAGGAAAATTGTTGTGCAAGAATAGCAGCATTTTAGAATTGAGAAGATTGTCGATGTACCGTTGACTTCTAGAGTTGGAACAGAGAACAGATTGGATAACAGTTTTTTACCTGAGAACTACAATCAGCAGGAGAGGAGTATGAACAGAATGAGTGTGAATAACAGTCGCGTTATGGATTTAGAAGATGATGGAAGAAATAATGCGAAAAACAGGGAATATCAATAATTGCCGACTTCACAATAGTAGTCGTATTCGTAGATCTAGCAACTAGAGCAAGGAAAGAAGAATTAAATTGATATGGATTACATCAGTGATTACTATGAATTTCAGAAGAAAGTGTTCAACAGAGAGATGGCAGTGCTTAAGAAAGAAGTACATAAATGAAATTGTTATTTTTTGATGTAGGTTTTCTAATTATGAGTTGAAATGTTGGTAATTTTTAGATGAATGATGGCAAGTTTTCGGTGAATAAAGGATCTAAACATGATAACATGAGAGCACCTACGAATATTGTGGATGATTCTAGAGCTATTTTAGGAATTAAGACATCCAAACGAAACAGCTAAATTCTTGATTCTGAAGTCAATCCTTATTTGAGAGATTTAGGTTTGGAAAAGAAACAGTACCAATCTGCAGTGTAAGCACAACCAGCTGCTGCTGGATATGGCTAGCCGATACAATAATCTCAGCCATCTTAATAGCTGTTAGTATTCCACAGTGAGCTCATACCAAATAATAATCTTGAGAAATATACCCGAAAAGTCAAGGAAATATCAGGTGAAGAGTTTGAAGATGTTGAGAAGAATCTAGGCGAGATGAAGGTAGCGCTTGAGGCGATAGAAGAATTAAGAAATAAACGAAGATCGAAGTCTATGGGATTTTTAGAGAAAGCTAATGGAAAGATTGTGATGCTGCAGGAACTAGCTTCAGAGTTGTTGGATAAATTAGCGTAAGATAGAGAGAGGTAGGAAGAGAAAGGAAAGAAAGGGTAAAGTTAGAGTAAAAGTAAGAAATCAAAGAAGGGACATAAACATAAGTTTAAAGTAGATGATGACATTTCAGAAAGAGATGAAGAGGAAGAGGGGGAGGATGAAGAGTTAGATAATAAATAGGAAGATAGTGATAATGATCAAAACGAAGAAGAAGAGAAATCGATGTTGAAGGATCTTGCTAGTAGCTTCCTGGAGACGCTTGCTAATGATCGAGAGGAATACTTCGAGAAATTGGAGAACGGAGAGCATCCAATCCTAGATGAAATACACCAGAGCCACAATGAATTCCTTGAGTAACTACCAACAAAGAAACATAAAAAGAAAGCAATCTACAGATCAAAGTCCATCGGCATGAAGGTTAGCAAGGAAAAATAAGTAGCTTTCGAGAAATTGTTCTTGAAAGGAAAGAAAATTGAGTTTATCATTGCGAAAGAAGAAAAACTAACTGTTGAGGAGTATCTATGGGAGAAAACGAGTGAAAATAGCTTGCATGATAAGGATGATGACGAGATGATGCAAGCAAAGGAGTGTTTGCTTGAGATTGAGAAGATTATTAACAAGTAAAATGAAGTTTTTGGAATGGAAACAGCAGCAGCAGGAGGAGGAGGAGGGTAGTAGAATGTGTTGACAATGAAGGAATTTGAAACCCGCAGGAAGAACAGAATAGATCTTAAGGGAAGATAACTGGCAGACGAGCATCTGCAGTTGCTTTTTAGGGAGTAAGAGAAAGAAGCGCTGAGGAAATAAGGTGCTTCTTTAGAAGAAATTGCGAGGGTTGATAAGAAATATAATCTGTCTAATTCAAATAGACATCTAGCGAAGCTGTATGTTAGAGCTTATAATACCAGCTAGGAAGAAGGTGGATAGAATAAGAAAAATAACAAGAATAGTGAGAGTAATGGCAATTAGCTAAGTTATCAGTAAACTGGGCGAAATGGCCTTAAAAAGAGCAACGATTTTGACAATAAACCGTTGATATTTGCTACTTCTCCGAAATAACAAACAGTGACACACAAATATGTTCCGATAATGTTCCAAAATAAACTCGGATAAAAGACAATTGACCATTCTAAACCACTCTTGTAGTAGACATAGCAACAATCAACTAAGTAGTATTAGCAATCGTAGCTTGAATCGCTGGATTTGCCTTCGAAAGATATTGTCTATGAAGAGGGTGATGGAGAACGATCAAATAAAAGTGCAGCTTCTCGGATGGATGAAGCAGATGAAATCGCTGAGATTCGCTAATAAATGAAATTATATGAGTATGATGATGCTGCTTCAGAGCTTTAAGATGAATACTAGCAGATTCTCGCAAGCGATAGAGAACATAACAAGAAACGCAATGAAGATGAGTTTGAATTTGAAAAGAATCTAAATAATCTTGATAAAATGATTGCTAACTTTCCTACAAAGCATCCAGCTAGATCAAGGGCTCCATCGGGATAAGCAGCAGCTTACTGAGAAATAAATATCCAATTTCATTGTTGTTTTAGGGTATTAGTGTTATTCATATTAAATTAAAAGGAATTCCACAGAATTGTCTCTGAATAGTTCATTAATTGAATTTAAAAAGTTAAAGAACATTTTCAGCTTTTTCCCCTTTACCTTTGATTAATAATTTTGAAGCTTTTTGAAGTTAATACAAAGTAACAGTAATCATAAAAATAATACAAATACAGAGAGAGAATCAACACTTAAGCTCCTCCTAAAAGACACTAATTAAACTCCCTTGATTGTTTTGCATTATCTTCACTTTCAGATCTATTCAGTAGCTGAAAAGTTTAAACCTGTGGATGTAGATATTTTCTCAGATTATTTCGTAGGTGTTGAAGACGCTGACTAGAGGGATGATCGTAAAAAGCAATACCCAGTAGCTTCATTGATTAATGGCTAGAATGATCTTGTGTTAAAATTTGGGTCTTTGATGATCTCTTCGATTGAACCTGGCTTTTACCTTAATTGTAAACTAATTTCAAGTGCATCTGTTACAACTGTAGGGATAACTTATGATTGAGTAGTTGTATCCAAATGAAGAGCTGGATTGTGGTTCATTTCTATCAAATAAGGTGTGTAATCACTCCCGATGAGAATGTCACATCCCATAAGTTCAAAACACCCTACTCGCTTGTCTAATTTCTTCTCTGCAGCACGCATGATGTATGCAAATATGCTTTTGATTTTATTACGAATAGTCTCAACTTAACTGGGAGTCACATCGTAGTTAGTCTGGATGTAGTTCTAATTTGTAAGCAAATCAACAAAAGAATCATTGATAAAGGTCAAGGAAATAATATAGAAAATGTTTTTTATAAATGACTAAAACCTTACTTCATATTTTTCAACACTCCAAATGGTATTTTCTTTATCCTTCTCGAAATCAGGATGTTTCTTCTGAATAGCTGCGTTCGTCAGATGTGTAAACTTCTAGTTTACATCTTCAGCATTGTCTTTTTTCATAAATAAAATCCATTAATTCAGTGATGTCATTCCAACCAGTCATATGCAAAACATATTTTAAAGTTTCCTCCCTTTTTGTTACCAGTTTTATATTCATTCATGGAGAGTCTAAGGTATCCTGGGTGGAAGAGCACTAAATACGGTGCTGTCGATGCAACGAAGACATAAACTCTCATATCGAATTTCTTTTTATCCAGAAGCAACGGGGAATCAAGATACTTTTGTATAATTGACTTCTTATGGAACGTCTACAGCTTGGTGGACAGTCGATTACCTGCTTTCAACGACAAAGACATAGTCTTTAGTCTAATAAACTCATCCTTGAATTTTTTAATGTCCGAAATCATTTGGATTCCCTTGCCGCAGTTGAAATTAGTTGGTTTGTTTATCCAAAGACCGGTGTTTTTTGTGTTAATAAAAGATTATTCTTCATTGCTCATATCTTCTCTGGTGACATCGAGTCTGTATGTTTCAGGCATGAACTATGAAGAATGCATGCCGAATGATGTTGCCAAGTATTTATCTTTGCTTTCAAACTCCTTGACGGTTTAAACTAGCCCAGATTTTGTTGCAATAATACCAATGTTCTGGATATGATTCACCTATTATCAATCAATTTAAAACTCATTATTGAGAGACAAAATCATTTTTATTTAGCATTTTTGTTACTAAATGTGTTTGGTCATTGAAGAATTGCCAGTCGATTTCAGTGATACATTGCACCCATTTGAAGTTAAACTTAGTCCAGAACTTCAGATTGTTATCCAGAATCGTCCATCCTCTGCAAATAAAATCATATGTTTTATAAAAATTTCAATAATTACAATAAAAAAATCATTCAAAAACCTCTAAAACTCCGTTACTTTTTCTAGAAGAACTCCCTTATCAATCGATCGTTATTGCCTTTCCCAATGAACACACTCTTTTTTGGTTCGGGTTAACTTGTCAATAACTGCACGGATGCAATAATTGGAGGAAGCTGCACTTTCCCTGAACCAGAAGATTAAATCGTTGTTGCTGAAGATGATATTGAAGGTACACATGATTTTGACAGAGAGTTAATATTCTTTTGGAGATTCGATGATTGGATCATAGTGGAGCTTCTTTGCTAAGGTTCTTTGAATGTCTAGACAGGAGTGATAATCCTACTCTAGAAAGTTTTCCTTTGCTGAGGAGGAGCATATAATGCAAGCCCTGATGGTTTAGATGGTTATGGGGTTGCTTAAGATAACTGTCTGTTGGTTGTTCTGTTGTAGGTTTGTTATCTCATGTGTGTGTTCTCGAAATTGTTTATTATCTTGCTATATAGGAATAGTTTATTGTGATTTATTATTTCTTTCTTCTCTTGATTCAAATCTCCAATAGTTTTCCCAAGCTTCTCCTTCTTTTTCTTAATCTTTTCTTTCAAAACAAGAAAGAAGTATTATATCTCCACAATAACCTCTAGTTATCTCTTATGACCTTTTGTTTACATTTTATTCATTTACTACGATTAATCTGCTTCCAACTTAACGCAACTAATAACGACAAGATTCCACTCGAAATAGTTTCAGATATTAGTTTATTTAATTAATAATAATTTAATTTGTAAAACTCCTTTTAATTGTCTCTCTATGCTACTAAGATTGATATGGAAACTAAACAAATTATTTTGTGAGACTTCTCTTTTAAAAAATGTTGATATTAAATTGTTTTTTTAATCTTTCTTCTTTTTACTTGCCTTGATTTGCTTATTCTTTGGTAGATTAAGGAATTAAAGATAGATTAATAAAAAAGGGAAAAAGAAAGAATGAGGGAATCTAATCGTAATAGTATTAAAGTGGAGTTATTAAATTACTGGAGAAATTAGACTTAAAAGTATAATTAACTTAATTGATTCTAGTAGAAGAGACATGTAGTTAAAACTCTGCTGCAAGAACTCTAAAGATACAGCAAGCAACGAAGATGGAAATGAAAGTGGTGTTGCTTCCTCTGAGCCTATTGGATCTCCTTTTTCAAATAAACTTGCAATTCAATGCCATTTCGGTGGTATTATGGCTTAAGAATAGATTACGCTCAAATTGAATAAGGATGTACAATAAAATAGCCTTCCAGAAAAAGAACTACAAAATTAGTAACCTCTTTAGAAGCAATTCTTGCTATTCTTCTCAGATGTGCATTCTATGCTGACAATGATGCTTGTGATGTTTTTACTGTCTCTTCCTTCGCTTTACTTGAACTTTAGCTCATCTGGTATGCAGGTTTTAGGCGAAACTAGCGAACAATATCAGTTTTCGTTCTTGCTACTCACACTGACACCTTTCAATTTACCAATTCCAGAATTGATTTCAGACGATACATCGGATGCAACATCGATCCTGAATGATAAAATAATTTAACAGTATTACACTGACATAGCTCAGACACGAACATGGCTGATTGCTTCTGATATTTGCTTAGCTTTGGCGTTCATTGCACTTATAATAAGGTTCAAGTAAAAGAGAAAATTCAAGATTAGCATGAAAAGTTCCATGATAAATGTATCAGACTACGCAGTGGAAATCATAGGCTTTCCTTCAACACTCAGAGACAGTAAAGAACTTGAAGATCATTTCAAACCCTTCGGTGAGATCTAAGAATGCTGTCTCTCTAAGGATTGCAAAGGAATGCTAGAATTGTATCAATAAATTCTCAATAAAAAGATTGAAATTGCAGATTGCGAAGAGAATGCAGAGAATAGTAAAATTAAAAATTAATTATTAACGAATAAGGAAGATGTCGAATAAGCTAATAAGGACAATACGATAAAATGCTAGAGTAAAGATGATACAAATAGTGATAGAGACAATTGTTAGAAAAATAAGAATAACTAAGATAACCATAATTAAGATAAAGACTTCATTAAAGCGTTCTCTCCATAGGATCAAATATCAGATAAAGAAGCATTAGATTCTCGTGGGTAGATGAGTAAGAGTTCTAATAGCAGCAATATCTTTAATAGGATTACCAAGACAACGCCAGCAATAAACAGAATCATCAAAATCAATTCCAAATAACATCGCAATGATAATGCCATTGAAAGCAAGAGCATTTCAGGCAGTTTAAATCACAATATTTTTCTCAAAAATGATTTAAATTCCAATAAAACACATAACGAAATGAATCTTCAAAAATTTACCAATTCTCCCTAGTTTCACAGCAACGTCGTAGGAGAAGATAGTTTATCTTCTTCTAGCAGAGGATAAGATATTCAGCAGAGTAAAGTTACTGAAATATCTAAAACTCAAGAAGTAGAAGCAAACTCATCTGGCTTAACAATTAACTCAACTGATAAATATCAAAGTAAACTAGAAAAACTAAAAATTCAATGTACTAATATGGAAATCACGACAAGGAAAACAAGAGACTAACTTATTGGATATGACTATTAGCATGCTGACTACCCAAGCATATCAGCATTGATTGTCTTCACAACTCTTTCAGCGAAAAATAAATGTTTAGAATCCTATGGAAAACAAAAAAAATCTTGTTTGAGAAGATGTTTTAATTTTAAAAGAAAGCAGCAAACAAAATAGCACTCACAGACTGAATCTAAGCTGTTCCGAGATATCTATTAGCTTACAGCATCGCATGAAACACCAGAACCAGGAAATATTTCTTGGGAGAACGTCGGACAATCGAGAATTCTCATTCAAACTAGATTCGTGATTGTGTTAGTTTTTTGCATTGGAATAGTCATAACATTACGGTCACTTGCAGCTGTTCTAAATAACTCCTTTGCATAATTTCTCGAGAGTGCTTATTCCAAAGAGGGATTTACACTTGACAGCTAAAATCATCCCTGCTTAAGTGATAAAATCTACTCAATCAACGATACCAAAAATGCAGCTGAAATTCAATGTTTCTGCAGTTAATATAGGTTCGATACGATTTTATGCAATAATCAACTTAGAGGTCATTGTATGAGCTACCTCCTTCAGGCGACGTACTCCCCGGTGATTGCATTGAATTATGCAGCTTAGACATTCATTATAGGGACTTTCTTAGAGATTATTCTGATTTTACTGCTGAAATTAAAATATTTCAAATATCAAACGATCACAGAATAAACTCACGCCTTATCTTTGCTGCTGTTTCTAACCCTAGCAGCAAATCTCATCATTGCAGTAAGAGTTTCATGCATGATTTGAGATAAAAAATAACTTAATTTTTTGATTGTTTATGGTTTATAAAAATAGCTGCATGTAAATGCATTTGAGCACAGTGTTTTGTCGCTGTTTGGGAAGATAAACAACTACGAAAATGGGCAGAATCAAAAACAAGAATCTGTGTTTGTTAGAAGCATCTACGACACAAGTGATTTTAATAGAGCATGGCATGTGCGAGTAGGTTTGAATGTGCAGCATTCATTTATAATTTCGATGTTCCTGCCGCATTGTTCTGATCTTCTGTTGACACTTTTCAAAAGACGAAGCAATAACAAAGCAAAAAAGGAACTTTCCAACAAGAAAAAGAAGTCAAAACCTCATAGATTTTCACCCGAATGTGAGTTGTACAAGTTTCAAGCTGAGATTCTGAGTTAGGTATTCTTTGGATTAGTGTATTCCCCAGCCATCCCATTGCTGTCCCTCCTTTCGTTGCTTGCACTTATCGCTCAACATTTTGTGTACAAATATATTTTGAAGGAAACTTCGAGAGCCTAGAATTTCGAACATTCATCGTTGTTCTCTTAATTGCTGCCATTGTCCCTTATCCTTAGACTCATTACAAGTAACCATAAAGTGATTTTACCTAACTAAACCTTCTTTTCCCTTCAGGTATCATGACATTCACGGATAGGAATATCTTTCCAACTTCGCGAGAGAGCAATAATCTGTATAATTTAGATCAAGCTCGATTGAGTGATTCACACCGAGGATCTACAGATGATTAAACTGGGTTTGGGGAGTATCTCAAGGCTGTTGTGGAAAGAAGTGAAGAAATGAAATTCATGATAGCAATTTAGTTACTTGCAGGTGTTGGATTCTTTTATTTCTCTCGATTCAAATCGGTTTTGAGGTCATTTAGAATGCCTTGTTTTAAGAATAAAAAAGGGATTTCCTCTGAAGTTAGTTCAGGAATATCTGCATCTGAGTAAATGTAGAAGGACTACACGTTTGATATATTCCAAAAGAACTTCAGAAAAAATGGGGAATAGCTAGTCACTACCTATGATATTTCAAAAAACCCTTCTTACAAGCAAGTCCTGGAGTTACTTAACACTCGAGTTTCGTAGAATGTGGTTATTTAGCCAATCACAAAAGCAGGAATTAAGGCTTCAAATGAATATAAAAAGAGTCTGTTTATCGAGGTTAGCAAGGAGCAAGAGACACTAGTGACATCTGAATCAGATGAATGTTAGCATGCTAAGAATATCATCACCCCATTGACATTGGATGCTCAAAGAAGATTTAATAATATTGGTGATTAAAGAACATCAAAATAGCAGTGCGAGCTTGTAGTTATTGATCTCATTCACTCAGAGGAAGATGAAGAAGAAGAAAATTAAGAGGAATAATAAAAGAAATCATTAAGGGAGGATGATAGAATGGAGTAAGATAAGAAACATGAGGCTTTCATAGTAGTCAATTCGAAGAGTTCAGAGGAAGAAGAAGAATGTGAGGATTGATATGAATCAAGTAGTTGTAGATGAGAAATAAATAGCTACTCTCATATCATAAAGAAAAAAAAAAGTTACAATTATGTGGCTCTTCTTCTTGAAAGCTTACTCTTACTTAAACAGTTCTAAAAGCTATTCAATTCAATTAATTTAAGAAAGTTCTATTGCTTGTTTTTTTAATTCTATTTTAATTTTCAATCTGAACTAATAAGTGTATCAACTCTCGATTATACTTTGAAGGTTTCCTTTTTAATTTGAAAGTTATTTTTGATATGAGTTGCATAGCTATTTGATTCTTTCCTAGAAATTTCGTTGGAATTTATTTAAATCTTTCTTTCTGAAACTGTCCTAATGTCGTTCCAAAGTGAATTAATTTCAGTGTAGTTTTGGGCTTTAATAAGATCATTTAAATTACATAAATAATTAATTTAAATCTTGTTATGATGGGTTATTTGATGTAGAATTATGAAATTCAATCGTTTTTGTTTTTCGATAATCTCCATTCACAGAACAACAACGAAAGAAGAAAAAGAGTAGTTTTATGAAATATTCAATTTCATCAATTTAGCAAATATTTCTGACTTTAACTTACTTATCCTTATCCTTTTTCCTTTTTGGAAACCAAATTGTTTAATTATTTTTTTTAAGGATACTACTTTCATCAATGAAATTATTTAGAAACTACCATCCTTTTCAACGTCAAAGTGGATAAAATGAAAAAGAAAAATATCCTCGCTGAATTTTTAACCTACTGAGTATGGTAGATCCACATCTACTCCTGTTTTTTATCAAATAGAAAGATTGTTTCAAAGCATCTCAAATTATTAAATAATTGTGAATCCGCTCTTAAAACTACTTGCCCCCACTTCGTGAGGTGTAAACAGTAGTACTCCTCCACTCGCACTGAACTCACACAATAAAGTTGTAACCCAAGTGAACTTGCAGTTATTTTTCGAGAGAGTTTTGCTTACATTCTTTCTACAAAACACATTATTTTTTATTATAAAAGATTATTGTAATAATATTTGAAATACTTTCAGCTTGCATTTAATTCTATGTAAGCTTAAAGAATTCAGCTCAAGTGGGAGTATTTTAATATTTCGAGGATTTCTCTCAAGGTAGAAATTGAGAATGAGAAACATATTTTGTGTAGTTTTCCTGTTCTAAGTTACCTGGCTATCGTTTTTTCAAAACTCACTTGAGCTTTAATTGGAGGGGGGTGGGGAGGGTGCTTGGGATGGGTTTCAGAATCAAAAAATGCCAGAGGGAAAGATAGAACTTTGTCTAGGAATATTGATAAGAAAATTATAGTACAAAAAAAATAAAGAGAAATTCTTTTTTTTAAATAACAAAGTGTGAAATTTCCAATTATTGATACTTTTCTCTCTTCTCTATCCAATAATGAATTCCATTAACTTCGCAGGACAGAGTATTGTCAGTGGAATGGGCACTCCTTATATTAAGAAACAAGACACCCCCATATCAGGTGTATTTTCTTCTAAATATTACAATGGCATGACGTCCTCAAGTTCCTAAATCAATATTTTTGGATAAGCTTCTACGAATTATAGGCAAAGTGAATCATGCGAAAATGTTATGCAGCGAAACCATCCAGTAAGCGCGAGATTATTACCAAGTAATTCGCAAGGTCAGCTCATTAGTAACCCTAGTTAAGTGATCAGCCATTAGAATCAATTCTCTCATAGAAGCCAGCAACAACAACATAGTTTCAATCATAATTTAAATAACAATAATTAATATCCACAGCGTCCTCCAAGACAACCTTCAGAGAATGCTCACAAATATAAACTGCGATAATTTGTAGACATCAAGCAATTCACAAAGCAATCGATCGATGATACAACCCTGATGAACCTCTAGAACAATGATCTTACGACATTCACTATTCCCGCAAATAATAGTATCAATGATTAAACAATATTACTTCAACAATAATCGTATACTACTGAATCAACACCAGTGCAAAGGAGCAATAATAATAATAATTTTAGTCAAAGCAATAATACCAATAAAACAATCGAATTGTCTATGAATCTTATTGATCATTACACTCCGATATCTTAGCGACTTAATACTTCAATTCTCAGCTCCAATTTAGAGTCTACCAAACAAACTGGATCTATTTCCTCTAGAGATCGGCTTGCAATGTTGTCTTTTGCCAGTGCCAGAGACAATAATAATAATAAACTTATGTCAGAACCCAATGATCTTCTTCTTAGGTAAGCTTTCAGCTAGAAAGAGGTAACACAATCAACATTCAATTCTCAATTGCAACAAACCTAATCTAAATAGTCAGATAACGGCAATATTTCTCCTGTAAGCACTCCCAAAAAACAAGATTCAGCTTCTGATGGTTAGCTTGTCAAGCAAACAGACAAGAGAAATTTCTCACAAATAATCTTAGATTAAGAGATCGAAGCAAAAATAGCAGAAATCGAAGAAGACAAGCGAATATATCAAGAATTACTGTAACTAAGTCCACTGCCCAAATCTAGAGATACAGGGAATAATAACCCCACTAACAAAAAAGAAGGAACTTTCTCTGGATTAATATAACTGGAACAATGTGTCTAAGATAAAGAAAACAACACTCGAACAACAAGCATCTCTTCCCCTGCTAAGACTTCAACCAAATCAAGGAATAGAAGTTATTAGAACATCAATAGTAACAGTAATAATAACAACAACATCAGCACATTCAACAAAAACTACAAGAATATCTGTCACATTGTCGATGAAGCTAAGCATTTCAAAGACTCTATGAAAGTATCCGAAGCAATGCTGACCACTACAATCACGCAGAATATTCTTCCTCGAAAACTGGGAATTGTTTCAAAATAGCAAGAAACATCTAGTAGTGGGTAATTTTAAATTGATGAGAATAAGATTCTTCCAGCTTCTTTGTCAGCTATTCCTGGAGATTAATCAACTAGAAAATTATCCAAGGAAGAAGGTTCTATGCTCAAAGGGGCTATCGATTCATCGTTTGAGAATGAACTTGATAAACTCAAGGATTTCGATTAATCTGGTAGTAATTCAATAAAAACAGCTAGAAATTTCTAAAAAGAAGAATCATACAATTAAAAAGACTTAAATGTATTAGATTCTTGCAAGTCTAGTAGGACTATTACGAATTACAGCAGTAACAGTAGAAATAATCATAATAACACACATGGGAGTATGAGTTTATTTGATAGGAGTAACTCCGTTGCGATAGGTAGAACGAATAATAGGATCTCAGGAAAGTATATTGGCGGTGATATGCACACTAATGGGATTGCAGAGGATTATAAAATAACATTCAAAGACAGTGATGAAGTTGCTAATTATTTACAGAAAAATTACTTAACCAAACAAGAGAAAAAGTCTACAAAATTGAACTTAAACTTATCTCGGTTGCATATCGCGAAGACCTACTCGACGATGCTCAGTAAAGCCCTCAAACATTCTGATTTTTACTCACTCAACTACTTGAATCTGTCGAATAACTTCCTCAGTGGAACAGCATTAGCAGAAATATCTAGAAACCTACCTGCGTAGTTGAAAAAGTTAGATTTATCACATAATTTTTTAACTTCGAAAGACAGTGAGAGCTTATGCTATGTGCTGGATCACAAGAATTATAAGTATTTGAATACAGTGAGGTTAAGTCATAATCTTTTCGGTGATGCTGGGTTTAAACTCATTTATTAGGGTATCGCTAAGAATACATCACTTTTGAATGTTAATCTCTCACATAATAAATTAACTGACTAAATTGCAATGGATTTATATCATATTCTGATCACAAATACTGCCATGCAGGAGTTGTATCTCGGATGGAATAAATTCACCTCCAAATCGGGAATTATCTTAGCCAAAGGATTAAATAATAACTTCAATATCAAGGTAAAAATACAATAATCACATATCAGACAAGAATTAACTTGAATGATGTTTTTGTTATCTCAAAAAATAAGAATTATTTATTGATTTTATTTTACTTTTTCAACAAGGTTCTTGATCTTAGTCACAATAGTCTTGGGTAGAATCCATCTCTAAGTTGTGGGCGTAAAATCCTCTTGAGCTGCTCGCGCATTGAATCAGGTCTCATTCATCTTGATTTCTCGTATAATTTATTCACAAAATCTGAATGTCTTGAAATTGCTGCAACTCTATCAACCAATCAAAAGCTTCTTGGGTAAATTGAAAGAAAATCTCTTGCAATTATGATTTTTTAGACTATTGAAGTGCGAATTGGTCGGTAATGATACTTACTTAATTTGTATCTGCAACAGATTTCACTTCGAAGGGAATGAGATGCATGCTATTGTCGACACAAGAGGCTTTTTGTATTTCCCTGATGAATCTTAAATTATGCAAAAGCATGTCTCCACACACACCTTGATGAGACGTGATATCCACTCAGTCAAATTTCTTGGAGTCAACAAGTAAAACATCTATTTTTGTCATTCAAAAAACATATCTCTTATTTTAATTGATTTCTTCCAAAGATTACAGAATTTCAATTGCAACGCGACAGACAACTGCTGGTTATGCGATGGATGGCAAGAAATCGAGTTTGAATTGAGAAATAACAGCAGTGAATATTTCCTAGGTGATCCTGCATTTCTGCATTTAGATTTCGAGGATTTCCGACCAACTTACATGGATAAAGACCCTAACGATCCAGACAGATATTTCCTTCGAAGAATGTGCCCTCCAAACAGACGCATTCTGTTTTTCTTTACGAATCCTTTAACTGAAATACTGTTTGAGTCTATGGAATATGATCGAACTTATTTCCATATGCATGAGTAGAATCTCAACTTTTATGGAGAAGATGACGATGAAGCAAGGCTTGACAATGAAGATAATAACATTCTGAATAATTTGAACAACAACAGTAATAGTATGATCATGCCAAACGATGCGTCTTCATCTTAGCAGAATTAATTTATCCATAATCTACAAAGAACTAAATAGCGCAAATTCAATGTAAAGTATTTAGACGGTACAGTTTTAGAGTTTCTCGTGCCAACCACTGTGAATTTCATCGCTACTAAAGCACACAAGAACATCCACAAGAAAAAGGGAGAATATGATATCCACATACAATCTTTACCTCGAGCAACTGAGACATATTTCAAGATCAATTTCACGAATCAATGGCATAGACCGATATCACTGTTCAGTTCATATCAAGCTGACACATCTGAAGTTGAACTAAGATGCTTTGAAGAAGATTGGAATAATTCAAAGGCGCAATAAGTGATCTAAAATAATTATAAAAACCCTGATATTGAGACATGCAAGAAGCTGCTACTCGAGAAATTTCCCAAACTCAGATGTGTCTACAGATACTTATCTTGTTTTGGGCTAGTTAATGATTATTTCTTCGTAACGCTTCATCCCTTTACGCTGTTTGCTACATAAAGCAAAATTGTCGATGGAAATCTACTCAAAATGAGAGATCTAGAATGTATCTTCATTGCAGCAAGCTCAAAGGCACTTAAAGTCAAAAGTCTTAGAATGCCTGATAAAGCCCTTACTCGACCTGAATTCCTTGAAGCTATGGCTCGCTTAGCCGTGGATAAGTACATCCGAAATAAATGCGCTAAATCACCAGCCGAAGCAGTTTAAATGTTCCTGGATAATCCCTTTTTCCAAGCTCACATCAACGATTACGAAGACCCACAACAATGGAGGGATATTAGGTATTGGAATAAGCAGTGCGATGGTGTGCTCAAAAAGTATCTGAATTTCATTAAAAGTGTATGGAATGAATACGCAGATTCTCGGAAAGTTGAGAAAAGAACAGCTAATGTAAATAATATGAAAAGCATGAGTCTCAAGGAATTCTCTGACATCAGCATTGAGTTTGAGTTAAGAGATAAATTACTTGGTGATAGGGAAATTAACATGAGCTTTAATCTCGCATTAATGAGCATTCCAGATGAAGCAGTTAGTGAAAAATACATGGTCATGAGCTTTGTGGAATTCTTAGAGGGATTGGCGAGAATGGCTGAGTTTAAATCTAGAACTCCCGTAGGAGAGAGAGAAGAAGCATATGTAAGTTATGAACGAGAATAGATTAGATTAGAGTATAAACTAGAAAGTTTACTTGAAGCAATGAGCTTGAAATATGAAACTGTCATAAAAAATAAAAAGAAAGACAAACTATTCTCAACGCAAGGCAACAATGCCAAATAGAAAAATGGATAAAAACTCTAAGCGTTAAAATCTAGAAGATCTTTTATTTAGTTCAGTGTGTAAGACTCACCGAAGAACGAAGAAACGAATTAGAATAGAGGTGATGTAAATCAATCAGGGAATAAATTAATAGGAGCTGTAAACAAGGTGATATCATAAATATCGAATAGCAAGTTTAAGTAGATTGGAAATGACAACAGTAACGCAGGGAACAATATGATAGAAAGCATAAACAGCAACAATAGCAGCAGTTCGATTAGATCGAATGTAGAGTTTTCGAAAGCACCAAGTCGGTTCTTGGATAGAATCGATTCTCTTAACGATGAATTTGAAGAAGAGAACTCATTCCACTAATAAAATGCAGAAATAGTTTCACTGCATGATTTAGAAGATCAAACAAGTTGAGGATATTTCTGCTAGAAATTAATTTATTCTCAGAAGAAGAAAAAAATAAAACCCTATCCTTAATGGAATTTGCTTTGGGTAATGGGTTTTGTGTTCTTCTTGTGTAATTTACAAATATGTTTCTGAAAAACAATTGATGGGCAAAAGAATCCCAAATAATTGTTTTTAAATAGATTTTTCCTTGAAAATTAATTATTTTGGCTGTATTATTTCTTTCTTTTTTTGAATTACTAAATCATGATAAAGAAGCAAAAGTGATTTGGAATCCTCTCTCTCTCTATCTCAGCAAAATTAATATCTCTCTCTCTTTCTTTGAATATTAGAATCTCCCCCCTAATTCCTAATTTCTTTGTTCTTCCTTTGCTCTCAAAGATAAGCTAATATTTTTTCTTATTCTCAAACTCTTTAGGAAATCTGAAATTCTTGGAATCAGAATCAATGCGCCAAAAAAAATTAATAATCAAGCACATTTTAGATACATCAAAATAGAAAAGAAAGAGACAAAAAAATGTCAGAATTGTTCTAACAATGTGAGACAGAATTCAACAAGATAGCCGACCAAATCGATAGAGTCATCACTAACTTTCCTACTCTACAAGGAGGTAAAAGGAGATTGAGTCTAAAATGAT
>Ga0302271_10000690_pt1 | contig 33159 bp, 14 predicted proteins | sample III_Bog_N1_1_FD_198767 | JGI IMG/M metagenome (GOLD analysis project Ga0302271, IMG submission 198767) | Peat permafrost microbial communities from Stordalen Mire near Abisko, Sweden - III_Bog_N1_1 | ecosystem: Environmental > Terrestrial > Soil > Wetlands > Peat | place: Sweden: Abisko... | reverse complement strand
ATGGAAAATTCTTCAATTTACTCATCGCTCTTAGCAAGAGAGGATGGGGGATCCCAATTAAACTGCAGTTTTAAATCGTTCAGATGCATCTTCATTAGGACATTGAATTCATTGCTGTCATTAGATAAGTGAAATCCATTCATATTTTTGCATTGTTTGAGGCTATCTCCTCGAAGATTCTGCTGGGATAAGAGAACTTCTTTGAAACTTTCTTTTTGAAACTTATCTCCTAGAAGCATCTTCAGTAAGTGTATCTTTCCAGGTTAATACCCTTACTCCTTGCAGGGCCAAGTGTATTGAAGAAATATACTGAAGACTTTCACTAAACTACCATCTTTGTGCCAAGGAACAACCAGCCGTTACACGTGAATTAGCTTAGACATCCGCTAAAAATCTCAGATTTCCATGAATTTTTCGATGGAATTAGCTTTCGAACTCACTGGATATATTCTTTGAAATTTAAGATTAATCTCACGCAAAATAAGTACTTGAATCAAGGAATTATTGAGATTGCTTAGCACGCATAGCTAGAAACTGCGTATGAGATCGTTAATGCGTTGAAACATTTTTAGACGCAGATGGCTGAGGCGCTAGGAGTTGAGATCGAATTTAAAGAAAGATTTTTTGATGAAGACGATGATGGCTACTCTTCTGATTCCTCCTCCTCATAAGATCATAGCTTAAGTAAACTACTCGAACATTCAATTAAGGAAATATTAATTTATTTCTTTTTTTGATAATTTCAACAGAAAAACTGAAACTCAAGGATAATAACTCACCTCGCACTTTGGACTTTGAAGATATAAATTATTTTAACCAAAAGCGAAGTTCACGTAGAATCGCACAAGATGCATTCCTTGGTTAGCAGACACTAAGCCGTGAGTTAATTACTTAGTAACAATTGCCGTAAGTAAGTGATACACCTAGTTAATAGAAGCGGAACAGTGAGAATTCTCTAAAAAGAGTCGAGAGCCCATATTAAAATATTATGAGTATCGAAAGCTAAACGAAAGAATCCAGTCGAAAAAGATAAGAAGATCTAAAGATCTTTAAGAACGATTAAGTAGATGCTATTTTTTCAGGGGAGAGCGATAACTAATTGATTAAAACAAATCAGATTGACATGTTTTATGAATGCACAACCGATTTTAAAAAATAAGAAAGTTATGCTGGAACACTGGACTTGAACTCAAGTGGTTACAAAAAATAAACTAAGAATAATAATAATAAGTAGACTGAGAAGATGGTTATGTCTTTTTCAAGTTAATTAAAGAACATAAAAGGTGATAATAAGGAGAATTAAGTTTCCCTTGAGAAATATAATTTGTTGGATGATGAGTTGAACGTGATGCTAAGGAAATAATCAGACAAACTAAAAACGAATGAAGGTAAATAATCAGCTAAAAGAAGAGCAAACATGTTAACTCCTATAAAACAATCCAATTCAAATAACAAGTTTGTGCAAAATATAACCTCAGAGACTCCAAGAGATTCAAGATTTAAGTAGAGTACAAAACAAAAAGAATTAGCTTAAGAAGGCGATCAATCTTCGAAGAACAACAGCATTGCTACGGGTGCTTAGAAAGATCGATTTAGATTTGCATCGAAGCTAGCAACTCTACAAATTCCTCTTAGATTCTATTGGCTAAAATATCTTGGATTCATAGGTGTGTGTGCTCTCTTAGGCTAGACGTTGTATCAGTCACTTTAAGTAGATAACTAATTCACACTGGAAAAATAACATTTCAAGAATCTAGCGTGGCCAATGGAAATGCGTATTTGCTTTACTTTACCGTTATACTACGTTTAATAAATAAGATTATACAGTTTTAACTTATTTACTGGAGATGACTGGAAAGCGTTTAGCGAACTCAATACATTGAGGATTCAAAACGTTGAAACGCTCTTTAAACTCCTCTACAAGATCTTCTTAGATGCTGATAAAAATGATTTTCCTTATTTTCAGAATGCAACAATCTACCATATGGCTTATGTGCAGGTTAAAGATTTCTAAACTTACAATAGCTTAGTCACGGTTGGGCAGCACACATCATTGCAGTATTTTTTTCCATTGCTGTTTGGTAGCATAAGGAGATACTTTGAGGTAATTCCAAACACAAAATATGAGGAAGCTATGAGAGATGAGAATTTCCCGTTCTTAATGACTCCAATTAGTTAATTCTAAGATAACATTGAAGCAGAGACTCTGAGTGTATTATCTTCTATTGAAAGTAGCGTCTTCATTAGTATGATTATTTAATTTATCCTTTCTTTTATTATCTTAGTATCTGCTTTTCCAATCTATGCTATGGTACAGTAGCAGACAGAGAACATTCTTAAACTGTTCTCGACTTTTGCTCCAGAAAATATTAATCTAATATTATAAAATCTAATCGCAACGCAATAAGAAATACAATAACTTAAAGCTTGTATTTATAATTCGAAAGGATTGTCATCGAGTAATCCGAATGCAGCAAAGCAACACCTTCTTAATCTTTAAAATAACAAAAGGAAAACATTATCCCATACAACGAATCTCCCAAAGATTTCAATGAAAATATCGCTGGCCTGTTTACTCACATTTTGTCTCATATGTATCCAACCTATTGTGAATTCTGTTCTAATAAAATCCTTGACTTCAGAGCAGCGAGTCAATCTGTCACTTTTAAGTAATAATATTCATATAATAACATTATATTTTTCTAATGAATAAAAAAGTATTTGCTCTACAAAAAAATATTATTTTTTTTTAAATTAGAAAACATGTACTCACTCAAAGCAAACTTGGCTAGCAACCTCTATCTCGGGATGGCAAACATCCTCGAGAAAACTTGCGATACCTGCGAGTTCTATGATCATACATATTTCTAAAGAAGGATTCCTGTTTTTTTCTAAGAAAATAAAGATACTATGAATAAATTTGATGTTATCGCTAGGGAAGCAACTAAAACCTCCCGATATAAGTAGTAACTCTACGATGAATTCTTTTTTAAGCTGATACAATCGAATTTATGCGAAGCCTTAAGCAATTTTCCAGAATATATCAACGATCCTAATTTTTCTCTTGACATCTCAAGTTGTGAGAGTATCATCGATGGGTTACTAACTAAAGGATTTTAAATTTCTGCTTAGTATTTGATGAATCAATTCCCTAAATTATATGAACTCACGCAGTCGTCTGATTTAAATTAAGTTAAGGCTAATATTCTGTCATGGGAGAATGACATAAATCTGTTGAAATTTGATGAGTTCACAAATATTATCTTAGTAAGCATCTCTGCAATTAAAGATTTCATGATTTCAATCAGCGACGAGTATTTAACGTATGTCTCGACAGTAGAGTTTTACCTTCTTGGATTCTACTGTTTGGTGATTTTGTTTGCAATATTTTTTATTGGCTTTCAATTCCACAGATTTGTACTGGTTTCTCTCAAAGAATCTTTATAATTCTTCAGTCTTCTTGATCTATTTTCTCTTCAAGCGAACATTTATATTTCTAATTTCTTAAAATGTTATCGAAGGTGACAAGGAGTTAGTAAGCAAGAAGCAATTTAAAAAAATGTTGTTTGAAGAGTTTAGTAAAATCTTATTTAATGTGAATCTATTATACATCGTAATATTGTCATTTTTGTTAATGTTCATAATTTATTAATAATTTAGTCCAATTACAAATGAAAAACCCATTAATTCTCTTAAGAAAATTAGCTCATTTTTACCATAAAATATCTTTGTTTTTTTCAGTTTAAATTCATAAAGTAGCTTTCATAGGCAGAAAGAAATCCTAAGAAGCTCTACTTTTTCCTAAACTATTTTTGTATTAAATTAAATCAGAGAACAAAATATTATCTCAAAACTAATTAGAAGGCAATCTCTTCTTCTTCTTTTTCAAGATATTTATTGAGAGAATTGCTGCAAATAAAAAGAGGAAAATATTATCAGTAGTCATATTAATTAAAAGGAGGGAAGCTTAGCTTTCATAAAGTGAAAGCTGTTTGTTTGTTTTGTTTAGTTAATAGAGAAAATCAAAACAATCAATCAGTTCTTAGGTTGAAGGTTTTCCCCCCTTCAATTACATCACATATAAGTGATTTGCAGAGCAGTTCAGGTGAGAAGAACATTGTTGAAAGAGCAAAATAATGAAATCAATGTACATTCAATGCAAAAGAAGTTCAATATTCTATTTCATAATAGCAGCCCGAAATAATAGCAATAATCTTCGAACTCTGTTTCTTGTGTGCTTTCTGAATAAGAAAGAAAAGAACTTAGAACTCGGATTTAACAAGCAGAGCATGAAGGATGAAGGAAAATCGCCTCAAAACCTTCAGCGCAGTAGACAGTAAGTTTGAATAGCTACAAACTCCTAAACCAATTTTCAAATGAAACTCTTTTTGTTTAAAGGATAAATTGTTTTGTGTTTGTAAATGCTAAATTTGAAATTGCACTTGAAGGGTTTTTCAATAATATTTTGAAAGATTAAGTGGGGAGGGAGAATGATGATTGCAGAAATATTTTGCGAGGTATGATAAACCAGATTGAAGCTACGAAATATTCAATTCGGATACAATCAAGTAGATATTTGTTTAATAAAGAGATTGATGTCTTCTAAGAGTTTATCTCCTGGGGCGAGATAGGTTGAATTCTGCATGTGTTCAATAGAAAGACGATATTCCTCGATTAGAGTCTTCTCTTTGGTGATTCTAGTCGTGTCGATTTCAGAGAGATCAGGGATATCTAGCAAGTGCAAGTATGCTTTCTCAATTTCTTTGTCACTTTCGATCTATCCTGTGGGTGCTAAACGTGCTTCCATTTCTAATTCACCTTCGATCTTGATGATTCTTTCGAATTCTCCAGCATCAGGATCGCGTTTGGCGTATTTATTTTCTCTCCAGATTCGGAAAGCATGCAGCTTTTCAAGTGCTTTTGGGTTTCTGATCTTTCCAAAGTCTGCTTAAGCTTCATGGTGGAGCTCTTGTTCTTTTGAACCTACTCCGTGGGTTTTGTTGGCATCGAATTCTCTGCAGAGTCTTAAAGTTTAGACATCTCGCTCAAGTTCTTCGTAAATCTTTGATATTCAGAAATTACAGCAAGTTTTAGATAATTTTCAAGGATTAAATATTTTATCTCTTACAGATTGCTTGATGGATTCAGGTGAGAGCAGCTTACTGATTTCATAATCAAGCATGAGTAGATCATGATGATTGAGGGTTTTTTCTTGTTGATATCGCTAGTCAAATATCTTTCTTAAGAAAATCTTCAGCTTTATTTTTCAAAATCACAGCAAAAACAAGAGTTAAATTAGATTTAAGAATGACTAAAAATCTTTATTACTTTCGCATCCAACCAAGTCTGTGGAGTCATTCTTGAATCAAGATTATCAAAGACAAGTGGGATCTTGGCTTCTTCTGGTTCAATCTGCAATTCTTCAGGTACATACTGTATTATTCATAAGTAAATTAAGTTATTAATCTATTAGCTAATCTCATTCTTACATGTGCTTTTCCGTGAATGGAACTTTGTGTGAGTCTATCTAATTTTTCAGCATAAATAACAAATCCTGTGATGAGTTCCTTAGATTCTTTGAAAGTATCTAATTTCGCCAATTCATATTGAATTGTTTGTACTCTCTCTGTTTTAGTCTCATTTTGTTTCAGGGGCTTGTCGAGTAGTGTTGTGAGTGCTTTTATGTGATGATCGATTTTCTCTTTGGAAGTAACATCAATATCAGATGTTTCTGCTAAGTTGCTGAGTCCTTCGATGAATTTTTGTTTTTGTTCATAAGCCATCACTGCATAATTTGTGAAGCTGAGCTCATCATATTCCCGCTCTTTAATGAACTTAGCTCTATTTTACAATTCAAGTGCTTTGTCTTCAGAGAAAATAAGTTGATTTTTGTAGCCAGAGTACAAACTTGCAAACATAGATGTGAGTTTGTTTAAGTAGTCAGTTAGTTCTCTGAGTTCTTCAGGTGAAGATACCTCAAGCCCATAGTCCTTGAACGTTGCAATGAGATTAGCTGTCTCTTCGTTTTACTATTTTTCAGAGATTTCTTGTGGAGATTTAGAGAGTTTTCTCGTTGCATTGTAGATTCTTCTGAACAGTCCCTCTAAGCGCTACAGACCAAGTGCACCTAGCATAAACAGAGTGTGTGTTGAGAGGTATTATTATATGTCGAATTCGAGATTCTCAACAATGTAATTGTCAAAACGGGTCATGAATGCATGATCAAACTAATAGAACTTCTCACCATTCTCTGTAACCAAACAGCTCTTTACGTTGTTCTTCCCATAGATTTATTCAAGTTTTCCTTAAATAATCTGTGTGAGTAGTCTTTGCATTTCCTAACGTGTTCTCTCAATAACCTTATCAAAATACACAATAATAAGAATAATTTTCAATCAAGTTTATCTTTCCATTTTCGATTAGGAATAGTTACTGAATTTTTGTTCTTTGAGGCAGGTTCAAGCAGAAGTGAAAGAGCCTCCTTAAGTTCCTCATCGTGAGAAATATATCTCTTGAATAGATCAAGAGAGTATTCATGTGGTTTTCCCTGCAAATTATTGCTAACAGTTTGTTTTTCATTATTATTGAGTGTGACTAAATTCTAGTATTCCTTGATGCCTTATTTAACAGCACTAAGAGTCTATTCAAGTCTTAATTTCTCTGATTCCAATGATTCGGTGTCTTCGAACACAGTTTTCTTGGATTCGAGTTCGCTGAGGAATTCATAGACATAATCCTTCAAATTGTCTGTCTAGTTGTTTTTAAGAATTTCTTTAACTTCCTCATTAGTCGTGCTGGTTAAGAATTCTCTGATTCCATCGACCTTTGCAAAATAGAACAGAAAGAAAATAAGAAAAATCCCAATTGAAATCTCTGAAAACTACCTTGTATCCTGATTCGATAAGCGAATCATACCACTTATCAACAAGAGGTCCACGACTATCTCCGAATCTAAGCTCATAGATTTTTCTGACTCCAGTTTCCCACCAAACAGGTTCGTTGTATTAGAAGTTTAATCTGTCAATTAGCTTCTTTCCAAAGTCTTTTTCTTCCATAATCGCTTCAATTTCTTTCTCGCTGTATTTGAATTGCTTCACCAAATGGCCCTGGTGATGATCACAGTATCCAAACACAAAAAGATTTAGAAATTAATTTTGTCTAATGAAATAATTAATGTATTAATACTTTTGATTAAATATCAATCTTTCCAAGAAGATCCTTGAAGAGATTCTTCACATAAGGGTTGTGTGCTTCAACTATGTTTTCCTTATTATCGTTAGGGAAGAAAAGAGGATATTACAAACCAGGATAATCTTCCACTTTGACCTCTGTTTCTTGTTCATTCACGATAAGACGTTCATCAATAATTTTCTATCTCAACTTCATGAAGAAATCTTATTTCTTTTCCACAGCTGCAACCTTTGAAATCTTCTTAATAGCCTCTAATCTCTCATTTCTAAAATCTTAGAAGATTTTATCAGTAATGGCCTCAACTTTGTCCTCAGCTTTTAAATTATCAGCAAATAATTCTTCAATAGCAGCTTTTCTGGAATCATAGAAGGTTTTGAAGGCGAACTCACTTCCAGAGATCTATCCAAGACGATTAAGTTGTTCCTCTTTCTTTCGTTGTAATTTCTCTTTCAAGTAGAATTTCTCTCTTAAATCTGCAACATCAATTGCTGGATTCTTGCTGTTGATGTTATTCCCGAGAAGGAATTCATGCACATCGTATTCTTGAGCCTCTCTAAGCTATGAGTTTCTGAGGTTATCTTAATTTAAATAGAATCTAACAGTGTCTGAATAGCCTCTATAGTAATCTTTTACTGGATAAAAGCAATTATCTTTGAGATTCCCTTAGAACTCAGAGACATCTGCAACTCTCTTTTCTTCCTCAAATGGACAGAAGTAGCTTGCAATTTGATCTTTACTGACACTTTGAAGGGTTTTAAAATCCCAATCATTGAAATTCTTTTGGTCACCAACTACCTGGGCAGACATGCTTCTCATCACTTCCTATTTTAAACTCATTAATTACACGGATAATATCATAAAATTAACTTACTGGATCAAGTAATCTCCTGCATGCGACTCTAAATTCCCTTTCAAAGCACTCTTTCCAAGAAGAATCTAATCCTTCCCTGATCAGCTATAAGGTTAGTTTTAAAGCAATAGGTGACTTAGCTTCTAAGGACTTGAGAGTTGCTCTTGAGAAATGAGTATCTTCTTATTTCAGTCTCTCCATAATTTCTTCAACGGAGTTTGCACTGAAACAACGTCCGATTGTGAATAGAGGGAGGCTGGTAACACTGCCACTTGTATTCATCTCAATGTTAGAAAGACCAAGATCGAAGAGCACATCTTGTTCGTAATGTTCAAGGTAATTAAGGACATTGTGATTTTAGTAGAATTGGTCTCCAGTTTTGTAGCCAATGTTAGCTCTATCTTGTAGCTAGTGTCTGTACAAGATTTCTGCTAATGCCAATCTTTTGTTCTCTTTTCTGAACTATACCGAGTCCTTCTTGTGCTGGATAATTTAGAACAGGAGTCAATTAAATTAAATTTAATACTTCATATTCTATATCTTACAATCCTGTGGAACAATTCTTCATTGAGGTAAGCAGAATATTATTCTCTGTGGATCTCGTTGACAGCTTGATCAATGTATTTCTAAGATCCGTAAAGATCTTTGGAGCATAAGGCTTAATCGTGCTTCTTATGGCAGAGTTTCCAGTTTTTCTCAATTTCTTCATGAGTAATAAACATCCTCTCGAAAGCAATGCCAGACCTACTCATATCGTATCCATCAATTTTCCAGCCAGTCAACGCCAAGAAAGTACCTAGTTCATTGCTGAGTCTGCTCAAATAATAACTTGCACCTGCATCAGGGATGTATCCCAAAGATGTTTCATTCAATCTCCAGCTAGTATTTTTGCTTCCCATAGCGAAGGGTGCTCTCGTGAAAATACCTGCAGCTGATCCACTAACTGCTCCATTGATGTTAATTAGCAAAGGCTGCATTAAAAGGAAGGCTGTGAGAACAACAGAAATTATTCTATTGATAAAGATATTTTACCTTATTGTACTTGCTCATAAAGATAGCAAAGTCATAGACCTCTCTTAAGTAATCGAATGCCTTGTGAGGCTATTTCTCGGCAATGCTTTTCATCAGATCTAATACAAAAGAAATAGAACAATTCCATACTTTGATCTTTCTTATGAATTAAATCTAATCATTTTACACTTGAAATCTGTGCCTTTTGAAAATACAGCACCTTCCTTTGCGTTCTCGAGAAACACTGCTCTGACAGAGGAGTCAATATCGTAGGACTGTAAAAGCAGTTACCATTTATGTAATTTAACAAATTCAATTTATTCAATCAGAATTCATACCTCAAGGAAGCGAGTCAGCTCTTTCAACATGCCTCTATCAAGTGTCTAAACAAATAAAAAAACGTATTGCAGCACAGTATTATCAACTATTCTTCATTATTGTTATCATTTAGTACATTGTGCTTATAATCTCCATTAAGTTGAGCCATGATCACATCTCCTGATCGACGTGCAATCACATTGTACTGAAAAATAACAATAACAAAAAGTTAAGAAAATTTGTTATTGTTTAGCTATTCTTTTTTTCTTTACCAAGTTCTTCTTGGTGTTGAAGCTTTTGCTATCATAGTTATTGACAACTGATTTGTTTGAGACTGTTTAAGCTAGTTTCCACTGAAGACAAGTCGTCCTTTATCCAAAAAACAAACAATAAATAAATCCTTAAATACTAACTTTTCCTTTTGATTCCTTAGAATGTTTCTGCGTTAATAAAATAGTCCTAAATATAAAATCCTCCACATACTTGTTGAGGATAGAAACTGTCTGATGCTTGGGAACCTTCAACATTTGCTGTGAGATATCTTTTAAAGATTGATAAGTTGTATCTTTGAAAGCCTTTTGTGTTAATTTTCTTTCTTCTTCTTTTAGATTCTTTTTCTCCCAATTTTATTCTTCAAAAAGATTGTGCAAGAGAAATTAAGGTAATTATCTTTTTTTTCCAATGAGTTTTATGTGCAAAATATGAAGACTAGTTTGCGGGAAAGGGAATACTTAATTTCACAAGAAGAATGATATTTTTTTTGTTTTTGACAAAAAAGGTTGTGTTATCGTGTTAGATAATTTGTTGAGTTTATTTTCATAAATCCAATATGCTAGTTTTTGGGAAATTGATGAATTCTTTAATGTATCTTTAAACATTAGAAATTACTTTTAAGAATTGTAAGGCTGCTTCGAATAATTGTTAATTATGATGTTAATGTGTTTATTACATTTGTTAATAAATCGATGAATTTTGTTTTAAAATTATTTTTATTGAAAGTGATGTATGCACTAATTAGATAGGAGAAATAAATATACGAGCAAACTGACAACCAATCGACATACTTAACATTCTCTTGAATCTCAATAATTTTTGGATTTTGTGTTGATCTGCTCGGTGTTATTAGTGAAAATCATTAAGATGTTAGAAGAATACTTTTTGCTTAAATAGTTCAACTAAAATTCAAATTTATTTATCTAAAGAATTGAAGACATAAATATTGGTCTTAGGGAATCAGAAGAGAACCGAAAACTAATCAGCTTTTCAAGTTAATTACCCCTGCTATTTTAATGCAAGCCAGAGAGATTGAATGAAACATATGTTATCAGACACTTTAAATAAATAATTCTATTGAGAAAGAGAATTTAAATACAATTTCTTAGAAAGAAATATAAATTAAAGCGAAGAATATATGGAAAACCTCAAGGAATACTGCTCTAGATTCAGTGGAATCACTAGAGTGTTTAAAACAGTGCAAGCTGCTACTCTTCTGAAACAGCCTTTGCTCTCCTAAGGCTTTGAGTTAGCTCTTGCATTTGCCTAGTAAGATAATATCTTAAAAATCTATCGCTACGTTGAAAGCACAGCACTCGACTGGAAGGTATCAGGTCTCAAGATAGATAAGGACACTGCTACTGCTTAGTTTAAGGCTTACTAAGCTTAAGCTGATAATCTCGAGAAAGACATTTTGAACTATAAAAATCAATAAAATAAGCTTTCTACAGGCCTTTCATACATTGAATTAGGTAACTTGTTTCTGAAGGCTGGAGACGTGACAGAAGCATTCCGATCATACGAAAGAGTCTTTAACTATTACGAATCAGGAGATCCTTTTGCATACTATGTTCAATGGTGTGTGACAATGCTCATTGAGAGAAGATACGATCAACTTCGATCAATAGCACCAACAATTCCAATTGATAAAAAAAGAAGAGAACAATATACTACTATTTAAATGTTCTAAGCCCTTCGCTGCCTCTATCAAGGAGACATGGGCGAATTCTTAAATATTATCAAAGACAACATTCAACATGATTATGTAATTGAAGAGGAAAACCTACTTATGGTTTCAAGTCTCAGAGAAATTGGTGTCTTTGTAACAGTCTGTGCGCTTGCAAGGTACTCTCGTGCGTAAGTTTAAGAAATGCTCAAGAGTGATAGCATTAGATTATTTGTTACTTAAGATAACTAATGTCTAGGGATTCTTGAATCTTACATTGAACTAGATTTCAAATCAATCATGCAGAAACTTAAGCCTCTCTTCGACGAGTTCGCCTAGGAGTTCATCTTCAAGAAATTTACATTCTAGGAAGTCATCAGCGAGAAGCTAGTGAAGTAGTATCTACTACCATACAAAAAAGTCAGCATGAAGAAGCTAGTGGAGACGCTGGATCTGAATGAAGAACATGCATTGGATTACATAAAGCGACTTATTTTAAACAATTAAATCAACTTTTTGTATGATCCAATCGATCATGTTCTGGTTCAGAAGCGCACAGAGAAAAACAAAAAGAACGAAACTTACAAACGAGCTGTAAATGTGATCGGGAATTTCCTCAGAAAAAAGCTCCACCACATGATAAGTTTTTAGTTGAACATTGTCAACAATGAGAACTAAGGGAAAAATAGGCAAGAACTAAACGAGCACCAAGCACAATAGCAAGGGTTTTCGAGCTTTGGATAGCTTGGGAAATTGGTCGGCAATTTCATGGATATGTGAGAAAGAGAGAGAGAAAAAATGTTATCAAAATTCTTATTACTTGTTTGTATCTCAAACCACTTTTAAAGCCTAAAGGAATGTTTTTCAACAATCGCACCAAGACATTTTAAAAAAGATTTCCCCCCCAGATAATATAATATCTTGATTCTAAATGATGTGCTTATGGGAAAGCTAGTAGCTCCGATGGTCAAAACTGAGGGAGAATTTGATTCAAACTGCAAAAATGTTTTAATAAAAAGAAGTAAAATCAACTTTGGAGTGAACAATTCATTCATTTTTAGCAAGACCGTAATCCATTCGCTAAATGCTTTTTGATAGTTTCACTTTTTTCTTAAGTTTCCTATCATATTTTTTCACTTTGATGTAATTTTCATATTTTTTCACATTTTCATAAGTATTTCAAGCAGCAAACTCAACACAACCGTACTCTACAAGTTTTTTTCATTTAACATTTTAAATGTTTAATTTTATTATTTGAAATTGATGTTGTTTGAATTTGAATTAATAGGCTTGTCTTTATTAAGCTTGGGCTCTATTAATGCTTGTTTTTTGTTGTTGTTTGTTTTTGTTTTTTTCATTGTTTTTTTCATCAGTGGATCTTTACCATTTCATTGCATTAATAGAAATGTTGAAAGTCACTGATGAATTGTCTTGCTTTTTCTCTCTCTCACTCCCTCTCTCTCTATCTCTCATTAGCTAATAATTCATCTGCAAGTGTGCAGGATAGTAAGTTTAGCACACTCTCTTTGAATTAGCTTATTTTGCAGTATTGTTGTTTTTTAACTAAGAAGAAAATTTTTAAAAATTTTCAAAACTAATGATTGCACAATTGAACTCTAGCTACTGCGTTTAGCTTTCGCCGATTCGTCAAAAACTCAAAGGATGCGTTCCATATTACATGCCCAATTTCCGAAAGATGAAAAATGATTTTGCAGCAGTTCACTCAATTCTGATCGAAGATATATATATATTTAAACTCTCAAAGGATTATTGTTTTCAAATTTACCTGCATGTGTTTTGCTTGCTTTTTCCTTTTGATTTTTTCCTTCATATTTCAAATTTATTTTATTTTTGATTTTAATTTGTTTTTTCCAGCCATCACAATTCAAATAAATTACCTGCTAAGAAATATTTCAATTAAAAGAAGGTAAATTTCTGAAGATAACATTATTGGAAGGGATCTTGATTTAATATTTGATTTATCAAATTCAAAACAATTTAAAAATCCCGTAAAGTTCAAATATTTTTCTTGATTACTGTATTGGATAAATAATAAAGAATTTCCTTGTTTCCTTTAAAATAACTTGATAATTTGAAAAAAAATGAACAAATTGATAGAATAGGGCTGTTAATGCTTTGACTATTGATTTTTAATTGAAATAATAACTCTTTTAAAAAAAGATAACAATTTGTAGTTTAACCCCATAAGAATTAATCTTTTCTTGTTACCGAATTAGCCCATCTGATTTTCATGGTAAGGTTAAATTCAACATAGCATTATATTAAACTAAAATTGTTAATTCTTGCTGTAAATAATCAAAAAACTTAATAATTCTTATTAATTTTTCTTTTTGTTTTTAAAGATCCAATGTAATTTCTTATTTTAATGTGCCAATATGTAAAGAGATTAAATCTGAAGGTAAGGAGGAATAAAGTAGATCAAAGCATAATTCATAATAAACATACATAAAAATCTTGAGGTTTGAGTCTCTTGAAAATGATCAAAAGACTTGCCAACAAGAAAAGCATGAAAAACTTTTTCATTGAGAATTCACAGACTCTCCTCAAAGGGTTCTCCTAATCATTCTTTTTCTCACTGCTCAGTGTGAGCATCTACTTTTATAGCATTTGCTTTGTGTTCTTTGATTACAATTTAGTGACTAGTTTCATCGGATAAATTGATTCTAATCTATCATTGTTCTCTGGAGTGAGTATATTCAGAAAAGAAGTTGCTCAAAGCTGGGTGACAGTGATTGTCTGCGTCAGCTTAAACGGATTCATAATATTGTCAGGTATATTGTATTATCTGTTATATTGCTATGAACCTTTCAGAGGACGTCGGAATATTATACTCAGTCTGATTATACAAAACTACTTGTTTGTTGGATTTATTCCAGCAGCATATTTCTCTCTGTTTAGTGATAAATTGCTTGGTACAATCAATGCGTACGTTACTCTTGTAATTGGTAAAATAATACGAATATTAGCTAAATTCTTCATTCAATGAAACAGTATTCCCTGTTACATTGAGCCATTTTGATTTCTAGAATCCTCAAAATGATTTTACATAATTATTTATTTTTCCTTTTATCTTAGGTTTATTGGTAGCAAGGGCAGGTGGCAAATATCAATTCAGTGTATTTGATCACCTATCTAAGAGATCAACTTAGCTAAATGCTTTGGCAGTTGGAGCCATGTTTATTGGACTTATTATAAAAAATTCTTCAAATGATAAATACACTTATGTCTGCTCGCTGATAGCTTCTTTAGTTTGTATAATAGAGGTATGGAATGCATTGCCGTTCTTTGATTAAAGAGTAGAATCTTATTTCTTCTAGCTGAGTTGTGGCAGCGCTGTATGGAGTGCATTGATTATTTGGGGAACAAATAGAACCTTAGATGGGATATTTGTGGCAGTAATATGCACCCCAATTATTGCATTTAAGCTTGGGAGAGTGATTTATGATATTAGGAGGAACAGTATTACTCAGTATTTCATAGGAAAACCATATACTGCGACTAGATATTTAGATGAAGTCAAACCGAATTTCATTGATCTTCATGTGAGAGATATTAGCATTGATAATCATGGTTCCTTTGAAATGCCTGAGTATATGCACTCTGGAAGGCAGAGTTTTTATGAAGACATAATTCTAAAACATATTGAGACTTGCAATAAGAGACCTTTTTGCTTTTGTCAACAAGTTACTGATGTAAAGTTGTATTTTTAACTCAGCGGGGGATGTTAATTTTTCTATTTTATTAATTCTTTAGGAATGGAAAGGCAATATGTTTCATGAATATTTCATTGGAAGCTCGATACGATACGAATTTCACAACGAGTACGTGCTTGGCTTGTATGAGCGATACATCGAAGAGAAGAAGAAATTCGATGATGTGTACATTTCTTATCTTTTTTTTCTCATGGAAGCGATGAAAAACAACTGTTTAGCTTTCAGTAAAAGTCTTGAGTTCATTAGGACTGAGAAACATCACATATCTCTAGAGTAACTGTCAGTACTTTCATTCATTTAGACTAAACTATCAGCGAATAAAAAGGATAATAGAGTCAAAGAAGTTATTGATTATGATGATTAAATATCGTTTCTGCATCTGCAGCTTTCGGATGCGATTAGGAAGAAGAATGAGTTCTTAGTTGAGATATCGAAAGATTTTATAATTCTTACTGATATTGAAGCTGTTGGGGCATAATTATTGACAATTAGAAAAGAAATTGAACTTGATTTCTAGCATCTTTATTCGAAAAATAGATTTAACTTTTTTCTGTAGCTGCTGGTATCAATGTATTTAGTCACTCTCAGCTTCAATGACTCCAAGTAAATATGTTTATTTTAGTTTTTTTATGCTTATTTGTAATATTTTCTTTGTTTTTGTTCTCTAGACTTTGGTTTGAGAAGCAAAAACTGGGTGTTTCAATCAAAAAGAATTATTATAATTCCACAAAAGATCTCTTGTATTCTAGAAAATCAGTGGCTTTATTTGTGTCGATCTAAAAAGATAAACTTGGAACGATCCTACGAGTATCTAAGAATGTTGATCCTGTGTTTGGATACTTGAAAGAAGAAGTAGCCGGATAGAATTGTACAATTTTGATGACACAAAATCTAGGATACTTTCATCACAATCTTATTTCTCGCTTTCTGCGAAGAGGATAATTGCAAGACAGTGTCATCTAGCGAATGTAGCCTTTAGTGGCTAGACGAAAATCAGGGTTTTTAATCCCAATAAATATGAAATTAGAGATAGGCTATTAAGGAGTTGACGAAATAGGAGTCAGCAGTTTAATCTCTGTAAGTAAAGGCGCAGCCGATAACTTTATCGCATTGGACATGGAAACGAAAGGATTTCAGCTTAGAATCGATGGATTCACTGAGAATGTCTTCCATAGATTATTTGCTCCAATGTGTAACTTCGAGAGTGAAAGTGACTACATGTAAATTCGAGCGAGTAGAATTCTTCCTCTTCTTCCGTTTTTTATTCGAAAACTCGAGAGCAAAGATCAAGGGAATTTTTCGTTACGAACAGAAGCTACTGATATGATCGCGTTTTTCCCGCTTAACAGAAATAAAATGTTTGTAAAATCCAAAAGTTTTTAAATTGAACCTAATAGTGACCCACTCAGCGTACATAAGCAATGGCTGGAGAAAACAATTGAAAAAGGTGATTTCAATGCAAAGAAAAATTCATTATTTTCCCTTTCAATCGTTGTGACATTCCTAAGAGACGAACAGTTATCATATTGTCATGTATAAATTACATCTTTCAACGAAATGAACTTGAGGGATAATCCGATTAAGCTAGTCGAAGTCTAAATCTAAGAATAATTACAAATGCATGCAGGAATAAGTATATCTTCAGGATAGCTGACAAAATTATTCAATTTAGCTGGTCTATCAGAGAAGAAGCTATTACCTCCATTTTCTCTTTTCGATTCGAATCAAAAGAAATCCAAACATCTCATGTCATTCCATGCTCCAAGGTTGAATTACCAGCAAACATAACAACAAACGTAAAGTTAAAGTTTATCTAATAAAGACATACATTAAGGTTCAACTTCTACGAAGACCTTTGAAAAAAGTCATTTAAGTAGCTAAAAGAACAAAGGATAAGAAAATGATATGAGTACTAATAGTCACAGTATAAATATTTCTTCCTACCCACTTTAAGAAAAATCTAAATCTTTATCTAAGCCGATTGAACTTCAGAACCTCGGGGATAGTGTAATTAACAAAGAAATGAAAGATGATAGCATTTTTGGGAAGCAACCAACATTTCCAGGTGATAATGTGCATATGAAAAATAGCGAGATTATTGAGTTAGACAAAGAAGAAGAAAATAGCTAAACAGTTGGTACGGCGATAAATAGGTTTCATAAAGAAAAATAAGATACAGAAGATAGAACTACTTAGAAGGAAGATGAGTTCTTCGATGATAAGTTCTTGCATTCTAACAGAAGTGAAAATGACGGTGCATAACCGCCTAATACACCTGGTCCTCTGCAACGATCACAATTAGAAATTGTCAAATCTGGTTTGAATCTTTAGAGCACCTAACTGACCTTAGGACTATCATAGCAGCAGTTGTTTTTGCTGTCGAATCCTCACATTGAATCAGCGTAATATGAAGCATGGGGGAAACAAATATACTAATAAATGCATTAACAATAATTAGTATCGTCGTATCCTCCTAAATCTCCGATAGGCTCAGGGCTAATGATGATACCATCTCCGACCTCAAACGATCAGAATAATAATAACATTCCTATTAACTCTCCTACAATCTTATCACCTTAAGCTGTTTCAGAAGACAAATTATATTTTAAATAACAAACAAATGCAACGAAATTATCACCGAAGGAAGAACCAAATATTAAAATCAGCAGGCATCATGGTAAGCACAAATAGAACCCTGAATCTTTGTTTAAAGCTGCTAAAGGGAAGGAATTCATAAGTCTCTCGAAGGATTCAGGGATTTATAGCTCCATGGGATCGAAGGATCTTAATCTGTCTAATGAGTTGAAGAGTCTCAAGGATCTGTCGCTTTCGTAATCTTCTAAAGGTTCGCAAGACAAAGCACTCAAGAAGATTGTGTTCCATTCGCTCGAGAAGAGTTAATTCACGCTATCGTTTCTGCTAGTCAAAATTGCAGCCATTCTCTCCTTGCGTAAATTAAATCTGCAAAGACAATTAAATTTACTTTTTACATTTGAGATAACTCTTTCTTCTTCTTTTTCTCTTCTCCTTCATGTTTAGTCACAGTTGCGAGCATAATCATCGCAAAATACGTTCAATTAACGAATAGCTTCGACAAATAAATCAGAGATTTCTACTACATTCCTTGGGGGATGACAATGCGAATCAGAGTTAGCAGAGCATTAAAAGGCCAAGCGATGATTGCTCTTTCCTAGTAGTCTATGTTTACCTCCGCCCCTGACATAGCCAATATCAGATTAGAACTAACGAACAATCTTGCTAGTCTGTTCCCTTTGTACTTGTAAAAAATCAAGGAAATCACATAAGAACAAATCGAAGGGATTGTCTTGAAGGGCTATCTTATCACGAGTAAACTAGAATATCCATTTTTCCTCTCTTAAACGCGCTCATTCAACATGACTACATCGCTACTGTATGCTATTCTCATCAACTCACAATAGTTCTACATGTTCCAGCTGCTTGACGCTAATTACGGCTAAGGTTAATTATTTCTCCAATCTAACTTTGCTATTTACGCTACTGCATACACTGGTGGGCAATAATTAGAAGAATAGTCCGTTTCGAAAAGCTTCGATGATATTCTCCTCAACGTGTAGACTCTCCTGATAAGTATCGCGTCGATATGCAGTTTCTTTGTGGTTGCTACGTTCATTGCGTTTAGCTATTCGCAGTAAAAGAAGTAAAGAATATTGCGACTCTTTGCGACGCTAGAACCGCATAAGATTCTTGAAATTAACACTGCACTCATATCGTCGTTTGAGATATTGTTTTCATAGAAAAGCAAGCTGCTTCTCTCACAAGGAAAGACAGTTTAATCGCTGAAGTAGCGATAAGAACGACTTCAACCGTTAATAAAAAAGAAAAAGTTAATTTCGTAAACATCTTCTTTACCGTAACAAGATCTCAGATTGTATTTCTTAAGTGTCATAGTCCTCATAATCCTTCTAATTTACCCAATCACCAATCTTATCATAACATAGAATCTCATTAGCTAATCCAATACCAATCAGACACTCCAAGGTATTTGAAAGCATCAAAAATCACAATTTTCAAGTATTTTGTTTTTTTGTACAAAATTGTTGTTTTTGTTTTTGTAGGTCAACTCCAAACAGTGAAAGCACAATTCACGAGCAATCTGTCCTCATTTGCTAATTATCTAATGTCTGTAATAAATCCTGCACTGTCAGCATAAACGTAAGTGCAGTTATATGCTCGGTTTAAATCAGTTATCGTATCGAATGGAAGTGTGTTTTAATCATTTTCTTCAATCGTCAGTGTGCAGGAATAGCAATCTCGTTATAATTAAGATATCTTCAATGATTTTTTGTTCGCTTCCATGAACGGAAATGCATGTACTGCATTTTCGAAGTATTTCAATTCATACAATACATAATCAGGAGCAACTTTCAGCGAATCAAGTTGCAGTAAACTCATGAACAAAGCCTATGCAAATGGAATACTCACAAGCATCAAAATGTATTAAGGCTATTTTGAAACATTATTCTAGATAGCATCGGTAACGCCTAACACCTAATAACTTGCTTAGTACTCAGCATTCTTCACAGATAACAGTATCTTTGAACTCAATGATTTCTTTGAAATGTTCCTTCTCATCGTGGATACTTTCACAGCGTTTCTACAGAAGTCCAACTCAGATTTCTTCAGCTACATGGTTTTGATCTAGACGATCCTCATGGCGTACTAATTCGTTGTTCTCACTTTGACTTATAGGTACGCTTTGGTTAGATTCTTCAATTCAATTTAAGCTTAGATCTATGATACCAAGCAAATACTTAGTATCTTTGAAGTCAAGATTCTTTATGAAAATTCATATATTCTCAATTATCTCAAGAGATGACGAGAACCATTGAATCAATGCAAAACAAAAATGAATATGTCTTTTCCTTTCAATTAGCATGTGAAATTTGCTAGAATGCTAATCCAAGTTAATAATCCTGCAAAAAATATCACAAGACTACCATGTAAACCAGTTTGTATTGATCTTGTTTGCATTGTAATCTGCTAAATTTGATAAATCCAAGCATAAAAACGTAGTAACTTTTATGTATTAAATGTTTTGTAAGGTTGATAACTTCAATTAACTTCACAAAAAAAGAAGTTATTTTTGATTTATGAGTTTATTAGGATGTGTAAATGATTATTAGATCTTTTTATAAGACACAAACATTTAAAGTTAAAATAAGGGGGAGGAGAGGAGTACTAGAAGTTCCCCCAGAAGCTTAATCAAATAATGAAATAATCAGATCATCTACTTGCTTGTTTTGATTGCAAAAACAATCCAGAAATATTAAGGTTACAATGATAATCTTGGTTTGTGGGATGGTATTCTTTGAGAAACTAAATTAACACATTCACGTTTTGTTATAAATACCTTTTGAATGATAATACTGTTGGGGAACTCAAAACAGTCAAGATAGTAAGGGAGACACTACTCTTCATATTCTCAATAACAACTGGACGAAAACAAGAAGAAGACGAAGAATAACAATACAAAACACAGCTATGGGTGTGTGTAAGTTCTTCTCACCTTAAACAATGGCTTAGTTTTATGTTAATGCAATGCCTAGCTTGATCTATGGAGTACCTAAGGGGAAGCTAGTAGCAGTAGTTTGGATTTGCATGGAGTACGCGATTTATATCATGATTATGTTTGATAAGGAGTTGATTTAAGAATTATCATAAATCGACGAACATCTTAGCCTCTTCGAAGATGCTGCAGTGTTCTCGAGGAAGGAGTCTTCTTTAGTGCTAGTGTATTTGATGCTTGTCTTCGATATTTTAGTAATTGCGTTCTTGCTGTGTTAATACATCCTGTACTTTCACGAGAACAAGAAAAATCCGAATTCAATTTTCTTCAGTGTCTCAATTTCGTTGTATTCTCCAACAATCTTAGCACCTTTCTTACAATGCTCCTTTAGATCTAAATCGCCTATTGGTTATATCACAGCTGCATTAACTCTTTTAATAGGTGAATACTTAGCTTTCTCATTTTTAAATTCATTTCTTTATTTATTTTAAAAACCAATCCAAAAATATCAAAGATAATCTAAACTAAATTTGCTCTGAATCAAACAAGGAACTTATTTAGATTAAATATCTTTTACTTACCATTTTGAGAAGAGATCATTGTCTGATATACTAAATAACTTATTTGTTTGAAAAAAAAAACAGGGATACTCAACGCAATGTATTAAAGGAATTACTCTTTTGAAAAAGTTGATTACCTAGCCAAACGTACTGGGAGTATGCTTGGAACGATACGATTACTGGTCCTTTTAATAGCGATATTTTTAGTAACTTGGGTAGAAGATTCTTTGATTTTCCCCGCTTTCGCGATCATCACATCTGTAGCAGGAATATATGAATACTTAGTAACCCTGCCGTTTATTCACGAATATATTAACAGTGTTTATCTGTCTCTGAATTTTATATTACTTGGAGTCGGGATCATTGTTGGGATAGCACAGAGCATTTCACATAGATTCTCGATTATATTTTGCATCATAATCTTAGTTTCTGTTACTATGAAACTTGGCTTTGCTGTGCATGCATTTCGATGTGAAACTATTCGAAATAGATTCTCACTGTTCCTTTAAAGCAACTAGTTAAGTTAATCAAATAAGTTAGTTTAAGTGGGAGCTGATCAAATAGATCATTATGTAAGATATCTTAATAATCCTAGCTGTCAGCAAAATACCCCAAGAGAATAACACAGATATCAAGAAGCAGAACTCAGTAAAAATTAGATTCTTACTAAACATCTTGAGGTATGCTAGTAGCGGCCATACTGCTAGTGTGAAGGAATCAACCCTGTAAAGATTTAAAATTAGATTATTTCAGAATAAGAAAACCATAATTATTTTGTGTTTTTTTGTTGAAATGCTAAAGTGGACAAATTATTCATTGGTGCATTCTCTTGCTGAAGGTGAACTGGGTCAAGAGAATATAATGTGTCAGACAGTGGTAGAAATGTTTAAGCATTATCTTTTGAACAAGAAATCGATGAACATATGCCATCTCAGTTATATTTATTATTTATTAGAGTGCTCCAAGAATTACGTGCTCGTTTTCACATAAAGTTACTAACAAATCGAAGATCTCAAAGAGAGTTTATCTTTGACGGAGTTGGCGCATCTTAAATATGTGCTTTCACTTAGTCCATAAGCGTCATCAGGAGGAGAGGATGGACTGTAAGGGTAATCGTTGTGCATAATAAAAGTGTTTGAGTTTGACGAAATGTTAGTAAAAGCAACAAATCTTGTGTTATCTTGTCTTGAAGCTAAACTCAGTATATTCTAAGAAGCTTGCAAGGATGTAATACCTTTGAACAGTCTGGAGCTTAAGATAAATTAGTTTCTGGAATTGCGGAATTCTCTCAAAAAGGTTCTAAAAAAATGCGTTAAAGCAAATTCTACGCATCCAACACTAGTTGAATTAATAGATTTGTTCAAGAATTCCATTGGATTTGGAGGATTAAGGTAGAAGATTAGAGATATTTTATTATTTTATAAATATTTTAACAAAATATTGTGTTAGTGAAATAGAATTGAAACCGAAATAGTCATCGTAGATTAACGACCGATTATTCATCAAGGCACAGAGAGAACGTGATTCTACTCTTTTTTCAGAACACTCTGCTGCAATATTCGTATCGCTGGCTAATTCTTCGCTAGGAGCAATCGCGAATGTATCATAAAACTTTGAAAAGATCTTTAGTTTCCAGAAAGCTTCAGTTATCGGACATAATTGCAATTTTCTTATGCCTCCAAGCACATCGTCTGTTCATGATTAAGTCTTAGGACGCTACCTCTCTCAAGGGAGAGGAGTTATAAAAAGAGCACCATCAGCGAATCCACTTATTTCAATCAATAAACAAGGTAATTGTATCATTTTTCCTTTTTCTTGAAGTTAAAAATTTTCTTTTCAATAGGATTTGCTCTGCCTGTGCATATCCGATTTGAACTTTTTTCTGCTGTTTCAGGAGAATTAGGTCTTTTAGGTCTTGTATCTTAAGAAAAAGTTAGTGAATTTCACAAGTAAGACGAGTTTATGCTCATAAATATGAAACGCGAACCTTTGTTTATCGAATCCTGTTCTATTGGGATACATTCTCAACTTTATTTGAAATCCCTCCATTCTGAGCAGTATCCGAAAGTCCCATTGAATCGTTTTTTCCCTATTTTACCTATCATACTTCATGCATCTCCTACAGGTGATGAAAAAATATCAATTACCGCAGAAGGACCCTAAATCGAGGAGATCATATCCAATACTGATGTGTATATTGATACAATTGGTTTTTTCCCTTGTCATTTGATGGAAAGAGAAAACACGAATAACAGTGGTAAAAGTTTAAGGATCTAATAGCATTGTTTTGGTTTTGGAGAGGAGAATTTCTAGACACTGCTAGAAGCTGGTAATTTAGGTGTTGATAAGAATAGAATTGTTTTAGTGAAAATGAAAGCTTGGAGGTTCAGAGATGAGTTTCTCGATCAAGCGACGATTCGAATAATGAGTGAGAAGATCATTGATCCTACGGAATTCATCAATTCACCTTATGAAGCTATGTTTCTGGATTAGTTACTCCAGCATTATCAGCTGAAATATACACCGCAGTAGCTTAGATAATTCCTTAGGATTAGTGGCTGTAATAGCAAACCAAAAGATGGATTTGTTACAATATCTGAGTAGTAAATATCCTTCCCAAAAACAACCAAAGAACGATTTCCTATGAGTAACAAATCAACAGACGAGCATTCATTTCGAATACAAGACACAACTAATAAACCCCCTATGGCACAAACAGTAATAAAAACTAGCAACAGGGTTTCAACAATGACTGGGACTGCAGAATCTGCTACGGCTTTGATTACCTAAGATTCCCTTGGATATTCAAGTCGACCAATACTGGGATTACCCTCTAAACAAAAAATTAGTTCTGAAAAGAACATTGTTGACCACTAATAAACAGATAATGCATTTGGAATGTCATAATACAGCACTATTAACTCTCCTCGTCCTAATGCTAGGGAGTAATAGTCTCTGGAGACAACTGTTTTACGTCTTTCAAAAGCTGAAAATGAGCAATTAATTGAATCAGAAGATGCAGAAGAAATTATTGGAGAATACTAAGAAAACGAGAGAAAAACTGATTAAGCTTAAGAAGAATATTAAATTGATTTGAAAATCAGAGAATAGTCATTGAATAAGTAGATTACATAACGATAATTGCCTAGTTCCTTCACACACCGTGTCCGAACGATTCAAGTTGATTTTGAGCAAGAATCATCTGATAACTAAAAAAGTATCGAAGGGAAAGTAGCATAAAAGAATCTTCGAATAGACATTGACAGACAATCAACTCATTTGAGTTCTCAATCTAAATCATAGAAAACAACAATTAGGAATATCCTTATTTCCGAAGAATCACCTAAAGTCTTCTCGTCGATTCACCATATTTCCATATTTTGTTTGGGTAATATTTTTTACCAAAAACAATTCTCCTTTTTATCATATTTTTTTACGATTTAGCTTGCCTAATTGGAATTATCATCTACTCCTACTTCGCGTTATCTAGTTTGTTCGATCTAGCATAAAAGAATTTCTTATACATCGCTTGGGGAAACGATCTTAGAATCTGCATGACTGAAGCGCTTAAAGATCAAAGTATTCTTCTGCTAATAGATAATTCTCTCTTTGGGAGCCTTCCTAGTACTGAATTAACTGCTTACAAAGCGTAACTGACAGCAAGCACCGTTTAATCATATTCAGATTTCGACACCTAGGCAATTAAAATTATCAGAGAATAAGAAACTAGCTTATCGTTTTTACATTATCTTGAAGAAAAACAAACCGTAGTGCATTTATATTATTCATCTGACACCAATGCGATATCATCAGACACTACAACTACCATCTATCATAGCATACTCATGATCTCAAGTTATCTTTATTAGTATTCGGTAACATTTCCAACTGATCTACTCGCTGAATGGAATCTCTACAGTAATTTCCCTCCTTTAGCAACTGAACTAGGAGTTGTTTAATAAATGTAAGAATCGTCTGTTAGTAGCACAGAAGATTCGATTACTTCATCGGTTGTAACGCTGTTGCTTCTGTTAACTGTTATATTCACTTCGTTTCTGTTGGTTATTTTTCCATCTTTTGGGCTGAGTCAAATATTTAAACAGCGAATACTTGCGCTGTTTGCTACAATCGAACCTAAACTCATTCTTAATATACGAAGATCCCTCCTGCGTGATGCTTATTTTCTGTCTGACGATGCGGGTGTTAAATCTGCTCCTTTCAAGAGATTCGAAAGTTCTTCTTTGTTTCTCAAAAAGAAATCGATTTCTGCTTCTACTGTTCTTCCTAAGTTAGTTCTATCGCTGTTCATCAAAGCAATTAGTATATATTTGCTCCTTGCAGTGTATCCATTATCTAATTACTTCATCACGAAGAATCTTCTTATAAGATAAACTGATAATCAATCACTTCAAGGAGCTTTGCAAACAATGAAGGCTTCGTTTATGAGCTCCTTTGGAATGTACACACTCTTTGCGAAAATGTAATATTTCCCAGGAGGTGTTGGTCCAAGCTATGAGCGGTACAAGAAAAGAGCTACTGAAGTGTTAGTTTAAGCTGAGGTTGCGTTGTCTAATCTATTTACTACAGTTGGACTTTAAGAGGATAATTCAAGATTCGATTAAACTGAATTCTCAAGTTTTGTTTTTCAAATTCTCATAGCAAATGCATGTTAGCCGATACACGATCATTCAACCTTGCATGCTTCACAGAGTTGGTTTAGTCTTAGTGAATGTAACTCATTGGTGGAAGGAGTACTCAAAAACGGCTTAGAATTAGCGTTACAATCGTTTCTGAAGATAATAAATGAAATATTTGAAATCCATCAAATAACCGATCAAACATAACGAGAACTCAACATTTCAGCGTTTTACAATAAATATAGCCTTCAAGATCTTGATAAACTAATTGAATATATCATCAAAATCGAGGCATTAGTTAACACGTATATTTCAAATAATAGCATTTAATTTTCCAACGAAATGAAAAATATCTAATTAATAATGCTTCTCTGTGAGCTCGGGGTATTAGTCCTTGTTACTCGCTTTGGTCTTCTGCATTTCTTTGAATAAATCGCTAAATCAATGAAGGAAGCCAAAAATGCTTTAACTATCTTTGAAGTCGATCACATCATCGTAAATCCTTATATTATGAGTTATCTCAGATAGCATCATTGAAATGAGTCCAAATTCTAGAAGTTTTAATTAACAATTTCTATGTAGATGTTACTGCATAACCTGCAGTTAATTTGTCTAAAAATTATCTTTTTCTTTGGAAAAAATAAATTAATTAATAAATAGCTTATTCTGAAACTTCTCATGCGCATTTCTTTTAAGATTTCCACTTCACTTTGCTTTTTTAAAAAAAATAAAGCCAAATTTAATTTAACACCCTTGAACGATTATTCAATGAGGTAATTAGATGTTCAACCTTTTTCTTGCAACATGTAGATTTTTCTCAAAAACAAGTAAACTCGAAGGATAATCATACATTTGGTTTTCATAGTCTGAGCAATAAACTTATTCCTTACATATTCTTTTCATACCTTGTTAAAAATACTGAAATCTTTTTCACTTTTTGAGAAAATACATCATCTAGATATTCTTAAATTCAATATAAAAAGTAATTAGTAAATCTGAGTAATAGATCTAAAAGAGAGGAGGGGGGAAGACTATCTATTGCTGACAAAACAGAATAATTATGCGCTATGGTATTCTCTGAATGTAAATTGATAAGATCGTTGAGGAGATTTTATCTGGTGAATGCGCATACACTCCTGAAAAGTTATGCTCGTCCTTTTTGGTATGGTGTAGCCAGTTTATTATTAGAAGCATATTTAGTCATGTTTACGATGGTGAATACATCTGTGATCGATAAATTAGTATAAAGAGACCCAAATATGAACATTCTGAATTACATATCGATGTCTTAGGAGCACCTTTTCTATCACACAATGATTCTATTTGATTTCTTTGCTCTAAATTGTCTTGTAATATTAGCGATAGTTGCATTTTGCTTATGCTTCATTATTAAGGAGTACAAACATAAAAAAAATATTCTTTTTAGCTTCATGATTTAGACATACTCCTCTACAATTCTCATACCTTCTCTTTACTACTCGATTAAGGTGGCAAATCCATTCGGGTATATTAACATCCCTCTCACGATAGGATTAGGTAAATATTTAAGAGTATTTTTTAAAAATTGTAGTCCTATCAAATTTAACTTAGATACTCAAAAAAGCGAAAGAGTTTTAGTTAATTGCAATTGAATTTTCTAATGAAATATCGGAGGGTGTTTTTTAGAAAAATCACAAGGCATACAAGATTATTTCCACTCCGTCAATTTCAAGATTGAGAGATTATTGTTTTTTGACTTCTCTAACATTAGAGATAAATATATTGCGCGTAATCAGCAGATAAATTGAATCATGTGCTGACAGATATTAATCTAAAGGGATTTCAGATTAATGATAGTTGTCAATTAATACTGATACAAACCTAATTAAGATAAAAATACATGTCATTTTCCAGTTCATAATTATTAATAATACTTTTAATCTAATTTGCCCTTTTTTTCTAAAGGTTTCTTGAGTAGTTGGCATTAAACAGACTATTAATTCAATCACAGAGATTGCCTATCTAAACCATTACCTCATGCTGATAAATACAGACTTATCTAACTAATTATCTATGTCTTTCTCTGCTCGAACATAGACTCTCTAATAACTCCTCTCTTTTCTTTAATCTTTTTGCTAGCTAAATTATTCGATTATATCTTGAATGTCCCATTCTACGATTCTAGATTAAATTCTCTCTATTTGTAGCTTATCCTCACAGGTTTAGCTTGGTCATCTCTCATACTTGCAGCAATGTTTGTATCTAAAGTTGAATTTATTTTTCTATGGATGTTAGTCTCTGCAGTGCTTTCATTTAAACTAGGATCTTCGATCTCCTGCTCAATACAGCGAACAGCAACTGCAATGTTTGTATGTGAATTAGATAAAATAAATTGGAAGACTGATGTGCAACCTTCAGCTGTGGATTTCTTTGTAAGATTCTCTTGGAAGTATCTCCTCTTAAAAACCTCCTATGCTGATGATGTCCACTCAATATCACAAGAGATGATCATCAACGCACATATGAATACTTGCTAGAAAGGGAAAAACTGCTTTTGCTCAGCTGTCATCAAAGTATGTTTAGAAATCACTTAAATTCTTTTTACAATTGTTTTTTTGCTATTTTTTGCATTTCAATAAGCAACAAAGCGAGTAGACATCAAAGGAGTATATTATGGATAACGCTATCCGCAAAGTGTTTGTCCTTGAATTCCTTAAAGAAATCTTTGAGCTTTATTTATCCTCTCAAACAAGATTCTCGTATATTCATCTCAGTTATTTATTCTTCCTCAGGGATTGCTTGAACAACCAGCCATTGTTTACCATCTGCTTATTTGAGTATTCCCGAAAGTTCAAGAGTTAGCTATCTGCGTAGAATATTTCAATGCTGGAGTTTCTTATTTCCTGCGAATAAACTAATCTCGCTAGACAATAAAGAATCTATGAAGTTGTAATCTTCGAAGATGATGTCAAATAGCTTGAAGCAGACTTCTTGGAAAATCTTGAAATCAAATAATAATTTCTCCGTACAATAGCGGAGAATTTCATTTCCCTTGGAGACATCGAAACAGCTGGAAAATAGATTGTAAAAAGAAGAAAACAACTCTTTAAGAGATTGAGTAGGCTTCTTTAAATAAACTCGAACAACTAGCATCTCAATATGATCAGCTCGATTTACTTTTACTGTCTCAGCTTCGATGAAAACACGTAAATTTCACAAATAATAGTAGTTCCGATTTGTTCTTTTTATATTTTAAAAATCGCCTATGTTTTTTATTTTCTCTTTCTTTTTCAAAAAGTGATGCTATTAAACCTCAGCCATGGTATTTTCGCGTAGACAGATTTGTGAAAGATATCTTCTCTAGCAACGCTTCTGTGTTGTTTATCTCGTTAATGAAGGAAAGCTTCGGAATAATCAAACATGCATCGAATTCATTCTCCAGCACTTTTAATTATCAAAAGTAAGAAATACTTAACTAAAGTTGTTCTCTTTTGATGCCTCGTAACATCGGTATTGCACATGACTCGATATTAGTGAATTTCATATCTCGAGGTAGCTTAGATACTTCTAGATTCAAGAAAGCTCAACCCTTTTTCATCTTTAATCGAGCAGGTAATTTGTTATTATCATTTAGAGTATATTTCTCCTTGAACTTATTTCTTTATTCCTGATCGATTAGGTTTCTTAGTTTAAATCGAAATGAATCTTCAAATGACTTTCGCTAGAAACGATCAAATAGGTCTCTGTGGGTTAATTCAAGTCCTCCCAGAAGCTGACAAAGGCAACATTGCTATCACTGATATTAATGAAAACTTTAAAATCACTGGATGCACAGTTAGGCTGTTTGATGATCTATTCTGCTATTATCTGTCGACTCCTGAAGACTGCAAAAATATCTTTCTAAGTTAAATATTACCAATGCTGAAAAATTTCGTGGAAGAAACGATTTAAACTAATAAAAATGAAGGTTAATCGATCAAATCTAGTGAGTTAGAATCAGGTAATTAAATGTATTGCTCTTAACTCAATGTCTTTAAGTCTAAGAAAATAGACACAGTAGGGTTTATCCCAAAAGGAAAGGGTTTTATTGTACCTAGATTATTTTAAAAACCAGTTGAATTCCTTGATGCTTTGAAGCGAGGGGAGTTCAATTTGTAAAGTAACGACATCTACATGATTTCTTTCAAGCTGTAGGTCACTTCCGATGAGTTTCTGAACATGTGCCAGGTTAGTTTCAAGTCTATCAAGAAGCTAGAAGGAAAAGATATTTAGCTCGATTGCATTCGGCTCATATTACTCCCAGAATTACTGAAGATTTGCGAAAAAGATGTTGAAGAAGCGGAGATCATCAACTGCTTTACAATGAATAATTTCGACTAATCTGCCACCAGCAAGCGGAGCTAACTAGTTAATTAACTGAACGAACCTGTTTCGACTGTTGTGACTTCAGAAAACATCTTAGTTTCCAAGCATAATTCAACTCAAATTCTCGAAGAAATTTCTGATACAAACTTAACGTAACTCAACGATAGGCAGCTCGTCTTCTCATCTAGACACATAAATCTCATGGAATAAATGAGCTCCAGAGATCTACTAACTTCCCAAGCGCTATTAACACATAACGAGACAATTTCTTCAAATCTCGATAAAACTAGAAAATTCACATATTCTCAGAGATTTATAAAAACCCATTAGTCAAGCTAACCTCTCGCTGAAATCTTAGAGTTGAATAACAAGCTCACGGAGAGCAATCGATATCATTGTCCTGTTCCTAAAACACTAGAGACTAACATGCCTAGTTTAACAACTTTAATTTCGAATAAATAAACCAGCTAACAGCAAGTTATTCGATCATCTCAGTTAACTAACAAGCTAGAACAGCAGAAAGACATGAATGACAACTCAAATCAATCAAAGATATCAATAAAATAAGAATCTAAGCACTCCACATAAGCCTAAAACAATCGATTGGAGGATATCAACAATCACCAAGCTCTACAAGACCTTGAATTCGCGCATGCACAGTCTGTATCTTCATCCATGAGTTCTCGATCGCAGAAGCAACGACAGTTCATCCGAAATGCATTTTCAAACAAATCAAAGAACAACTTTTGGTTCATTTTCACGTAAATCTTCTCAGTGCTTGTACTCAGTAAGATTATTATTTCTGAATTTTTTAAAACGTTCTTCCATTTGTGAACTTTTCTGTTTTTTCACAGTTTCTTTGGTTTGCGTGATTATCGTCGTGTATCTCCAACTCAGCCATAAGTTCGATATCTAAAAGAGAAACTTATACTACATTCCTTGGGCTATGAATCTCAGAATATCCATGAGCAGGATACTAAAAGATCATACTCTACAAAGGCTAGTTACTTTGTCTTAATTTGGATATTCTTCACAGCAAGATCAATACGATCTTACTTACTTGAGTCGCATGTACGCTTCTCTGCATCTTTATCGCTAATAAATCTAAAATATTAGTGACGAGCCTCTTGTAGATTTATATTTAGTGAAAGTATTCATCGATTCACAACTAGCTGTGAGGATATTTCGAGATGAAACTGATTTCGTCGATCTCACAACAGGTGTGCAATAAGTTCTTTCGATATATGCGATGGATATGCTGCAGTTGATAACTGTTGGTGTGATTCAAGGTGGCGATAACGAAAGGAAATATAATTTAAGTGTGTTCAATAGCTTTATGTTAGCTATCACGAAATTAACAGTGATCTAAAGAGACTAGGAGAGTGATTTTACTAATGTCTTTGATGATATTGACTTAAAAGTTGTATAATTGACGATAATTATTTGCTCAGTTACAGCTATTTTTACACTGACGATATTTCCTGTTTTTATGATCTTTTAAATGCGCAAACAGAGAATCTACTAACTGTTTTCGACTATTGACCCAGTGAGGTTGAAAGAAATGCATAGAACAGTGCTGATTGCTATTATGTAGATTTAGAATTTCCGAAAAAGAACATACTTAAAGAGCAAATCTGACAGAAAGCAGTTAAGTAAAAAATTAATTTTTTAATCAAATAATACAGCACCCAAAGCACTTATCATTAAAGATTCTGAGCTTGTCAACAAAAGAAAAACAATCTCAGCTACTTCCACCCTATAAGTATGGAGCTACTCGTTACTTGTGAAATGTTGCTTCATATTTATAATTCTGATTCTCTATCCAGTTACAAATCTCCTCACAACTCGGTCTCTAATAAGTGCAGCCAGCAGTAGCTCAACAGTTTCAGGTACAATTAATGTTTCTTCAAAACTGAGTGATTTTTATTGTTTATTTTGCTAATATTTTTTTAGGTATTCTCTAAACCCTCAAAGCGCAGCTCTCCAGTGAAATCGCAACGTTGGTGCTAATTGTTCACTCAGACTTGAACCTTAACGGTGAGTACTAATACTACGAGAAATACAAGACTCGCTTTATGGCAGTGAAAACTAAAACTCCTGTTGTACTTTCTGAATTCTAGAGTATCATGCAAAGTTAGATTTCGAAGAGTCGCTTCAATTAGCAAGATTTCGATGATTTCTTCTTCGATTCAATAACTGTTGATACATGCAGTGCGTTCAAGATGCATCCAAGTAAATATAACTAAACTTTGATGACAATGGAGAGCTGCAACTAAGTTGGGACTGGAGTGCTCAATTCTGGTTTGATTAAAGCAGTTAACTACTACTCTTCTTACTTCATTTACGCTGCAGGGTTCTATGAGAATACGAATTAATCCTAGAGAATAGCTGATATTGCCAGTTATTTTCTATAAAATGATCTTTTCAAAGTCAATGAGTTTTATGAAGTCCTCTTGACAATAATTGACTCTCTAACTGCGTTTTTAGTGGAAAACAATGACTCGTTCTTTGAGCTCATGACAGTAATCTAGAATGTTCTGATGTACTTTGAATTCGCGTTGATCGCGATTGTCTACTAATTTGGACTAGTTTCGTTCTTCAGAAACATCCAAAGTGATTTCAAACACTCTAAGGAAGTTCTAACTATCTTCTAACTTCATTATCTCATTGAGAATTCGTATATTATTAATTATCTCAAGTGAAAAGATTCTTAAGAAGAATAATCACAAAATAACACATGTAATGCTCAACAGAAACTAATTACTGATCTTAATATGAACTTCTCCACATAGTATGCAGTAAATATCAAGGCATCATTTCTTAAACTTTAATACCCATATTTTTAAATCTTTAAATTCTTTAATTCTCAAATGTAAAACTTTCATTTATGTTGTGTTTCTTTCATTTAAAATTCTTTTTTAACCATCAGATTATCACATTTCAGCTAATATTTTAAATATTTGTGGGGGGGGGGGGGGGGGGGGGGGGGGGGGGGGGGGGGGGGGGGGGGGGGGGGGGGGGGTGGGT
>Ga0302271_10000689_pt1 | contig 33179 bp, 20 predicted proteins | sample III_Bog_N1_1_FD_198767 | JGI IMG/M metagenome (GOLD analysis project Ga0302271, IMG submission 198767) | Peat permafrost microbial communities from Stordalen Mire near Abisko, Sweden - III_Bog_N1_1 | ecosystem: Environmental > Terrestrial > Soil > Wetlands > Peat | place: Sweden: Abisko... | reverse complement strand
GAAATACATCCAATCATTGTAAAAAATAATAAAAGAAAGAATGATATAGTGTACAGCTATAATGTGTAGTTCAAGTGAAATAATAGGAATGAGGGTGATAACATTACAATGTAAGTTTGAAGAGCTCGTAATATGACAGGGTAATTTACTTAAGTATGTGTGATAATAAAATCCCAGAGGATTATCAGTAATATATTATCAGTAAAAAAAGTTATTAGAAATTCATTGGGTGGGAGAGTAGTAAAATAAATGATATTATACTGCTGATATTTTTGAAAGAAGAAGAGAACTAGACAAGTTAGATGGAATCAGCTGGGATGATTTTCTTAGTTTTTAAAATTGAAAAACAAACAAACAAACTCGACAATACCTGTGATTCATAAGGTTAAATTATCCTGATAATAATAAATAAATTCTAAAAAAAAACAATTCAACTTCAAAAGCGATAAAACAACCGCTAGTTTTTTTCTAAGAATTACTCTCGCATAAAACAAAATACAAACAACAATAAATTCGTCAGATATCGTCTAAGACAATACATGGGTAACTCACAAAGCTAAGAGAACGAAGAGGAAAAAGAAGAAAAGTCCAAAGTTAGAGAGAAAATACTTATAACACCGTATACGGATGGGATGCCTGTGCTTCAATCAAAGCTACAGAAGATGATAAGACAAACAGGTAGAGGCGATTAGGGGGATAATAACAATGAAGTTATTGCTATGAAAGAAAACAAAGAGAAGATATCAGATATTTAGCAGGAAGTATAAACTCTTGAACAATCAACATTTCCAACGATCTACGAGCATATTCGATAGGAATTTGATATGTTCTCCTATGAAAACAAGATGGGGCATGGCAAGCTCCTAGAATATTTCGGGTTGCAGGATTTGCAGCATCATTAATTAGGTAAATAAGATCTTTTATGATTTATTATTTTTTTCAAATTTTTAGAATTTATTCTTTCGTTTTGACAATTTTCACAGGCATGAGGTTCTTCATGACATCGAAGACAACACTGAGTCAAGACAAAACAGGTCCTTTCTTGGATTACAGCAAATTCTTAAAGACATTAGCTATGCTATCTGGGAAGAATCAAGAAGGGCGATTGCAGTTTTTGTATTAACTTTTTGATTTAAATCTCGATGGAAAAATTGAAAGAGATGAAATGAGAGATACACTGCAGATGATATTAGAAGCATTGCTAACAGTGAGCTATGAAGATGAAGACTTGAAGTTATTGTCAAGGAAGATCTTCGCAGAGTAAGAAAGGCAGATTAATCTGACTTTAGATTAAATCACAGCGGACATATTTGACTAATCGAATGAGTCTAACAGCATAAATTTCACGAAATGGAGAGAATGGATAGAATCAATTGAAGGAGTTTCGGAAGTATTATCGTTTGATCCGTAAATTTGTGCTTCATAGGAGACAATACCCGAAAATTACTGAGATCTTTAAAATACATTCTTTCTTTTTTTCTTGTTTAAAATTGCTTGAAGAAATAAGCTGAGAATCTGCTTACATTTTAAATTCTTTAAATTGGCAGACAAATTGAAAGTCCAAGGTTTTCATTAACTCTGCGTCTTCGAATTTAGTTGAAATGTAAAGTATCTTTTTGTTTACAATTTCTATAAATTCCTTACTAAAAATCTAAAAATACCCATCCTTCTCTAAAATTCTTTTTACTTTTTTAATCAAAATTGATCTCCTTATCGCCGATTCGTATTGTGTAAAATAACATACGCACTATTATAAACTTATAAGTGTTTAATTAAGTCAACAGAATTATTCATTTCATCCCCCCCCAATATCTTCTTTGTTTTCTTAAAATATATCATTTCAAAAATGAGTAAACATTATTCGATTTGAGTAGCAATAAATAAGTTGTAATTTTTCTCAAAGTGTGTGGATAAGAGAAGAGAGGCTAATAGTCTCACAATACAACCAGCTAGCTATGCGCTTTCTGAAAAAAATAAGGGAATTTATTATAATTTACAGCCAGCTTATTTGTCCCTTTTTTCTTAAAATATTCCAATGCCAGTTATTATTTTGATGGATCGAAATGAGAACTAGCTAAAGCAGGATTTAAGGAATAGAACTAACTTCATTCTTAATCACTGTATTCTCTAGTTAGTGTCTCCCTCTTAAAATTAATCTTCTCTACCCACTGATCTGTGGGTATTTCTTTTGAGTTTTAGTTCTTTTCTTAATCTCAATTCTTCTGATAAAAAGTAGCCAACAATAGGTAATAAGTATGATAGGAAATTACTACGAAGGTAGAGATCTTCTAAGGATACAAGACATCCAAGGTAAACAAACAAAACCAGCTCTTTTCTCCTGCTTTTCTTTCAGAATATTAGCAAATCTCTTGACAATCTAAATTGCTTTTCTCTCCAGGCACTACTTCATCTCCTTGCACAAAAAATCGCAACATCGACCAATAGGACTTCGTTCCATAACTCATTCGCCATTTACCAGGCACGTGTAATTAATAAGCTCTTTATTCAAAACCTTTGCTTGTTCTCCTTATTTTCTGCTTCTGAAACTCAACTTATTTTATCTTATTTTGCCCATCGCAAGCTCAACATCCTGCTATATTTTATTTCTCCCATCATTAATTCCATTGATTCTTACATCCTTTTTCTTTCCTTTTTTCCTAGATCAACGACAAGCTGATCTGAATAAATCCATTAGGAGTCCATTCTTCACTGATTTTCGCTACGATCTGAACCAGCAACATCCTCAATTCCAAGCTAGTTCTCTGCAAACAAACTTCAAAGATTCCTTAGATACCTTCAGGAGCTAATAAGAACGACTACAAAATGATATTGTGCATAACAATTCCAGCATCAATTATGATTTTATTCGTATGTAGAAAAACAAAAATTCATTTGAAAAACTCAATCCACCATTTTCTAACTTCCCGTAAAACAGCTAAATCAGCTAAAATAGCTTGAATAGTGATAGAACGCTAAATAAACGAGTTATTAATAATTCAATTTCGTCTTCTTCGTTATCTCCCTCAGCAGCAGTTATCTAGGAACAATAAATTTAAGGTAACTACTAGCAGCAGCAGTAGAAGCAATAGCAATCTTAAAAAATTGATTAGATTACTAATCTCCCAAATTATTCAGTAAACAATTCAATTTCAGCTAATGTTTCACCTGCAAATAATCAACAAAAACAACCATATCTTCTAAACCAACAACAACAGCAACAATCAATCTCTCCTGTGCATAATCTTTCTAATTCAGTTCACAATAACTAAGATTTCTCAGATTATCTCAGAAATCACACAAAGTAACCATATTTTTTATAGTAACCAATCCAGAATAGTTCAAATACTCCAAAGCACTTCAGTATTGATGCCTCTCAATAATAACAAACAAATGCCAATAAGAATTAACATCAAGGCACTTAACTTAGCAGCCGTCAATAATAGCAGGAGCAGTAATAGTTCCAATAAAACTCAAGTGTCCACCAAGAGTAAGCTATTCCTGGTTACAAACAAAAACAACAATAAAGTGAAACCTTAGGATAAACTGAATCAACATTTTTACAGTAAATAACAAGAAAACTACTATGAATAATTTTATCTTTTCTGCCTGCATCTTTCTCTCTTAATCACCTTCTCCTTCACATAGTTTCACTTTATTTTTATAGAACTCATAGTAAAAAGACATACAAGCCTTACAATATCATCAGCAACGACAGGCATGAGCATTACATACCAAGATTTGATCTCCCAGATGCGAAATGGGGTAAGAAAAGAGAGAAAAAAACAAGAAGGAAGGTTTTTTACAATCGATTCCTTATCCATAATGATTTTTGCTTAATTTCCACTTCTTTCCTAGATAAATATGATAGACAAATGTTCAAGAACTTTGATCAGAAACAAGCAGCCCCCGTAGCTATCATCAAATGCAAAAATGATTCGATGAACTCCTTTGAGGTCTACTCGACATGTAAATAGTTTTAATCAAAACCAAACACAAACATAAACACATATTTTATTTCCTTCTTTTTCTTGTTTTGATATTGGAATTGTAAAAAACTTAGAGAATCAACGCTATGGAGAAGTTCGATGAAATACACAATAAAAATACTTCAATCAGCTAGGATATTGAAGTTCTCAAGTTCTGATCTCTTTTTGCTATTCATAGCATCGAATTTACTTAATTTTTGGAGATATTGTTCTTTACTGATTATATTTGTATTCGTAATGTTCTTCTTTTCTGTGGATTAATTGATTTCTGTCCAAGAAGATGTCATCCAACCATTTTAAATTATATTATTATTAGTATTATTAAGGCTGCTTCGTTTTTAGACATCAAGAACAGCAAAAGGATCATCTTGCGATGTACTTAGTTTCCTTGGGATTCTTTTACCTGTCTTGGTGAAGGTTTTGTTTCCATTGATTGTATTCATATTCACTGTTTTTAAACAAAGAATTAGGCGTTCAATGTTCACTAAACAATAAAAAAATGATTCTAAAGATATTTGCATACACGTGTTCAAAGGGTTTTCGATGCAGATAGGGCAGAGAAGAGGTGTTATGAAATCCTTTACACAGGAATTGTGATATGTGTGACCACAAAAGAATATTAATAAATCTTTGTTGGAAGGATCGCTTGAGGTATTATTAGTGGTTGAGGGAGGGGTTGAAGTGTTGTATTGATTATTCAGCTGAGATGGATCGTCGAAACGCACCTCGCATAGTTGGCATACTCTATAATCAGGCATTTACGAACCACTTAAACCTCCATTCTAAGGATTTTAGAAGAAAAACAAAAGAAAAAGATGTAAAAAACACTTGAAAATGATGCAATAAATTGATTACTTTAATCGCATGAACTTTTCCCTGTAGATCTAAGATAGACTTTTGGAAGCTGACATTAGAGATGATGCTAGAGCTAGTCTAAAACTCAAATTGCTCTCTGAAATAATCGTTCGTTTCCAGGAATGCCTTCAATGGGAGTGTCTTGTAATTCTCCTGAACTTACTATTGTATGCAATATACAACAAAATTACATAAAGCATAGCATATTGTGTCAGAACGAGAACTAGTAAAAGATCAGGATATTTTTATAAATTACATCAAATACTGACTGCAGTTAATTATTCTTTGCCAACTCAAGAATCAGCGAAGATACAATCGTTGTTGCTAATGTTACTATTTCTGTTGGTTATTCTTTCGAAGTAAGAGTTGATATACCTATTGTGTTCACAACAATCATCTCAAAAAGTATTATCCACAATTCATTGTTTTGTTTATCTCCTTTTTCAGATTGAAGGCATATTTCTATCGCTGTGTGCAAGCTCTAGAGGATTTAATCTGATATTGAAGATTAGGGTTATTTAGGTGGTAGTTACTAAGTTAATTAATCCATTAATTATTCTTATTTCTCTTATGATTCTAGCACTTTCCCTTCATTTCTTAGCAATTCCTCCTTTTAGCTTTACTTCCATTATTTCGAGAGCATTTACGTTTGAATATCTAATGCTGCTTTGTATTTATTATCTCTTAACAGCAAAAACACAAGTCCATCTAAAACATTATTCTCCTTGCATATTGTGATCGCTGAATCTAATGGGAGTTCTCTAGTTTTCAAATTTTCAAGAACTTACTCAGGATGGATCTTGCATAGTAGCTTCAGATGCATGAGTTTGAGCTCGTCTGATACTGATTAGAATCAACAAAAGTCAAAATTGCAAAAGAGGAATGAATATGTTAGGTATTTTAATACCTCTATCTGGTTCGTGGAGTAGTTCTTCAAGGATATTCAGCTAATCAGCTGGAAAGGAATCTAATTTTAAAAGAATATCTTTTTGTTATCCACTGAAGTATTTGACAATAAGATTCTTCGAACTGTGAGGGCTTAGCTTAACGAGAGATTTTATTTAACTAATGATCAGAGTTTTTAAATCCTCCACAGATTGGAGTGATTTTGACGTTGATGGGGGTGTTGAATGATCAACTTAAGAAGGTTAAAATGAAGAATCAATGGGGATTGATTATGGGATATCTTTGGTAATAACAGCATTTTCGAATACTTACTCTATCCAATTGAATATCTTCGCTTTGATTAACTGATTCCTCGATTCTAAGTATAAACTAAAGCATTTCTTATAATTCTTCTGATAATTGTAGACGAAACAGCATGCCTCCGTGCTGTGGCAAAACCAAAAAAAGAAAGATAGGTTATATGAGAAGCGCTGGGTACTTCAAAAATTAGTTAATATTTTGGATATTTTATGATTACAATTCATTGATTTCTGCTTGCTATGCGAAATGTGCTAATTTCAATGGATCGGAAACAAGAGGCAATAGCGGTCTCAGAATATTTATCAGAAATGCATTCCTTGTCATGATCTTTCTGTTATATTTCTCAGCTGATTCTCCTTGTGTTTTAGACTCACTTGTATTCAAAGAATAGTTCTCACTAGCTGATCTTTCAAAATACGTAAATGTCTATGGGTTCTAGACAAGAAAATCGACAACTTCGATTTGTTTCTCGATTGATATCGGCTAGGTCTGCAGTTCGATGATTCTACTCAGAAACACTGCCCTAAGATAGCTCAATTCATCTAGTTTTTGTTGTTTATCTTATGGAGATAATACAATACTAGCTGAAATGCTTTATGATTAGGTCTAAAGACTCTATAAAACTGCAGCAATGATCGCCTCAAATGGAGATATTTATGTATTATTATTCGCCTAAATATTCGTCTCTTCTTTCTTTTAAAACACTCCAAATTTCTTAACTAATTCTTCTTATTTATCAATTTTCACATATGCAGCTCTAGCTTTTAATATCTCTGAAGCTTTCGGTTTGAACAGCTAGAATATCGTATCCAACGCTATTCTTCTGTCGATTTGCAGAATACTCAACAGATTCTCCGCTTAGAACATTAGTTTTACAATAATCGGTAGCTCATTCTCCATGATATTCTGCTCAATATCGAATCCATCGATTTTCCTACCCAGAATCGTCTGCTGGATGTACCAAAGAATCTTCAAACCAAACTTCCTAGCACTTTACGCTGCTTAACCTTATCCTTATGGAGATTAAGTACTCTAATTAAACTTGATTTCATAATTCCCCAGCAATATCAACAAAGGGGTCTTGTAATCATGCTACTACTAGCAGATATGAATGAGTGCATTGAATAATTCGTATTTGATACAATCCTAAAGCAACTTGGAGATATCTAACGCAGCAACATCGAAGCTGAGAATTAGTTATTATAGAACATCATAGCGTTATTTCCCCGCGTAGTAATCCATGATTAATGGCATGGATTAAGTTGGAAGTGCACGAATTCTTGAGGATTCGATGAATGGTTGCAAACACTCGAGAAGTTATGGCTAGAAACCTAATGGTTTGATGAGTTGAAGGGTGTCATTGAATAAATACTCGGAATTCTCAGTGGAAAGGAGGAATTCAATTGTTATCATGAGGATCTTAGTTACCTTAATAGAGCAAAATGGTAGAAATAAAATTATTATTTTTCTTTAAATTTTGGAATTTATTTGGAAAATAATAATAACAAAAAGAACCAATAACTTAAGTCATTACTTCTTCATCTGAGTTTAGCACAACACCAATCTCCTGTTGCTGTTGTTTCTGCTGTTTCACTCTTGAAAGGCTATCTTCGAGGAACTTACGGCTGAGCTGTTATATAAATGGTTTCATATCCTCCATCCTAGCTGATTTATCGTCTTTAATCCCTCCTAAGTACTTTATCCTATCTAAATCAATCATCAAACCAATCTCATTAACTTTAAATATCTTAATTATCCAACTCCCCCCATTGGTGTATTTTAGTTTATCTTTACTTGTAAGCACCATGAGTGTTTATTGCATGATCGATATTAGCATCAGATTCTCTTATCCTTTCAAGAGATTATTTAAATATTCCTGCCAATTCTTGAGCTTAAAAGTTGACACAAACGATTAAGGCAAGAAGTATCTCACTGAAGATTCAGTGAATGTATAGAACAGAGGGTATTTAGATTGAAGAGCAGCCATGGACATCTTGGTGAATTCTTAGATGTGATCTAACTGAAATATAGACGTAAAAGAATTATCGGAAGATGCATTTTATGGTCCTAAAGTGAAATTGCTCGTGTGTATCAAAGCTGAAGAATAGTCTGTAAAGATCACGAAGAGTATAGAATGCGATATAAACGCACAGGATAGAATGTTCTTTTGTAGTGTAGCATACGCAGCTTGATAAAACTGCAGATGTTCGTCTTCTAAAATCGATATGCGAATTAAGAAAATATTTTTCTCAAATCCGATTGCAAGTAATGGGAATCCAGTGTTGTTGCCTTTGAAATATCCTTCCCCCCAGCTGACTGATGGCTTAGAAGATGGTGCATCACGATTAGTTAGCTAATTTGAATCCAACTTAACAGGTATAGATTTGGAATGCTTGAAAGGTTATGAGGATGTTTGAAATTTCAAGCGAAACGTAAATTGAATTGATTTGTAAAGAAGAAACCCAATCGAAACGGAATTAGCATCTGCGATAGCGAGAATCTTGAAGCTTTTCTTGAAATATTTCATTGAAGAAATACCATTTAAGTAGCTGATTCCGCTGATTTCTTCGAGAGATTGGATAGGAAGATCTGCAGTGCTGTTCTTAGGTTTAGATGAAAGTTAAATTGATTGCGAAGATTCTCTGAGACTATTCAATTAACGATTATTCATTTCATTGTCACTATTCGAGCGAGAACCTTGCTATGAAGGCTACAACACTTGCTGTTGTTGTTATTGTTACTATTCTTCCAAGAAATAATAAGTTAGTTTCTCCTTGTTAACTGATGTGAAGTGCTTCTCAAAGACAGTTGTGACTTCCACTTAAATCTTTAAATTATTGTCCTGAGAATCATATGCGACAAGGCAGAACCTATCGTTTTAAAGAACAAAATAAACAAATGATTATGACTTGTGAGTGATAAATCTAACAATCTTTTGCATAATCTGCTTGATTTGTAGTAAGGTTATGAGACATAAACTCTCTTTTTAGGTAATAAATCTTCCTACTCTTTAAGTGATGGGTAGAATTCAGACACGAACTGAAGGAAAATCACAGGTGCTTTGAAAATACGCTTCATAGTTGTCATTCTAGGAAGCTCATTAGTAGCTTTGAGCTCATATATCGCTATGTCGCCGTTCTCAAAGCCTTAAATGACAAAAACATCAAGAATTAGATTCCAGAATATTTGGACTCTTTTTTTCTTCTTAATCGTTTTTATCTCTTTTCCTTACCAGCAGCGAATATTAGCTCATCATGATTCATAGCAAGCGCTGTGACTTTCCCTGATTCTTTGATCTTATCTTACCCAGCGACAGTGAAGCTAGTAGATTTCTTCTTTTTGTCGAAAACATAGATCAACGAGAATGCAGTTCCAACAAGCAAATACTGCGAAGATTCACAAATGGAACTTGCATATCCGTAATCATGGGTGTTCTCAATAAGCGCTTCATTTACGTGGTCATCAAAGGCAACATCAAACTCTTTTAGCTCTGTCTTCTCATCGATGAAGCTACTTACATCAGCTAGTTTAAAGAAATCGTTAATGCTTGGGATGGAATGCCTAGCGAAGAATGATTCCTTGATCTCCCTATCTAGTTCCTTCAGTGGATCCATCTAACGAGCGCTCTCAGAGTACTTCCTTCCAGCTTTTTTCAACTCTTCTTCGTCTTTGTACAGCTACTAAGATGATAGGGTCTGTTAAGATGACGAAAATGACATTTCTCAGACTGCAGAGAGAGAGAGATTCTAAATCTGATTTTGTTTGATTCTGGGGAGGAGGATCTCAACAAAGATCTGATTTTAGTTTAACAAAAGAAGAAGAAGAAAATATCTTATAATTAGTATTCGTGTATTCGTGAGTGATATTTCTTTAATCTGAACAGACTGACTACGCACGGCAAGGGTAGGGATGTAGAGATAAAAGAGATTCTCATAAAAGAGTTAACAATCATGGGATTTCTCAAACAAAAATATTTTTGTTGCATTATTTATTTTTTTTCAAGAAGCATTGCTTTTATTTTGGAATTAAATTTGAAATAACAAATACGATTTGTTTTGATTAATTTCTTCTCCTCTCATGCATGGAGTTTACTCCAGAATCTACCATATTTCTTGTCTTAAATCGAAGCAATCTTCGATTTATGCTAGAACATCTTGAATGATATATCCTTCTCGAATATTTGCTGTGGATTATCATGCTGATTCTTCATTTAAACCAGCGAAATAGGCTAGAAATAAATCGTATCTTGGTTACTTAGCTTACGAGTGATCATATCATCAAATTGATTTCGTAGTTTCTCATAACTTATCTACTTTTTCTCTAATTTTTCCATTTTCTCAGATTATCTCAAGAATGCATTTGATTGTCTCTCTTTCATCTCAATACTGTTTAATTCTTAAATGCGATAATATATTCTGCTAGTTGAGTTCTGCCCCGAATAATCAGATGTATTCGTAGCAGTTATATTGCTCCCTGAAGGAGAAAACATCCCTCGAGAGAAATAACTTTTAGAGTTATTTATGGCACCTTTCATGTTTCGATCTAAAGAAACACTTTGCGCCTGTGAAATCACTGAAGAACTAGTTTTGACATGATGACGAGTAGGGCTTCTAGGGAATATTTCCTATGGATACTATTGCGAAACTTACTTCTACTACATCCTTGATATTTATTCATTTTCTTGTGATTAGACAACACTTTGAATATCTTATCCCTTGAAGATCTTTTGAAGTTATCTTCTCTCTGACTTAATCACTTCCATAGACTTAGAGATCTTCTCGCCGAATGTCTTTCCTTTTTCTCTAAGATACTTACTGTCTTTGTATTTACTAGTGAAATATAACTCAATAGCTTTCGAATCCTTAGAATGTTGCTAGACAGATTTCTTAAACGAACTAAGAATTGTCTGGGAACATGATGCCTAAGACGATTCAAGTAATTAACTCCTCCATTGACCAAATTAAGGAGTAGCTGATTGGATATGGCTAGTAGAGGAGGTATCTAAATGAGAAATTGGAGAGTTTGTTGGTTTGAAGAAATGCTTGAGATTGTTAGTTCTACTATCTGCTAAGATGAAATCAACATGGGAGACGCTATTATCACTCGAGTTATCAACTTGCGACCAAGAATTACGCTGGAGATGACTGTTGCTGGATGTGTTGGTAGTATTCAATCTCTTTTTACGCTCAGTCTCGAGATCACTGAGGATTTACTTTTGTAACTTCAAACCAGCTTCGGTTATCATAATTCGATTCTCACTGTTCATCGCAGAATCAAGTAGCAGTGAAGCAGTGGATCTGGTTAACAGTAATGCGCAGATTACGCAGATGACTATTCCTTTTTGTGTTGTTGCTTCGTCGGGGTAATTGTTTAGAGTTATCTTTTGATTGTGTGTGTTTTTAATTAGAAATAAATGTATTTTTGCATATTTAAAACTAAATTCTACATAAAGCCAAGTAGAACTCAGCAACAAGATTGCAAGCTTTAACACAAATCGAAAAGGAAAAAATAGTAGTAGCTTTACAGATTAAAATAAGAAAATAACACCAATTTAACTCAGCTTAAGAATAATCAATTAACTAATTTACATACAAATAAACATAATAACTGGTATACAAGGCTAAAATAGCGACTAGAAAATAAGAGAAAGATATTGATAAAAATGCATAAATTATTTGATCTTGTTGTTGAAATGAGTTGAAGATGATCATCCACATTCTGCCAAACAAAAGAAGGAATTATGATAAAATAGCAGCATCATCTTATTAAGCCACGAATCTCAGAATTATTTTGTGAGTAATTCAATAAGCTACAGTTTCATTTAATAGTCTCTACCTGTGTATGTTTGTAAGATCATCTAAGCATGTAATATCTTGAGTTCAATTTAGTCCTGATATTTTGTATCATCTTTGAATTAATAACTTAATAATAATATTTGATAACAAAAAGAATAAGAGAGACATCTTAAGGTGTTTTCTGTCTTTCTTATCTTTTTTTCAGCTGAGCACAACGATGCTATCCTCGAAGTCCTAGAGTTTAAAAGGATCTTACCCTTTCCCATACGAAAAAGGTAATCGATACAGAATGTGTGTTTTATCTTCTACGAAATAAACCTCAGCGGAATCTTTCACATAGAACGCGTCTGTTACTTTCGGGAAGCCAAGATTGAAATACGTTAAAACCTGCATATTCTATTCATACCCCCGCATGATATACATCATCTTCTTCGAGCAGCAAGGCTCAACGATATAATGATTATGGAGATTTCTAATTGGAATGATACGAGAGTAACTTAAGAACGCATCCTTCATTGCCACCGGTTAATTCGTAGGAACATCGTACATCTCCACCCAGTCTTCCTTTCTAACTCAACCAAAAAGAAACAAACACACACAAAGCTTGTTATCATTTTGTCTATTTTATTTTGCAATATTGTTTTGTGTCTCTCTCTCCTCCTTACGAGCTTAGAATAACTCTTCGTTCATTCGCTTTCAAGAGTGTAAATCCTTCAACATAATCTGTGCTTAACTACTCGTTAACCTTCGAATCAATGTCGAGACTGCAAAGAACGTAATTGCAATTGAAAAGAATCTTGTCGTTGCTGGTGTCAATATCAATCAAGAAACTTTCGAAGATCAGAAGGTTCTCGCTTTTCTTTATGGTGTGGGACAATCCAATGCTCATTTAGACCTCACCAGTCAACAAGTTGATCACCTAAAGGCATAAAAATGAGAGTTTTGTCAAGATTATAGATAAAAAACTTTTCATATTGTAAAATATTCATGCTTCTAGTTTTCTTTGCATATCATTCTGTTATCTCTTTCTTACCTTGATGATGGTACCTTCTGTATCCTCTTTAATCAGGGTGAATGTTGCTAGCAAACTCTTCGTAGCATGAGTTATATATGCGACTTGACTTTCTGTTTTGATTGTCTATTTTATTTAAAAATTGCATGCATCAAGAACTAAGAAATTATCCGTTTCCTTATCGAGAATCACAACCAATCTCGAAGAAGCAATAAACCCAGCAAACTCCTATTTAGGTTTGAACTCGTAACTCCGAAGCACAGTCTTCTTCGGGTAGAAACTCAAAACAACCACTTTAGTATCCTCCACTGTAAGGACATTCTTTGAATCGTCTGCACTTCCACCTGCCATGGAATACGCTCGTTTAACGTTCTTATGCGCTCTCCGCAGACATAGATTTTTCCTTAAATAGTTGAGAATAGTGATTAGCATCAAAAACAGCTAAAATCCAACCATAATGTATTTCCACTCATCGCCATGTGCATAGAACACATAGACAACGTTGAGTACATACAAGATATTGTATTTAAAGAAATCCACTGCGTAATGAGGAGTAGCTATGAATCCACTCATTTCCAGCAGCGAAGGTTCTAACACTCCAAGGACTTCTAAGAGGGATATTTTAAATATGAGTTCACTGCTTGTATTTAATTGTCGAGCTTGATCTTGTAGGTAAATATGGAGGGCTATCTCGCAGAGAAAATAGAATGTATTGTGCATTATTCTAGGTACGCAATTGAAGAATATCAAGTAGAGTTACGCACCCATGGCCCATGGTTTAGTTGCTTTTTGAAAATAGTTTAAAGAGATCCCGCAGAGAGTGAGTGAGAAAATGAGCATTGTTTTGAGGGAAAAAAGAAATTGATTGATTGAGCAGTTTTGGATACTTTTTTTTCCTACTAATTATTGATATTGAGATTAAGTGTTTCTACAAAGAAATAGAAGAACAACGCACAGAAGAATAATAGGAGTTTTAATTAAAATGTAATAATGAAAAATAACATAAAGAAGAAAACTCTTTTCTAATGAGAATATGTGAGCATGCATGTTCGCGAGAATTTGCAATCTAATTAAGGGAAAATTTATGATTTAAAAAAATCACGCTGATATTTAAAAGTTGTTCAAAAAGAAATTATGAGAACCGATACGAAAGAAGTGATGAGTTAGCTAAAATAAGCAATGAAGAATATCCCAAGTAGCTTAATTATTTAATAGATTCCCTTGCTTATTTTTTGAAAATATTTTCTGTTGATTTAATCTTATGTAAGTTACCAATTTGTCACAGACACACTGAACATGAATGAAACAATTGATTTAGTTTTCTCAAAATAACTTTGTCGAATCCTTCAATATACCCGAGAGCATTGGAAATATTTATCCTCATTTAATTCCACTAGATCTTCTCTTTTCGAAACGACAGCACTATCCTATTTCTACAGATTCAAAGCGAAATTACCCGTTGTAACTCTAGCATCGAGATCATATTCGGTGGCTTGAGAAAATATCTAGAAACTGAATTTACTGCCATTTTCATAGAAGTTTCTCTCAAAGAAATCTTAAAATCCTTTTAAAGTTATCTTGTGATCGATTGCATGGAGGACATACAAACGCAAATCAAAGTCATATGTCTCCCTGTCGATTTGCTTCTTCATTACATCTACTTTATCGTCATACGAAGATGGTAAATTCTCATAGTTTGCACGTAAACTGCCGAGAATCTCAGCGAACTCTTCTTCTTTTAGATCTTCTTTGATTTACTCATGGAATTCCACGAACCCTTTCTCGATGAGTTCATCAATCTCATTGGGTTGCTTCTTGTTCCCTTGCAAGAACACGGCAATATGCTCAACACACCCAATCGTTTGAGTACTCGCTCCTGCAATATACCCCAATCCTTAGCGAGTTCTGAGATAATCATAGAAAAACCTGTCCATTTTATCAGCAAGCATGTTTGTGTAGATCAAACCATCAATTGATCGCTCACCGATTTAGTACAAGTTGAGAATCGCACTGTTAGTATCATCAGCAGCTGGGTTTAATTGCCTAACAAAAAAGAAAATACAATTTAATTTAGTTATTAATTTGCCTTTTTTTAAAGGATTTTTTAAATATTTTTTGTGTTACTAATAAACCAAACTTTTTCCAGTGAAATCAACGATTTTGTAGAGTCTATCTACACTGTCTTTTGCATCTTTTTCGTTTATTTCAGCTTATCCAAATAAGCTATTTATCTAATTCGTCGAAGATATTGCTTCTTCAGGTGACATATTTCCAGAGAAAAACAAATTCAAATCTGTTCTTTCAAATATCTTGCTAGCCTTTTATTTGACTTCATCTTAGGATATCGAAGCAACCTCTTAAACAAATTCTACTTTCTACTGAAGCGTAAATGACTACGGGTCAATAATCTCGATTACAGTATTCTTCGAAAGTTTCTTCAGCATATTCTACTCAGAAAGAGTCTCTTAAGCAGAAATCAAAACGCTATTAGCTGCTTATTACCATTCCTCATCACTAGGGATATTCTCCTTCAAGCTACTCAGCATCTAATCTTATACATCTTCATAATTCTCTCTCCATCCTGAGAAGGAAATCTACAAATCTAATTGAACAAAAAATAAAAATATTATTCACCTAAGAAAATAACCTTTTCACTTTGAATTATTCATCAATAACCACTTATTTCTCCCTGTTTAATATGTACCTTAAACGGATTAAGCTAGTTTAAATATATATTTCGCTGATATTGCACTAGCATACTTTGATTCTATGAACTATTTCTGCGCAAACAAAAATACTTCTCTGAATGCCATATCGTTTTTGCTCGCGAATCCTTGATTTTTATTGCTAAGTCTAATCCTACAATCAGATAAAATCGAATCCTATCCTGCATCAAGCATGAAGAAACTCTTTAATCCTTCTTTTTCAGCTATCAGCAATGGCATGTATTGATTGTCTCCTGAAGATTCTTTTAATCTCTCCGACCAGTTCTCCTCATTAAACGCAAACTTCTCCCAACTTAATGAATCCAACTTGCCAAATGGATCTCTAGCGTATTCTGAAAAGTGGTTTCCCATAAAATAAACTTTATCATGCTGAAAACTTGAAAACTGCTAAAATATTTGTAATTTTTAAGTATTTTTTACCTTTGGAAGATACTTGAAATGCTATTGGTTAAACAGATTATTTTAGTATTTTCCCATCGATTTACACTAGCTTCTGAATAGTTTGACTGTTCTCTAGGTGAGGGTCAAAGAATTGAATCGTCGTTGAGTTTGGAGCTAAAGATAAATCAAGTGAAACTGTGAATTGTATGTCTTAACTCTGTAAATACTCTGAATCTTCTTCAGTTATGACATGAATCACTGAATAATCTAAATTGTAAAGATCAACTCTAACATCAAATTCGTTATCCAAGCCTTAAGCAAACCTTGAATTCTCAATCTCTTCGAAGGACGTACTTTTTATCATGACAATTGTCTTCAAAGGATCGCCAAGATACTTACAGAAGTTCTTTAAATCAGATTTATTGAAATCTTGATATTTTTCTTGAATAAAGAGATTCTCCGGTTTATCTGAATAATTGATGTAATATGACCACCCGCTGATCTTCTCAATATCGAAATCATCATTTGGATCGTATTTGAATAGAATATCTTGAAAAACACCCTTCTATTTGAAGTTAGACTCATCGAAATGTTCTTGGAATTATCTCACAAAACTGAAGTATCCACTGATAACTTCATCGATGTTTTGATAGCCTTTCTCAGAGAGATTTACTGTAAGCGAAAACACAATGAAATCTTCTGTTTTGGAGATCTCCTCGAAAGTTACTTTAGATGAAAAACCTTAGGATATGTAGTAGTTTGTGAGACTGCCTTCGGAGTTGTTCTCTAGGAGATCTGAGAAATACGCAGCGATGTCGTTGCGGTTGTTGAATTTTGAGCAAGGGATCTAGAAGGCTAAGCTGAGCTACTTGAAGTCTGAATTGCTGGCTTTTATTTTATAAACTCGGCCAATCGATTCCTTATTTTTGAACAAAAAGAGCTCATTATTTCAAATTTTTCATCCAAAATCTAGATAAATCTTAGTTAATATTCTAGCATTTTATAGTTTACTTTTCCGTATGGCAGTGGGAAGCCAGTAAACTTTGGATTGAACTGAATTCTTGGCACAACATTGAACTTAGCATCTTGAACTATCTTTTCCAATTCTTCAATGGACTAATCACTCAACACAACAAGACTCATCAGATGTGAGGAGTAATGATCTTTGTCGTAGGTTTCGAGCTCCTTCAAAATGTCGAACTTCTTCTATAAAATTAAGCAAAATCATTTACAAAATAATGTGATTTCCGCTCATCTATTCCTTACATCCAATAGTGATTCATTGTTCCCACAAGTGAAATTCCTATTCGGATGATTCTCCTTCGATATTGTTGTTAGTAGATTCTACTACTTCCAATCGTCATTCGTCAGCTAATTCACATACTCTGAATTCACTGCATTGACTTCTCGAAGAACGCTATCCTTTGAGTAGCTATGACTGCTAAACATCTATCTGAATATTCCAAGTGCTTCCGACAGCCCCGACGGCTCAACATAGAAGTAATAGTTTGTGTTTAGATTCTGTGTATACGCATTCGACACACCTTGATGGTTAGTTAAGAAATCATCTAACTCACAAGGATTCCCTTCCTCGTTGACTGTTTAGAATTTCATGTGTTCTAAGAAATGAGACAACCCAGGGATATGTTCTCTCCAGGATCCAACGCGTACATCCAAGGCAACTAAACTGGATGTGCTTTTCTTGTCACTCACGAGAAGTACCTTCATTTCGTTTTCAAGCTGCAGAAACTTGTATTGCTTCTCGTCTTTCAGAGGCTTGATGAGTTCGTGTGCTCCCCAGGTAGCAGAAGTGTTCGATTAGTTTTCTTCAGGAGAATCTATGGTGCTCTTGGAGTTCTTCTTATGGATATCTATGAAGCTAATTGTGTTTTTGTGATTAGAATTATTAGTTTGTTGCTGGATTGCTAGTAGTTTCATGGCTTCATGATCGTGCTTGACGATGCACACGAATTCAAACCATCCTAAGGTCAACAAGAGTGCTATGACTATGAGAATAAACTCAGGTCGTTTCATGGATTTAACATTTCTCAAGAAATTAGATCTCAAGAGTTTTCTTTGGTTTTTTACATTCACTGAGATCACTGGATTACTACCCGTATCACTGCTAGTACGATTCTTCATCAGCAAGCCTGCTTCTTCATCGTTTCTCTCATCCTCCCTGTAAGCCTCTTCATGCTCGTGAAGACTGTTATTGCAATCTCCTTCCATTTTTTAGGTTTAATTTTTCAGGCTAAGTTTACTTTCTACAGGCGCGTTTTTTAATTTCTCCTGAAAAATGCCCGTTTTTTTTATCAAAATATAATAACTAAATCCAAAAGAAGAACTGTGGTAAAATAAGATAATCTCAATATCAATCAGTTTTAATTTTCACTTGCTTCTCCTTGTCCTTTTGCTATTATTAACCACTCAGTGATTAAACCTAATACTTCTAAAAATCATAGAACTACAAACTCGATCTAGTTACAGCATACATACAACAACAACCGCCTCACATAATAAAATAACAAAAAGCAAAATGTCATTATTTTTTTTCAATTCACTTTTACACATTAAATACTCCCAAAGCAATTCCTTTCTTTCTCAAATTTCCAACATATCTGCCCATCAGAAAGCCCTGTACTGTCCTTACGCTGTTAGTTCCTTCTTGAAGATGCAATCGTATATCCACTAATTTTCAACAAAAAAAGCGATTTGTAATATTAGTTAATTTGTCAGATTTAGAGAAGCTGCAGAGATTTAAAATAACAGCCCCACCAGAATCTGTTCACAGATATTTCTATCTTTAGTTTCTATTTCTTACCATATCAGTGATGCATTTGTTCAGATCATATCCTGGTGGTGATTTGCCATACTTTCTAAAGAATATCACATACGTAGCATTCTTTGTATTTTCAAGTAGTTTCCCACCGAAATAGTGTATCACTGCTTCAAGCTATGATTTATGATTTAGTTATGCATCAATCTTCCTTTGGATCCCATCCAAATACACCGAGAAAGTAAAACCACTGAATAGAGCTACAAAATGAAGGACAAACAAACAAACAAAAAGATTATTAAAAGCTTGAAAGGTGTTATTTCGTTTTCTTACTCCTCGGTGCTTGAATCTACACACTTGTTTGATATTCCTGTGCATTCTCTCCATCTGTTGGCAGTGGACTGCTTAAAAGCAAGCAATCTTCCACCCATTTATAATTCACAATCGCTTTCGCAGGATTTATCAGCAACCCAACCACACGGAGACAATTCAAGCTATTCGCTGTCGTGTTGGTCGTAGTAGTAGTATTCGCTGTGAGTTACTCCATAATCTAACCGTTCCCTAAGACTAATATATCTTCTTGAAAGACTTCACTCTCCTCACACAAGATGTAGCTAAATTTTTCAATGAAAAATCACTCAACATTTAAATTAATCTTTAACCTTCCCTGCTTACTTTCTGCTTAGTAACTCCATACAATTCGAGAGCTGTTGCAGTTGTAGCGCAGAGAGATTCATATATCCTATCTTTAGCTATTTCTAACTATTTTATGAGCAAACCTAGCTGTCAGATGTGCTAGTTGGTTTCTTCACACTGAACCCAAATCTCAATAAGCTATTGGCAGCGTTACTAGATAAATGCACAGGCTTCTTATGTCCTGAAGGTTGACTTGTGACATTAACGAATATTCCTTTCTTTTTAGGAGGAATCAACTATGATTTTGAGCTACTAAGAAGACAATTCTTAGATATTTTAACATCCGAATCCAAAGTAGCTGGTTGGATATCTCTTTTCATCGAAGGCATCTCAAACAAAGGATGTAAATTCTTTCCCGCTGTTTATTGCGAATTGCATTTGCTAGATGCATCCGTTGTTGTAGATATTCCAGTGGATTAAACTGTATTATTGCTAGATGATACCTAAGAAGACAGTATATTGCTGTTTTTAACAATAATACTGTTAGGATGAGTATTCCCTGATATTTCCCGTAATACCTCTCCATCAGCAGGCTTCACTGCCGAATTATTCTTAACTACAATAGAGAAATTACTTTATCTGTTACATACATCCTTCTCCTTGACAGTAGTGTTCTTAAAAATTGGTGTGAGTTTAAAGAAATCTTGTAATGTCCGTTGCTGCTTCTTCAATGAATCCTATCCGATGTAGAGGGTCACAGTTGAGTCTTCAGCTGGAGATCCAACGACTTGATTCCAGCAGCTAGTATGGATAAAAGCACTATTCACTGAATTATCATACCTGGTATCTCCCGAAAACACAATTTTTTCTTCGATTGATCTAACTCTTTCAATAACCATTCGATGCTATGTCTCCCTAGAGTATCTCTTCTTCCCGAAAGACGAAGAATAACATTAATCAATCACATTACGGTAGAATTTTTCTAAGTGATCTTATCCTCGAATTTAACCTCTAGCTAGCAACTCACTCATCGCTTTGTATGCATCAGTGTTTTACCAAGAAACCATGCAATCTGTATCTGAAAAAGATAAATAATTCGATCCATCTGTTGTTGTTGGTTTGTCAATTTTCTAAGGAAGTTCCTTTGTACGATTCTTCTCTTCGCGCTCGTATCTCTTGTAGATTCTATCAACTCGAAGCGAAAGGCTCTAAGCTGCAGTCGATTTATTAGGTTTAGGGACAAGAAACTGATTTACATCCAGACAGACACCTTCAGTTCCACATCTCTCAAGCCATTGTAGATTCACGATCTTCACGGAATGCTTCTCAGCGTTTTCGTAGTTCTTCAAGCTGCCATCTTGTTGAGAACCACCAAAATAAGTATAAGTAAAAATAGATAATATCCTAAATAAAGGATAAGCGCGAACACACTAATATGCCCCACCCCCCTTCAACGATTAAATATTTGATTGTGTGCGCAAAATTTAAAATTCAAATCCCACCAAATTTAGCTCAATTTTTTATCTTTTGTTCTTTTGATTTACCTTTCCAAATCATGCAATCCAGTCTCGGTGTGAACTTCTTCTTGATCTCCGCACCGAGCTTTTGCAGCAACACATGGAATGAATCGGATATGCATTCGCCATCATTCGTGCGTACATCCACGAAGACTACCTGCAAAAAATTGAAGATTTTTTTAAGAGTTTAGATTAAATTGTTAGAGTTTACTTTTCCCTTGAGTGGTTTTCCAATCACAGCTGCACTTGATGCAGCTTTGATGGGTTTATGAGGGTGGTGGTTGTTGTTGTTGCTGCTGCTGTTGAAGCTGCTGATGTTCTCTTCCTTGCGAGGATTCTTTGGTTTTGGTTTCTTAGCTGGTGAATAATTCGGGTAACTTATGGAACCAATTTCTTAATCTTCTTCTTCTTAATCCATAACATCTTGATTTCTATCATAATGTTTCTCAATATTATTGTCTGATTCTTCTTCGCTGTCTTCTTGTTATGATCTTTTATGGTTATTTGTCCAAGGAGTAGCGAACACATATGGATACGATTAATCAGTTGTTTAATGATGTGCTCGACGATATTGTGACAAAAATGTAGACGATTTTTAAGAATCATAGGAGTTCTAAGAGTTATTATTGTTGTTGTTATTGTCTTCAAATGCAAAGAGTTTGGAATCATCTTTTTCAATGACTTCATACTTCAGCAGGATGTCACGCAGCAGAGATTATTACTAGTTTTTATTAGTATTTTGAACACCAGCTGTATGCGAAGCTGGCTTGGTTAGTTCAGATTTGTCATATCGCAAAGGAGTTAGCATGAAATAAATCAAATTGATTTCTTGTGTGTTTTTTGAATTATTGACTATTTGTATTGAGATTTATGATTAATCTTAGTGGATTCTTGGGGGGAATTAAGCTAAGGAACTAAGGAGGGGATCGATGGATGAATTGGCGGATTAAGTCATAATTTAGGATTTAGATGAAGAAAAGGGTAAATAGAATGAAGTGAAGCAGAAATATGAAATAATTCATCAACAAAAGGAATAAGAAAGAATTTCTGGTTTCATTCAAGACAAGCATTTGGAGTCACTAGATAGGCAAGGAAACTTTAAATTTAAATTAAAGCAGATGAAAACACATATTTTAATTTTGTGGTTTAGATATTTTGTTATTTATCTAAAATATCAAAATCTGTGAATTGGCCGAATTGAAATGAACTTTACTGAAATATTCAATTATTCTGATCTAATTACAAGGGGAGATGGTAACCTTGTTGATTTTAAAAATATGTCATTAGCACAATGGATACTAAATATAATTAAGCAATTTGCAATTCTGTGATATGTAATTTAATACTGATTAATTTGAATGAAAATACAAGTTAAATGAGATAATTATTTCTTAACTTTTGGACCTATGCTATTTGATAGTTAATATCAGTATATTGAGATAGTTTATTTTGATGTTATTCTGGTAACTCTAATACTTCAAGATTCTGAATAAATATCTAAAATAAAGCTTGAAATTATCTAAAAACAAAAAGATATTTTGGAACAAATAAATAATAATATCAACCTCAAACCGTCTCTAATCAATATTAAGTGGGACTCATAATTTTAAAAATCAATAAGCATTCCAAAAATAGTCTAAAACATAAGAAGAAATTGAAATATAGGTAATAGAGCAAAACAACCAGGTAATCTCTGAATTATTATTATTATTTTAAGTTCTGTACTAATTTGCTAACTGTCCTTCTTATTCTTTGATTAATTTCTTATCTTATTTCTCAGCTGCTTTACAATATTATGAAACAAAATATTTAATAATAATAATAAAAAATAATAATCTATGTCTATTCTGTCCTCTCTCTCTCTCTATTCTAGTTAGTTAAATATTATTCTTTCCCTCTCCAAACAAATAGCAATTTCAGTTAATTCGATGTTTTTTGAAAGATCAGACAGCCAGAAGAGACCTAGAATAACTTTAAATAAAGCATATTATTTAAATAATATTATCCATAGATCGACGCCGAAAGGGAACACTGAGTAGAAATAAGAGATCGAAGTACCAAATTATTCCCTGTTTTGCTTTTTGGGGGGAACTATAATGTGAGAGGGATGTCAGATAAAAGATTAGAAAAGGGAAGTTCAAAAATCGCCTTGGGGGGGAATGGGGAAGAATTAAATGAAAAAAGGAAAAAGGAAATCGCCCATCGTTTTTTGATAATATTCTTAGTGAAGGGTTACTTGATTAAAGAGCTGCGGTGGCAGTAGTCTGAGTGGACAATCTTGATTCCTGCTAGAGAGACAGATCCACTCCCAGCGGGCACGTTTAAACAGGCCATATTAGATGATTTTGCAAGATCGAATATCAATAATTCAATCGAACTACAAAAACAAACAATAAACATACAAACATCATAACGAAAACACAACAGAAAAGACATACTTTAACTGGCAAAAGAGGTAGTTTCTAAAAGAGAGAGAGAGAAACAAAGATCAAAGACAGAGGCAAAGACATACACATATTCCACTGAAAGTTCTTCTCTGAGACTATCTAACAACTTATCACAAATCTACCAACATGTCCATGAACTTCTTCAACTCCCTCATCACAGAGGCTTCCAGTAACAACCAAACAGCTTGACATTACCCACCTAGAAAGCCAAGATTGAGCGCTTTCTCTCTCTCTCTTTTTCAATACAATTCTCATTTTGTTTATTTCCATATTGAAAAATCTCAGATATGATGTTCAATCTTCAGCAGCGATCTACAAGCCATTCTTCATCGTTCTTCTAGCCACCTTCATATCAACTCAATCCTCAAGATATCCCCAAAAAGACTGAGCATTTCTCCGACAGCGGATCGAAGAACTCTGAGAAAGACGAATCCCTTGAGAATAAGGCCCTCAATTCATAACTAAACCAAGGTAAAAATATCATTTTCTATAAGGAAATATTTGAGTCAAGAGAGTGATTAATCAATGAATATCATTCAACCCTCATCCCTGGGGGATAAGTGCGCCAAAATATGAGTCATTTCTAGCTATTTGAAAAAAATAGTTTGTTGAATGAGACAAAGCAAATTTGTGATATTGGAGAGGGGTAGACTAATATTAATTGAAAGCCATCAAAAGGCAAGAGGACAAAGGCAAATTAAAAGGAAAGGAGGGGAAGAGGGGGGAGAAGTAGATTCAGGAAATAATATTCATTTAGATTTGGAATAATGTTATTGATGACTGTAATCGATGTCGTCACTGATTCCGTAGTATTGTGAATCAAACAATTTCATCTTCTACTTTCATTACATTTCATAAAAGCTGTTCTTTCTTTAGTTGTGTTATTCCCCCACCCAATTTCATAAGATTTACTGCTAGTTGGTAGTTGGGGTTCCCTTACAGATAAAATGATGAATTTGTGGATAATTCAGTGAAATTAAAGACATTTTTTTTGGATTAATCTTTTGTTTCTTTTCCCTGAAAATAGTTGCTAATGGAAAATCCAAACACAACAAAAAGGATGTTACTGCTCCTGCAGATCAAACGAACTAACTGCTGTTGACTTAAATGGTAAGCAAAATAATAATAATAATAATAAGAATGTCATGCAGATTATTGATAATTGTCTATGATTTAATTGAATAATTTGTATTTTCGTTGAATTTGTAGATTATCCAATAACAGCAAGCCATGATCAGCTAGCTTCTAATGAACACCAACAATAACAATAGCAACAACAACAACAATAACTTAATTAATCAGGCACCTTAAGTCCTACCTTAGCAACAACTCCAGCTTTAACTTACTCAATAAGTCCAGTTACCTTAGCAACAACAACAAATTGCTGTTCCTCAGCAGATCTAACTCCCAGCTTAGTAGTTGTAATTTCCTTAATAGATGCAGTAGCTACCATAACACATGAATACAATCCCACAGTAACTTCCGTTTTAATAGCAACTGCAAATGCCTTAATAAACTCTTTAGTTTTCTTAGCAATTTTAACAGCAACAATAACATCAACAGCAGCCATAATAATAGATTTTCTAGCAATAACAACAACAATAACAATACACTTAGCAATAGCTTCCATTAGCATTGCCTATTTAACAATAGCCTCAGCTTCCTTAACATGTTTTCTCTGGATCTTTACCAATCCCTTTCTAGGCTCCAAATTAATTCCCTGTGTTTACTACTCCCCCAGTGAATAATCCTAATGTTCTCTAGCAGCAAGTAGCCTTGCAATAAGTACCTGCTGTGATCATTCCTGAGAAGAAAAGACATCATAATCATCCTTTATCGAGAGAAAATATCCCTTAGGAAGACGATTCTGATGATGAAAATGATTAATTCAAGAACTAGCTCAAAAAAGCCATTAGAAAGAGACAGTAAATTCATAAAATTTTATGATAGAATATTCTTTATTTTTCATCTTTTTCATGCCATTTTTTCCAAAAAATAGAAAAAAAATGAACAGCTGTGGGCATCAAGAACGGGAGCATTACGCTAAAGGAATGTGCTCAAATTGCTATCATCGTTATGGAAGAACTAAAAAACCATGGCTTTGCTCACACGAAAAACTCTATGCTTGTGGACTCTGCTAGAATTGCTACATCAATAAATACAATCAAGTAAAAGTGAGAATTGTTTCTTTTGAATTTATCTAAATATCGTTTTAAACAAACACAACAGCGCAAAAGAACAGAAACAGATGGTCTGCCTGAGGAAAAAACAGAAAGTGGAGATTTAGACATGCAACCAGTGGAAGGTGAACTTGAAGAAAAGATCCAAAAATAAGGCAAAACACCTAAAACTGAATGTGAACCAGATCAAGCTGCTGATGGAGATGATGAAGGTGAAGATGAAGAAGGCTTGTGAAAAAGAAGAATACACTGAAAAATAAAGATGCAAGAGATGAAAAACTGATGATTTCGGTTCCTTGTGTCTCCCCCCTCCTTAATAAACTTAAATCTTTTTCTTTTTCCATATCTTTTCCCTTTCTCATCGTAATTCAAGGTCATTTGAATTTGTATGATTCTCTTTCTAGCTTGTTATTTTGTATCAAATTTTATATAAATAATATATCTTTCAGTGGCTAATTATGTTGTTACATTACATAATCAATCTTAACCAAGCATATCAATGTAATTTTAAATTATCACTGTCTGTAAGAAGAACGATAAATAAATCTGGCAAACATTGCTTCAAATTTTCGTTTAAATTTATGACAAAATTCTTTTTTACAAAGGCATCTATTGTAAGCTCAGATCAATTACAAAAGGCATCTCTTTTGAGCTTTTTTTCCCTTTTTTTTTGAGTCTTACACTTTAGCACTTTAGACTGTAAATTTACTTAGTGTCATAAAACAAAATTTTGATATATTTCTCGAATAATGAATGTCTATTCCAGCTTGATCAACAAAATAACAAAAAACAACAACAGCTTTGATTGATGACTAATATCCATCTCTCTGAGCCTGACGTCTCCTCTCATTCAAACTAGCAATCATTATCTTCCTCGGATTCTACAGATTCTGGCACAACTGGTATGGGTGATTTCTCCTCGTATTCTTTGAGCCACTCTTCTTCATTGAAGTTCTCTGGATCCTCTGCGGTGTCATGTGCTTCTTAAAGCTTCGTTGCTTTATCAGCTTCCCAAGCTTCGAGCTCTAAGGTTTTCTTTTCCACTTCAGCATGCCTGTCAGCGATGTTCTACCTACGAACTTCAATATCAGTCTTTCGGAGCTTGCAAGTGTCTAGCAGCCATTTGAGCAGTCTAGCATATCCAATGTTGTACTCTTCAACATCTTGCATTTAGATTTTTTCCAGTTTCGCGGAGATTTTATTAACGAGCGCATAAACCTTCACAGCTGCTGGTTTCGATCCTTAATGCGAATACTCAATGACCTTATTGAAGAACTGCTCATTCAGCAAGGTCTTCACGTATTTCCAGTTCAGCAAATGAGTATTGGGGATATTAATTTCCTCCATCGTGTACCCAATCAAGTACAACACATTCTGCAGAATCAAAGGGAATTTCAAGATCCTGTAATTCGCGAGATCTAAGATAAACTTCTGGATATCTTCTTCTCTAAGCAGTTCCTTTTGCTTTTCGAGTCTTGCACTGTCAAGTCTATATTGATACTCCTTCTCATTGTTGGCTTCTTTGAGATGGTCGTACTCAGGTTTTTTCTCATCTTCAGCTTTTTCTTCTTCGTCGTTGAGCTAATCTAGTCTCTCCTTGTGCACGTCTTTCAAGTAAGCAATCTACCTATCGATATCATCGCTGAGAAGTTTTCTCTCGGTGTTCTCCCAGCTGGCTGCGAATAACTTCACGTATTTCTCTAAATACTAGATGTCCTCGATGCTGATTGCTCTATCTTGTCCCATGGTATCTGCTGAAACCACATAGTCCTTAGGTTCAAATAAAAACTCTTATTCTTTAGGTTCTTCAGGATAATCAGCGAGCATCTAATCGAATTCTGCTTGTTTCGCAGTGTGCGCTTCTTCATCTGCTTCCAAAGCTTCCAAATCCTTCTTGAATTCCTCTTCTTTCTCTTTCTTTTCGTTCACCCACTTCTCGTGTTCAGTTTAGAACTCCTGTCGTTTCGTGAGAGCGTCGTTAAAGAACTCTTCCTATTATTTTTAATAACAAAACCCAATTAATTAACATTATCAAAGCTTGTTTGCTCCTTTTTTGAAATAGTATGTTATCCCGATTTACCTTGAGGTAAGATTTGAACTTCAATGGGAACGCAATGAACGATCCAAGCTTCGGGAGCCTAAAGTAAGTCATTCTAGGCTCTTTGATTAAGTCAGGCACATACACGTAACTTGGAGGGATCACTGCTGCTTCATCTTCTGCATTAGGTGGCTCAACTTCCTTGAACACGGCAGCAGTTACGCTTTCTTCTTCCTTTGCAGAGAGTGTCTTGCCTTATTTTTTGGAAAAATCAATAAGTCCACCTTTTTCAAATCCTTGTTTAGCATTTACCTTTCATGATTTTCTCTTGTGAAGTGGAGTATCCAATGAAATTGATGAGTTTTTCATTTTCGGTATCGAGATGTGCTTTTTCATCTTCATTTTCTTCATCGATAGCCTTGACTCCGTAGTCCTTCACACCAATGTAAACACCCGTGAGAGCTTTGCGCTCTTCAAGGAAATTAGGGAACTCTGAAGATAGGAGGACATCATGGTATTATTCGTTAGTTATTTTCTCTTGGAATTTCACATCGATTTGTTCGTCTTCAAGTTTGGCTTCTTCGGTAGCGGCGAGTTCTTTTTGTTCGTTTTCAAGTTCTTCGTTGTGCTCTTTTCGGAGATTCTCCTTTTCCTTCAGAAGATCGTCAAGCTTATTCTCGTTGTTCACGGATAATGAGAAATTTAGCAACCATTTAGCTAAGAAATCAACAGGAAACTTAGGCTTCTCAGAGTAGAGAACTGCTAGACCCTTCGATAGGACCTTACCTATGTTGTCTTGTTTGAGATACTTTTGTTGAAAAAAAATAGAAAGAAATGAAGGAAATAAATGGAAGACATTATGAAGTAGAAAAGAGTCTGTGTGAAGCGAAGAAAGACATCTCTCTTATGGTTATGTGTTGTGTACCTAAATATCAACTTTGTCAGTGGCGAAGGTGCTCATTGTTGTTTGCTGGGTCTAATGCAGTGTCTGTTTTGTTTATCTTTTTATTAATTCAAAAGTTAAGTGTGAAACTGGAATAAATAAAGTTATTTATATTTCCCTTTGTTCTGCCCATTTAAAAAAATCTTGGGTTTCATAAAAACTAAAACCGACGGAGAGATAACAACAACGAACACAGATAATTGTATGCCTTTTTAAAGAAAAAAGAAGAAGGAGAGAAGGCAATCAAGCATGATTGATATAAATAAGTTGATTATTTTTGTGAGAAATTGAAAAGCTGCTAAGGAAACTTTTTCATGCAGAATGAGAATTTAGAATGTTCAAGAGTTAGCTCAAAAAATACAGAATAATCACAGAAATTAATTTAATTTTCTGTTAATGTTTCTCTTGAATGAAATTATGAATTTAAGATGAAGAACAGATTAGCTATGTTAGACGGAGATCATCACACCAATTTTCTAAAGTGATTTTGATAGCTTTGAGCAATAGTTAAGAATGTATTATTGCTTTTTTAATTATTAAAGTATAAAAATTATGGATGTAAGGCTGGCGATGCCGATTATTTATTTTTCAGTTGATTTTCTTAGCTTCTTGTGGTATAATCACTGAAATTCATTTAATTCACAAAAATAATAAGGCTAACATAGAGAAAGAGAGAAAGAAACAGAGAGAATATTTTGGAGAAGTATCTATTCTCAAAGCAATTTCCAACACAATCTCTCTGCATCTAAGCTTGAGATTTCCCCCTATGAAGAGTAATTCCCTTGTTAAGAGCGCTTCATTAGGAGAAGATTTCGAATAAAACATGCAAGGAAGTTTCTCTTAGATTCTCAATCCATCAGGTCTCATGGGTGTATCGAAAAACACTGGAATCAGCAATAAAGCTATGACGCACTCCAAATAGAATTCCCGTGGATTACTCCTGATAGATAATGACTCATCCAAAGAAACTAACTAGCATTTGCTGTTTCCCTTATCGCTTAACCCAATGAGCTCTGTGACTGTCAACAATTCTCAAAGGACATTTGATCCTCACGAGGACCAGCAAATCGGGTTAAGCAGTCCTATTCAATTAGGAGTCAGAGAAGGAGCTGCAGCAAGAAGCAGATTGTTCCTGGAGAGCTAAGAAATACAACCTAAATTCGGTGGATCTCAAGATGATGTGCCATTATTCGCAGAAGTAACAAATTGTTTATTTAGCAACACAATATGGATAACTTTCAAGTAGTTTTAGATTACTTTTATCTGAATTATCTGCTTATGAGTTCTGCTCATTAATTGATTTGTTTGTTAGATTGATACAGTATCTAAGGGAAACTACGAAACAGCCTCAAAAGGAAACAACGAGGCTAGCTTCGGAGTTAAGTTAACCTAGCCACATTCCTCTCAAATTAAAATCTCAAATGAGACGGAAGCAGTTAAGATTCCAAGACCGAATAACCCACGACAGCAATCATACGTTAAAACAAACTCTAATTCACAATAAACAAGAGCGCCACTGAAAGACACTTCCACTGCAGCAAACTAGCCATTTTCATAAATTATTACAAGTTCCGCTAACATACCTTAAATCTAACCATCTCAGTCATAACCAGCCGACAAAAATAGCAATAAAAGTCCAGTATATCCATTGCATGATGCACCACTTTGGAGCGGTTTTCCATTGTCATTAACTAAAACCCCCAACAACCCAAGATAATCGATTCTCTTGTCTTAAGGCCCATTTTAAATGCTCAAGATGCAACAAACCAAACCATAAATCTCCACGAGTGCAGTTTTCATGATAGTCAATCGGTTTGCATATGCAATGAAGAAATTACTGCTGTTTATGCGACCACAGCGACTCAATAAATTGCAAGTAGAATGCATCTGCGATAAAAGTGCAATGGATTTCGGTGATATCGCAGTAGCTTAAAAACAAGACAGTGCTGAATTAAAGCATGCTACACGATTATGGATAACTAATAGGAAACCATTTAACTGGCTGATTATTAGAAAAATTAAATAAAAACTCAAATTCCTTTACATTGCAGTATATTTATGCAGAATCAGGATGGATTAGATTTTCAATAAAATTGCGAATATCTTACCTGAACCTTTAAATCCAGGAGGGATAATATCAAGAACTATTGATATCTTAGGGCTACTCAGCACAACTCTATGCTATCTTTTCATCCCTCTTGACTATGCCTTCGAAATCGATGATTCCTGGTCTTGGATTAAAAAAGGAACTGCAATTATGCTGTTTGTGTAGATTCTCATGAAATTCAATACTTCTTAGTTTTACCATGGATCGTTAGTATCCGATCGAACGCATATCGCTTGGAACTACTTATTTAGCAGTTTTATTCTAGATTTAATCAGCACGTTATCGTTAGTTTACTGTCCATTTGACTATGCTTCTTTGATATTTTTCTTAAGATTTTTATATTCACCTTCAATATCGTTTAAACTCCAAGAAATATGCGCGAAACATAAGAGAATCTCAGGGATACTTAATCTTCTTAGAATATTCCTCTTTGCGTTGTACAACTGTCATGTTATAGCTTGCTTTTGGTTCTACATTGCAAGATATGAAACATAAGATAATCCTAATAATTCAAGTTGGATAAATAAAGCGTAGTTATCAATTTAAGCTTCTTCGAAATATGAACTCTATTTGCAGAGTATTTACTTTGCAGTAATGACATTAACAAGCTCAAAAGGGGAGATCTTTCCTTAAACAAATAGGGAGAAAATATTTATTGTGTTTGTGTCCGTCTATGCATGTTGCTTTGTAGCGTACATAGTGTATTCAGTGATCTAAGCGTGCAAGCAATTCAACTAGAATTCAGCTGTGTATCTCACTTAATTAGCTAGTCTCAATAAGTAAGTTAAACTTTAAAAATGTTTTATCATAATTTTTTCATGTTATTGTTTAAAAGATACTTGGATTCTCATTCCGTGTCGTATGGCTTGTGTGATTAAGCTAGAAAATACGTAGAATATATCAACAGTGAAGGTATGAAAGACAGATAGGAATCCATCAAAAGTCTTGATAACTTGAGTGCAAATCTTAGAGAAGAAATAGCCAAGGATATATTCACAAAATCATTCACGAGAAATCCAATCCTCAAGTAAAAAAAAATGAAAAACACAGCAGATCAAAATCACAGACAAAACAACTAATATCTTGACTTTCCCTTATTCTCTTTCTTTTTCTTCTTTGTAGTCGCTATTTCAGCAATAAAATGTTCATGGAAGCACTTTCTATGAAAGTACGGGAACAAGTGTTTGGTCCAGGTGAAGTTATCGTAAAATCAAATCGAAACGATGTGCCGTGTTTGTATTTCATAATCCAAGGTGAAGTCGAGTTATACGCTGAGATCGGTGAACGAGGATTAATGCAACAAGGAAGCACCAAGATCTTTAACGTATTAGGGAAAAGTGATTGTTTTGGACAATTAGAATTCTTTCAATAGACTTTCAACATGAGTGTGTCCGCTAGAGCTAGAGGGTTCACGCATGTTATGGCTGTTTCTTTACTTGATTTTCAAGAAGCTGTTTAGCGATTTCCCGAATAAAAAGAAGCTTTCTGCTATTTGAAAGACTGTGTGAATCTGAATAGTTAATTTGATCTTATCGGGATATCTTGCTACTCCTGTCATTCCGACTCACATACATTGATGAGCTGCCCGTATCTTTTCTACCATCAAGGAAGATAGCGGATATTGATTTAATCTGAAGCAATTTAGCATTAGATTATTGCATCATTTAAGCGATCGTAGATTCGTAAGAAATTCCATGGATTAAGTTCTCATGCGAGACTACTGAATACAGCGCAAGCTTTCCATTAAGCGAATCAAGATATTCTTAACACTTCTATGTACGATGAGTACTAAGAAGTTGAAGAAGAAGACGATGAAGACGAATCAGAGCAGAGATCGTTTAGAAAATAACAAACTTGTCCTCATTTCGATGAACGCTCCAATTACACACGACACACATCAAAGAAGACTTCACTGAAATAAACATAAACTGCTGAGGAAGCTTCTTTCTAAAGGAAAAACTCCAAGAACTAATCACTCAAAATGCTCAATCCGAACTCGAATAATAGCAATAATCCCGAAGATATCCATGAAAAATCGTAAATATCGAGAATCTCGCAGTTCTCAAATCGACCAAGAAATCAATAAGAACCTTTCTCAGAGGATAAAAAAGGATTGCTTACACCTGCAGCAAGCTAGCCGAATTTAGATTCAGAATTAGCTGCGTCTTAGAATAGAAGAAGAACACATTCGGGAGTTTCGAATATCATAGGATCAAGGAAGAGTCCATTCCCGTCAGACAGAGAAATGAATAGATCGTAAGAGATAAAAATAATACTAATATTTAAAATCAGATCATCAATATTTGGTTTTTGTTCGAAATTATTAAAATGTTTAATGTTTTTGAAGGTATTCTGGTTCGTTGATTTCCTCTCTGAGGTTGAGCGAAGCAGATAGACGAGTTTTAGCACTAGAAGAAAAAGGAACTGATGGTTCCAAATAACCATAACAAATGGGATCAGCTCCACCTAATGTTGTCGTGATCAAAGTCAACGAAGGGGAAGAATATTCCATCGTCAGCCACCGTGGTGGGCCATACAGTGGAGTGAGCAGTTCGCAATTTGCGCCTTCGTTTG